>Ga0209718_1000116_pt1 | contig 114119 bp, 90 predicted proteins | sample AD_JPNAS1_MetaG_FD_184420 | JGI IMG/M metagenome (GOLD analysis project Ga0209718, IMG submission 184420) | Active sludge microbial communities of municipal wastewater-treating anaerobic digesters from Japan - AD_JPNAS1_MetaG (SPAdes) (version 2) | ecosystem: Engineered > Bioreactor > Anaerobic...
GACATATTTGGTATATATCTTTCCATTTGAGACTCTTCGAGTTCTTGACTGACGTATAAACATAGGGATAGGATACCACGAAAAGCGAATCGTTTCCATTTATACTCGAAACTGTTACACTATTAGGCCACTACTTTCTAAAAATCCAAAATCCTCAACGATTCCATGCGGGTTTCAGCGTTGTTTTTTCTTATTTTTTCCCTTTTTCTCCAAAACCGGTCGAAAGTCGGGCTAGAAAACGCCTACTCACTACAATTTAGTTTCGAAGAATAAAAAAACCGGCGTTCGCCGGTTTTCTTCTTTCTTTTATATGATTATCCTTCGAATTCGATCAGACCAATGCGGCCGTTCTTCCGTTTATACACGAGGTTGGTTTCATCGGTCTCTTCGTTCTTGAAAACGAAGAAATCGTGGTCTAGCATATCCATCTGCAAGATCGCTTCTTCCACGCTCATCGGTTTGAGGAAGAAGCGCTTCGTGCGCACGATCTCGAATTCTTTCTCCTTTTCATTCTTCTCGAAAACGGGTGGGGTCAACTTCGCGTATTCTTCTCCAATGCCGATGACGCCAGCCTTGTGCCGCAGTTGTTTTTTCTCTTTGTACTTTTTCAACTTCGATTCCATGGCTTCTACCGCCTTATCGATAGAGGCGTAGACGTCCGCGGTTTTTTCTTGGACTCGTAGGGTTCCTCCGCGGATTAACACGGTGATTTCGGCGGAGAAGACTTCTCTTTCCTTTTGTAGGCGCATGTCCACTTTTACGTGGTCGCCTTCCGGTAGCGTTTTGTCCAATTTTGAGATTTTTTTCTCCACGTACTCTTGTATCGAGTCACTGGGGCTAAAACCTCTCGTGATGAGCCGATTATCCATACTACCACTCCTTTCTTCATTTATTTGCGGTTTCTGTGACCTCGAAAAGATCGAAGACCGGATTTGCTGGTAAACGGCGCGCGAGCTCTCCTTTCATCCGGCCGTTGGTGAAGCTTCTCTTCGCGCCAAAACTATTGACGAAAATCCCGATGACGGGTATGGGATACAATACTGATAGACGTAATCCGCCCGCTTGCATTCGTCTGTAAAGGCCGGCATCCAATTGGATGCAGGGACCGTCCCGCAAGATGACTTCGGTTTTTACTCTCTCCTGAAGGAGTTTGTCCGCGATCCCCGGGGTGAGCGCGCCTTTCATATAGACGGCTCTCGCTTTTCTCATCTCGGCGATGGTCTTCGGGTTTTGCCACGATGTTTCTCCGACGACCATCGTTTTTCCCTCTTCTGATAACAGAATCATAGGAGCGTCCGGTCGGTCGGCCTCTTCTATCCGCGTCCGCCATTCCACGGAGCTGGGGAGCCTTTCCAACCGTTCGACCACGTAGACGGTTTTCTCGAGGATCTCTTCAAATGTCCCCTGAGCCTGAGCCCCGGTCACGAGCAAGACGGAGTCCGCGACGGCCCTTTGGGCGTGGCTGAGCCGGTTGAACGCACCGTCCAACAGCACTCGGTCACACCGGCCTTGAGCCAGAAGCTGATCAGCGATCTCGGTCAGGCGTTCCAAACCGCCCGGGTTAATCAATTCTATCGTCGTGTCTTCGATGGCCTTGACGAGGACCGGTCTTCCGGCGAGGGTCTTAAAAGAGAAGACTTCGACCACTTCCAAAAGCGCGGGCGAGGTGAGGACGCGTTCACCGGTGAGGGCGTAGTTCCCCTTCTGGAGTTCGATCTTGGGCTTGGCGTGACCATCGATGACGTCCACCTCTTCTCCGTCTCGACCGATGCTCAACAGGAGAGTAGATTGGGAGTTTCGCCCCCATACTCGCGAAATCCAGTTGAGTACCGTTGTTTTGCCGATATTTTTCTCTAGGCCTAAGATCGCATAGCGTTTGTGAAGAGGAAGGCCTAACGCGAATGTTTCTTTTTCCACTCTTCAACGCGGTGCAAGCGCGTCGTTTCGGATGGAACCAAGCTCTTCTTTTCTCCGCTCAGCATCAACGCCACTCCGTTCGTGCTTTTGCGATTCTGTTCCAATAAGGCGTCCGGATCCGCGGAGGAATGGTAGTCTCTCGGTTCGTCATAGACGAACAAGCCGCCTTCGTAGTTTCGTAAGATGACCTTGTTCTCCCCAATAGACAACAGATACTGGGGCATAACGGGTATTTTCCCTCCTCCGTAGGGCGCGTCGATGACGTAGGTGGGGACGGCCAAACCGGAGGTGTGTCCTCGTAAATACTCCATAATCTCCAAACCTTTCGCCACCGTCGTGCGGAAATGGTACAATCCCTTGGAGAGGTCGCATTGGTAGATGTAGTACGGACGAACGCGGTTTTTCACCAGGAGGTGGACCAACTTCTTCATAATCTCGGGATGGTCGTTGACTCCACGTAAGAGAACCGATTGGTTGCCTAAGGGTACGCCATTGTCGGCTAGTAGCGCCAACGCTCGTTCAGATGCGGGAGTGATTTCGTTCGGATGGTTGAAATGCGTGTTCAACCAGATGGGATGATACTTCTTCAGCATCGAGACGAGCGTATCGTCTATCCGCTGAGGTAGGACGGCCGGGACGCGAGATCCGATTCGGATGATTTCAACTGATGGCACAGCCTTGATTTTTCGGATAATTTTCTCCAAATAGTCAGTGCTCAAGGTGAAGGGATCTCCTCCAGACAGAAGGACATCTCGTACCTCGGTGTGCTCCTTAAGGTATTCTACGGCCTCATCCACGTGGGCTATCGGCAAGGCGTTGTCAGTTTCTCCCGCTTTTCGTCGTCGCGTGCAATGCCGGCAATACATGGAACACATATCCGTAAGAAGGAGTAGGACACGGTCCGGGTATCGGTGCGTTAGCCCCGGGACCGGGGAATCGACGTCTTCGTGCAAAGGATCGAGCATATCCTCTTTTTGCACTTCGAGTTCTTTCAGCGTGGGCACCGCTTGGATACGAACGGGATCCAGGGGGTCTTGTGGGTTGATTAATGTGGCGTAATAGGGTGTTATCGCCATTCTTAAAAAGTCTAGACTGTGGGCAATCGCCTTTTTCTCTGACTCGGATAACGGCAACACCTTCTCCAACGTCGCGACATCCATAATCCGGTTTTGTATTTGCCAGGTCCAACTGTTCCATTGTTCCGGGGTGACCCCTTTCCATAGGCTGATAGATCGATAGTCTCTCACAATTGGAAACCTCCCATCGTATAGTCTTTTCTATTTCTCCAACTTTTTATAAATCTCTTGCTTAACTGATTCGGGAACCCATGGGTCGATCTTCCCGCCATTAATCGCGATTTCCTTCACTAAGCTCGAAGAGATAAAAGAATACTTGGTGTCGGTCATTAAAAAGAAAGTTTCAAACGAATCGTACATACGTCGATTCGCGGCGGCCATCGTCATTTCATACTCAAAGTCCGACACCGCCCTCAACCCGCGTATGATGACGTTGTGTCCGGTCAAGCGGGCGTAGTCGACCAACAAGCCTCGATAACTAGCGACGCAGATATTAGAGATGTTTGAGAACACGTTTTGTATCAACGAGACGCGTTCCTCCACACTAAACATGGCGTTTGATTTCCCGGGATTGTTCATCACTAGGATGATCAAGTCCGAAAATACCTTTGCCGCCCGTTCCGCCACATCGATATGGCCATAGGTGATCGGGTCAAAAGTTCCCGGATACACCGCTACAGACATGTTCTCTCCTTTCGAGAATCAAGGTACCAGATGAATGATCCAATTCTCCGTTTCAGTTTGATTTTCGGTCTGGTTTTTCGTCTGCATCTGTTTCAGAGTGAAGAAGGTGCGAGAGGATGGGGAGGAGCCGAATACCGAGGCGGGGATCATACCGGACCGGAACAAAACCATCCCATCGTAACGATGCGCCTCAGCCAAGGCATAGGTTACGGTTTCTGTTTGGCCTTCTAAGCGAACTTCGGCCGTTAGCGCCAAGGGCGTTGCCCACTCTTCCACTTCCGATTCGATCACCACATAGTGTTTCGTAGAGATATAGAGTTCGTTGCCCGGCGATACTTGCAGTAGACCATTTCCGTGTTGATCCGTAACGACCAGGCTTTTTCCCTTCAGCACCGGAAGGATCGACCCGTAATCGAAGTTGACCGGTTCTTCCTTGCCGCGAAGGAGAATGCGCGCGCCGACCCGTTTACCGGCGTCCGTGACTCGTACCGGGAGATAACAGCGGATAGAACTCTCATCCTCAAAACACAGGCCGCCCCTCTCCTCTATGATTTGCTCGGTCAAGTGCTCTTCTCCAAACACCATCCAAAACCTGTCGATCGCCTCACGATCGAGAAAGCCGAAATTGATCGTCGCACCGGAAGATTCCAAAGGCTTTCCCGGTTGAAAGTCACGTGCGACAACGTCGCCTTCGCGGTCCAAAAGGAGCAACTGTTTGGCGGGCAGCTGATCGACGCTCATCAATCGGTTTAAAAAGGTCGTCCATCCGGTCTTTTGCGAAAACGACAACCGATCGTACTTATCTTTTCCGTAAACGTTCCACAGGCCCCCTTTCACCGAAAGTGGATACCAAAAGCTCAATCCGCCCATCTGAGCCGTATTCTTTTTTCCCACTTTCTTTCCGTTTTCGATTAAGTCTTCACAAAATCCGTAATGTTGATTCAAAAGGACAGCCCGGTCCACCCGATCTTCCGCCTCGTCGATGTACTCGAAAAGTTGTTGCAACATCGGCTCTTGCAGATCATAGACGTATCCGTCCTCTCTGCTTTTTACCCTATAGTCGCCGGCGTAGAGCGCACCGTCTATGCAGTGTTTCAGAACGGTCAACCAGGAACGCACGTCCTTATAGTCGGGATAATCGAAAGCTAGGGTGTTCCAATCCAACGTGAAGCCGAGATCTTTTTTTACCGCTTCTTTCAAAGAGGCCTCTGTCAAGAGAAGGGTGAGTTGATCGAAGACCTTTTTGAGCGAACTGCCGAGGCCTTCGAGCTCGCTCAAATCGATCACGGAGCATCCCATTCCGCTCTGCGCCGCGATCAAGTCTTCTTCCAAAGAAGCCGCGGCGTCGCAGAAGAAAGCGCAAGCGGCTTCCGCGAAAGCGAGCGCATCCGGCGGGGGAAGGCTCCTTAAGCGCGAAAAAAGGCCTCCCAGTTCCGGATAGGTAGTCGGGCTCAGACCTTCGAAAGCAACAGCTGTTTTAAAATGATCCCTCACTTGGTAGAGGTTTTCTAACAAACCGCCGTATGGGCCTGTAGATAGGAGCACATCCATCCTCAAGTCTTCGAGCATCGCGTCGAATTCCAAGATAGACGTCGTTTTGTCATAGAAAACATCTTCGGGATAGGGGCCCCGAGCACCGGTCCGCCATCCGTGTCCGTCATCGATCACGTATAACACGGATTTTTCCGCCGGAAATGCCTCCATAGCCACTTTTAGTGCCTTTTTGGCTCCTTCGGAAAAGTTTGGCGTTACGGGACGGTAGAAAGGACGAATCTCACCTTCCGAAAGGTAGAAGCTCTCCAAACGCCCTGCGTCACTTTTTTGCAAGAAGGTCAACTCAAAATAATGGAAAGGTTCGAAGTACTGGGCCAGTTCCGCTTCCGTCATCGGATCCGAAAAAGATAGGACCGTCAGGTTCCACGGTCTCTCTTCGAACGGGACGACGTCAAGCGCTAAGGTTTGAAATAGTCCGGCCTGGGCCGCAAAGGTGGCTTCATAGGTGAAGCGCAGGTAGTCAGGTTCCGCGTATTCGGCGCGAATTCCCCATTCGCCTACGCTAATCCCATCAAAGCGAAAGCGCCCGTCGTTGTCTGTTAGCGTCTCTTTACGCTTTTCCGGGTTCGAAAGACTCCAGACAGAAACCACGGCCTCCGGCACCGATTCGCCGATTAGGCTGACCCGTCCTTCCAAGGTGTAAAGAGAGATGACCGTGCAATTGGTTAAGGAAAAAAGCAATACCAGGACCAAGAAAACGCCACCGATCAGTCTTTTCATGTTTACCCCCCACTTCGTATACACATACAAACAATAGGATTAAGAAAATATGATTTTGTTGTGATCTCCGGCTATGATTCTCAATTCGCCAGCATCTGGATAGGTAGCACTCCATTCGAAATCGCACCCGAGAATGCTCTCTTTCACTCTCACAGGAAGGTTACTCAACTGGACCCTGTCCATTAGTATACTGTTCTCTAGCTCGATGTGCTCGAGAGCGCAATCATTCCCGATGGCTGAATACGGCCCGATGTAGACGTTTTGAAAACGGGCGTTATTTCCGATGATCGTCGGGCCTTCGATGCGACAATTCGTGAAGGCGCAGTTCTCGCCGACCGAAACGTCTTCTCCCAAAAAAGTGTGCTCAAGCTCTATCTGCCCTGCTTTTTCCGCCGGTTTGTGCAAAAGGATACGACGGTTTGCGTCCAATAAATCCAAAACCTTTCCTGTGTCCTTCCACCATCCCTTTAAGAAATGATAATTCACAACGTGGCCTTCGGCTATCAGCATCGCGATGGCGTCCGTTATCTCGTATTCGCCACGCCAGGAGGGTTTTAACCGCCGTATCACATCGAAAACCTGTTCGTCGAAAAAGTACAAACCAAGCACGGCATTGTGACTTTCGGGTTCCTTGGGCTTCTCGACGAGCCGGACGATCCGCCCGTTTTGAAGCGTCGCCACCCCGAAAGCCCGGGGGTCTTCCACCTCTTTCAGTAAGATAGTCGCCTGCGCTTGCGTGTTCAAAAACAGGGACTTCATCGTTTCCAGATTCTCTTCCAGCAGGTTGTCGCCTAAATACAAAAGAATCTTCTCGCCGGCCGCCCAATTTTCACATAGGCTCAAGGCGTGGGCGATCCCTTTCGGATGCTCTTGTAGCACGTAAGTGATCCGTATGCCGAACCCGCCGCCGTCTTTTAACGTTTGCTCGAAGGCTTTCCGATTATGATGGTTGACGACCAAACACACCTCATCGATACCGCAACTCTTGATCGAATCGATGACGTAGGCGATTAGGACCCGATTAGCGAGCGGGAGGAGTTGTTTCGGGCGACTGAACGTAAAGGGTTTCAATCGGGTCCCTTCTCCTCCACATAGAACGACCGCTTTCGTAAAACCCACTCCTTTCCCGAACGTGTCGATTATACCAATTCTGAGATTTTTTCTGCCAACCGGTACGAGGGAAGAACGTAATCGGAGTACCCCTCTTGGACCACGGACTTGGGCATACCGTACACGACACAGGTTTCTTCCGATTCTGCTAAAACTATTCCTTTGTAATGTTTGATCTTGAATGATCCTTTGGTTCCGTCTCTTCCCATACCGGTCATGACAACCCCAATCGTTTTGTCTTTATAAAGTTCTGCTGCGTGTTCGAAGGTGAAGTCTGCCGCGGGTCTGACGCCATTGATCTTCGGGCTTTGATCCAAAAACACACGAATATCTCCCGATTCCGCGCGTAGTCCGACGTGGTAATCTCCGGGAGCTACGAACACGGTACCTTGTTTGAGAACGTCTCCGGATTGCGCTTCTTTGACTTCGATCTCTGATATACGATTCAACCTCTGCGCCAAGGAGGCGGTAAACCCAGCAGGCATATGTTGCACGAGGACCACGGGAGCCGGCAAGTTTTTGGGTAAAGCAGGTATCACCTGATCCAAAGACTTCGGACCGCCGGTGGAAGACGCGATGAGGACGATCTTCCCTTTCGCCGTGAAGGACCTGCTCGTTCTTTTTGCAATAGGAAGCGGGCGATACTGGATTTTCGATGGATCGATCGACGCTGCCTCCCGGATTTTGGCCAACAAGGTGTTGCCCATAATACGAAAGTTTGTGGATATCGAACCGGAAGGTTTGGGAACAAAATCGATGGCGCCGTTCTGTAAGGCTTCGATGGTTATATTCGCGCCTTCTTGTGTGAGACTGCTCACCATGATCACCCTCGTCTGGATTTTTCTAGAGATCAACTTCAAAGCCTCCAACCCGTTAAGCTTGGGCATCTCGACATCCATCGTGATCACATCCGGTTTCAGCTGGACCGCTTTTTCGACGGCTTCCATCCCGTCTCGGGCTTGGCCGACGATCTCTATATCTCCCTGACCATCCAAGATATCTTTGATGATCATACGCATAAAAGCAGAGTCATCACAGATGAGTACGCGAATGATCGCCATGTGTCATCCCCTTCCCTATTAACAGCAATAAGGTTACGATGAATAGAAAGAATGCGAAAAGACCGATGAGATCCGGTAGGTGAAAGAGATGTTTTCCGAAGATAATCAACCCGACAGAAACGGCGAATACGGCGGTGACCAACACGATGCCGGCCGCCAGGTCCTTCGCCTTTTTGACTTCTTCGTGGAAAAACGGGTAAAACAGGTCTAGCAGACTCTCTACCAGCGAATTCAACATTTCGAAAACGATCACGAGAAACACGGAGAACACGACCCACAGGATTTCGAAGGTGCTTAAGGGTAAGAAAAATGTCAAGAACAACACCAAACCTCCCACGAAAAAATCGATCCGGAGGTTCTGTTGCTTCTTTAAGGCCTGTGTGATCCCGGTAAGGGCATTAAAAAAACTTCTGCCCAGCTTGACGAACCAGCTTTTCATAGTGATCCTTTCGTCTTTCTACAACAACCGTCGCGTTCACTGTTTACCGGACGCTTACAGTCACTCGAAAGATACTTTTGAAAACAGCTTCTCATCCTTCAAAGAATACTCTTTGTCGCTCAGGGCCATGCCGAATTGTATCGCCCGCATATTCATATCGTAGTACTTTTTCGAAACTTCTTCGGCTACGGTCTTTTGTAGGTTTTCGATCGTGAAGGCGCCCGTAATCTTGTGAATGAGACCTAAACCGACGACGTTGGATACGACCGGGGTTCCGAACTTTTCGACGCACATCTGAGAGATGGGCATCGCGATAACCTTCCTGGTCAACCGCTTCACGAAGTTTGGAATCTTTTTGATCGTCGTGGTATCGCAAATCAGAACTCCGTTTGGTTTCAGGAGGTTGATGAAGCTGTCAAGCGGCTTCTGATCCATAATATAAAGCATATTGAAGGTGTAGGCTTTCGGGAAATCTATCGGATCCTGCGCGAACAAAACGTCGCTGTAGGCGACTCCTCCGCGCACTTGCGCCCCGTAATGCTGCGTTTGCACGACCCATTTCCGGTCGTAGGTTAGCGTCTTTGCCAGCATCAGCCCCATTTTAATGTTGCCTTGCCCACCGATTCCGCCGATACGGACGGACAAAGGTTTCGATTCTACCGTCTTCATACTCGCTCACCGCCCTCCTTATGATTCTTGTGTGGACATCGCTTTTTGGACGATCTTTTGATACTCCGAGAGATACCCGGGTTTTTGTTGATTGATGAACTCGCCGATGATAATCCGCCCGGGGTTGTTGCGTTGGGCTTCCTGTAATCGGACGATTGGATCGTTGAGGATGTTCTCTTCTTCAGTCTTTCCCTCTTCGGTCACCTTACGCTTCGGCAGATTGAGGGCCTTCTCTTTGAAATGAAGCATCATTTCGGGCGCGCCCCCGATTCCGGCATAGCGGCCCAGATAGGTCGGACATTGGGTGATCACTTCGATGAAAGAAAAGCCTGAGTTTTCTAAGCCGCGCATGACGAAGTTTTGGGTAGGCAAAAAGTGGTAAGTCGTCGACCGCGCAACGTAGGAGGCGCCCGCAGCGATGGCCATACGGGAAAGGTCGAAGGCGTTTTCAAAGTTCCCGTAAGGTGAGGTTGTGGCATACGACTCGCGGGGAGTCGTTGGGGAATACTGTCCCCCCGTCATACCATAGATGTTGTTATTAAAACACACCACGGTCAGGTCTATGTTTCGACGGGCCGCGTGGATAAAATGATTCCCGCCGATCGCGGCGAGGTCTCCGTCTCCCGTGATGACGATCACTTTGATATCCGGGCGGGCCAGCTTCACCCCCGTGGCAAAAGCGATCGCTCTTCCGTGAAGGGTGTGTAGCGTGTTGAAGTGCAAATACCCTGTCGCTCGCGAAGAGCACCCGATTCCGGATACCACGGCCACTTTATTCGGATCTAGTCGAAGTTCATCTATCGCGCCCACAATCGCCTTCAAAGCGATACCATTTCCACAACCAGGGCACCAAACGTGAGGCAAGCGATCCGTACGCAAGTACTTGAGGTATTTTTCCAAGGACATATTTTCCCTCCGGCCACGATGATATTTATTAAAAATTATACCACGGAACGATGAAGAAAACAACCAGCCACCATTTCGGGGCTATTTATGATAAAATACCCAGGACAATCGATTTCGAGAGCAATGGGAGGAATAGGCGTATGACATACGATCTGATCGTCGTCGGTTCGGGCCCCGCGGGTTACACGGGTGCGATACGGGCCAGACAACTGGGACTTCGGACCGCCATCATCGAAATGGACAAACCCGGCGGCGTCTGTTTGAACGTCGGATGCATCCCGACGAAGGCCCTCATCCATAAGGCCAAAGAGTTCCGCGCGGTCGAAGGACTTAAAGCGCACGGGCTCCAGGTGGATGCCAGTCGATTTGATTTTTCAGGGGTGACCCAGTACGCTAAAATCGTGTCGACCAAACTTTCCAAAAGCGTCGCATTCTTGTTGAAGAAAGCGGGAGTGGATACCATCAACGGAAGGGCCAAATTCATATCTCCGACGACCCTTGAAGTCTCTCGGGGAGAGGAGAGAGAGGTGTTGACCGGCCGGCATTTTTTGATAGCGACGGGTTCGCGCCCGAAAAACCTTCCGGGGCTTGTGATAGACGAAGAGCGTATCCTCTCTTCCACCGGCGCGTTATTCCTGAAACAGCTTCCTAAAAGGATAGCCATCATCGGAGCCGGAGCGATCGGCGTGGAATTTGCCTACATCTACCGTTCGTTCGGATCGGAAGTGGATCTGATCGAAGTTCTACCGAGGATCCTCCCCTTGGAAGACTCGGAAGCTGTAGATACTCTCACGAAACGGTATATCAAATTAGGTATCCAAGTGCTCCCCTCAACGCGGGTGTTGGAGGCGCAACCCATCGAAGAAGGGGTACGGCTTACCATACAAAAGCAAGATGGGGCGCAAGAGACGTTGACGGTGGACAAGGTATTGCTGGCGGTGGGGAGAACGCTCAATACGGATCAATTGGGTCTTGAAAATATCCCGTTAACGACGGAAAGAGGGTTTTTACGCGTTAACTCGCGCTATCAAACCGCCGTTCCGCACATCTACGCAGCAGGCGACGTGATCCCTACGCCTTTGTTGGCGCACGTGGCCTCCGAAGAGGCGATCAACGCCGTCGAATCGATCGTGGACCCGCAGAAGGAACCGATCGACTTCTCCGGTCTTATACCCTCCTGTATCTATTCGGAACCGGAATTGGCCAGTTTCGGAGATCAGGAGGCACAACTCGTAAGCCAAAACAGGCCGTTCAAGAAGACCGTTTTTCCCTACCGAGGGATCGGGAAATCAGTCGCGACGGATCAGCCGGAAGGGTTCATCAAGCTGCTCAGCGATCCCGAGACCGAACGGGTCCTAGGGGCCACTATCGTGGGCGCGCAGGCTACCGAACTGATACACGAATATATGCTGTTGAAGCGTACGGGTCAACCGATCCGGATGCTGGCGCATATGATCCACGCCCACCCGACCTTATCCGAAGGGATGATGGAGGCGGCGAAATTGGCCCTAGGTGAAGCGATTAACCTATGAAACCGTTCCACTGCACCTTGGTGGTCTTTCTGCTCGCGGCCACTCTCGCCTGCGCTTGGACGACCGATTTGAAAACCATCAAGACCCGTTACACGCAAGAACAGATCGTCGCCCTTTTCGAACAAGCTCGTCAGTATGAATGGCTGGAAGAGTATCAGGAGAAAGACCACGCCGTCTACATCCTCACGAGCAAATTTCTATACCGTGCGCGGCTTCTCGACGACGACACCCTCGTGTTCGACCAGATTAAGAGCCGGTATTATTACGATATGCAGGTTCCTTTTTGGACGATCATCCTGGTCTTCCTCATCTCCGGGGTTGCTTTGTTTTTGATTTTCTTCCTACCCTCCGACTGGCGATTCCGAAAGAAAAAACCCTGATGCGACACCAATGATACCGGCTGTCAGAATTGATTTCAAGCCAAAAAAGAGGAGAGCCTAATGAACAAAAGACACCTATCTGGAGTATGTCTCTTCATCGCCCTGCTCACGATCTCTTTCTGCCAGTACGTGCTCAAACCGGGGGATCAGGTCGAGGTGTACAACTACGCTTATCCCGAATTGAGCCAGGAAGCTTTGGTTGGCAAGGACGGTTATATCCAACTCAAACTGATCGGAGCGGTCAAAGCGGAAGGGATGACCTTGGAGGAACTGGCCGCTTTCGCCAAAAACAAGCTGCTCGCGTTTGCTCCTGAATCTCGGGTGACGGTCCTATTGAAGAACGTTTATCCGATAAAGGCCTACATCATTGGAGAAGTGTATGCGTCGACCGCGATCGATTTAACCTACGAAGACAATCCGACGCTCCTGAAGGCGTTGAGTTTTTGTGGGGGCGTGAAGCCCACCGCTGACTTGAAGAACATCCTCCTTCGGCATGACGATGGCACATTCGATACGATAGACATCTCCGCGACCCTGGAGTACGGGCGCGACGTCGCGCCGACGTCAATTCGCTCGGGAGACGTCATCGTGGTTCCGAGAAAGTACGAACGACGTGTCTACGTGTTTGGGAGCTTGGAACAATCGGGCGTCGTCTACTTCGAGGAAAAAGAGCCGATGGTACTCGAGGCTCTGCTTTCCAAGATCAAATACGATTTAGGCACTTGCGAGCCGACGATCGCCCTCATTCGCGACGGACACGAAACGACTTTGAGACTCGAGGCGGCCTTTCCTCAAGAAAGGAAAACCGCGCTCGAAAGCAACGACATCGTCTTGGTCAGGACCCTACAGCCAAGGTATCTATATGTGACAGGTTTAGAGAGCGCGAACCGCGTCGATTTCCAAAGAGAAGAAGAGATGACGCTGCAGACCCTGTTAGGGAAACTGGGGATCGGGCCGGTCTCTCTACTGTCCTTACGCATTATTCCGTTGAAAGGGGCCGAGAAGACGGTCAGAATCGATCGTACCGTTCCTTATTACCTTTTCGAGACAGGGGATATCGTCGAGTTTCCTCCACAGAACTACGTGTACGTCAGTGGGAACGTTGGCGTCACGGGAAAGATCGACTTTCCCTACTCTGAGTCGTTCACTGTGGAAAGGCTGATGGCCATAATCGGTGTAGGGGAAAAGGAAAAGGGCCTGTTGACGATCATCAATCCCGACGGTCAGCGCTTCTTATACCGGTACCCGGAGCAGATCAGTAGCAGAACACCGCTTGAAAGGGGAGCTTACGTTCAGTTCCCGCCACGACGCTACGTGTTTTTGGCCGGAGCAGTTTCAGAAAACGTCGAACGACAACTGTATTTTCCAAACAACGAAGAGATGACTTTAAAACACGCCTTGGCCAAAGCCTCTGTCGATCTGTCCTTATACAGCTACTCCATTACGGTCATCCGAAATCAAGAACAGTACCTTTTCGATCTGAAGAGCGCCTTGCTCTCGGAAGGCGAATTCTTTTTGGAGACCGGTGATATTCTCTATTTTGAAAAAGACACGGACCGGTACGTGCATCTGGTCGTTTCAGACGGCGAAAGTCGAAAGTATTCGTTTAGGCCTGAGGATCCTTTGGACCTTTTCACTCTCCTCATAAAATACGAAAAGACGGGGGCGTTAACCGGCGATCAGATTAAGATCATCGACCCGTCCGGACGTGTTTTTCTCAGTTCTGTCAAATCCGTTTTGAATCACGAGGAGAACTATGAGCTTTCACCGGGGAGTCTCGTCGTGATCAACGCCAACGAGCGGAGGGTTTTCGTATTGGGGAACGCGCAGGAAGGCGGAGAGATTCTCTTTGGCCGCGATGAGCCCTTTACCCTGACGACGCTTATCGCCAAATGCCACCCCGTTTTGGATGAAAGGACGCAGAGCGTAATCATTCAGCAAGGCGGGAAAGTGACGGTTTTGGATATACGGGAAGCGTTGGATGTTACGGCCACCTTCCCCTTGCAAAAAGACGCAGTGATCTATTTTAAACCCTATGAGCCGAGGATCGTGACGGCCTTCGGGCAGGTAAGAAATCCGGGTCTGCTATCTTTTGGAGCGCGTGAGCCCGTAAATCTGATGACGGTTCTTTCGAAGGCTGGAGGACTGCTATCCGATGCCGGCCAACGGGTGAAAGTGATCGGCGAGGATGGAAAAATCGTCACGCACAACCTACTGACCGAACCCAACCTCGAAAGGCTCTCGATCGATTCGGGCAGCTACGTCGTGGTTGAGAGTAATCTTGACCAGCACATCGCCATTTTAGGGGATGTGAGGACCCCGGGGCTGTACTATCTTCGTGACGAGAAGGTTTCTTTGCTCGAATTGTTAAGTCAACGGGGTGGTGTCAGCGACTGGACGCTGAACACGACGTTGGAGTTGACCCGCGCCTCCGGAGAAAAATCCTTGATCAACATCGACCTCGATCCTTCTGCCTTAAGCACGACGATGTTGAGAGCGGGCGACACCGTCTTCGTTTTCCCGAGCAGTCGCTTGAAAGTCTATGTCTTCGGGGCGGTGGTGAATCCGGGAATCGTTCCCTACCGGTCGAAGATGACCCTGCTCGAAGCCCTGCTATACTGTCGTGGGCCCTCAGCTTCCGCCTACATGAAAAAGCTGATGATTTTCCCCGGCGGTGTGGACGCGAACCCTGTCCTGTTAGATTACTCAGGGTTCAGAAAAGAGCAAGGTGTCGTGGATTATTTTCTGGAGCCGGGAGATGTCATTTACGTACCGCAGAGCGCATTGGTAGAGATCAAAGACATTGCGGCTTTTCTGGGGACAATGTTGACGCTCGTCAATTCTGGCTTCACCTTAATGGATAGATTGCAAAGCTTGCCTTAAAGATTATCACAAATGGGAGGGGTCTTGTGTCTTCGTTCGAAAGAGAAGAGCTTATCGACAACGAGTTGAATGAGCTCACCCTAAACGACCTGTTCCGAATGTTCAGGAGGAGACTTGGGTGGTTCTTTCTTATTGTCATAATCACAATTGTCGCCACGGCCTTCTACGCCTTCCTCTCTCCAAAAGTCTACGAGGCCAGTGTCACCATTAAGCTGACTGCTGCGACGTCCGCCGGCGTTTCCAGCCTCCTTCAGGGTTTGCCTTTCGGAATAGGTGGCGTCGTCAGCGGGGGAAGCGTGACTACGGAGATTGAATTGATCAGTAGTAGAAGCAACATAGAGCAAGTGATCCGCAATTTAAATCTCTTAGATATCCTGATTCCGCCTGAAAAAAGGAAACCCCAGGAATCGGAGCAGGCTCTGATGGTCCGCGCCATCGACGCTTTATCAGATCAGATCAGCGTGAACCCGGTGAAGAACACCAACATCGTGAAGATCACCGTGTCTTTTTCCGAACCGGAACTCGCCGCGCGCATCGCCAACGAACTGGCCAAGGTCTACAACGCAAACCTTTACGATATCAGCAAAACCCAGGCGAGGGAAAAACTGAAGTTCATAGAAACTCAGCTACCCATCAGCAAAGCCGCTCTTGACCTCTCCATCCAGAAGGTGAGAGAGTACAAAGAGGCCAAGCAGATATTTCTGATATCCGAAGAGGCGAAAGCGCTATTGGATGTTATCGTGGATTTCGACAAGCGGTTGAACGCGAAAAAAATGGAATTGCAGACGACACAGGCCGGAATCGCCGTGATACGCGAAAAACTCTCCGCGACTAACGAAAAACTGATCTCCTCCGAAACGATCTCGATCAATCCGCTCGTCAGTGAACTGCGTAGCAAACTCACTAATTTGAACATCGAATTAGCCGCGCTGGAGAAGCTCTATCCAGCGACCGACCCGAGGGTGTTGCAGAAAAGAAAGTCGATCGAAGAAACCCAGAAAGAACTGTCGAAGCAGGTTGTGAATATCGTCACCTCCCAACAAAAAATCGATAACCCCATCTATTCGGCGCTGATGGCCGAGCTCGTCGCTAAAGAAATCGACTTTCAGCTATCGGCCGCGACGATAGAGGCGATAGAGAACGGGCGGAAAGAATACGACCGCAAGATGAAAGGCCTCCCCGCACTCGAGCAGGAACTCACCGAGCTCCTTAGGGAGGAGAATATCAACGAACAAGTGTATATCGCCATCTATAAGAGCTATATCGACGCGCAGATCGCCGAAGCCGGGATCGTCGATCAAACCTACATCGTGGATTCCGCGGTCCCCCCATTGCAGGCCGCGAAACCTCAAAAGAAGCTGATCGTCGCTATCGGCGGGGTTTTGGGGATATTTTTGGGCATCCTCTTCATCTTCGTTCTCGAATACCTCGAAAAACGGCTGATGGATATCGAAGAGCTTTCGAAAATGACCAGAGGGGCGGTCCCGATCTTCGGATTTTTCCCGAAAACCAAGACCGGCCTCCTTCCGATCGATCCGAAACGTCCGGATCGCGACCTGTCTGAAGCGGCGGAGACCGCGTACACGAGGGCCCACCTCACCGAACGCGAAGGGGCATCGAAAGTGATCGCCATCACGAGCCCGGAGCCGAATTCGGGAAGTTCCACCATCGCCTACTATCTCGCGCAAACGATCGCCCGAAGCCGAGAACGGGTCCTTCTGATAGACGGGGCGTTGCGCTATCCGAACCTGACGAAGCGGCTCGGCCTCCCAAATCAATCCCTCGGCTTCTCACAGGCCATTTCGTCGGGGTTTAACGAACGGGTTGCCCCGCTGTCTCTCTTGCCGGGTCTGGACTTCTTGCCTGCAGGCAAAACGGAGGAGCACCCGTTGGCCTTGTTCCGGGGAAAACGGTTCGAAGAATGGATCGCCGCCACAGCGAAAGAATACGACCGGATACTGATCGATACCCCGGCGATGAGTGAGGATGTGGACGCTTCGATGATTATCAAGAGAACGGCCGGTGTCTTCCTCGTGGTCCATCTGGGAAAGACTGAGAAGCGCGCCTTCGAAAAGGCCCTGAACGATATCGCCTACGCGCAAGTCCCTCTGCTAGGCCTTCTCGTCAACAAATATCAGAGCCCGAAAGGCTTCTTCTTCTCCGGGAAAGAAAGGCGCCTCGCGAGAAACGCTTAGCGAACTCGGATGAAGGCGATCATCCTTGACGGTTACGTGGACGAACCCGCGCTCTTCGGGGTCCCCCCTTTCCTTTCTACCTACGTTCGTTACGCTTGGGGCGCCTACCGCCATTTTGGGGTAGAGGCCGAGTACCGTACGATCGATCAGGTCCGGCGCGAAAATTCCTGGGAAACGCTCGATTCGGCGGATCATCTGGTGATCATCGGAGGGGTGAGCGTCCCGGGGAAGTACGCCGGAGGCGCACCGCTCTCCTATTCTGAACTCACGAAGATCGCGGCCCAATGCCCCAATCCACTGAAGATCCTCTTCGGGGCCTTCTCTTATCGCGACACAGATAGCGCCACACATCAAAAGACACCCTCGAGACCCGCACGAGCATCGGTGAAAGACCCTTTGAAAGCGATCGAATGCGTCGTGACAGGGAACCTCGAGACCTATCTGTATGGGCTTTTATCGGGTAAGAACCCGCCGGAGGATATCGGAAAGGACCCGGAAATAACGGAGATTTGCGCTTTAGCGGGCGCTGGGGTCGTCGATCGACATCCGAACTTTCCAAACCTGATCTGCGAGCTCGAAGTGTCCACCGGATGCGAGCGCCGGTCCCATTGCAGTTTTTGTAGCGAACCGGTCTTTCACCCACGTTTCCAATCGCGTGACCCGGAGGCCATACTGACGGAAGTGGCTGCCCTCGGAGAACGAGGAGTGAAACGTTTCCGTTTGGGGCGCGCCGCCAATATCCTTGCCTACGGTGACCGAGGAGAGGGGCCCGATCCGTTCGCTCTACTCCGCATCTATCGAGGGATACGAGAACGGGTGCCGGACCTGCGCACCCTGCATACCGACAACACGAACCCCCAATACATCGCCGACCACCCGGTCGCGTCCGCGAAGATCCTCGAAACGATCTCGGAGTACAACACTCCTGGCGACATCCTATCATTCGGAGTCGAATCTTTCGATGAGGGCGTCATCCGTTCGAACAACCTCGGTACGCGGGTGGAATCTATCTACGAAGCGATCAAACTGGTCAACGAGATCGGGGGATTTCGGAAAGAAGGCATTCCAGCGCTCCTACCGGGTATTAACCTGATCGCCGGGCTGATCGGAGAGACGAAACGCACTTTCGAAAAAAACTTCGACGCGTTGAAAATGATCTTGGAAAAAGGGTGGTTGTTGCGTCGCATCAATCTCCGCCAGGTGATGGTCTTCCCGAAGACGCCCCTTTCAGCTTACAGGCAAACCCATTTTCTCCCTTTCCATACGAGGGAGTTCCGGCGTTTCAAGGAGAAGGTGCGTACGGAAATTGACAGACCGATGCTCGAGCGGGTCTTCCCCGTCGGAACGGTCATACCCGACGTCATCACGGAGTATCGTGAAGGGAACAACACCTTCGGAAGGCCCTTGTGGACCTATGGAATCTTGATCGGCATCAGGTCCACGCTCCCTATTGGGAAAAAGGTAACGATCTCGGTTACCGAGTACGGCTTTCGCTCCCTCACCGGCGAATTGATATCCGTTCAAGAGAACTAACCGAAGGAGGAAAGCGGATACGTGTGGGTCAAGCTTTGGGGTGTAATCAAGAAACAAGACCAGAATCAATCGCACGGTTTTTAGTCCGTGTGGTCATCGCGGCGTAAGCGCCCCTTCTTTTCGCGACGGCGCGATACGCTTTTGTATATGTCTTGAAAAATATGGTTCGCACGGAGGACACGGAGAACACAGAGAAAAGAATCTTGTGAACGTCTTGTGAACGTCTTTGGAACGCCTCGGAACGCCGTCTTTCAGTTCGGCAGGTCTTAAAAGAGAACGGCAGCAGAGCGTATCGCGAGACTTCGTGAGCTTCCGAAGACAGCCCGCTGGTTACCCCACGATGAACCTCTTAGTTATGTCACCCCTTAACTTGACCCACACAGCGGATACACGTCCGGTTGGGTATGTGTTCCTCAGTCCTCGGTTCGGAACGGTTCGACCGAGATACCTGCGGCGATCAGAGCCTCCTGCAAGACTTTTGCAAAGCGGGCGGCGCCGGGGGTATCCGAGTGAAGACACAAGGTGTCGCATACGCAAGGTACGAGCGCGCCCTCGACGCTGACGACCTCCCCTTTACGGATCAGGCGAATGGCGCGGGGCACGAGTTCTTTTTCCGGAACGAAGGCGTTGGGGTCTCTGCGGGAGACCAAGCTGCCGTCGGAATGGATCTGCCGGTCGAGGAAGGCTTCCCGTGCGAAGCGGAGTCCTTGTTCGGTCGTCACTCGTTCTAACGCTGACCCCGAAAGGCCGACGATCACCAAAGAGGGATCGTAGGCCTTTACGGCCTCGACGATGGGGATAGCGATGCCCTCCTCGCGCGCGGCCATATTGTATAGCGCTCCGTGAGGTTTCACGTGAGCTAGGCGTAGGCCTCTAACCCGCAGGAAGGCGTCCAGAGCTCCCAGTTGGTAAAGGACATCGGTTCGGATTTCGTCTGCGGGCAGCGAAAGCTCTCGGCGTCCAAAACCTCGGAGATCGAAAAACCCCGGGTGCGCCCCTATTTGAAGGCCGTATCTTTCCGCCAGACCCACGGTTTTATCCAGGACTTTGGGGTCACCGGCGTGAAACCCGCACGCGATGTTGACCGAGGACACGTAAGGGAAAAGCCCCTCATCCTCTCCTGACGAAAAGACACCGAAACTCTCTCCCGCATCGCAGTTGATATCGATCGTATCCGCAAACCGCCCTCTCATCCGACCGCCTCCCGTATGCCACTTTTTTTGTTGTATAATCATATCACACGAGCGTGCGACTCCGTTTTGGATGTGTGAGGAAGCGAAACCGTGATTTTTTTTCGCAATGGAATCCCTTGAATAGACCCATTATAATGTCTCTCTTGAAGTCGAAGGTTGTAAAAAGCGTGACGGGTGTTTTGGAAGGCGGACGATAGGAATGAGAATTCAAGCCTATGAAATCGAGAAAAAGTACCGATTTTTTTCTCTACCCCTTGCGGAGCAGTTCTTTCGACAACCCAACTTTCTTTGGCGGAAGATCGGCATCCTCCAGTGGTATTTGAACGAAAAAGAAGATACTGACCTATCGATACGTATCCGCTTGACGCTAAAGAAGGACGAGGAAGGGTTTAAAGAGGAGTGGGAGATCGGGAGTAAAAGGCCTGTCCCTCATCACCCTGAGCAGCGAGTAGAAACGCAAACGTCTTTCTCTTTCAGCGAGTGCCCTAGCGATGTGGCCTTAACCTTGGAGGAGTTTGGAGTGAAGTTGCCTGGCGACCTCGATCGATACCCGGTCTTGGCGAAAATACGGTATATTATGGTCAAACCCCTTAAGATCGTGCGCGTGGCGGAGGTCGTCTTGGATCACTTTATTTACCCGATAATGAAGAGAGGGGAGCGCGTACACCTCGAGCTCGAACTGAGAGACAAAACTCCCTTACCTGGTCAAGCGGAACAGTTTGAGAGTCTCTTCGGGCGACTCAATCTCTACACTTTCGCTCGTGATATCACCAGTAAAACTTACCTGTCAAACCGGAGCTTGGCAGAACGCGCTTTCGAAGAGGGAAAATGTGGATTCGGTATCGAAATGGGGCGGATGGAGATAGAGCGTCTTCTCAGAGCAAAGGAGCCTTTTGGCCGCTGAGGTCGGAGGGGAGGTCGATATCCTTCACGCAGAAAGGGTCCTCGGTTTCAACCCACCGCAAGGACTGTGACAAAGGCCCCAAAACAGTTTGGAGCCCGCGATCCCCGGTGATCGCCATACCCTGGTCGAAAAACCGTGCGGGGAAGTAGAGCGGGAACCCCGGTGTGTTTTGGTAACGTGGCCGTATGATCGCCTCCGGTTCTTGGTTTGCTTTTTGATAGACGGATTCCACTGTCGTCTCGCTGATGAATGGCATATCCCCGAGAAACAAAAAAACGCCTGACACCTTACGACGTATAGCCTCCCTGATCCCAACTTTTACGGACTCGGAAAGTCCTTCCCGGTAGCGTTCGTTGACGAAGACTTCGACTTCCCTAGACGCATCGATCGTTCGGGCGTTAATGGGGTTTGAAACGACTAGAACTCGCCACGAATCTAGCGAGTCCGCACGCCGTTGCCTGAGTAGGGCTTTGTCGATCACCTGCTCGAGCACCGTCCGACCGGTGTCGGGCAATACCGCGGCGAGCTTGTTTCCGCCAAAACGTTTTCCTTCGCCCGCCGCGAGAACGATCGAGAGAAACGAACTATTCTTTAAATCGATAGTTGATGCCCTCCAGCTGGATTTTAAAGTTGGTTCCCAAGCCCAGGTAGTGTTTTAACTCCGGTAAGCGACGGATGAGATCGAAGTATTCGTCGCTGAAGGCCTTGACCTCGACGACACCCTCTTCTCGGAAGTCGGTGTCCACCCAGGCGTTCTCCGCTTCATCGAACAAGAACACCTTTCCATACAGATTCCGGTAACCTTTGGCGCTTGCTCCCGTGCCGTAGGCTTTTTCCAACTCTTCGGTCGTCATCGACTGCACCATCAGGTTTTGCATCTTCGAGGCCTCGAAGGCGCCTTGTCCCGTCTGACTCAGAGTGGGTGCTGGAGCGGCGGAAGAAAAGGCGCGCATATCAAAAAGGATCTTCGGAACCGTGCCGTCGACGGACTCTATGTCTTTGTCTTGGCCCGTTACGCCTTCGAGGATCAGATAGGAGGTGTAGGGCGTCGGTATGCCGTATTTTTTGCTGAGCCGGACGATCTCTTCCCGCGCTTCCACTGTCTCGCCATTCAATTTGATGTGGTTTAGCAGTTCACTGATCCTACGAGAAGCCCAAAGTTTCGAGATGTAAGGGTTCGAGTGTTCGGAGAGCGTAACCGGATAGATTTGTTCGAACGCGATCACACCGCTCCCGTCTAAGGCGGCGATCTTCCCGGTTATTCTTATCTGTAATTCTCCGTGGCCGGTGTAGCGGCCGAAGAGTTTCAAAGGGAAGTCCTTGTATATCGTAAGATTTCGAGAGGGGAGGAGGTCCGTGATTTGCGCATTCTCTCCTGCGATTTCTACCTGAATGTCCGTCATCAGGGGATTCGAGACGTTTGCGAAGAGCTGGCTCACTTTCGCCTCGATGTTTTCTTTTTCTTCGACGTAAAAGGCCATCCCACCTGACTCTTGCGCTAACAGATCCAACAGGCCCGTGTTCACGTCATACCCAACACCGAAAACGAACAGTTTCGCGCCGGTCGCTTTCGCCCAGCCTATCGCGTCGGAGGTGATTTTGGATATGTTCAGGATACCGGACGTCGGTTGGCCGTCAGTGAGAAAGATGACGTAATTGTTCTCATCCTCGTGATTGGTAAAGGCGGATAGGGTCCCCAGTCTCAACGCCTCGTGAATATCCGTAGTGCCTCCTGCTGACGAGCCCTTCAACCACTTCAACGCATCCGGAGTATCCTTTTGATCGTACAGGGTTGTCAGAAGCTCTTTGCGGAACGGTGTCATCTTGTCATTAAACAATAACAGGCCGAACCGGTCTTCTTGGTTGAGTCTCTCCAGGATGAATTGAGCGGCTGCTAATGCTTGCGCGTATTTCGTACCGTACATACTCCCGGACTTGTCCAAGACGACCATTACGCTCTTCTGCAGGGTTCCCACATCAGGGTAATAGGGGAGGATGTCCAGCATAAACGTGCCTATTTCGGGCTCTTCTTCATCATTGACGAAATAGGCTTCGTAACGACGCTCTCCGTAGCCGATGAAGAGGACGAAATCTTGAGAGGGGAACAGGTTTTCTTCCGCATAAACAAAGGAGACCGCTTCTTGTGGTTGAGGGGTGAAGGCCAAGGTGTGCGTCGGCGAGTTGACGGTATAGACCAAACGTTGCGAGTGGATGACCCCTTCGATTTTTATTCTCCCGATGTTGCCCTTGAGCAGAGAATCGATTTTGAGCGGGTAGACTAACTTGTGGTAATCACCTGTTTTATCGACCTCTTGATAGTATTCCACCTCTATTTCTCGCTTTTCGAAGGGAGCAAAGGGGAAAAGGCGGATGCGGATCATACGCTGGCCGATATATTCCAGCAAAGCCGGGTCTCTTTGCTGCCTTACGTAGCTTTCGTAGAGCAAGCGCGCCTCGTCTTTCTCCATAATGGTGCCCTCGTAGACCACGCCGTTCACGGCCATCTTGAAATCGGTGATAACGGTTTGATCGGGTAAGGGAAAGAGGTAGACGACCTCCACCTTTGCGTTCGACTCGTTATAGAATACTTCTCGAATCGAAAACTTCGCGATATCTTCGTTGATATCGATATGGACGAGGTGTTCTAACATAGAAACCGGGTTTCGTGGGAAAACGACAACGGGTTGCAGATCTATCCGTTCGGAATACGGTATCATCACGCCGTTCGCAGAAAGCAGAGCGGAAAGGGTTATCAGGGCCAGTAACCAAAACAGATACTTACGCACACTATCGCCTCCATCGGAATATAATTAGACACACCGTTACTGACGGCAAAACCCCATAGCCTATTGTACGTGGTGCCGTTCACTCTTTCGGACCGAAGAACGCGTTCCCCCAAGCATAATCGGCGGGGCATAAACGGTAGTGGGCGTCAAAGACGTTCTGCTCCCCCGAAACCGTTCCCATAAAGGCCACACGGGTATCGACGGCGCATTCGGAAAGGGCCAGGCGGATATCCCATTGCATATTGCTCTCGAACACGTTGTATTTCATTTGGCAGTCAACTTTTCCCGACAAGACGAGACCGTCTACGCTGTTATTTTTGAAGCTGTTGGAGAGGAGCTCTATGACGGTGTCTCCTCCCAAAAAGCAGGCCTTAAGGTTTTCAGAGAACAGGTTCTTCTCGACTCGGCACGGTTTCTTGCCGGTTAAAAAGAGCCCGGTCGCGAACCCCCGTACTTCGTTGTATTGGATCACCGTTTCTCCGATGCCCAAAGAGAGGACGCCGTGACTGGACAGCGAGGCGTTTTTTGACTTCAGAAAAGGTCCGTACAAGATGTTGTTGCCGAAGAACAGGCTGTGGTTGAAGGTGACGGCCCGTATGCCGTCTTGGCCAGCCTGTATCGTGTTCTCGAGAATACGGGCGTTCGACATAGCCAAAGAGACCGCGATCGCGCCCCCGTGTATGGTCATTCCCTCGATGGTGAGCGCAGGGCAGTTCTCGACCCAGATCGTCGGAATCAGGGTGTCGGCCGGTCTCAACACCACACGTCCCCGCCCCTCTCCCTTGAGGTTCAGGGCCTTTTGGAATCGGATATTCTCGACATAGGTCCCGGCGCGAATGAGAATGGTGTCTCCGGAAGAGGCCGCGAAGACGGCTTGTTTGATCGTGCGATAGTCGGACGCGCCTCCTCCCACCGTTAAGATCGCAGAAAAGGATACGGTGAAAGAGAAAATCGACAGCGTCAATAGAAGGATGCCTGCAGTTCGTAAACCCATACCACTACCCCCTATGTTATACTTTTTGGCGCAGACGACGGTGTGATCACCTTTTGTGTTGGGAAGGCAAATACGATTCCCTTATCTCGGAAAGCTTCGATAATTCCAAAATTGATCGCTTGTTGCGCGTCCATATAGGCCATATAGTCTCTTTTGTCCACCCAGTAGACGATGTCGTATATAAAACTATGGGTACCGATGCTCGAGAGGTGGGCTCTTGAAAACTCGAGATCAGGATTCCGATCGACGATCTCTTGGACGATGCCGGGGATGGCTTTCAGGGTTTCGAGTGGTGTATCGAATGGAAGGCTCAATTGGAACAGGGCTCTCCTTTGCACCATCCTTTTATAGTTGCGGATAGAGGATTCCGTGAGCAAAGAATTGGCGATCACGAGCTGTTCTCCGGTCAGACTCCTGAGTCGGGTGGTCCGCAATCCGATCTTTTCGATCGTCCCGGAATATTCTCCGAAGACGATGAAGTCCCCCGGCTCGAAGGGTTTATCCAACAAAATCGAGAAATAGCCGAACAGATCCCCCAGGATCTTTTGCGACGCCAGTGCGACCGCTATTCCCGTAATTCCCAATCCTGTGAGGATGCCGTTGATGTCGTATCCGAGGCTCTTCATCACCCCGACGATGCCGAGAGTCCAAGCCACGATCTTCACAATCGAGGTTAGGCTTTTTAAGCCCTGTATCTGGGCTGTGTTCTCGGGGTGTTTTCGCGCGTAATTTTGAACGCCGAAAACGATAGTCGCAGTCACGAATCGGATGATAGCGACGGTCAACAGAATCGAGCCGATCGCGTTCACGATGTCACGCCAGGATTGGGGCATATCGATGGGGGTGAGCGCGATTATGAATACCAGATAATAGAAAACCGGGAGTGTGGTTGTCACGAGGATCGTGCTCAGAAAGGTAAAGAACGGGGCGTCCGCCTTTTTTCCGATCGAGCGTAGCCGTTTAGCCGTCCACCGTTTACCGACGAGTAGAATGATCACGCCAACGAGGGCGACCGCGATGGCTATCAAGTACTTATAGACGGGATTCCCTAAGTATTGAACGGTGAATACCTTTTCCATATGAGATTACATCCCTTCTTCCCATAAGGTGTCGACATAGTCCGTGTGTATCCTCCTCTGAGTCAGTTCCTGAAAACGCAATACGGCCTGACTGGGGAGCCTTCCCGCCTGGTAAACGGTGCCGTAGACTTTTTCCTGTCCACTCCGATCACACAATCTGAAGGGCACCTGGTTCATCAACTGATCTTTCCCCTCCTCTTCGACGAAAAAAACGAGGGAAAGATCGGGATACCGGACTTTGACCTCTTCTTTGAAAGCGTCGAGGGGCGAGGTCTCCCAAATGGGCTGAGGAGTTTCCGCCCACGTTTTCGACTTTTCAGGATCTGCGAGGTATTCGCGAATGAGCTCGACGGCGCTAAAAAAATTCGCCTGATCCAATTCTATCAAGTGATCGATCGAAACGTCGCCTGAAATCCCAACGGATTTTTTAAGCCATTCCAATTGCACACGATAGTACGTCCGTAGAAACGGCAGAAAAGGCTCCCAAAGCGCCCTTTCGGGCGGTGTCTTTTGCGTCAACCTCCTAACCCATTCTAGGTCTGTGCGAAACCGGTGGAAGTCCCCGACGTACGCGACGATATTGGCGCGCAGGCTTCCGATGCCGGGTATCTTGGTGAGCAGGCTGTATAAAGGCGAGATCCCATAGGTTAACGAACGGCGGATCCGTTCTAAAACCCCCGAGGGGCAGAGGTCCCAGAACCCGTAACGCGCCCCTTGTTCGTAGAAGCTACAGATCAGCTCCACGTCATAAGGTAAGGAGCCGACCCAAGCGGGCGGTTTCTGCCTTCGCCCCTCTTGGTCGTTCTCGTCTTGCTCGATACCGAGGCGGTTCCACAGGAACCCCAGTCCGAATTGCAACAGGCCCGCATAGGAAGAGAAAAAAACGGACTGCCGGTTCCAATGCCCTCCTATTGGCGGAAAAAACGGCGGGTAGTAGTCGGGTACGGCGCCCCCGCCGGGGACCAAGAGCGCGATCGACTCCCAGAGCGTCCAGAAAGACGAAGGGTCCTCTTGTACATCGTACCGCGTGACGTTCTTGACGAAGTGCGCGACGGCCTCCGGGTTCAGCAGGTAAGACGCGGTCAGATTCCCCAAGCGCGTTAAGCGGTTGTCTCCCTCGACCATTCCGATTTCCCGAAGACGAGAGACGGCTTTTTGTATAATTCGCTCCTTGAAGCGGCCCTTAAAATGGGTGTAATTAAAATGCTCCTCATTAACGGAGAGCACGCCGAGAGAAAACAGCTCGACCATCCCTAGCAGTTTTGTTTCATTGTCCGGATGGAAGATCGACTCGTGCCGGGTATACAGATCATTCAGGGCGGTGAAGGCTTTGTCTAAAGTAGTCTCGAAGACGTCGGCCAGCCCCCTTTTTAGCAAGGCTTTTAAAATCGCCGCCGTCTTTTCTCCGGTCGTACCGGTGGCATAAAAGACGCGTCCGACGCCTCTTTTGGTGTAGCCTTTTCGACCCGCCCTCCCTTCGAACTGGAGCAGGTCGATTAACACCGGCCATATCTTTTCTTCCTGATACAGAGAGTATTTGACGAAGATCACGATGTCATCGGCGGGGGAGTTGAAGCCGTAGGCCAGGGTCTGCGTGGAGATCAGGATAGATAGTCCGTTGTCTAAGGATTTGAAGGCGGCTTCGATTTCCTTTTTCTCCTCCACCGGGATGTCCGCGTTGTGAAAGGCGACGACGGGCTCGCCTACCAACTTCGGTTTGATGTAGGGGACGGTATCGTTCATCGCCCGATACCCCTGCCTTTCAAAGGCGGACAGAAGGTCCCAACCGGTTTTTTTGGATGGGACGATGATCATCGTCTTCACACGTTGCTCGATGTTCTCTTCCAAAAAAGCCTGTTTCATCTGTTGGATCGAGGTTTTCGCGTTCTTGCGCGTCGGGAGGGCCAAATTGAGGAAAGCACGTTCCAGAGGGATGGGACGCCAGGAACTCTCTATCAAAAGGTCAGCGTTCACCCATTCGGCCAGCGACAGGGTGTCCGGGATGGTGGCGGACAAGAGCAACAGTTCCCGACGGTCTCCGAGCAACTGAACCAGAGTTTCCTCGTAGACAATCCCGCGCGTGTCTTGCATCAGCATATGGGTCTCGTCGATGATGACGAACTCGATAGACTGAACCCAGGGACTATTCGAATGGCGGGCGGCTAAAAAGGCCTCCGGAGTTGCGATCACCATATCGTAGTCGTCTTTCACGTCCATCTTGCTTTCTCCTGTTCGTAGATAGACTTTGAGCGGTTTGGTTCGGATATCTTGAAAGATCTGTCTTGCCAAAGCGCGCGTGGGCGCAACATACAAGGTTTTTTTCACCCGTTTCCCCTTCTGGAATGCGGCCAAAAAGGCGATCGCCGTCTTTCCGCTTCCGGTCGGGGTTGAAATGATCGTATTCTTACCACGATAGTGCGAAAAGAAAGCGGTTTGAACGGGGTTCAGCCAAAAGGGTGCAAGGTCGCCCAACAACGTGCGACCATCCACGGATTCGACAAGGCGTTTTTCGTTGTTCACGAAGATCTCAAAAGGCGATCGGTCGTTCTTTTCGGGGACATAGATACTGATCATTCTGGGCTCCTCGCTATGATATCTTGGCAATACCGATTATACCCCATAAATCGCTTATCGAAACGTTACTCCCGTTGAGAGAACGAAAGGCGCGTCGGATAACCCGTACACACGGGGGTTTTAGATAGAGAGATAGGCTTCTGAAGGGCGTTTTCCCGTCTCCTATACCGTTAACTGTAATTGTATCTTAGAAATCAGAGGGCCACTTGCAATTTACCCGTAAATATGTTAAAATCGACCCGGAAATCGCCGAAAGATAGGGGTGATAAAAAATAGAAAGGAGAAGACCCGGCGTGAAAAAGAAGATACTGGTAGTGGATGACGAGCCCTCGATTGTGGAGCTGTTGACCTACAATCTGAAGAAGGAAGGATACGAGGTTCTCAAAGCGTACAACGCGGAAGAGGCGCTGAACCTCGCCGATACCGACGACGAAATCGACCTGTTCGTGATCGACGTGATGCTGCCCGACGTGGACGGATTCGACGTGACCCGGAAGATCAGGGCCCACGAAAAACACCAAAACAAGCCCATCATTTTCCTGACGGCTAAAACAGACGAGTTTGACAAGATTTTAGGCTTGGAGTTGGGTGGCGACGACTACGTGACGAAGCCCTTCAGCGTTCGTGAGGTAATGGCAAGGATCAAGGCGATTTTTCGAAGAATCCAGCGCTCCGTGGAGCAAACCGTAGAAAGACCTAAGCAGATCGTCGTCAAAGACCTGGAAATCGACCTGGAACGGTACGAAATAAAAGTGCGCGGCGAAGTGAAAAACCTAACGCCTTTAGAGTTCGAACTGCTCCGCTATTTGGCCGAAAACGAAGGAAAGGTGTATTCTCGGGACGTTCTTTTAGACACCCTCTGGGGGTATGACTATTACGGGGATACCCGAACGGTCGATGTACACATTCGACGGTTGAGAACCAAGGTGGAAGAGGACCCGTCCAACCCGAAATATATCATCACCGTACGCGGCAAAGGGTATAAATTCAAGAACCCTGGGAAAGAACCCTAATCTCGTTCACTTGAAAAAAAACCGGGATAACCCGGTTTTTTTTAAGGCTTATGATTGCCCATATCCGAAGGATGCGAGCCGTTTTCTTTAGAAATTGAGATCGACCTTCGGCACTTCTTTTTCGGCTTCTGGGATCTTAAAGAAATCAAACATCTTGAAGTTGAAAAGCTTCGCGATGAGGTTGGCCGGGAACTGCTCTATCGTCGTGTTATATTTCATGGTGATGTCATTATAGAACTGTCTGGAATAGGTGATCTTGTTTTCCGTGTTCGACAACTCCTCTTGCAGGGACATCACGTTTTGATTGGCCTTCAACTCCGGGTAATTCTCAACGACGGCCAGCAGCCTGCCCAATACGCCGGAAACCTCCCCTTCGGCGTCCATTCTTTCTTTTTGGCTTGTCGCACCCAAAGCCCGAGCGCGCGCATTCATCACTTTTTCCAGTGTGTCGCTCTCGAACTTCATATACCCCTTCACCGCGTTCACCAGATTGGGGATTAAGTCGGAGCGGCGTTTCAGTTGGACATCAATTTGGCTCCAAGAGTTCTCGACTTTTTTCCGTTCTGCGACCAGTTTATTGTAGGTGGCGATAACCCATAACACAATCGCGGCGGCAACGATTAATAGAATCACCCAAACCATGTTTTCATCCTCCTTTGAGCATTTCTAGCGATTATATCACAAAGAGCCAGAGAAAAAGAGCGAGGTTTGTGTCAAGTTATGGGGTGTACTCAAGAAACAAGGCCAAAATCGATCGCACGATTTTTTGTTTTTGCAGTCTTCGCGACGTAAGCGCCCTTTCTTTTTGCGACGGCGCAATAAAAGTGGGTTCGCACAGAGGGCACAGAGAGCACGGAGGAGAGATTAGAACCAGCCCAGAATAGAGCACCGAACGCCAGCCTGGGAACGGTTGGGAACGCCAAACTTTAGTTTGGCATGGTTTTATCTTTTCACTTAGAACGTTCCCATACGCAGCATCATGGCGTAAGCGCCCTTTCTTTTCGCGAAGGCGTAAAAAACGGGATTTGCACAGAGGGCACAGAGAACACAGAGAAAAGATTTTTGTGAACGCCCTGGGAACGCCAAACTTATCGGCAGGTTTACTGAGCGCGCCGAATTATAAGCTAGCAGATATTTTGAAGGGACGTAAAATGTACTTAAGCCGCGATGAACCTCGTAGTAGAACGCGAACGCGACGCTTTTTAAAGGGTGTAGACCGGATCCACGTATTCGTAGAGTTCCGGAATCCTCTCGCCTAAGAGATGCCTGACGACGGATGGGAACACCCGTTCAGATTCAAAATGTGGAAACAGGATCACCTTTATCCCCTTCTCTTTGAGTCCCAGTAGATCGTGATAGGACAAATCGCCGGAGATGTAAAGATCCAGGTGGGCCGGAAGCGAAGGGATCAGGAGCCTACCGGAACCGCTACAGAACCCGACGGTCGAGATAGGGTCGTCTAGGTCCCCGATGAGTTGTATAGAGGTCGAGCGGGCGATCTCCTTGAATTCTTCTACGAAGGAACGAAAGGCCCTTTTTTCGACGGTTCCGTACCGTCCCAGGCCGTAGGTCCGACGGTTCGAAAGGAATTCGGTTTCTTCCATAAGATCGTAGGCGACCTCCTCGTAGGGATGGGCGCGAAGGACTGTTTCGATGAAGTCTGACAAGCGATGCCCTTCGACGAGGGTTTCGATCTTCATTTCCTCCACTCTCTCCAATCCGTTGAGTTGGCCAATAAACGGTTGTGCTCCCTCCAAAGGGCGGAAGGTTCCGATCCCTTCGCTGGAGAAGGTGCAATCGGCGTATTTTCCGATCGCTCCGGCCCCTTTCGAGAACATCGCGTTCCGAACGATCTGCGCATGCGTCTTCGGAACGAAGACCTGGAACTTGTAAAGCTTTTCCTGATAGGTTTTCAATATCGGTTTGACATCCCGGAGGCCCAATTTTTCAGCCCAATAGTCGTTGAGGCCCCCCGGGGCGATATCTGCCGGCGTATGGGAGGCATAGACCGTGATTTCGCTAGAGATGACTTCCGTAAGGATCCGTCCAAGGGCCGTCTCCCGGTCTATTGTGTGACACGGGAGATAGAGGAGCGGATGATGCGATAGGATGAACCGGCATCCCTTCTCTTTCGCTTTCTCAACGACTCCCTCCGTGACATCCAGCGTTACCAGGACTCTTTCGCAACTGCCATCGAACGGCCCGACTTGTAACCCGCATCGATCCGATTCCATCGCGAGTTTCGGAGGGAAGACCTCTTCGATGGCACGTATGATGTCCCTCGTGCTTGTCGCTTCGCTCATAGCATCCTCTGTTCTTCCTCTAATAGGTAAAGTAGGCTTCTCTTGCGGGCTTTTCCACAGAAAGAGCCGTTTTCAATCGATTCAGCGCTTCGGCAAGGGTGCTTCGGGGGCAGCCGATGTTCAGCCGCATATGCTTTTCACCGCCGGGGCCGAAGACCGCGCCCGCATCGAGACCCAAAGACGCCTTTTCGACAAACCAATTGCGCAAGCAGGAGTCGTCTTTGCCTAGCCCTGCGCAATCGAGCCACAACAAAAAGGTGCCATCGGGTTTCACACACTTTATTTGAGGTGCCTGTGTCTCCAGGAAGGCTAAGGTGTAGTCGATGTTGGCCTCTAGATAGGGCAATAGTCGATTTAACCACTCCTCACCCTCGTTATACGCAACCTCTAAGCCCAGGACACCGAACGCGTTCCCTATTCCGATCCCGTTGGCTTTTATACGATACTCAAACTCCGCGAACAGCCTCCGGTTGGGAATGATCACCCCCGAGGTGACCAGGCCGGCGATGTTAAAGGTCTTGCTGGGGGCGATGAAGGTAATGGTTCGTTCTCCGATTGGGAGCGGATTCCCTCGGGCATCCGCCGTTAGAGAAGCGAGGGGGATATGCGAGTGAGGAGAGAAGACAATGTCCTGATGGATCTCATCGGATAGGATGAGCACTCCTTTGTTAAGGCAAATTTTCGCCAACCTCTCCAGTTCGTCACGTGTCCACACTCTACCGACCGGGTTGTGTGGGCTGCAGAGGATGAGAATCTTGGTTCTGTCGTCTATCTTCTTCTCTAAATCCTCAAAATCCATCGTGAAGCGGCCGGATTCTTTCTTCAAAGGGTTGAAGACCAGTTGTCGCCCATTGCCCACGACGGCGTCATAGAAAGGGTGATACACCGGTGGCTGGATGATCACTTTGTCGCCCGGTTGCGAAAACGCCTGTATGGCGGTGTTGATACCACTGACGATCCCAGGGCAAGTATTGATCCACGCTTTGTCAACCTCCCACCCGTGTCTTCTTTTCTCCCATCCGATGATCGCGTCGAAAAACGCGTCCATCTTCGCGGTGTAGCCGAAAACCCCGTGTTCCACACGTTTTTTAAAGGCCTCGATAATCGGTTGCGGACAACGGATGTCCATGTCGGCGATCCAAAGGGGCAGGACGTCGCGTTTCCCGAATACCTCTTGCCTTAAGTCCCATTTCACACTGCTCGTACCCTCTCGGCTGATACAAGCGTCAAACGGCTCTTCGATCATGTTGTTCCTCCGAATTCTTTAAAGTAGCGCATCATATACTCACGGCGGCCGGGCGTTCACAGCCTTCGTCGCAGACTTGACGCGCCCGGGTTGCGGTCACTCGTCTTCTTCGTCAAATGCCGGCCTCTCCTCCTTGTTCTGCTGTTGACCCTTTTCGAGAAGCCTGTTCACCACGTTCTCCAGTTTCTCTTTGACGATCGGTTTGACATAGTATCCGTCACATTTGTGCCGATAAGACTTAGAGATGTTTTTTAGGTCCCCTAAGGCACTGATCATCAAAATCTTGCTTTTCGCAAGGTTTTCTCTCCGCTCGATCTTTCGTATGCGACTCAAAACCTCTTGTCCGTCGAGGGAGGGGACCATAATGTCCAAACAGATCAGTTGGAAGGGGTTCTTCTGTCGGGCGCTTTCTTCGAAGAGCTGAACCGCTTTCATTCCGTCTTCCGAGATGGTCACTTCTCCGTATTTCATCAGGATTTTTTCGAGCAGTTTTCCTGTCACCAAGTCATCCTCTAAAACAAGGACTCTCATTTCCAACCCCCTTCGGAAATCTTCAGGAAATTATACCATACCCCTCTGGTTTTAACACAGCTAATTATCTGATAGCTTTTCCGATAAGTAAACAATAAGTAACGCTCTGTTAATGTGACTTGTGACGAAGCCAGAATGTGGGGAGGGTGTTTTTGAGAGGATTTGTGCGTAGGTTAAATAACTTTGGTGACCCCAGAGCGAAGAATATGCCTACCTGGTATTCGAGGCTGGTGCGGGGTCAGGAGGGCCCGCGCGCAAGGGTTTTTAGACCGCGTTCTACCGCTCAGCCCCCGAAGAATAGGTGCTCCGCCAGGATCTTCGTTCCGATACCAATCAATATGAATCCGCCATAGAGCCCTGCTTTCATGCCAAAACTTGCGCCAGTTTTCGCGCCCGAAACCACACCGGCCAAGGATAAAACGAAAGTAGAGGCGAAAGCGATCGTGGCGGGTAACCATATCGGCTTCGCGATCATAGAAAGCGCGACGCCGGCAGCCAAGGCGTCGAGGCTTGTGGCTAAGGCGTACAGAAGGAGAACGGATAGTCTGGATAGATCCGATTTTTCCGGACAGGTCCCGACTTTTCGGGAGTCCCTTATCATACCGAGGCCAACGTATAGGAGTAAACCGAAGGCTATCCAGTGGTCGAATTCGCGGATCGCAGACTGGAAACTCGATCCGGCGTGCCACCCGATCACGGGCATCGCGAACTGGAACGCCGCAAAAGAAAAGGCGACTTTGAAAGTGCCTTGAAACCCCGTCTTTGGTAACGTCGTCCCATAGCAGACCGCCACGGCGAACGCGTCGAAAGCTAATGTGACGGGTAAAAGGATGGTGTCGATCACCGTAATCTTCTGCGCTCCTTATGCATACCCCGTGAAGTCATTTTTAGAAGGACGGTTGGAGCGGGATCGAGGGCTTCGGATCGATAGGGAAGCGCGAGAGTCACGACGCCACCGCGCTCTTCTTTTCTATCGGTAACGGGTGATCAACGATTTGCACAGTTCCAATCCTTCCACCGCGTCTTTCGCAAAGCCAGCGCATCCGAACCGTTTGGCCAACTCTCTGTTTAGGGACGCGCCCCCAGCGATCACGGGTTTGTCGATACCGTTTTCGCGTAGGGCTCGGATGACGGTCTCTATTTCTCCGATTGTGGTGGTCATCATCGCCGAAAGCCCGATGATATCCGGATCTGTTTCCTTCGCCTTAAAAACTATCTTTTCGGCCGCTACGTCCTTGCCCACGTCGATGACCTCGAAACCGCCGCTTCGCAAGACCGTTCCGACGATGTTTTTCCCGATGTCGTGGACGTCTCCCTCTACCGTAGCTAACAAAACCCTTCCCCTAAACACGAGCAAGGGGTCGAGCCTTTGGTTGACGAGGTCGAAGATCTCACGGGCCGTGTCTGAGGCGAGCAGAAGCTGAGGTAGATAGATTTCGTTCTTTGCGTAGAGCTGGCCCAATTCCTCCATACTCTTCGCCAAATACTGCTGGCTGACGGTCAGCGGAGGATGCTCGCGCAACAATTCTTCCACCAAGGTATTCAGAGCCTCTCGATTTCCCGAGACCATCGCAGCCAGTATCGGGTCTTCGATCGTGGACGCGCGAATACCGGGCTCATCGAGCCCCTCGAGAGACAAGGCGCCCGCAAGCACTTTTTGGATCACTTCGTCTCCCGAGTTTAAAATAGCCGCTGACAGGCCTCTTTCTATTGCTTGAGCCAAAAAGGCGCCGTTCACGCCCGTTCGGTTGGGTAATCCGTAACTGAGGTTCGATAGGCCTATGGACGTCAGGATTCCGTGTTCCTTTAACCTCGCGATAATCCCCAACGTCACCTTCGGATCCTTTCCCGAAGCCATCGAGAGAACCAGCGGATCGACGAGGATCCGGTCTTTGGTAATGCCGTTCTCCTCCAGGATTCTGATTCCTTCGAAAGCGATATGAACGCGTTCCTCGAGAGTGTCGGGGATCTCTTTTCCCATCGCCAACAAGATCAGCGTTCCTCCGTATCGTTTGAGGAGGGCGATCTTGTTCTCCAGGCTCTTTGGCGTTACCCTTGCAGAGTTGATCAACGGCCGGCCCGGGTACTCCCGTAAGGCGACCTCGAGGAACTTGTCCGTTTGGATATCGAAGGAGATGGGAACCGACGAGCGTTTGTCCAGTTCGCAGACGACTTGTGAGAAGGCGCTTTCGTCGAGTGTCTTTTCTATTCCCAAGTTCAAGTCGATTGCGTTTGCCCCTTCTTCCGCCTGACGCTGGGCTTCCAACAGGAGTTGACTCCATTCTTTTCGCTGGATTTGCTCTTGAAGGCTCTTTCTCGAGGCCGGGTTGATACGCTCTCCGATCGATAGGAAGGGTTGGATCGGAGTCAACACCGTCCTCGAACTCAAGTAGCGCTTTGGGTCCTTATCGATCGCGCGGGGACTCCGACGTTGGTCCAGCGCGCGGCGCATCAACCGGATGTGTTCGGGTCCCGTACCGCAGCATCCTCCGATGATCGAAGCGCCGAGTTCTATGAAATCATCCGCATAGAAGGCGAAGGATTCCGAGCTTAGATCGTATGAGAGGCGATGACCGTCATATATCGGGGTCCCGGCGTTCGGTTGGATACAGAGTGGTTTTTGGCAGACGCGGGCGAGTCGTTCGAAAACCCGTAGGCTCTGCGCCGGTGCGAGCGTACAGTTAATGCCAATCACATCGACGTCCAGGTCTTGGATCGACACCGCGTAGCTCTCCGCCGATGTGCCGGTAATGCTTCGTCCATCGGCTTCGAAGGTCATATTGACGATCAAAGGCAGGTCGGCGGTTACTTTTCTGACCGCCATAATCGCAGCTTTGAGCTCTTTGATGTCCGAGAAGGTTTCAAGAAGAAACCCTTCCACCCCTTCTTCATATAAGATAGCGGCTTGTCGGCGGAAGGTTTCCACGGCCTCGTCGAAGGTGTAGCCGCCTAAAGGGAAGACGAACTCTCCAGTCGCGGACATGTTTCCGAAAACCCGCGCTTTGTCCCGGGCCGCTTCCTTCGCGATACGAACTCCTGCCCGGTTGAATCTTTCGAAATCCTCACCAAAACCGAGGGTCTTCAGCTTCCTCGGATTCGAGTTGAAGGTGTTCGTCGACAATAAATCCACACCGCAGGCGACATATTCCCGCTGCAGCGTGGCCACAACCTCCGGTTGTCGAACGTTGTAAGTCTCCGCGGGACTGTCTCGATAACCCCGCATTAACAGCTGCACGCCATAGGAGCCGTCCAACAGGAGACACCGATTTTCTAACGACGACAGAAAGGTTTTTCTTTTCATCTTCCCTCGCTTTTCGAAACCGTTTCGCTCAATCGACAGATTTCGATGATCTGTTTACTTTTATTCATCGTGTACAGGTGGATATGTTTCATCCCGTGCTCTCGGAGGTCCTGGACTTGCTTGGCGGCATGCGCGATGCCGACCTTTTCGAGATCGAGCGGGTCCGCTCCGAATCGATCGATCTTTTCTTGTAGCCCTGAGGGGAGCGAGGTGGAAGAGAGGCTAAGAATCCGCTTTAAGTTGGTGTTCCTGAGGATCGGCATAATCGCCGGAACTATGGGCTGAGAGATACCGACGGCCCGGGCCTTTTCTAGAAAACGGTAAAACCGAGCGTTGTCAAAAAAGAGTTGGGTGATGAAAAAGTCCGCACCCACTTCGGCCTTTTTTTTGAGGTATAGGACGGAAAGATCCACATCGCCCGAGTCAGCATACCCTTCGGGATAGGCCGCAGCGCCTATACAAAAACGGCCGTCTCGTTTGACGAAATCGATCAGGTCATAGGCATAACGAAAGCGATCCAACTCCGTGTCAGGAAAAATCAGGTTCGGCGGGATATCTCCACGTAAAGCCAGAACATTACGCACCCCTAAGTAATAAAGCTGGTCCAGCAAATCGACGATATCCGAGCGTAAATAGCCGACGGCCGTAATGTGGGATAGGGCGCGATAGGCCCCTTGGATCAGATGTCCCGCGATCGATAACGCGCGTTCGCGATTGTACCCTCCTGAGCCATAGGTGACGCTGACGAAGCTCGGATCGATAACCTTCAGCCTGTCGATCGTATCGAAAATGATCTCCAGAGTCTTCTCCAAATTGGGTTTTGGAGGAAAAACCTCTATGGAATACGAAGGAAGAGGGTTCTCAAAAATATCGACGATGCGTTCGCTCATAGTTCCTCCCTGTATATCACATTCAAGAAAACCATCCGATCATCGCGATCGTCGTTTTTCTCGGTATCATAATGCCGGTGGATGGGTTCACGGATATCCGATGACTCAACGGGCAGCCGCCCTGCGTCAACGCTTCCGAGGTAAGGTAGCCCAGAATATCGTGGTTTTTCCGGATATCCACGTCCCCGTATCCGGGTGAGAAGCGCCGGGTTCCGGACCGGTTTTCGCGGATATAGGCGTCAAAGAGATCGTTGATCGCCTCTATAGCCTCCGAAGCCCAAGCGTCCAGAAGGAGCCCCTCGAGGGTCCTCCCTTCGACGAAATCCCGTTGGATCTCCTCGTCTATTCGGATTCCCAAGGTCGAAACAAAAACGGTCACGCTGCTCGTCGAATGGAAAGAGGTTGGCAGGAACCCAAGCGCGATAAGCTCAGACGTGAGGTCGGTCCTATGGAACAGGAACGGGTCAATCGAATCTACACCCCGTAAATGCATATTTCCTATGGTTTCCCTCATTTGAATCGATAACGACACGTTGTTTCCTTTGAACCCAGCCCTCGATAAGAATCGGCGTCTGTCTGGTACAACGCGGTCTTTTTGGATTTCGAAAAAAGGCACGGATCACCCAATCCACGGTTTTTGATAGAGCCGAAACGGCTAGCCGTAGTATAGCATAAAACGGGAAGGCTACCAACGTCGTGCCTGAACACTTCTTCACTCGAAGGGCTCGAGGAGAGGTTCGATTTATAGAGGTGGTCGATTATGATGATACACAAGCCTTACGATACGGTTTCGCGGAAAAAGTTGTATAATTTGCTTGTCCATACGAATATTAAAGGGGGTAAGACCAAATGTTCAAAGAGTTTATGACCTTCATCAAGCGCGGAAATGTGATCGATCTGGCCATAGGGATCATCATTGGCGGTGCTTTTGGTAAGATCGTCAGCTCGTTAGTCAACGACATCATTATGCCACCTATCGGTCTTTTGATAGGGAACGTGGATTTTTCGAATCTGTTCATCAGTCTAAACGGCACATTCTATAAGTCGTTGGCGGAAGCGAAAGCCGCGGGCGCCCCGACGATGAATGTTGGCCTGTTCATCAACTCCGTTATAGACTTTCTGATTATCGCTTTCGTCATCTTTTTAATCGTCAAACAGCTCAACAAGATTCAGAAAGCGACTGAAAAACCCGCTGCTCCGGTGGCGCCCACCACGAAAGAGTGTCCTTACTGTTTTTCTCTGATTCCAATCAAAGCCGTTCGCTGCCCCAACTGCACCTCAGATTTACAGAAACAGAAAGCCTAAGGCCGGTTCGAAAAACGAGACCGAAAAACCCTTTCACCAATCGGTGTTGGGTATAATATCAGGGTGGAATAAGAAAAAAGCTAAAAACGAGGAGGGAAAAATTGACCCTCTAAGGAGCCGCCATTGGAGCTCATTTGACCCTTCAAGGGGGGTAAAGAAGTGTATTTTTCGACCCCGCGAAGAGTACGAAGATTATCGCGGGGTAACCAGCGGGCTGCCTTCGGAAGCTCACGAAGCCTCGCGGCCCACTCTGCTCCCTTTTTCTTTTAAAAAGCATGCCGAACAAAAGTTCGGAGTTCCAAAGGCGTTCCCAGGGCATTCACAAGGTGTTCCCAGAGAGACAGGCCGACTGGAAGTCGGCCCCACGAAGAGAAGGGGCGACTACGCCGCGATGACTACGTGGACTAAAAATCGTGTGATCGATTCTTGCCTTGTTTCTTGAGTACACCCCATAACTTGACACACACACTAATCGGGAGTTCTTTGGTTAAGAGATATAATTCCAGATTGATGTGAAGCCGAATAGGTGGGAAGAACGCAACGACCCCGTAAGGGCGGTGGTGTTCTCTTTAATGAGTGGCTTCGTGCGCTGTCTTTCGTCGGCGCTTTGAGAACCAATTTTCGAGAATAATGTATAACACATCCTTGCGTCGTTGGGGACATTTGTATCATTCAATTCAGTGTTATGCGCAAGGTCCATCGCCTCAAATAGAGACAGTCATGTTATAATCCGCCTTGAGGACTACCAAAGGAGGGATACTGTGGAAATTCGCGTAAACGTAAACGGCGTAGAAAAGAGATGGAACGTGGAACCGAGCGAGCTGCTCGTCGATGTCCTCCGGGACAACGGGTATAAAAGTGTTAAAAAGGGCTGTGGAAGCGCCGACTGCGGCACCTGCACCGTCTTGGTTGACGGACGCGCCGTACTCTCCTGCTCGGTTTTCGCCGCGTCAGTTTCGGGGAAAACGATCGAGACCTTGGAAGGGTTGGGCACCGACCAGCAGCTGCATCCGATCCAACAGGCATTCCTGGACGCCGCTGCTTTTCAGTGTGGCTTTTGCGCCCCGGGTTTGATTATGGCGACCAAAGAATTGCTCGAAAAAGAGCCGGCGTTGACCGAAGACCAGATCAGACACGAACTGTCAGGCAATCTCTGCCGATGTTCCGGGTACGAGAACCAGGTGAAAGCTATCAGCGGATTAATGGACAAAAAACGCGAGGGAGCGTGAGCCGATGCCTAACGATTCTAAAACATTCCGTATCGTCGGCCAAAATAAGGAAAAGGTGGATGCACGAGGTATTCTGAGAGGAAAACCGGTCTACACGGAAGACTTTTATCCGAGGGATGCGCTGATCGTGAAGGTCGTGCATTCCCCGTATGCGCACGCGCTCATCACGCGTATCGACAAGTCGGCCGCCTTGGACATCCCGGGGGTCGTTGAGATTTTGACGTACGAGGATGTCCCCCGTATTCCCTATACGAGGGCGGGGCAGGGATATCCCGAACCATCACCTTATGACACCGTTCTGCTAGACCACAAGATGCGTTTTGTCGGGGACACCGCCGCTCTGGTGATCGCCGAAAACGAACGCGCCGCTCGAATGGGCGTGAAAGCCCTCAAGATCGACTACGAGGTCTTGGAGCCCGTCTTGGATTTCGAAAAGAGTATGTCCCCTTCCGCACCCATCATCCACGATCAAAAGGATTCCAAAGGCATTTACGAGCCTTCGAGAAACATCGCCTCACACTACGAAACGACTATAGGAGATGTGGAAGGTCTTTTGGCGCGATCTCCCGTGCAGATAGAAGCGACCTATTACTACCCGAAGTCTCAGCAGGTCGCTCTGGAAAATCACTGTACCTATGCGTACTTGGATCCTCAAGAGCGACTGACCCTCGTCTCGTCGACACAGGTGCCGTTCCACGGCCGAAGAATCCTGTCAAAGATCCTACAGACTCCCCCCGGTAAGATCCGGGTCATCAAGCCCCGGATAGGCAGCGGTTTCGGTTCCAAACAAGGCTTGTTCACGGAGGGATATGCGGCTCTGGCGTGCTTGAAGACTGGAAAACCCGTCTGTTTGTCTTTCAACCGAGAAGAGACTTTCACCTGCACCTATACCCGACACGATATGCGAGTGACGGTTCGACTAGGGGCGGAGCTGGACGGGCGTTTGAACGTGATCGACATGTACTCGCTGTCCAATACGGGCGCTTATGGAGACCACGCGCTCACCGTCGCGATGGGGTGCGGTTCGAAAACGCTTCCTCTATATAACAAAGTAAAAGCTGTCCGGTTCGTCACCGATATCGTGTACACGAATTTACCCAATGCCGGCGCATACCGCGGTTATGGGGCTCCTCAAGGATTGCTGGCACTCGACGGCGCGCTGGACGAATTGGCGGCGAGACTCAATCGTGACCCGCTCGAGATCAAGGCCATCAACTCCATTCGAGAGGGAGAGACCTCACCGATCTTCCAGATTATGGGCGAAGGTCGGGAAGGGGTTCCTCAAATCGCGGCCAGCTGTAAATTGGGCGAATGTATCGAGATCGGTAAGGTCGCTTTCGACTGGGCGAAGAAGAGAAAAAATGCCGGATGGGATCGACGAACGGTGGATACCGTGCGCGGCGTAGGCTGCGCTTTGGCGATGCAGGGCTCCGGAATTGCGAAAGTGGATATGGCTTCGGCGACTCTAAAAATGAACGACGATGGCACCTTCAACCTGCTGGTGGGCGCGACGGATCTAGGGACCGGATCGGATACGATCCTAAGCCAGATCGCGGCCGAAGCCCTTGGGATCCCGGTGGAAAACATCATTGTGTATTCGTCAGATACGGATATGACGCCATTCGACGTGGGCGCCTACGCTTCCAGTACGACCTACGTTTCGGGAAATGCTGTCCTGGACGCGGCGAATAAGGTGAAGGCTTCTATCCGCCGGGCGGCAGCGGCGCTCTTCGAGATCGATGAAGAGTTGGTCGAAGTTACGGATGGTTGCGTCAAAAACCTCCAAAATGGTAAAACCCTGACCTTCGCAGAGCTCTGTACCCTCTGTTTCTATGGCGCGAATCAACATCAAATCTGCGAAACGGGGTCTTATGTCGGCGATGAATCGCCTATACCCTTTATGGCGACCTTCATAGAGGTCGAGATCGATTTGAAAACCGGCAAAATCACCCCTATCGAAACGCTCAGCGTCGTTGATTGCGGCACCGCCCTTAATCCGGCGCTCGCGGAAGGGCAGGTCAAAGGGGCGACTCTTCAAGCCTTGGGTACCGCTCTGTTCGAAGAGCTAAAGTTCAGTGAAACTGGGAAGCCGATTAACGCCTCGCTTTTCCGTTACAAGATTCTGGATCGCAGCAGCTTCGGCAAAGTCACCGCGCTTCTGGCCGAGAGCTATGAACCCACGGGCCCCTTCGGAGCTAAAAGCGTTTCGGAGATCGGAATCAATACGCCCACCGTCGCGCTGCTCAACGCGGTCTACCACGCGACTGGCATACGTTTCCATCGTTTGCCCCTCGCACCTCAGACCGTGTTCAACGCCTTGAAGGGAAAGGCCTGAAAGCGCCACGAAAATCGGGATGATTTTTCTATTATATACGGAAAGGAGTGGAGGTTAATGGCGCTTTACAAAGCGTTTGATCCGAAAGTGGAAGTCAACGGAGAGACGGTGTTGGGGTTTGTGAACGGGTTAGGAGCCTTCAAAAGGCAGGCATTGGCGCTGCTCAAAGAACAAGGAATAGACGACCCGACTCCAGGAAAATGGTATTCCCAACAAGCGTGGCTGAATGGCTTCAAAATGATCGGAGAAAAGTTCGGAGACGCTACCTTGAAGAAGATCGGAGAGAGTGTCGCGAACTCGGCGATATGGCCGAAGGAGATTAAAACGATCGTGGACGCCTTAAAGTCGATAGACGTCGCCTATCATATGAACCACCGAAACGGGAAAATCGGGAACTACGCCTTCACCAAGATCGATGCTGAAACGGGCCAGATGGTCTGTTCGAACCCCTATCCGGATCAGTTCGATCTCGGATTGATCCGAACGGTAGCGGAAAAATTTAAACCGTCGCAGGCGACCCTTATGGTCAGTATCGACGAAAGTCAATCGACGAGAACGAAAGGAGCGGAAACGACGACCTTCATCATCAAAGGGCTCAAATAACGGCCCGGAAAACCCCTGTGAACAGGGTATTTTTCCCGCCCAGCCCCTCGCTTTTTGAGAGGTTTAGAGGGTAAGGTAGGAACCATTTCCGGTTGAGCGAACACACCCGAAAAAGAGGGGTAGATTCGCCGGTCGACAGGCGTCGTTGTAGCGCGTGACTATTTGACGAGTGAGGGACAGAATACGAACATCTATCTAGCGAACCTACGAGAAGGAGCCGTGCATGAAATCCAATACCTATAAGATGTTTATAACCGATCTGGACGGCACGTTGTTGGACGACCGGAAGAACATCTCGGAAGAGAACATCATCGCGCTAAAAAAATTGACCGACCATCAAGTATTCATCACGGTCTTCACCGGGAGAAACTACCTTTCCGCCAAACGCTTCATCGACGCGTTGGGCATCGATATTCCCGTGGTCTTTCAGAACGGCGCATTTATTATGAACCCTAAGTCGAAAGAGGTGCTTTACCAATCGATGCTACCGGGTCCGGAAGCGCGGTCTATCACCGAAATCGCGTTGGCCTCCGGCTTGGAAGTGGTCGCCTATAAGGGATTTCTAGACCTTCCGGATATGATGGTAGAACGAACCGACTGGCTCGGCTTCCCCTACGAGTCTTATATACGAAATAACTCGCATCGCATACAGATCGTCGATTCGCTGCTCGAGACGATCCCCAGCTTCTCCGAGCTCTCTCAGCTGGCGGTGATCGGACCGGAAGGAGAGCTTCGAGAGTTGGAAATGAGAGTGCGCGCCCTCTACCCCGAAACCGTCAGCCCGATTCTCTCCGATGTACAAAATGGGAGCGGTTTCCTAGAGTTTTTCGGGCCGCAGGTTTCGAAAGGGATCGCTTTGGAAAAGGTTTTAGCGAGATTTCATATAGAACCTGGGCATACCGTCTTTATCGGAGACAACTACAACGATTTGGAATTGATGGAGAAGGTGGGCTTTCCGGTTGCGGTAGAGAACTCGCCGGAGCCGATAAAGAAACGTTGCCGGTTGGTCGTCACAGGAAACAACGAGAGCGGCGTGGCCGACGCCGTGAATCGTATTTTTTTCAATGAAGAGGGACAGGTGGCCGCGGGTAGGAAATAGCCTGAGGAAAGTCCGGACTCTGAGGGCAAGGCGCCGGTTAATCGCCGGAGGGGGAAACCTCTGGAAAGTGCTATAGAAAAGAAAACCGCCGCAAGGCAAGGATGGAACGGTGAGGTAAGAGCTCACCAGCGACAGAGTGATCTGTCGGCTTGGTAAACCCCGCCTTGAGCAAGGTCAAGCAGGAAAGGTGCCTGTGAGTGAAGGTGTGACCTCGCAGGGGAAGGTGGCCCGCCGAATCCTTTCCGGGTAGACCGCAAAGAGAAATGGCCACTCAACGACAGAATCCGGCTTATCGTCCCTCTTTATTTCGTATGTGGTATGAGAAGGAGCGACCATGGTCTATCATTTGTTGCTTTGGTTAACGGTTTGTTTTTGGGGAGTCTCGTTCGTCGCTACGAAAGTGGTCGTGTCGGTCTTCCCTCCATTTTTTGCCGCCATTTTAAGGTTCCTTCTCGCCTGGGTATTTTTATGGTTGTTTACGAGAAAACGGGCATACGGGAAACGTAAAGACTTGGTTCTCGCCGGGTTGTGGGGCGTCACCCTCTATTTTGTTTTCGAAAACCTCGGGTTGGTTTATACCTTGCCGACCAACGCCGTCCTCATCATTAGTCTCGTCCCGCTGTTGAACCTGCTCTACCTCTCCTTGTTCCGTAAACAACGTTTAACCATCCTGCAGATCTCGGGCGCGGTCATCGCCTTCACCGGCGTCTGTATCGTTTTCCTCAACGGGAATATCTACCTGCGACTGAACCCGGTTGGTGACCTCCTGATTTTCGGGTCCGCGATCTCTTGGGTCTTTTACACCCATTACATCCTGCGAGTGGAGGAAGAGAAATCTCAAAAAAACGGCGACGCCTTAGCCGTCACCCGCTCGATCACCGGTTGGGGAACGCTTTTCTTGATTCCTTTTGGGGCCTTGGAGCACCTCATCGGTCGCTCGCAATGGTCACTTCAGTCGTTGGGTTGGCCCTTCTTCATAGGGTTGCTGTTTCTAAGCCTGTGCTGCTCGAGCGTCGGCTACTATTTATGGAATACGGCGATACGCCACTTGGGCTCAAGGTACACCACGAACGCGCTCTACCTGATGCCGATCATCACGGGGGTGGCTGAAGCTCTCATCCTCGGGTCGATTCCAAATCGCTACACCCTTATCGGCGCGTTTTTTGTGCTTCTGGGCTTGTATATCAGCGAGCAGAAAAAAATGACGGAGAAAGGCGCCCGCTCTACGGAATGATTCTCTACAAGCTGCGGAAGATGCGAAACGAAGAATTGGTCCTATACGCGCAAGACGGGGTGGAAGAGGCGTTCTCCCTCTTGGTGGAGAGATACGAAAACATGGTTTTAAAGTTTGCTAATCAGTATTACGGTCAGTGGGCGGAAAAAAGTGATATAATTCAAAGCGGTTATGTAGGGCTCATTAAGGCGATTTATAACTATAGGACCGACAAAGACGCAAATTTTAACACCTTCGCCTGGACGAACATCCATTCCGAGATTAAGACCTTTCTGACATTCTTGAATCGGAAGAAAAACAAGATACTGACGGAATCCTACTCTTTCGACTATGTCTCTTCGGAAGAAGCGGAAGAGGAAGAGCCGATGATGACGAAGGTTTCTACGCAAGAGAGCGAAGCGATCAATCTGAAGGACCTGCTCCTCGAAAAGACGACCGAGCGTATGAAAGCGTCGCTGTCTGAGGAGGAGATGAGTATCTTCGTGATGTACACGGAGAGCTATACCTATTCGGAGATAGCCCGAAGGTACGGGATCAACATAAAAAAAGTGGACAACATTATACAGAAGTGCCGAAAAAGCTTTAAGGCTTTCTATGAAGAAGAACAGGGCATTCTGGACAAGAGCGAAGAGATACTAAGGAGGGCTGTGTAATGGCCTATATCCCTGGACCGGGCACGAAAGAAAAAAAACCTGCAACCTCCGTCGAGAGCGTACCCGTCAGCATAGAAGAAAAACCGCTCAAGCGGTACTACGAAGAGCGTGCGCGTTTGCGTAAAAAAGAAAAATCGAGTCGGAAAACGCCGCTAAAGGAAGGGGAAACCTCCGAAACGCCGGTCCCGGAACCCAAGACGCGAACCCCAGCGACACGAGAAAGCGATGGCCCCAAGCGCGCGACAATAACCGGAACGAAGCGCCTTGTCACAAAACAGCCTCCCACTTTCGTCTGGACCTTTCTTTTTTTTGTGGCGCTCGCCTTTTCGATCTTCAGTTATATGAAGCTTCATGAGTTCCGAAACACATACGCGACCCAGTTGGACGCATTGAAGCAGAAATCAGAAGAGCGTTTTCAGACTTTGAACAAGATGATTATGGAAGATCGGGCCTATCTTGGTCCGAACGGGATCATCGACAAATACCTGGTGGTTTCGAACAACATCGATTCGCAGATTATCGGGCTCAACGATATGATCGCATTAAGCGAATCGCGCGCTTTCGATAAAGTGGGGTTCGTACGTTTTTTTATCAGCGGGTCCAAACCGGTTTGGGTCAGCGTGGAGTCTTCTAGCGGAAAGGTTGTTTTCCAAAACACCCTTTCTCCCGGACTCTCCCGAGAGATGATCTATTACTTTAAAAAACCCGCCCAAGCTATCCAAAACATTACCTTTGAAGTGACTCAGAACTTTAAGGTTAGCTCCGGAAACTACGAGAACACCTATTTAGTGTTTTTCAGTTTTGGAACCACGAAAATTGTCCGGATGGACAGTAAAACGATCTCAAATCCAGTGCAGAAGTATAACATTTGGATACCGAGCACAACTTGAAAGGCGGTGGTGTGAATTGACTCGCGGACGAAAGAAAGTGCTCACCAGCGCACTCGAAGACTATATCAAAGTGATATTCGATCTGACGCAAGCGGCTCCCGTCGCGAGAGTAAAAGACATAGCCGAGAGCGTCGGTGTGAGTCTTCCCAGCGTCACGAACGCGATGAAGCGATTGAAAGATCTCGGCTACGTCAATTACGAGAAATACGGTCTCATCTATCTTTCGGAAGAGGGCAAAAAGCGTGCGATCACGCTGATCCGAGTCCATCAACTTCTGGACGCTTTTTTCGTCGACTTGGTGGGGATGCCGGCGAATGTATCCAGTAACCTGTCCTGCCGCATCGAACACTTCTTGGACCAACGGACCGAAGAGCGGAGCGCCCGGTTCATCACGATCCTCAAGAAGATAAAAACCGGGGAACCAGAGGCTTATAACGATCTGGAAAGATTCCTTCAAGAAAAGCCGGGATAGGCGGTCGTGATGAAAAGAGCTTTGGTTACAGGAGGCGCCGGGTTCATCGGCTCTCATTTGGTAGACGCGTTGATCGAGGAAGAATACGATGTGGCCGTAATCGACGATCTTTCAACCGGTTCTCTAGACAACCTCCCGCCGAAGGGCATCCGGCTGTTCAAAGGATCGGTCTCGGACGCGGAGCTAGTTAGAGAGGCCTTTTCGAGCCATAAACCGGACTACGTCTTTCACCTTGCTGCGCAGATCAGCGTTTCCCGTTCTGTGAGAGAACCGGCCTTTGACGCCGACATCAACGTCGTAGGCTCTATCCGTATTATGGAGGCATGCGTGCGGGAAGCGGTGAAGAAAATCATTTACACGTCTTCAGGTGGCGTGATGTACGGTGAAAACCCGCCCGTTTTACCCACCCCGGAAACCTCTCCCTGCGCGCCCTTCTCTCCCTACGGTATTGCCAAATTGACGGGAGAAAAGTATTTGGCTTTTTTCGAGAAAGAACACGGGCTCAGATGGACTTCCTTAAGGTACGCGAATGTCTATGGTCCTCGGCAGAACCCCCACGGAGAGGCCGGCGTCGTCGCGATTTTTTTGCAAAAGATGTTGCGCGGCCAACCGGTTACGATCAATGGGGATGGAGAATACATTCGCGATTATGTTTACGTTCAAGACATCGTACGCGCCAACCTTCTGGCGATAGATCGGGCGGATGGCCTGGCTTTGAATATCGGAACGGGATCGGGTCTCTCCGTCAATCGACTGTTCGGTCTGTTACGCGACCAAACCCATTATCGGCAAGAGGCGTTTCACGGCCCGGCCCGACCGGGCGACCTAAGGAAAAGCGTGCTCGATAGCTCTCTAGCCAAAACCACGCTGGGGTGGTCTCCTCTGATGGGTTTGACGGAGGGGATTTCTGAAACGGTCCGTTATTTCGAGAAGACAACGTAGGACTGGGGTATGTCTCAAAAACCTCTTTGGGAGCAGGGCGAAGACGTCCCGTTAGCCCATCGGATTCGTCCGCGTACCCTGGACGAGGTGCTCGGACAAGACCACCTCTTCTCGCAAGGGAGTGTGCTCCGGAAGGCGATCGAAAATGACCAGCTCTTCTCCGCCATTTTCTACGGCCCTCCCGGATGCGGCAAAACGACCGTTGGGGGTATCATTAAAGAACGGACTCGTCATCCATTCGCGCATTTTTCGGCCGCAAGGTCGACGATGTCTCAATTGAAGCCGATTTTGGATGAAGCCTCCAAACGCTTCGCCTTGTCCAAACAGAGCACCATCCTCTTCGTAGACGAAATTCACCGATTCAATCGCCTGCAACAAGACGTGCTCCTTCCCTATATAGAAAACGGAGAGGTCGTCTTTATCGGAGCGACGACGGAAAATCCCAGTTTTGAGATCAACCCCGCACTGCTTTCCCGATGCAAGGTCTTTACCTTTCAAGAACTCTCGAAACAGGCGATCGCGAAGATTTTTTTGAACGGAAAAGCGGCTTTGGACCCCAATAACGAGATCACCGTCGAAGAAGACGCGCTGAATGTGTTGGTGGATTGGTCTTCGGGAGACGCCCGTACGATCTTAAATTACGCGGAAGTGTTGTTCTTTGGCATGCGGCAATCCGGAATCGCCGTCTTATCGCACGCGGTGATCGAACGGTTCCTGCAAAAATCGACGGCCAAATATCGGAAGCACGGCGACGAACACTTTGATCTGATCTCTGCCTTCATTAAAAGTATGCGGGGAAGCGACCCCGACGCCGCCGTTTATTATTTGACGCGTATGCTGGAATCGGGCGAGGACCCCTTGTATGTGGCGCGCCGGATCGTTCGGTTCGCGAGCGAGGATATCGGACTTGCCGAACCTCAAGCGATGAGCGTTGCCGTCAGCTGTTTTCAAGCAGCGCATTACATCGGACTCCCCGAGTGCACCACTTCGCTGGCCCAGGCGGCGGTTTATATGGCGATCGCGCCGAAGAGCAACCGGATCTACGTAGCCTACGAGAGCGCGAAAAAAGAAGTGGCGAGGAACCCCGACCTGCCGGTTCCCTTTCGCCTACGTAACCCGGTCACCCCTTTTATGAAAGAGTCCGGGTACGGTAAAGACTATCTATATCCGCACGATAGCGACACCGGTTTCATTCGCGAACCCTACCTTCCCGAATCCCTTCAAGAGCAAAGGTTTTACGTGCCTTCCTTCATCGGGAAAGAGAAAAAGATCAGAGAATACTTGGAATCGATATGGAAGCGCACTTACCCCAAATAAAGGCGTGATGGTCGTGGATCTAGAGCCCAATGAGTTTTTAGAACATCCGCTGAAAGAGGTCGCGCTTCGTTTTCCTGACGAGCCGGGCGTCTACGTGTTTTCACAGCAAGACAAGCCGATCTACATCGGGAAAGCGAAAAGCCTGAAGAAACGCATCCTATCTTATTTTCGCCAAACGAACGGCGAAAGACACAAGGTGAGCGGCATCCTTCAGAGGTCTGACCAGTTGAAGTACATCCTCGTGAGTTCGGAAAAAGAGGCCTTTATGCTGGAGGCCAACCTCATCTATGAGAATAAACCCGCTTTCAACACGATGCTGAAAGACAATCGCTTCTATCCGTACGTTTTGATCACACAGGAGAAGTTCCCGAGGATCAAGGTGGTCCGCGACAAAGTGGAAAAGGGAAAATATTACGGCCCTTTCAGCTCGGTAGGGATGGTTCGTCAGGTGTTTGAGATCATCTATCGAACCTACGGGATCCGCCCTTGTGACTACGATTTGAGTAAGGTTCGCAAACCGTGCCTCGAGTATCAGCTGGGGCGGTGCAGCGCGCCTTGCGCTTTTATTTCGGAAGAAGACTACAATGAACAGCTAAAAAAGGTAGAGCGGTTTTTGAAAGGGAACATACACTCGTTAAAAACGCTTATGAAAGAAAAGATGGCGTTTTATTCGGGGCACCTACTATATGAGAAAGCAAAAATCGTGAGAGATCTGCTGACAAAACTGGATACCCTGTTCTTTCCTCAATACATCACATTGCCCAAGAACATCAATCAAGACTTTTTTGCCATAGACCTTGCTGAAGGTAAGACAGTCGTATTCAGGATGAAGGATGGAGCCGTCTTCGGCTGCCTAACTCTAGACATCGACGGGGTGTTGGAGGTCGAAGAGATCTTGAGTCAATTCTATTATGGCCGCCACTCGGAGATACCGGACAGCATTATCTTGAACCCCGGAGCGATCCCAGAAGAGCGGATCAAGGGGCTTTTCGACGTGAGTTATATCGGTCCTCCGAGGACTGTCGGAGAAGAGAAGATCTTAGAAATCGCGAGCAACAACCTGATCAAAGAGGTGGAGAAAAAGCGATTGTCTGTGGAATCCCTGAAGCTTCTACAGGTGCAGTTGGGACTAAAAAAATACCCGGCTACGATAGAGGGGATAGATATCGCGCATACGCAAGGGTTGTACACAGTGGCCTCCGTCGTCTCCTTTTCAAACGGGTTTCCCGATAAAAGCCGCTACCGGAAGTACCGAATCAGTCAACTGACCCAACCCGACGATTTTGAGGCGTTGCGTATCGTTACCAGACGGAGGTACTCTAAACACCCGTTGCCGGAGCTGTTGCTCATAGACGGCGGAATCGGACAGGTGGGCGCGGTAAAGGAAGTGTTGGAGAAAGAGCTCCATATCACCGACTATCAGATGATCGGCTTGGCGAAAGAGGAAGAGACGATCGTCTTTCCCGACGATCGCGTCGCACTCAAGCTGCCTGAAAACAGCCCTTCTTTACGCGTTTTGGTCTTCGTGCGAGACGAATCCCACCGTTTCGCGAACACCTTTCACGCGCAATTACGAGATGACCGGATGGAAAAAACCGCCCTCGAGGATATTCCAGGCGTTGGTAAGGTGAGAAAAATCAAGTTATTGAAGCGCTTTCACAGCTTGAAAAACATCTCTAAAGCCGAGGTTTCAGAAATCACCGCGGTTGTGCGGGATCAAGCATTGGCTATTCGAATCAAGGAATATCTTCAAAGGAATTTTAACTGAGATGTGATAGACTATCGACGGCAAACGAAGGATAGAGCAACGCCTTCGAGGAAGATGAGTAACCCCATAAATAGAGAGTCGAGTGAGGCGAAGGAGTATGGCGGATTATAAAAGACTTTATCGGTCGAGAACGGATCGCAGATTGGCGGGAGTTTGCGGTGGCATTGGCAATTACTTCGAAGTGGACCCGAATCCGGTTCGCGTGGTTTGGGCGGTCACGTGCTTCATCGGTTTAGGAATCCTGATGTATCTGCTCGCGTGGATCATCATTCCAGAGGAGCCTTGAAACAAGCGGTCAGGTGGAGGTGATACTATGAAAAGAGCCTTTGTTATGGGGATCCTGCTTGCTATCGTGTGGTTATTATCGGGCTGCAACCTCATCACGGTGAAAGAAAGCTTTTCGAAAGATATCGCCTTAGGGTCGATAAAAAGTCTTGTCGTTCAGACCAAAAACGGAGCGATCGAATTCTTGGGGACCGAGGGTTCTTCGATCAGCGTACGGGGTGAAAAACGCGTTCAAGGCCTCGGCAATCTGGATGAAGAGATCAAGAAGATCATTATCAGCTATGATTTGCAGGGCGATCGTTTGATCATCAAGTCTGAATCTCCCTCTGACGGGAATTTTTTCACCAAAGCCTCTTATGGCACGAAATTTGTCGTCTACCTTCCGCCTAACGCCCTGGCCAGCATCACCGGAAGAACTTCAAATGGCGCGGTGAAGGCGCAAAACCTCGAAACGAGCATACAACTGACGACCACCAACGGGGGGGTCGATCTTCGGAATACACGCGGCCGGATACAGGCCGACACCACCAACGGCGGGATAGACCTTTATCGTGTGGAACTCCCTGGGGGAAATAACGTGTTTAGTACCTCCAACGGGACTATCCAGGGGGATCTCGCGTTCGCAGGAAATGGCGATTGCAAGATAAGCACCTCGAACGGCAGAATCAGCCTGAGGGTTCCGTCAAGGTCAGCCTTCGACTTCAGGGCCTCCACGAGCAATGGGAGTATTGATTTTTTCGGGTTATCGGTTTTGTTGACACAATCAGAGAAAAACCTGAAGTCGGGAAGGGTCAACACCGGGGGCTTCCGTCTAGATCTGGCGACCTCCAACGGCACCATCCGGGTAGAGGGTTTTTAGCGACCACGTTCTTCTTCTGTTTTGAATAAACCGGCATCGATGTACACTTTGTCCAAGGCATCCATAACCTTCGGAAGAGCGAAGTCTTTTATCCTCTTTAGATTCCGCTCTCCCATTTGAAGGCGTAGGGGGGCGTTAGTGTAAAGCTCTCGGATTTTTTCGGTTAGCGCGCCCACATCGCCGACTTCGACCAAAAAGCCGTTCTCTCCGTCGATCACGAGATCCCGTGTCCCCCGAATATTTGTGCCCAGGATCGGTTTCCCCGCAGCCATCCCTTCCATCACGCACCGGGGGAGTCCTTCTCGTTTAGAGGTCAAGACGATCACATCGCTTACGGCGAGTATCTTCGGGATATCATCTCGAAAACCGAGAAAATGGATATTGTTTAAACCGCGCTCTTGGACGTAACGGCGGTAGGTTTCCTCCATTGGGCCTTCTCCGACGAGGAGGAGGCGGATGGGCTCGGAGGGCTTGAAACGCTCACAGGCTTCTATAAGCATCAGCTGATTCTTGTTTTTGTTGAGCTCTCCGATGAACGAGAGGATGAACGCGTCTTCAAAGACATCGAGCGATTTTCTAAATTCCGCACGGTCGAACCCGGCCATTTGATACCGTTCGAGGTCGATCCCGACACCGGGGATATAGACCGTCGAGCCGCCCTTCTTCAGGCGGAGGTTCTCTTTTGCCCAGTCGGTATCTTCCCGGTTCATCGTAATGAGCGTGTCGGTCCAACGTGCCGCAAGCCGTTCGGCTGTCCCATAGAGTAGACGATGGGAAATGGGTGCGCCACGGTAGACGTGAAGGCCGTGCGCGGTGTAAGCCACATAGGGTTGCCGAGTCCGTTGCGCTGCCCACCGGCAGAGAAAGGATGCGGCCGGCGTATGGGTGTGTATCGCGTCAAATCGTCTAGCACGAAAGAGTTTCGTTAAGGCGCGCAGCGCGGCCCCGTTGTCGAACGCGAAAGGGGAACGAGAAAACGGGATATCGTGGCAGATATACCCCTGTGACTCAAAAAAGCCTAGTCGTTTACTGAACCTCGTAGCGATATGGACTTCGAACCCCCTCTCCTGAAAGTAGGTCAATACCGGGAGATGGAAACCGAAGATATGGGCTTCTACCGAAGCGACGATCAAAAACGTCTTGTGCATAACCCCCCCTAGAAGCTTACGGGAAATGACGTACTAAGAGTTTCCAAAATGCCTTCATACCGCCTATTGTAGCATAAAGGGCGGTGGGCTGTGGTATAATGAAACAAGTTTTCGGAAGACCCGATAACGGATGAAGTAGATCCGATATTTCCGCAAACCCCTAGATACATTTACTGTAAATCGAGCGAAGGGCTTCGGGAGGGTGCGGTAGGAAGCAAAAAGGAGGGAATAGGATGCAATTTCGCATCGGAGAACGGCTGATCGGGGATCACGCGCCGGTTTTCATTGTGGCGGAGATGTCGGCCAATCACCAGCAGGATTTCGATGTGGCGGTGAAGATTATCAAAGCAGCGAAAAAAACTGGGGCGGATGCCATCAAAATGCAAACGTACACTCCGGATAGCCTCACGATCGACTGCGATAACGAGTACTTTTCTTTAAAACAAGGGACCATATGGGATGGGCAGACACTTTACCGACTGTATCAAAAAGCGTATACTCCTTGGGAATGGCAGCCAAAACTCAAGCAGATAGCGGAAGAGGAGGGGATGATCTGTTTCTCCACCCCCTTCGACACCAAAGCGGTAGACTTCTTGGAAGGGATGAACGTGCCAGCCTATAAAATCGCTTCCTTCGAGATTACCGACATCCCACTCATCGAATACATCGCCACGAAGAAAAAACCCGTTCTCTTCTCCACCGGGGTCGCGACGATATCCGATATCGATCTGGCACTAAAAACCCTACGGAACAAAGGGATTGCGGATATCGTTCTCTTGAAATGCACCAGCGAGTATCCCGCCCCGCTGGAGGCGGCGAACCTGAGAACGATCCCCAATATGGCAGAAACCTTCCGAGTCGTTCCGGGCTTGTCCGATCATACGCTCGGCATCACGGTGCCGCTCACAGCCGTTGCGTTGGGCGCAAAGGTTATCGAGAAGCATTTTACGCTGGACCGCAGCGCCGGTGGCGCGGACGCCGCGTTTTCTTTGGAGCCAGAAGAGTTTACGCAGATGGTGCAGGGGATCCGAGAATGTGAGAAGGCGCTCGGGGAGGTCAACTACACCGTGGCTGAAAGCACGTTGAAAAAAGGAAGGGTTTTCAGCCGGTCTCTCTTTGTAATCAAAGATATGGAAGCCGGGGAGCTATTCACCTCGGAAAACGTGCGGTCGATTCGACCGGGATACGGGCTACATCCCGTTTTTTTGAGGGATATCCTGGGAAAAAAGGCTCGAGTCGACATACGATTTGGAACCCCGCTCCATTGGGATCTCGTCGATTAAGAGGTTTTAATGGGGTCTTTAATCAAGTTAGGTCCGCCAGAGATCCTAAAAGCCTTTGAAGTTTTTTACGTAAAAGCGTTATCGAATATCGATTTCCATTCTATCTACCAAAAGATCGGGAAGCGCGGTTCCGAAGACTACTTGGGGTTCGTGGTCAGCGCTCCCGCCTACCCGCCTCTGTATATTTTAAGCCAAAGACAGGGGCCCATCGTTATCGGTCTTGGATCGAATGTGCGAGAGCTCATCAGAAAATACGGCTCTGCGGAGATGTCGACCCCGCCCTTTTTCTTCGATTTGTACCGGGAGCTCTTTCGGGCTTACACCGATACACTTCCGGAGAAAGGGCAAGTCAAATGCTTCTACTCCATTTTGGGAGGCGAAATGGTCAATGTGCCCTCCTTCGCGTTTTTAGGCCAGGAAAAAACGTCTAAAACGCTCTTAATGAGGGAGTCGGTTCAAGGTCACGAAAAAATGCTCGTCGCTGGGTTTTTCTCAGAGGAAGCGATGGGAAACCTGTTGGGCGCCTACGAAAAATGGCACGGGAAGGGTTACCGTTTCGATTTTGAAGAAGATCTGGCGAGTCTCTCTCTCAAGTTCCCGAAAGAAGCCACCCCGAAATACGCTTTAAGCGAGTATCGGTTGATTTCAAAGCTCATCAAACAGCTCTTGATCGAATGGTTCCCCCACCTTTTTGAACCTGGAGAGATCGGTTTGGTCTTTCCCGACAACACCTATACTTTGATGAGCATACGCCTATTGTTCAAAAATTTACCGAAACTGATGGTTAGTCTGAGTCCCTTTCTCGCGCAATTCCACAGCGTTTTGGACCTATGCGCGAAGACGCTTTCCGAGCAATTGCATGCGGGACTTCGGTTTTTTGAACGGACGGACACGCTCCCCTGAAGAACAGAGAAGGGGTTTTTCTAATGATCGCATTAACGATAACAGGTGGCGAGTTTAAAGGTCGAAGGATAAAAGCGCTCGCCAACGAGGTTACGCGGTATACGTCGGAAAAGGTACGGCTGGCGTGCTTTTCGATCTTGAAGGGACATCGCGATATCGCCACCAGCCATTTCGCCGACCTATGTGCGGGGAGCGGCGTCGTCGGAATCGAGGCGCTTAGCCGTGGGGCGCCGTTCGTGGAATTCTACGATCTGTCGCGAGAGTCCGAAAAAGCGATCGCGACCTCGCTACGTGAACTAGGGGTTCAGGACCGCGCGCGGGTGTACCGTCGAAACCTATTAATTTCGAGTAGAAAGCTGCGGCTCGAATCTGAGGTTGTCTTTATCGACCCTCCCTTTCACGACGACATCGCGCAAAAGTTTTTTCAAACCTTTGCGGATTCACCTAATTTGATGATAAAAAACGCGTTGCTGATGATAGAATATAGGAAAAGCATTCCGGATATAACCGGATTCGAAAGGCTTCATACGTATCGGTACGGAACAGTGTTTCTGAACCTCTTTCGAAAAGAATAGAAGGCAGGCGAACGAGAGATGAATGCGATCGGAGTGGATCTCGGGGGTACGAACATCAAAGCCGCGCTCGTGTCCCAAGACGGGAAGTTTTTAGCGAAAAAACACGTGAAAACGGAGGTGTCCTCCGGTAAGGAAAGGGTCGCGGCCAAAATCGCCGATATCGTCAACGATTTAGGCCAAGGCGACCGATCGATATGTGTCGGCATCGGCTCACCCGGCTCCATCGATCGAAAGAATGGGCTTGTTCGATTTTCGCCAAATCTCCCGGGTTGGCTGGATTTTCCCCTTGCGCCGCTGGTTTCAGAAAAAACGGGGCGCGAGGTTTTGATCGAAAACGACGCGAAGGCCGCCGCGCTGGGAGAAAAATGGTTCGGAGAAGCGCGCGGGTGCGATAGCTTCATCGTGCTGACCTTAGGGACCGGTGTGGGCGGAGGGGCCGTGACGAACGGTCAACTTCTCATAGGCGGAGGCGGAATCGGCGGGGAGCTGGGCCATATGTGCGTGGATCCTCGAGGCCCGCTTTGCGGATGCGGGAGCCACGGGTGTTTGGAATGCTACGCGAGTAGCTCCGGGATGCGCAGGTTGGCGGAAGAGTATCGCGCGCGATACCCACACTCTTTAGTATTCCAAGAACAATCGGGTGGGCAATTTGAAGCGATAGCCGCGTTCTCCGCTTACCAGAGGGGAGACCCGTTAGCGGAGATCATATACGAGCGGTTCGTGTTCGCGATGGGCGTCGCGATCGGCTCTTTGGTGAACATCTTCAACCCCGAAAAGATCATTTTAAGCGGGGGGATCTCTTCTTCCGCGCCTTTGTATTTAGAAAAGGTGAAAAAGATCTCCAACGAGTACACGGTTCTATCGATGATGAATTCTTTCGATATCGTGCAAAGTTCGCTAAAAGAGAACGCAGCGATCTACGGCGCCGCATCGATCGTTTTTGACAGGAAACTACCACATACATCGGAGGTGCTCTAATGGCAGTGAACTTGAAAGGAAAGCATTTGATCGGGATCAAGCACTTGACGCCCGAAGAATTTGTGCAGTACGTTCAGATGTCCGAGGCGTTGAAGAGAGATTATTTGGCCGGCTACAGAAACGAGTTGTTGAAAAACAGAACCTTGGCGCAGATCTTCCAAAAACCTTCTTTACGAACTCGGGTTTCTTTTGAATCCGCGATGACCCATCTCGGGGGACACGGGATCTATCTGGGACCGGATGATATCAGACTGGGACAACGCGAGACGACCGAAGACATCGCGAAGGTATTGTCCGGCCTTTGCGACGTGATTATGGCCAGAGTGTTCAAACACGAGGCGATATTGGATCTGGCCAAGTACGCGACCGTTCCGATAATTAATGGCCTTTGCGACACCGAACATCCCACTCAGATTATCGGTGACTTTCTAACCATCTGGGAGAAGTTCCGGAAGTTCGAAGGTTTGAAAATGACCTATATCGGAGACGGAAACAACGTCTGCAATTCTCTGATCTATGGGTCTGCATTGGTTGGAACGCGTTTCACCGCCATCTGTGCGCCTGGATACGAGCCCAAGCCGGAAGTGATCCGAGACGCGAACGCCATCATCGCGAAATACAATACCGGTAGCGTCATAGAAGTGTCGAACCATCTCGATGCTGTGGCGGGCTCGGATATCATTTACACGGACGTTTGGGCCAGTATGGGCCAGGAATCAGAAGCCGAAGAACGGAAAAAGATATTTATGTCATACCAGATCACGATGCCGGTCTTTAAGAAGGCGAAGCCAACGGCGATCTTCATGCACTGCCTGCCCGCGCATTACGGAGAGGAAGTCGTCTACGAGGTAGCGCACTGTGAGAGGAGCGTCATCTTCGACCAAGCCGAAAACAGATTGCACTCGATAAAGGCCATTTTGGTGCTCTTGACGCCATAAATTCACCAGGAGGTTTCTGCGTCGACACCCGGAAGCCTCCTCCTTAATAGAGTCGCTCGCGGTCTCGTAATCTCGACTTTCTAAAAAGGGAGCGTTTTCGATGAGGATACTGCCGAAATTGGAGCTCTTCATCTTATCTGCGTGCATGACCCTGACCCTATGTTTTAACCTGTTTGGACATTGGCAGGAAAAACGCATCTTGCTCACATCTTTCTACGATTCCTCGGAAACGGAAATCTTGCATTTTGAAAAGGTGATGGACGCGTTTTTTATAGAGGCGAAAGCCAACGTGTTGTTTCTCGAGGAACTGCTCGCGGAGGTTCCTTTAGACGATACCCTCTTCTCTTTGGTAGGATTGACCGGAGAAGGCAAGGTGCTCCCTTCCTATACCTCGGAAACGGATCTACGGTTGTTATCTCTCTTCGACGGATTTCTTAAAACGCATCGCCAGTTCTTGATGGCCTATTTCGGTTCGGCCAACGGGGGGTATATCGAGGTCCCGGTAATCGAACTGGGTAAAGGCTATGACCCGAGAGTTCGCCCTTGGTTTCAGAAAGCCTTACAGAACCCGGGCCAGGTGAACATCACAGAAGTGTATCAAACCCTCTTCTCCGAGGTTCCGCAGTTGGGCATAGTGAAAGCGGTCTCACGCGGAGGTACTCTGTGCGGCGTCCTTGGATTAAGCCTTTCTCTGAAGGCCCTGACGGATATGATTCGCCAGGGTAAAATCCAAAGGATCGGAAACGTGTTTTTGGTCGATGCTTCCGATAGGGTATTGGCGAACTCTATGGACCCTATGTATAACTTCGGTCCTTTGTCAGCCTTGTCGTCCGAGTTGCCCGAAGGGTCCATAGGAAGGACGTGGCGTCTGAACATAAACGGCAAGAGAACCCTCGGCGTTTCTGCCCGAAGCCAGATTCTCCCCTGGCGTTACATTGTTTTCGTCGATGAGGACGAACTGTTCGAACCTCTGAAACTTAATGCCTTCTGGTTCTCGCTCATCACGCTAGGTATTTTATTTTTTGTGGTGTTCTTTACGATTCCTGTCAGTCGCGGGTTCTCTCGCCCGATCGAAGAGCTATCCAGACAGATGGTTCGGTTCGGAAAACAACACTTTTTTGAACAAATCCACGTGAAGGGCTTCCGAGAAATCGAAGAGATGTCCGACTCCTTCAATGAGATGACCGGGGAGCTTAAAACACTGATAGAAAAGAACAAAGCCTATTACGACGAACTCGAGCGCATAAACCTGGCGCTTAAACGGAGAAACATCGAACTGGAAAACACGAGCGAGCACCTTTTTGACTATTCGAGCAGGATGGAAGAGATGATTTCGATCACTTCTCGGATGTGCTCGTCGACGATCGAAAAGGACGAAAGCTTCCTTAAGGACGCGTTAGAGATGATTTTGGACCTGGTCCCGAAGGCCGATTACGGGAGCGTCTCTCTGGTGGAAGACGATAAATGGCGTTTTGTGCATACGGTTGGCCACGACATCGAGACCCTGAAACAGCTTCCGCTCACCGTCGATATGCTCGAGGAACTACAAAACGCGAAATCGCTCGAGCGCTTGATGGAAGCCGACGATGGGGTCTTTCCACCTGATTTGAGCGACGCTTTTCGTCGTGCGACCCGATCGATTAGAGCCTCTATTCTGATACCCCTGAAGTTCAGCGGGCAAACCTTGGGGACTCTGTCCATCGAGATCGCGAAGGAAAGCGATGAGCAGTTTACGAGCTCAGACTACAAAATCCTACAGACCTTCTCGAACCTGGCGTCGGCTTTTCTGAAGATTCAGAAGTACATCCAACAGCAAGAAGGTTTCCAGAAAGATCTGATCACCTCTATGATCCGTTTGCTGGAAATCCACGACCCATATACGAAGGGGCATTCGGAGAATGTGGCGAACCTCTCTATCACGATCGCGGAAGCGATGGGTTTAGATAAAACGCTCGTCTCGCGCGTTTTTTGGTCCGGAATGGTGCACGATATCGGGAAGGTGCTGGTTCCGGGAGTCATCCTGTCCAAACCCTCTATGCTGACGTTGAAAGAGTACAACCTCATCAAAGAGCATCCCGTGTGGGGGGCCCGGGTGTTGGAGCCCTTCGAAGACCTCAAAGACGTCGCGAAGTATGTGCGACATCACCACGAACGGTGGGATGGGCTGGGTTACCCCGAAGGGATCGGGGGAGAAACCATTCCACTCGTATCGCGGATACTGTCCGTGGCAGACGCGTTGGAAGCTATGACGAGCGATCGGCCTTACCGAAAAAGAGTATCGTTAACTGCCGCGTTGAGGGAGATCGAGAACAATGCGGGATCCCAATTCGATCCGAAGATCGCTGAAATCGCAGTAAGATCGATTAAAAAACTTGCTTAGATACAAAGAGAAAGGATATTTCTCTCGATCAAATCCACCGACCGTATGTTATAATTCTAAACGAAAGGGCCAAAGAAAACGCGGCTTTTCCGCAAAAGGAGGTAACGATGGCGATATCTCATATCGATCATATCGGGATAGCGGTTTCGTCCCTAGAAAAGGTCAAACCTTTCTATGAGGAAGGTTTGGGTATTCGTGTAGAAGAGGTGGAGGAGTTACCTCAAAAACATCTAAAAGTGGCCTTCATTCCCGTGGGCGATACGCGCATCGAGCTTTTGGAGCCAACATCCGAAGCCTCCACGGTCCACCAGTTTATACAGAAGCGAGGAGAGGGCATTCATCACATCGCGTTCCACGTGGATGATATCGAAGCGTCGATCGCTCAATTGAAGGAGATGGGCTACCGGTTGCTGAGCGAGGTTCCGGAGGAAGGCGCAGGCGGGACAAAGATCGTTTTTTTGCACCCGAAGAGCGGCTTCGGGGTCTTAATAGAGTTGGTCGAAGGAGAAGGCCACTAAGAGAGGAGAAGGTTTATGAACGATATGGATTCACTGAATCAGGCTTTCATAGAAAAGCGCAACGCCGTGTATGAAGGCGGTGGGCCGAAAGCCGTCGAAAAACAACATCAGGCGAAAAAAATGACGGCTCGAGAACGGATCCATCAATTGCTGGACAAGGGCAGTTTCTTTGAGATAGACACGTTCGTCCAACACCGGTGCGTCAATTTTGACCTTAAGGATAAAACCATCCCCGAAGACGCGGTCATCACAGGTTTCGGGAACATCGGAGATAAAAAAGTCGGGGTGTTTTCCCAAGACTTTACGGTGATGGGCGGCTCTCTTGGAGAGATGCACGCGAAAAAGATCATGAAGATACAAGACCTCTGCCTAAAAATGGGAATTCCACTCATCGGAATCAACGATTCCGGTGGAGCTCGAATCCAAGAAGCCGTGGACGCTTTGTTTGGATATGGCGGCATCTTCTTTCGCAACACCCGGTCAAGCGGAGTAATACCGCAAATCTCGATCATTATGGGGCCCTGCGCGGGCGGCGCGGTCTACTCTCCCGCGATCACCGATTTTGTGATTATGGTCGATCAGGTCGCCAAAATGTTTATCACAGGTCCCCAAGTCATTAAGGCCGTGACGGGAGAAGACGTGTCCCAGGAAGAGTTGGGAGGCGCGAAGGTCCACAACCAGAAAAGCGGTAACGCCCACTTTTTAGCGGTAAATGACGAAGAAGCGTTAGAAATTTGTCGAAGGCTTTTCGATTACATCCCATCCAACAACACCGAATTCGCTAAAACCATCCCGCTGGAAACTGTCAACCTCGATAACCTGGCCGATGTCGGAAAGATGATACCGGTAGACGGGAAAAAGGGTTACGACGTCAAGCAAGTGATTAACGGCATTGTCGACCGGGAGAGCTTTATGGAAGTGCATGCGCTTTACGCGCTCAATATCGTCGTCGGATTTGCCCGCCTCGGAGGGATTCCGATAGGGGTTGTCGCGAACCAGCCGAGTCAATGGGCCGGCAGCCTCGATATCAATGCCTCGGACAAAGCCGCGCGATTCATCCGCTTCTTGGATGCCTTCAATCTACCCATTGTGACCCTGGTCGATACGCCGGGCTTCTTACCCGGTACCGCGCAAGAGTTCAACGGGATCATCCGTCACGGGGCGAAGCTACTCTACGCCTACAGCGAGGCCGTCGTGCCGAAGATTACGGTGATCTTAAGGAAAGCGTACGGGGGGGCATACATCGCGATGGGCAGCCAACATTTGGGGGCGGATTTCGTCTGCGCGTTGCCGACCGGGGAGATTGCTGTGATGGGACCCGAAGGCGCCGCGAACATCATCTTCAAAAAAGAAATCGACCAATCGGAAAACCCCGAGCAACTCAGAACCGAAAAGATCGAACAATACCGGGCGCAATTTGCGAATCCCTATGTCGCCGCTTCCAGAGGGTATATCGATCAAGTGATCTCACCGGATGAGATGAGAGAGGCGATCTACCAAAACCTAACGCTCGCGAAAAATAAGGTGGAACCCTACCCCGACAAAAAACACGGGAACATTCCGTTATAGGAGAGGTTATGGAAGTCATCAGCCTAACCATCGTCGGAATATCCGTAGTCTTTCTCTGTTTTGTATTCATATACGTCCTGCTCAAGGCATTTGAAGCCATATTCAGAGAGCGAAAACCAGAACGAGAGGAGCCGGCTTTGACGAAGCCGGTCATCGGGACTGACGGGGGATTCTCCTCCATTTCTTCCCTAGCGGTGGGTGGTACGGGAGATGCCGTAATCACCGAGGAAGAGGTGGCCGCGATAGGCGCGGCCTTATTCGCTTATTTAGACAAACCCTACAGGCTTGTCGGCTTGAGACGGGTCTCACAAGAAGAAACGCGATGCCGGACGCCGAGGAAGTATAAAACTTGGAAAGTTCATCAGAAAGGGGACAAATAATGATGATGAAGAGTTATAGGGTCTATGTGAACGGCAAAGCATATGAAGTCCAAGTGGAAGAGTTAGGGGCAGCAGTCGCGCCGCAGATGCCGGTCGCCGTGACTGCGTCATTGCAAGAAGCCCGCCCTGCTCCGGCTCGGATCGAACCGCAACCCACCCCACCATCGGCACCTCCACAAGAACCACAGAGCTCCAAACCAGCGGCTCCTGCAACTGTAAAAGCCCCATCGCCTAAAGGGCAAAAGGGGAAGGAGTATCACGCGCCGATGTCGGGGCTCATCATCGACGTATTCGTCAAACCCGGTCAATCCGTTAAAACTGGGGATGCCCTGCTGAGAATAGAAGCGATGAAAATGGAAAATGACATCATCTGTGAAAGCAACGGCGTCGTAGAAGAGGTTTTCATTCACAAGGGCGAAAACGTAGAAACCGGAAAAAATATGGTTACCGTGATCCCATCATAAGGGTGAGATGACAATCGTGTGGAATAACCTACGACAAGAAGACAGCGAAGTATACGCGATCATTAAGCAAGAATTGGCGCGTCAAGAACACGGTTTGGAACTCATCGCCTCAGAGAACTTCGTTTCGAAAGGCGTTATGGAGGCGATGGGGAGCATATTGACGAACAAGTATGCGGAGGGTTATCCCAAGAAGCGATACTACGGTGGGTGCGTCTACGTGGATATGGCCGAAACTCTGGCGAGAGAGCGCGTGAAAGAGCTTTTCCACGCCAAATACGCCAACGTACAACCCCATTCCGGATCGCAGGCGAATATGGCCGCCTATTTTGCCGTGGCGGACCCGGGTAGCGTACTGATGGGAATGGCGCTTAGCCACGGAGGGCACCTCACTCATGGCGCTCCGGTCAGCTTTTCCGGTAAAATCTACCGTGTCGTTCAGTATGGGGTCAATATCGAGACGGAAAAGATAGATTATGATGAAGTGGAGAAGATGGCCTTAGAGCACAACCCGAAGATCCTGGTTGCCGGTGGCAGCGCCTATTCGAGGATTATAGACTTTAAACGGTTCAGACAGATCGCCGATCGCGTGGGCGCCTATCTGGTCGTCGATATGGCGCACTTCGCCGGTCTCGTAGCGGCAGGGATATACCCGAACCCGCTGGATTATGCCCATATCGTCACCTCAACGACCCATAAAACCTTGAGGGGACCGCGCGGCGGTTTGATTCTCACCAACGATGAAGAGCTCTACAAAAGCATCAATAAAACGATCTTCCCGGGCATTCAAGGGGGGCCTTTGATGCATATCATCGCGGCTAAAGCCGTTTGCTTCAAAGAGGCGCTCTCCCCTGATTTCGTGGACTATCAGAAACGGGTGGTCGCTAACGCGGTTCGCTTGGCGGAAGAATTGGAGAAACTTGGGGTTCGTATCGTTTCGGGCGGGACCGACACACACCTGTTTTTGGTAGACCTCAGTCCGAAAAACGCGACCGGAAAAGCGGTGGAAGCCGCTTTGGAGACTGCCCACGTAACCGTTAACAAAAACACCGTCCCCAACGAAAAGCTCTCGCCGTTCGTCACCAGTGGTATCCGGGTCGGCACTCCGGCCGTGACGACACGGGGAATGGGCCCCTCGGAGATGGTGGAGATCGCGAAGATCATCCAAGAGGTGATCGATCATATGGACACGGAAGGGCAACTCCCGGAGAGTATTCGGGAAGCGGTCATCGGACGCGTCGACGCGCTGTGCGAACGGTTCCCGCTTTATCAGGAGCTATTGTAGAACTTTCGGTTTCCCCGGTTAGGGAAGGCGGAGGGATCCGCCTTTTTTTTCATCTATGAGTCTTTTCGGCGAGAAGGAACCACCCAATAGGCTTCGATAGGCCTCGGTTTTTCCGGGATTTCATCCGGATCGTAGTAAGCCTCCACGATGTCTCCCGCATTCGGCCCTCGAATAGGCCCCTGAAAAGCAGGATGCGCGTATATGTACTCCCTTCCGTCATTCCCTTTAATGAACCCTTTCTTCGGTATCGGCCTCTTAACCGCTTTTCCCTGAACCGGTGTCAGTAAGGGTTTGAGCGACATCCTCCAGATTGGGATCAACTCTTTGTAGAGCTGCTCAAAAGATAACCCCGGCGGACAAGCAATGGTCTGAGCTCTCTTAGTCGTTTCGGGATCTCCTTCTATTTCTAAAGACACCAACACAAGCTGGTACATCAGTAGACACTTGCGCTCCATTGCCCACATACTTCGATCTCGGTAGATGTCGGCCAGAAGACTATAACATTCTAATTTGATGAGTTCGCTGCCTGGAAACAAGGCGGCTTTCAGCGCGTATTTGTAGGCATTATTCTGGTCGCCGAGGGCGAAATACACCTTTGCGATATCCAGAGGGAGTGGCCACTTCTTCTCGAGTTTCTGGGCCGCCAGCAGGTCCGGCAGGGCCTCTTTAGGACTGCCAAGTTGAAAACGGGCAGCGCCCCTCAGGCGGAGGAATGGAGCGGTGTCGCCATCTGGTATCCTTTCCGCGATAAGGGCTAGGGCCTCGTTGCAGCAGAGGAAGCAGTCAGAAAATCGAGATTCTGACAGTAGCCATTTCGCCTTCGCGAGGTACCAGATTTCAGCGTTGGAAGGCTTCCGAACGGTCTTTCCTCTGCCCTCTTCAAAATTGTAGGCAAGTACGCTTAACGTCTCAGGATTCACCTTCTCTATCCAACTCTCTATCAGATGCCCTTCCGGTAAATCCAAAAGTCCGTACAACCACTCTAGAGTTTTTATCACAGTGAGTTCGTATGGAGAATTGGGTTCCTGTTTCGTTTTCGACAATATTTTTTGCGCCTGCTCTAAAAGTTCTGCTCCCCAAACCCGGGATTTATCGTGAAAAAGACAGTCGTAAAGGATCCATCCGTAGATGTTGTTGAATCGGGTGTTGTTCGGTTCCGCTGCGATTAAGGCTTCGGCAACTTCGAGCGCGTCGGGCGATCTTCGGTCCTTCCGCAAACAAACACAAAAACTATACATATCATCGGGGTAAAACAGCGGGCGATTGTATAGCCACAAGTTTTCGAAGAGGGGAAGGGCCTGCGCATAAGCTTTCTCCTTATACAGGTTCCTAGCCTCTTTCATTTTTGAAAGAACCGCGTTATCCACGGCTTCCTTGAGTTGCATTTTCTCTTCCCAATAGTAAGAATTTCCGGCTGCTCCTTCCTTGGCCAAACGGTCGACCCGTTCGTTATATGGGTCTCCGCTATGACTTTTCACCTTCACCCATCGCACCTTTACCTTGCGGCTTTGGATCTCTTTCACATAGGTTTGAGTAAGCTCCTTTTTCGCCCTCCATTTTCCTGTCGCCCAAGCTCGAATGCCTTCATAGTCATAGAACACGGTGATCTCGCGAACTCCCCTATCGTCACACCAGGCCAACACGGCCATTGTCGCCAACAACTCGCCGCCAACCTGCCGCGAATCTGCCCAAATTCCTTTAGGTACTGGTTCACTCCGTTCAGCAAGGACGGTCGACCGATCGAAAATGATAAACCCATACCCGACACCACCGTCCCGGTAAGCGCCGTCGACATACGCCTTCAGGGGATATTTAAAATTGTTTCTATCCATTGACCTCTCCCACCTTTTTTACGTTTTCCTTCGCGGTTATAGTATACCGAAAAACCTTGTATAAAAAACAGCGAAATCGAAAGGCGTACGATTCGCGCGGAAAACAACAAGGCGCCAATAGAGAGAAAGCGAGAAAACAAAAAGGCAAAAGTCGGGCCCAATGAGCGGTCGTGACGGGCGATTAGGGACGTCGACTTCCAGGTTTTATGGTCTTTATTCTTTAGGATTTCCTCGAAAAGCTTGAGTCTTTTGCTCGGGAGCGCCATTTTTACCGATGCGCCCCATTTTTTTCTCCAACGCAGGCAGATGCTTTTTTTTAGTAATTGTGCTATAATTTATCATTCGATGAATTATGATAATGGAGGGGTTCTATGGATTTTCGGAAAATGTCGATAGACGAGTTTCTCGATACTCTCGGTTCTTCTTCACCCACCCCCGGTGGGGGCACTGTTTCAGCGTTGTCCGGCGCTCTGGCTGCGGGCCTTACAAAAATGGTCGCTTCCTTGACACAAGGGAAAAAAGGGTATGAAGACCACTTTCCTTTGATGCAAGAAACGGCCCTTTTGGAAACTCAAGAAATAGAGTGGTTCAAGACGATGATGGATGAGGATTCTAAGGCCTTCAATCAGGTGACGAGGGCGATGAAGCTTCCGAAAGACACACCTACCCAGAAAGAGGTTCGGGCGGAGGCGATACAAGCGGCTCTCAAGGCGGCGACGAAAACTCCCCTGGAAATTGCCAAACATATCACGCGGTTAGTCCCACGAGCCGGCTTGATGGCCCGTTTCGGCAACAAAAACGCGAAATCCGACGCCTTATGCGCGCTCGAGCTGTGCCAGGCCGGTTTTAGGATGTCCTTGGAGAACGTGTCGATCAACCTCGAGATGATCAAGGATTCGCAGTTTGTCCAGAAGACCAGAGAAGCCGTCTCGGAATTGAAAACTCAATTCGAAGAGGGAATGAAGCAAGCGCTCGAGGCATGAACTCTACCAAAAGCTTTACTCTTCAAACCCAAGCGGGGAGCGAAAAGATCGGAGAGGCCCTATCGGCCGGTAGAAACGGATTTCTGCGCCTTCCCCACGGTGACGTCGAAACACCTGTCTTTATGCCCGTTGGGACGCAGGCCGCGGTCAAGTGTCTCCTACCGGGACAATTGAAAGAGATCGGGACACAGATCCTGTTGAGCAACACCTTTCACTTGTATTTAAGGCCCGGACACGAAGACATCCGGTTTCATGGCGGGCTGCATCGGTTTATGGGGTGGGATCGCCCGATTCTGACGGATAGCGGGGGTTTCCAAGTGTTCAGCCTATCCAAGCTCAACAAAATCACGGATGAGGGCGTTGTTTTCAGATCCCCGCTGGACGGGTCCGAACATTTCTTCACACCCGAATTGACGGTTGAGATACAAGAAGCTTTGGGTTCCGACATTGCGATGGTTTTCGACGAGTGCGCCCCACATGACGCGCCCGAGACCTATATCCGCCAAGCGATGAAAAGAACCTATGAATGGGCCAAACGCTTCTATAAAGCTCATTCCAAAGAAGATCAGATGGTTTTCGGGATCGTTCAAGGGGGCGTTTCCATCCCCTTGCGGCAGGAAAGCGCCGAGCAGATCACCTCGATCCCGTTCGATGGGTATGCAATCGGCGGATTGAGCGTCGGAGAACCCGAATCGGTGACCCTCGCGGCGCTCGAAGCGACGTGCGCCTATCTACCGAAGGATAAACCCCGTTATCTGATGGGGGTAGGGACACCGGAACTCATCTTCGCGAGCGTCGCCTTAGGCGTAGATATGTTCGATTGCGTTTTGCCCACAAGGAGCGCCCGTCACGCCACACTCTACACCTCAGGCGGGAAGGTGCATATCAAATCCGCAAAGTACAAACGCAATCGAGAGCCTTTAGACCCGCGGTGCGATTGTTACACCTGTCGCCATTTTTCCAGAGGGTACCTCCAACACCTCTACGCGCGCTCAGAAGTCTCGGGGATGGTTTTAGGCAGTTTACACAATATTCGCTTTTTAACCGCAATGATGGAGAATATTCGGATTTCGATACGGGAGCGTCGGTTCGAAGCCTATCGAAAAGCATTTTTCGATCGATATAGAAATCAAGACGGCTCCGAATAACCCGATATCTTCCATCGACAATGAAGGAGGACGTTTATGGATAGAGTGATCCGATCCGACCGCGGCAACGCCTTATCCTGTGGGAGCTGGATGACGGAAGCGCCGATGCGGATGCTGATGAACAACCTGGATCCGGAAGTGGCGAAAGACCCCGCCCACCTCATCGTCTACGGAGGGAACGGGAAGGCTGCTCGGAATTGGGCGTGTTATGACAAGATCGTCGAGACGCTGAAACGTTTGAAGGAAGACGAAACGCTCCTGATTCAGTCTGGGAAACCGGTCGCAGTTTTCCAAACACACGAATGGGCGCCACGGGTGCTCATCGCGAACTCCCTGTTGGTGCCGAAATGGGCGACGATCGAGTACTTCAGGGAATTAGAGGAACGCGGGCTCATCATGTACGGTCAAATGACCGCCGGCAGCTGGATCTATATCGGGACGCAAGGGATTTTACAGGGGACTTACGAAACCTTCGCCGCTTGTGCGCGCAAGTATTTCGGTGGGACATTGAAAGGGAAATGGGTGTTGACCGCCGGATTGGGCGAGATGGGAGGCGCGCAGCCCTTGGCCGTAACGATGAACGAGGGTGTCGCTTTGGTGGTCGAAGCCGACAAGAGAGCGATCGATAGGAGAATAGAAAAAGAATACGTGGATATGTGGACCGATGATCTCGATGAAGCGATCCGGTGGGTTAAAAAAGCGCTGAAAGAGGAAAAGCCGCTTTCCATCGGCTTGTTGGGCAACGTCGGCGATATCTATCCGGAGCTGCTCAGAAGGGATATGATCCCCGACGCGTTAACCGACCAAACGGCCGCTCACGACCCCCTCAACGGCTATATTCCTATGGGAATGACCTTTGAGGAGGCCGTCAAACTCAGAACGAGCGATCCTCAGGCCTATCTTGAACGGGTTTACCATACCGTTCTGGTACACGTTCGCGCTCTACTTGATTTTCAGAAGCGGGGAGCAAAAACATTCGAATACGGTAACAACCTCCGTAGGCTAGCCTTCGATCACGGAGAGGAGGATGCTTTCAACATCGTCGGCTATATGCCCGAATACATCCGGCCCTTGTTTTGCGAAGGCAACGGACCTTTCCGATGGGCCGCGCTCTCCGGAAAAGCAGAGGATATTTATAAGACCGACGAAAAAGTGTTGGAGCTCTTTCCCGATAACGCTCATCTGAAAAAATGGATCACCTTGGCCCGAGAACGCATCCGCTTTCAGGGATTGCCTTCTCGCATCTGCTGGCTAAACTACGGGCAACGCGAAAAGATGGGGCTTGCGATTAACGAAATGGTCAAGAAAGGAGAGATATCCGCGCCGATCGCTATCGGACGCGACCATCATGACACCGGTTCGGTCGCTTCTCCCTACCGAGAGACCGAGGCGATGATGGACGGGTCGGACGCAATCGCGGATTGGCCGATTCTGAACGCGCTGATGAACACCGCGAGCGGAGCGACTTGGGTTTCCGTTCATCACGGTGGGGGCGTCGGAATCGGGTTTTCGATCCACGCCGGGGTCGTGATCGTCGCGGATGGAAGCGCCCTAAGCCATAAAAAGATCGCGAGAGTGCTCAACAATGACTCAGGTTTAGGGGTAGTTCGACACGCGGACGCCGGCTATCCCATCGCCCTTAAAACAGCGAAGGACAAGGGTATCGACACGCCGATGCTCTAGTGCAAGTCTTGGACTTTATTCTTTGACATAGCGTTGAAGGACCCGGTGCGTCGCTGTTTGCAGCGAGATAGTCGTCACGCGATATTCGATTGTGGGTATACCTTATGATACCGTTCCAGGGGGGGATTCGATTGAAAAGGTACGCGTTTCTTATTCCTTTGATGTTGATCGGGTTTGTGAGTTTTGCGGTTACGGTTTCATTTTGGGAGATTCCGTTTCCAGAAGGGACGGGACCGACCGCCAAGGGGATCGGGGGGATATACAACAACCCTGCCGTGCTGAGTTTGGAAACTAATTGGCAGTTCGGTTTAATGACGAGTTTGTGGAACAGTGTGGGGGACGAGCATTATCACATTGTCGGCGCCACGTTGATACAACCCTATCAGTATGGCTTTGCAGGCGGTTTGGATATCCTTTACGGTCAGCTAAAAGACCAAGCGGGTTCGAACACCTTCGCATCTTTTGGCTATGCCATTTCCGGGCTATGGAATCGGTTATCTTGGGGGGCCCGGATTATCGCCGGGTATTTTGACAACGACCCCGAAAGCTCGGTGTACGGGTCCGCGAACCTTGGGCTGATGTATTCGGTTCTGGACAACACGCACATCCTGTTCAACTTTAACGCGCCGCAGATCGTAACGACGAAGCCTTTGGTTTTCGATATCAATAGACCCGAAACGTTCAACATCGGCGCTGGAATACTCACAGCGAACGACATAGGGCGTGTTTATGCCGGGATGACGGCCTACAACAAGAATGAGAATCCCTACTTCGGTTTTATGTTCGGCGGGGGCATCAAAATGGCCTTCTTGAACTGGGACCTGGCCTTTGTCGGCAAGGACTTGTTCGTCGGTATACCGATCGATGAGATGAACGCGGTCATCAAAGCCTCTCTCTATCTCGATTTCGAGTACTTCGCGATAGGGGTTGGTGCACAGATGCCCTTGACGACTTACGGGTTCTCGGAAACGATCTTGAGCGCCTTCGTCCGCGCGAAGTGGTGAGATCTTCCAGCAGGGGTCTATCTGTCGAGCGCGGTTGAAAGAGCGAGCCGAGGTTCTAATCTTGACTCGAGACTGGCGCGTATGTGTAGAGGAGGGACGATCATAAGAATGAGAACGGTATTGATTGCGGTGGTTTTCGGCTTCGTGTTTTTCGCCTGTGGCTGCGCCTTTATGGGACTCGGCGTAATTACGGATATTAGCAAGCCCGACGGGCCAAATCCAGAGGACGCGACACCGACTTCTTGGTACATCAGAAATGTCTTTCAGGGGATCTGGAACTATCAGTATTTGCTTTCTGGCACCTCCGTCCAGGTTTATCGCGTGACCCATGAAGTGCAGAAAAACGGGGAGCTCAAGTTCACCTTCGCGCTTCCCATTACAGGTGTGAAGCATTTTTTAGCCACGGGCACCATCGATATGAACACGGGCCTGTTCTTTGGCGGAAGCGCTTGGGCGCAAATAGGAAATGAAGAGGGTGCGATCACCTTCACGGGTACCTTCGCTACGCAAACCTCGCAAATTGAAGCGTATTCGGTCATATTGGACCGGCGGTTTAATCCCGGGGAGCTCATCTTCTATACGATTTCGGCGAATCGGGTGCAGTAAATGGGGGTAACAGGCTCCTGCGTTGCCCTTTTGATGGCGGGAGGCGCCGGCCGACGTTTCGAGAAAGCCCTGCCCAAACAATTCTTTTTATTGTCCGGAAAGCCCTTGATTCGATACGCGCTAGAGACCTTCCAAAGGTCCCCACAGATCGACGGGATTTTTGTCGTGTACGAACGGACCACGGAAGCGCAGACGCGTTCGATCGCCGAAAGCTACAGTAAAACCGTCGGGCTTGTGGCCGGCGGGCCAACGCGTCAAGATTCGGTCTATCTGGGTCTGGAAGCGCTATCTCAAATCGGGCAGCCCAGCCGAGTTTTGATCCACGACTGCGTTCGCCCGTTTTTTCAAACGGTTTTAGAGAGTGTCGTTTCGGAGTTGAAGGGCCATGAGGCCGTCATACCGGCGCTAGACATCGCGGACACGCTCTATCATTACGATGGCGAAAGAATCCTGTCTCTCCCCAAGCGGGAGGAGTATTACCGTGTCCAAACTCCTCAGGGGTTTTCTTTTTCCGGCATCCTCGCGGCCCATCGAAAGGCCCAAGAAGAAAACAGGCGTGATTTTTCTGATGACGGATCGCTCTACGCGTTTTTCGGCGGGGCTTTGCGTTTGGTGAACGGTAGCCCCTTGAATATAAAGATCACGACCCCGATGGATATTCCTATTGCGATGGTATACCTACGCTATATAGAGAACAAAGGAGTGGTCTGATTTGGTTAAAAACTACGTTCTGGATACGAACGTCTTGTTGCATGATCCGCACGCCCTCTTCTCTTTTCAAGACAATCACGTGTACATTCCGATGCCGGTCCTAGAGGAGTTGGATCGGTTCAAAAAGTCTCCGGGCGCCTTAGGGGCTAACTGCCGTGAGGTGATCCGAAAGCTCGATGGTCTTCGCGCGTTCGGCGATCTCTTGAAAGGTGTGCGCACGGACGCGGGGGGGCTGATCTGTGTTAAGATATTTCAAGATAAAGAATTCGAGAACGTTGTCTTACCTTCTTACTTTAAGAAAGGTCTCGCCGACAACTGGATACTATTGTATTTGATGAAGATACAGAAGATCGACCCGAAAATGCGAACGATCTTCGTGACCAAGGACATCAACTTTCGACTGAAGTCGCAAATCATCGGCGTCACGGCGCAGGACTACCTGACGGATAAATCCGCCGTGACGGAAGATAGAGGGTTCTACGAGGTTTCAATACCGGAAGACGCGATGCGCACCTTCGACGAAGAGGGGAGAATAAGCTTCTCGGCCTTAAGCCTCCCGTCCTCGATGAAGAAGCGGAATGTGTTCTTCGATTTCGGGCGGTCTCTTTACGGAAAAACAACGGAGACAACCGACGAGATCGTCCGTTTGGAAGTTGGGTTAGGGACATCGGTTTACGGGATTACCGCGAGGAACCGGGAACAACTCTTCGCCCTGGAAGTATTACGGGACGACTCTATCCCGTTGGTTTGTTTAACCGGAAAGGCGGGAACCGGAAAGACGCTCATCGCCATAGCGGCGGGATTGTCGAAGGTGATGGAGGAAAATGCCTATTCGAAGCTGACCGTCACGAAACCGGTCGTTTCTATGGGACAAGACATCGGATTTCTTCCTGGCACCGCCGAAGAAAAGATCCGCCCTTGGGTACAACCGGTCTACGACAACTTAGACTTCCTTTTCGCGCGGAAAGGGGTTCGAGCAGAGGAGTACCTTAAGAAGCGAAAGATCATCGAAGTAGAAATTTTGAGTTACATCAGGGGCCGCTCGATTCCACATCAATACATCATTATCGATGAAGCTCAAAATTTAACCCCACACGAAGTGAAGACCATCATTACCCGCGCGGGAGAAAAAACGAAGATCGTCTTGACGGGCGATCCCGATCAAATAGACAACCCCTATCTTGACCGTACGAGCAACGGTTTGATGGTTCTGGCGTCAAAGTTCTTCGATCACCCGCTCGCAGCCCACATCACCCTGGAAAAAGGAGAACGCTCGGCGTTGGCGACCGTCGCCTCGGAGATTTTATAAACGAAACCGGATTTATGATATAATTTGAAGCCATTGGTAGAGTCGGAGGTGAAAGGATGAACGGCGAATACGATCAGTATTTAAGCACGTTTATCGACGAGGCGCAAGAATATATGCGCGTGTTGAATGATAAGATGCTCGCTCTAGAAAGCGAACCGGAGAATATGACTGCGATCAACGAGATTTTCCGGGCCATACATACGCTTAAAGGGATGTCGGGCACGATGGGTTTTGAAACGATGACGAAGCTGTGTCATCGTATGGAAAATGTCTTCGATCGTGCTCGAAATGGGGAGATAGAGGTCGATAAGGATATGATGGACGCCCTATTCTCCGGAGTGGATCACCTGGAACGGATGACGCAATCGATCGCCTCAAAAGGCTCGGATAGCGGTACCGACATCACGGAGATCCTCGCCGTCTACGAACGGATCAATAGAGGAGAAAAAAAGCCTCCGGAGAAGAAGCCGGCTCCGAAACCTCCGACCGTTGTAGAAAAAAAGGCGTCGAAAAGCCCATCGAAACAACCGAAAACAGCGGGTATCCCCGCCGAGACCGGGATCAAAGGTCAAAGGAAGGAGGAGCGACTAGAGCCGGTGAAGCAGCCCGAACCCCAGGTTCAAGGAACGCAAAAACCGGACTATTCGGAAGGTTTCGAGTCTCCTATCCCCTTGCCTTCGGAGATACAAAACACTCTAAGGAAGGGTATCGAAAAGGGTTACGTTCCCTACTACATACAAGTTAAACTCACCTCTGGCACCCTGTTGAAAGGCGCGCGCATCTATATGGTCTTTCATCGGATGGATGAGATGAATTCCGAAATCCTCTACTCCGTCCCGGATGTGGAGACGATCGAAGACGAGCGCTTTGATCTGACGGTCGAAGTCGTTCTGTTATCGAAAGTCCCGCAAGAAAAGATCGCGGAAGCCATCCTGAACATTGCAGAGATAGAAACGGTAAAAATCCATCCCTTGAGGTTTTTTGAGGATATAGAGCCGGAATCGACTCCTCCTCCCGCGCAAGTCGTCGGACAGAAACCTATCGAGAGCCCGCGGATGGGTCAGGCGGATCTCGAGCAAAAAGCGCCACCGGTTGAGCATACGGTCGCGCCCAGCGGCGCCGCGTCGTTGAGTAAAACGATTCGGGTGGACATCGAAAAGCTAGATACCCTAATGAATTTGATGGCCGAACTCGTCATCGCCCGAAGCCGGATCAACGAGACTTTGAAAAAGTACAACATTAAACAAGTGGCAGAAAGCCTCAGTCAGTTGAGTCGAATCACCCTAGATCTCCAGAATATCGTTATGAAAATCCGTATGGTGCCGGTAGCGTACGTCTTCAACCGATTCCCCAAGATGGTCAGCGAGCTCTCGAAATCTTTCAATAAAGAGGTGCAATTGCTTATTTCGGGGCAAGAAACGGAGTTGGACCGGACCGTCGTGGATGAGATCGGAGAGCCGCTGGTGCATCTGCTGAGAAACGTGATTGACCACGCTATAGAAACGAAGGAAGAACGCTTAAAAAAAGGGAAGCCCGCGGCTGGTGTCGCGAGATTGAACGCCAGGCACGAAGGAAACACCGTGATCATCGAAGTGATAGACGACGGAAAAGGCTTGGATCGAGATTCCATCGCGAGAAAAGCGATAGAAAAAGGGATCCTCGATGAGCCCACGGCAGCCAGGATGTCGGATGAAGAAATCTTTTTACTCATTTTCTTGCCGAATTTTTCGACCAAGAAACAGGTGACGGAGCTCTCCGGGCGCGGCGTCGGAATGGATGTGGTCAAGACCCGAATAGAAAGCCTGAATGGGTCCGTCTCTTTAGAAAGCGTCAAAGAAGTCGGGACGAAGGTAAAAATCCGATTGCCGCTCACCCTCGCCATCATCCAAGCCCTGTTGGTTAACGTCAGCGAAAATGTTTACGCGATCCCGATCTCTATGATCGATAGCACCTTGAATCTTCCAATCGCCGACATACAATTGGTGCAATCTCGAGAAGTGGTCGTGATTCGCGGCGAGATCATTCCAATCATATGGCTGCAGGAGGTCTTTGGCCTTTCGCGAAATAGAGAAAGGCAGAGCGTCCATGTGGTGATCACCCGCGTCGGTCAGAAGAAATACGGATTCGTGGTCGATCACCTGTTAGGCCAGGATGACATCGTCATCAAATCCCTCGGGCGTCTGTTCAAGAACGTGAAAGAGTTTAGTGGTGGCGCTATTCTGGGGGACGGAAGGATCGCGCTCATTCTCGAAGGAACAACGATCGTCGCTACATAAATTTCCGGCTTACTTTTTTGAATGTATAGAGGAGGTTAGATATGGCTAAAAGAGTTTTAATAGTTGATGACGCGGCGTTCATGCGTATGATATTGAAAGATATCATGGTAAAGAACGGGTTCGAGGTTGCTGGTGAAGCGAGCAACGGGCTAGAAGCGATAGAAAAATACCGGGAATTGCAACCGGATGTAGCGACGATGGATATCACGATGCCCGAATTGAACGGGATCGAAGCGATAAAAAGGATCAGGGAGCAATACCCGAATGCGAAGATCATCGTCTGTAGCGCGATGGGACAACAGGCGATGGTGATCGATGCGATTCAAGCCGGAGCGAAGGACTTTATCGTGAAACCTTTCCAGCATTCGAGGGTTGTCGAAGCGATCCACAAAGTCACCGCCGGGTAATATGCCCACCGAGGTAGTGGCGACAAAGACAACGGCAGGTAGCTTCCTTGTTTCGGCTTTCCTGCCTTTTATTTTTGCGACACTGTTGCTTTTCGTCGTACTTGCGGTCGTTTTATGGCTGACCAAACATACGGGAAAGGCGCGGGCGAAAGGTGACTTTTTTTTTATTCTCGCGTCACAGCCCGTTGACCGATTTTCCAACATTCATTTGATCCGCTTCTTGAACGAGTTTTATGTCGTCGTCACGACGAACGGGAATGTTTGCATTCTACAGCGTATCGAAGAGCCGGAATCCAAAGAGCATCTGAACCTGAGGTACACTCACAGGAAAGTCTCGCCTTTCTTAAGCGCGTTCAACAAAAAAGTCTTCGAAGAAGAATTGAAAAAGATGGATCATCTCTCGGAATGAAGGTTCTATGAAGCCTGCCTCGCGTGTTCTCCTTCTTTTTGTCTGCCTGATCTTGCTAGTCGCGTCGACGACCGGGTTGACTCAGGATGTGCGTATACCGATTCCGAGGATAGAGCTCGGAATCGGCGAGGCGCAAAATCCGAATGATTTGGCGATCACACTTGAGATCCTCTTCCTCTTAACCATCCTCACGCTGGCTCCGTCCATTCTCCTGATGTTCACCTCTTTCACACGGTTGGTGATCGTGTTGGGGGTTGTGCGCGGGGCGATCGGAACGAGGCAAACTCCTCCGAACCAGGTCATCGTGGCCGTAGCGCTTTTTTTAACGTTTTTTACGATGCAGCCGACCTTTAACAAGGTTTGGAATCAAGCATGGGTGCCGTATTCCGAAAACCGAATCACCTATCAAACGATGTTCGAACGGACGGGTGATATCTTCAAAGACTTCATGGTAGCCCAATTGAAGATTCATAAGAATGAAGACAACGTGGATATGCTTATGGAGAGCACGGGAAGAGGAAAAGTGGAAGCGATAGAAAAAGCGGGGTTGGATATCATCATTCCGGCTTTCGTTATCGGAGAATTAGAGATCGCGTTCAAGATGTCGATCCTTCTGTATATCCCCTTCATCGTTGTGGATATGCTGGTCGCTAGTATTCTGATGGCCATGGGGATGATCATGATTCCGCCGGCGCTGATCTCTATGCCCTTCAAAATCCTTCTCTTCATTGCGGTTAACGGGTGGGACCTCATCGTGATGGGTTTGATCAGAAGCTTCTAGCCTCCGATTGGCGAAACGGGTCGACCCAAACCGGTCGGTTGTGCATCGCATCCTAGTAGTTGTTCCAGGTAATCCCTCTCTTCCTGCGCGTTGTTCAGTGATCCAAGCATCTTCTCCTGCGTCATCTTGACGATGACCTCGCGAATCTCGCTCCCTTTCTGCAAGTGATACTGTTTTGTGAGCACGTTGCCGTCCACATAGTGAAACCGAACTCCCTTTCGAAGCCGCGAATACTCTTTGAAATGGTTCGTCCCGTCTTCGGTCAGATACGCGCACAGGTAAGCGAGCGACTCGCTCTTCGCACCCTCCAAGAGGACGTACAGATCCGAAAACGCGCACTCCGTGTTGAACATGTGCGCGATCAGCGCCACTTTTTTTGAAAAGGAGTAAATATCTCGGGTCACCTTACGCGGCACCCCGTATTCAGCTTCTACGTCTCTGAGCTGCTCTTCCGTATTGTATTCCAGCAACAGGTACAGTAAGGCATAGAATCGGTTGAAGGCGCCTTTGTAGTCGTAGAACCTTTCAACCCATAACAGTCGATCGAAAAACCGTTTGAGCTTCTCTTCCAAGGTTTCGGTGTAATACGTCGCCGGAAAGCAGTGTTTCAATATCTCCAGTTCTCCATACCGTTTAAAAAGCCTAAATAGAGAAGATTCGGTTAAACTTCGTTGGAATTCGCGACGGATTCTTCCCCCGCTAACGCGTTCCAAGTATTTTTCGGCCAACGCTTCCTTCAATAGTTCCAGCGTCCGCTCTTCCATCGTGAAGCCGAAGCGGATCTCGTAGCGAACTCCCCGTAGGATCCGAGTGGGATCGTCGATGAAGCTGGTGTTATACAATACGCGGATCGAACCGTTTTCCAAATCCCGCCGGCAACGGAAAAAATCGAGCAGCGCGCCGAAAGAGTCTTTGCCCAAGTCAATCGCCATCGCGTTGATGCTAAAATCCCTTCTAACGAGGTCTTTCCGTATGTGAGAGAACTCTACGACGGGTAAAGCGCCGGGTGAGTGATAGGTTTCGATTCGAGCCGAAGCGAAGTCCACGGTATAGCCATTCTCGAAGAAGGTTTTCGAGACTTGGAAAGGGGGATGTTCTTCTATCTTAAGAATACGAGAGACGTTCGGGGACTCTTTACATCGGGCGGCAAGTATTTTTACGAACTCGATAGCGTTGCCTTCCACCACGATATCCACGTCGAGGTTCGGTATCTTTAAAAGCAAGTCCCGGACGAATCCTCCCACCACGTAGGTTTTAATGTTCAACTGATCGCCGGTTTCTCCGATCAAGCGTAGAAGTCTCGTCAGTTCTAGCGGCACCTTTCGTTGCAACAAGACGCTGGTATCATATTGTCCGAGGGGAAGCTCGACGTCCAATCGGGTATGATCGTGGCCATTTTTGTAGGAAGCGCGGATCAGATCCGTTCGCGAGATGATTCCTACGAGCACGCCCTCCTTCAAAACCGGAATCCTACCGATCCCGTTCTCCACCATCATCACCCTCACCTTTTCGATCGAGTCTTCCACATCGGCCACCTGGAGTTTTGTGGACATAATGCTTTTCACTGGTTTGTCTTTCAACAGGTGGGCCATCGCTTTTTGGACGTCTCGGCGCACGATCATACCGATCAACTTTCTGTCTTCGATAACCGGGAGTCCCCCGTATCCCGTTTCTTCGAAAATCTTGTTGATCGCTTGGATCGTCATATTGGCAAAGACGGTCTTCACGGGGCTGCTCATCAGGTGTTTCGCGCGGATGGCCGGGGTCACGTACCGCTCTAGGTAGTTGCTCAATATTTTCACTGCATCATCGACGGGCACGCCGGACAACTTACAAGCCGCCGCGCGTTTGTGTCCTCCTCCGCTCAAAGCGCCCATCAATTCTCCCAGGTTGACGTCTGGCGAGGAGGTGCGTCCTACGATATAGGTCTTTTTTCCCATACCGACGACAGCGATAAAGGTGTCGTAACCTTCGGACATCCATAATTTGCTCACGATGAGATTAAGTCCGCCAATAAACTTTTCGCTATTGGCGATACCGATCGCGATTTCCGTCTGATTGATGTGCTTGACGACCTTATTGGTGAGGAGGTCTTCCAACAAGCGTTTTTGATCGATCGTCATATCGATCTTCACGAAAGCGGAGACGACGTCCAGGTTTGCGCCCTTTTCCAGAAGGTAGGCGCTCGATTGCAAATCCCGTGGGGTCGTCGAGGAGAACAGAAAGTTGCCCGTATCCTCGTAAATCCCTATAGAAAACAGCGTGGCATCGACTTTGTTTATGGCGAGGTTTTGTTTCCGGATTCGTTCGACCAACATCGTCGTGACCGAGCCGACCTCCGCTATGACCGTCTCCGTTTTATTAAAACCGGGAAAGATGTCTCCATCGTAGACCGGATGGTGGTCGTAAATACTCAAAACTGGTTTGTTAAGGGCGAGAGCGTTTTGTACAGCCTGTCCTAAACGCTCCATCAAAGAAGCGTCTACGATCACGACCTCCTTGACCTCCGAATAGTCGACGGTCTCCTCGCGAAAGAACGGGATTTTTTCTTTGTATAACGAGAAATAGTCTTCCAGATTTTGAGCTCCCTCGCCGGAAACCACGATCACGTGATCAGGAAACAACCTTTGAGCGGCGACGGAAGCGGAAAACGCGTCAAAATCCGGGTTTTTATGGCTTACGATGATCTTTTGGGGCTTAACCAACCCGCGTTTGTCTTCTTTACCCAACGTACTTCACATCACTTTCTTCGTATGAGGAGGAACAAGTCTATTTCTTTTACGAGCGGGGCCAATACGCGGCAATACTCCGCGACGGTGGCGCCCGTGGTGTACACGTCGTCGAAGAGCGCGACCCGTTCCGGTAGTATTGTACCTTTTTTTACCCGAAAGACACCACGAACGTTGTCCTTCCGTTTTGCTTCGTCGATAAGCGAAGCTTGCGGACGGTAAGACCATTCACGCCGAACGACGGGGTCCAAGATCGTGATCTCCGGCATGAAGCGGACTTTCAGACGGTCCAGAATCAGCCGAGTGTTGGAAAACCCACGTGCTCTGATCGAGGCGGGGTGCGCGGGTAAAGGGATGATGAACGGGACGGAAACGCGCCAGAAGACGATCAATCGATACAGGAAAAGAGCCAGGTGGTCCGCCAAGCCTTTTCTCGGCAGGTATTTGTAGGCTTTGATCAATTCGTAAAGCGGCGAATCCTCCACGGAATAATAATGAAGGCGCGCGACCTTTCCGGATCCTTTGCCCAAAACCGGCGCCGGTAGCAATTCGTCTAGCGCCTTTTCACAACTCGGGCACAGATACCGTCCGGCGCTCGTCCGTTCATTGCAGAGCGGGCACGGATTCGGAAAAAAAAGGTCCAAAAAAGCTTTCAGCAACGGCCGCTCTTCCGGACCTTTCCGTGTATTGATCGAGGTTAGTGTATCCAAACGCCACCTCTGGCCGAGTCCGTCATTTATCCTGCTGTATGAACTCCAATTTCCTTTTTACTTCTTTAATCTGGAAAAATTCCAATTCGTCGTTCTCGTTCACATCGTCAAAACCGGCGAATCGGATACCGCATTCCTGAGGGGCTTCGATTCGCTGAACGTCGTCCTGAAAGTGCTTCAGAGAGTCGAGACCGCCTCTGAATATTTCGATGTTGTTCCTAAAAACCTTCACCTTCGAACCCTTCTCTACGAACCCGTCCAGCATCTGCACCCCGGCGATAGTCCCGACTCTCTTGATCCGGAAGGCTTGTCGCACCTCTCCGTGGCCGATCACCTCTTCTACCTTATCGGGCTCGAGCATTCCGAGTAGCGCTTTTTTGACGTCCTCGATCAGATTGAAGATGATATCGTAAGTCTTGATTTGCACTTTTTCTCGATCCGCGTCGATCTCGGCCTTCTTGTCGATCTTGACCTTAAACCCTAAGATCACCCCGTCCGAGGCGGAAGCCAGCATCACGTCAGATGGAGAAACGGCGCCGATCCCGGAATGAACGATCTCTATCGATATTTCCGCCGTCTGCAAACGGGCGATCGCGTTTTTTAGGGCCTCCACGGTCCCAAAGCTGTCCGCCTTGAGGACCATCTTCAAAACCTTGCGGTCGCCTTCCTTCACCATCTGGTAAAAATCCTCCAAAGAGATGTGTTTTCGCTTGAGTTGATCGGCCTTCTCCTTGAGGTGGATTCTCTCGACGATACCCTTCGCGACGTTGGGTGATTCAACCGCGTACAGGATCGAATGCGCGTCCGGAACCTGGTCGATTCCGATGATACGAACGGCCTCCGAAGGCTTTCCTTCCTTCACTTGCTTCCCTTTGTCGTTGATCAACGCTTTGACCTTACCCCAGGTATTCCCTGCGACGAAAAAGTTGCCCACTCTCAAAACACCGTCTTTGAGAATACAAGTGGCCGTCGGGCCTACCTTCGGGTCGAGCCGTGATTCGATGATAACGCCGCGCGCCTTTCCCTTCGCGTGGCAGCGGATGTTGGCCATCTCAGAAACGAGAAGGATCATCTCGAGAAGGTCTTCGATACCCTCGCCTTTTTTCGCGGAGATGTTGACCGTCACGGTATCTCCTCCCCAGTCTTCGGGTACCAGGTGTAGTTTGGAGACCATCTGCTGTTTGGTGAGTTCAATATTGGCGTTCGGTTTGTCCACTTTATTGATCGCGACGATGACCGGTACCTTCGCCTCTTTGGCGTGATTATACGCTTCTTCGGTTTGCGGCATCACCCCGTCATCCGCGGCGATGACCAAAACAACCAAGTCCGTGGCCTGCGCGCCTCTGGCCCTCATCTCCGTAAAAGCTTCGTGTCCGGGGGTATCGATAAAGGTGATCTTTTGATTCTTATATTCGACCTGATAAGCCCCGATCTCTTGCGTGATGCCGCCGGCTTCTCCTTCCGCGACCCTGGCTTTCCTGATCCGATCCAACAACGTCGTTTTTCCGTGATCCACGTGGCCCATCACCGTGACTACGACCGGGCGACTCTGAAGTTCGTGCTTCTTGTCTCTGTACAGCGTTTCGTAGTACTCACGCAGCTGTCGCTCGCTGTCATCTTCCTTCTTTTCGACCAAGTCTTCCTCATCCGATATTTTAACGGTGAACCCGTACTTTTTCGCCAATTCGGCAAAACTATCGTATTCCAACCGTTGGTTGGGGTTCATAATGATCCCTTTAGAAAAAGAGTCTTGGATGATCTTGTTCACGGGGATTTTCATCGTTTCTGCGAGCTCACGGACGGTCATCGACAAAACGTTGACGAACAAGACGTTTTCGCTGTCTTTCCTCGTGGGCGCGCGCCCACCGGAAGGCTCTTTTTGCGGACGACCCGCCGTGCGGGACTTCGTCGATTTTTCTTTTTGAGCCTTTTTTACGTCTTTCTGTTCAGAGTCCTTAGGCGCTTCGGTTACCGCAACGGTCGGTTTCTCCGGCGGTGGAGCAGGGGGTTCTTCAACCGCCACCATCTGTTCGACTGGTTTTTCTGGAGTCTGCGCTTTGTTTCCAAACAGATCGGCCAATATCTTTGCCTGCTCTTCCTCTATCACGACCATATGGTTCTTGGCTTCTAACCCTAATTCTCGCAATTCCTCGATCAACTCTTTGCTGGACATTCCCAGCTGTTTCGCCAACTCGTATATCCTCATTTTCGCCAATAAGGGTCACCTCCAAACGCAAATACCCGAAAACTATCGTTCGATTATACCACGGATTCAGCGCTCTCAACCGATACGTGTGTGTCAAGTTATGGGGTGTAATCAAGAAACAAGGGGAGAATCGATCGCGCGATTTTAAGTCCATATAGTCATCGTGGCGTAAGCGCCCCTTCTTTTCGCGAGGGCGCGATACGCTTTTGTACGTGCCTTGAATAAAAGGGCTCGAACGGAGGGCACAGAGAACACAGAGAAAAGAATCTTGTGAACACCTTGGGAAAGCCTGGGAACGCCAAACTTCATTTCGGCACGTTTTAAAAGAGAAAGGCAGCGGAGCGTATCGCGAGACTTCGTGAGCTTCCAAAGTCAGCCCGCTGGTTTCCCCGCGATGAACCTCTTAGTTTTTTCACCCCATAACTTGACCTACACCAGGGCTTGAAATTGTCGGGGGATATGGTATAATATTCGGCAGGAAACGGGGCCGTAGCTCAACTGGGAGAGCGCTACCATGGCATGGTAGAGGCCGTGGGTTCAAATCCCATCGGCTCCACCAAAAAGAGGGCTGTTATTGGCCCTTTTTTTGTGCTCTTTTTCACCTAAGCGTGGGATTACCACTCCGCCCCGTCACGATGGTCTTAGTGAATAAGTAATCCAATAGAACACGTGCCGAAATAAATAGTCGACTTTCACAGAGAGGCATTCATAGTCGGTTTTTATGTTCTCTCTGCTCTCTAAAAGGTTCATCGCGGGGTAACCAACGGGACCCCGTGATCCCTTCTTTGTCCTTCTAAAGAGCGTATCGCGCCGTCGCGAGGAGAAAAAGCGCTTACGCCGCGATGCTTGTCCTCTCCGTGCCCTCTGTGCCCTCTGTGCGAACCCTGATTTTCAAGACGTGTACAAAAACGTATCGCGTCGTCGCTCTAAGAAGGGGCGCTTACGCCCCGATGACTGCGTGGACAAAAAAACATGCGATTGAATCTGTCCTTGTTTCTCGATAACACCTCTTAACTTGACACACACCCGGCGTTGGAAGCAAATGGAAATATGGTATAATTCCATCGAAAAACCTCCGCGCTATCGGTAGGGGAAGCCGGTGTGAATCCGGCACGGTCGCGCCACTGTGAACGGTGACGAAGCCAGCGTAAGCCACTGGGTGTAAGCCCGGGAAGGTCTGGCAGCAGGATGACCCGCGAGTCAGGATACCCGAACGATAGAAGGCAGGTTCGTCCCTACGCGCAGATAGGGACATCATCGTTCTTGGAGGCGTCTTATGAAAAAATGCTTGTTGTCTTCTGTTTTCCTGTTGTTCTTCTTTTCTCTGTCTTTTTCCCTCGTCTTTATCGATGACCTTGGTAGGAAGGTCTCTGTCGACCGTACCCCGAAACGCGTTGTGGTCGCGGCGCCCGCGTTGACCGATTACCTCGTGCGATTGGGTTTGGCAGACACGATCGTAGGGGTTACCGATTGGGATGCTTTTCCAGCCGAAAAAATCGGGCAACTAACCCCACTGAACGTTGAAAAGATCGTCTCTTTGCGGCCCGACCTCGTCTTGATCGCCGGGGGCTTTCAAGCGGCGGAAGCCTCGCGGCTCACTCCGTTCGGATTGAACGTGATGGTGCTGAATCCCAACTCTTTCTACGATATCCAAAGGATCTCCCGCTTTTTGGGCGCGTTGTTCGACCTTCCCGAACGGGGGCATGAATTGGCCCAGATGATGGAAAAAACCCTGAATCGGATAGCAGTGGAAAAGGCATACAAGATTCCGCTGACTGAACGAAAGACCGTCTTCTTCGCGATGGTGCAGGGGGCGGAGATCAAAGACCTTTGGACCTGCGCCCAAGGCTCTTTTCTCAGCGAGATCATCGCGTTGGCGGGGGCGATCAACATCACCGGGAGCTACACCGGTCCGAACGGGTGGCTTCCGATTGGAATAGAATTCGTCGCCCTTCAAAATCCCGACGTCATTCTCGTGCCCTATTACTACGAAGGCGGCGCGAATGAAGCGATCGATGCCATTCTGAATTTCGCTCCTTGGAAGTCTGTCAGCGCCGTTAAAAATAGGGCGGTGTACGCGATCGACGGAAACAAGGCCAGTTATCCTAACCCTACGCTTACGGAGCTGCTGGAAGAGATATACACCACCGTGTATGAATGAATCCCGCAGGAAGCGAAGGCTTCTATTGGCCTTCATTTTTATAGGAGGTATCTGCTTTTTTTTATTCCAGATGTCCCTCGGAACGGTGAGTATACCGATAGATGAGATCATCCGGTTTTTCACCTTTCGGGAGCTTCAGACCCCGATCTATCGGACGATCCTGGTCGACATCCGCTTTCCCAGGCTCTTCGCCGGATTCCTGATCGGGGCCTTGCTCTCTCTTTCCGGGGTATTTTTTCAAGCGTTGCTGAAAAATCCGTTAGCCGATCCGTATATCCTCGGCGTTTCTTCGGGCGGCGCTTTCGGAACGGTTCTAAGCATCGCCGCTTTCGGCTCTGGGACTGTCTTGTCGCGTTTTTTCGGCAACTTGCCCCTCGTCAGCTTTCTGTTCAGCTTGTTAGCCGCCTTCTTAACCTATTTTCTAGCGAAGAGAGGAAAGAGCGTGCCCGTCGTGGATCTCATACTGTCCGGTGTTATTATGAACTTCTTTTTCAGCGCCGCGACGACCTTCGTGATCATTTACGGGTGGCGGAATGTGAGCAGCGCGACCTTTTGGCTTTTAGGGAGTCTGTCGGGCGCCCGCTGGGAACAGGTTCCACCGCTTCTTTTCATCGCCGGAGTGGGGCTCCTCATAGGGTTCGCTCTGTCAAAAACGCTCAACGCTATCTCATTAGGAGAAGAAGAGGCAAAGAACGTCGGAATTGAAGTCGAACGAGTCAAACTCTTCCTCTTCATAACGGGAACGCTGGTTGCAGCCTATACGATCACGATCACCGGCATCGTTGGGTTCGTCGGACTCATCATTCCTCACTCAGCGCGGATGCTCGTCGGTTCGGATCACCGAAAATCCATTCCTCTCTCCGTATTCTTAGGCGGACTCTTCTTCACAGGGTGCGACACGATCGCGCGCAGCCTTTTCCAGCCGACGGAGATGCCCTTGGGAACGATCACATCCCTGATCGGGGCGCCCCTGTTCGCCGTCATCCTCAAGCGTTCCCGGAGGTTTAGATGAATCGCGACCGGCCCGTGGAGCGAGACGCAGTCATTTCGGTAGATGGAATTCATTTCCAATATGACTCACATCCCCTGTTCCACGATCTTTCCCTAACGGTACGTGAATCTGAATTTCTTTCGGTCATAGGCCCGAATGGCTCCGGAAAGAGCACGCTTCTGAAACTGATCCTCGGAATTATGAAGCCATCAAAGGGGCGGATCGCGGTCTTCGGGAAAGACATCGGCAAGATGAAAAGGAAGGCGATCTCCCAGTTGGTCTCAGGTGTGTTGTTGGATTTCAACCCGGCCTATTCCTTCAGTGTGGAAGAAATCGTCGCGATAGGGAGAACACCCTATGCGAAAGCCTTCTCGGATTTTACGAGAGAAGACCGTATAGCGATAGAAGAGGCACTGGAAAAAACCTCGCTTTTAACTCTGCGGAAGAAGCCCTTCGAGCATCTGAGCAGTGGCGAAAGGCAACGCGTTTTACTAGCGAAATGTTTGGCTCAGAAAACCCCGATCTTGCTGCTGGACGAATGTGTCGCGCATTTGGATCCCGGGCACGTGCAACAATTTTTAGAAGTCGTGCGAGACAAAAACCGAAAGGAAAAGATCACCGTCGTCACGGTCTTTCACGACATCAACCTGGCGAGCCTGTACTCTGACCGAATCGTTGTCGTCGACCAAGGGAAACTATCCCAAACGGGCGACCCAGTGGAGATTGTTCACCAACGTTTGCTTGAAAACGTCTATCGGGCACAGGCCACCGTTTTGACTCATCCGCGTTTCGACGTCCCCCAAGTTCTGCTCAACCGATTGGATCGGCCTCAAAAACCTGCGCCCGATCTCATCCATAACGAATTACCGAAGTCGAAAATCCTGTGACGCTCTACCGATACGACGGACCGTGGGTGTGTGTGAAGTTATGAAGTGTAATCAAGAAACGAGACCAGAATTGATCGTACGATCTACGTTCTCTCCGTACCCTCTGTGCCAAACCTTCTTTTATCTTTTTACACTCCCGGAAAATCAAAACTCCCCTCTTTATTAGTGTATAATACCCGTGAACGAGTTTTCTCTATAGGGAGGAGCCCAATGCACAAGATCACAAATCCTCACGATAAGTTCTTCAAAGAAGTGATGAGCTATATAGAAATCGTAAGAGATTTTTTGATGCAGTACCTGCCTCCCGAGAAAGCAAGGCACCTTGATTTCGAAACGCTCTCAGCAGAAAAAGATAGCCACATAGGCGAAGACTTACGGGAGCTCTTTTCTGACCTCATATTCCGAGTGAAGCTCCGAAACGAAGAAACGGACGCCTACGTGTTGTTCGAGCACAAAAGCGCGATTGACAAACCCGTAGGACTACAACTCTTGAAATATATGACGGCGATATGGGGAAAGGCTCTGTCGCTCGATCCATCGTCTCCGCTACCGATCATCATACCGATCGTTTTCTATCACGGAAACAGGAAGTGGACGATCTCCACAGATTTTGACGGATTATTCGAAACTGGGAAAGAACACTATGGGGCGTATAGACGCCAGATTCCGAGCTATGAATATTTGCTGTATGATTTTTCGTCAACGAAACATGAGCCGATACGAGGGACGCAGAAGCTACGGATATTTCTCGGGATCACCCGAGCGATCTTCGAAGAAGAAAAGGAAGTATTCATAGAAACGGTACTCGACGCGATGAAAGTCTTCGACGAATTAAGGGGCACGGTAGGGAACGAAGAATACTTCGAAGCGTACATCCGATATCTATTTTACGCTCGGACGGACTTGGAGCAAGAGGAGCTCAAGGAGCGGATAAAGACGGTATCGATGGAAAGGAGTGAAAAGATGCTAACGATTGCGGAAAAGCTACTTCAAGAAGGTATGGAAAAGGGATTAGCAAAAGGGATAGTAAAAGGCCGAGAAGAAGGTCTGGTAGAAGGTCGGATAGAAGGCAGAGAGGAAGGTCGAGAAGAAGGCCGAGAAGAACTTCTTTGGAAACAGATCACAAAAAAATTCCCAAAAATCCCCCAAAGGTACTACGAAAAGCTGAAAGCGCTCACGATAGACCAACTCGATACCTTGGGCTTGGACCTGATAGATATGCGAAACGAGGAGGAGCTGAAAAAGCATCTTCCGATGTGATACGTTTTGGGATCAAACTGAGAACGCCTATGAACGCCGTTGAGAACGCCTTGGGAGCGTCAACTTTTAAGTTGACAGTTTTTTTCTGGGCCGTAAAATGCGCTTACCCCGCTATAACCCCACAAGAGCATCGCGGCGTAAAAAGGGCAAAAGACGAATCTCCTCTTCTTTCCGTTTTATTGTTGCGCCTCGATATGATACTCACAAACCAATGGTCTCCGCTAATGCAATACCACTGATCGTTGCCTGTACGATACCGCGAGAGTACCCGCTGGCGTCACCGATGATGCGGATAGGCGCTCCCTTTATCCTGAACCACTGGTCAAAATCCGGTTTCGTCGAATAAAACTTCGCCTCGATGCCGTAGAGCAGGTTATCGGGATTGTTCGCGCCTGGTATAACTCGTGAAAGTTGCTCGATGAACTCTTCGATATCGGCTGCTGTTCGACGAGGTAATATGAGATTCAAATCCCCCGGGGTCGCCCCTTTTAAAGACGGGACGACGAAGGATTTTTGCATCTTGCTGTTCGTCGATCGCCTCAACGCTTTGAAGTCTTTGTAACGCTGTACTAGGATTTTTCCGGATCCCGCGAGTTTATTCGCCAATCGAGCGATAGAGGAAGCGTATTCGAAAGAATCCTTAAAAGGTTCGGTGAATTTATGGGTGACGAGGATGGCGAAGTTGGTCAAGTCCGACTTCTGGTGGGTGTAGGAATGACCGTTGACTAAAGAGAAATCCGATCCGTCTTCCCGAACAACGTACCCACGAGGATTCACGCAAAACGTACGGACTTTGTCATCTTGGGCAGTGATGTAGCTGACCTTAAACTCATAGAGGATTTGGGTGATCTCATCGGTGAGTATCGCCGGCATCTCGAAACGGACTCCCAAGTCGACGGTATTGCTGGTGAAATCCGCGCCCGACAGTTCCAAAATTCGGTTTAAAAGTACGCTCCCGGAACGGCCGACCGCTAAGATCACCTGATCGTAGGGGCCGTAAGAGCGGCCGGTTTCGTCGATAACGGCGGTGTCCGCGTGCGAATAGTCCTTAATCGGAGTGGAAAAATGGAAGTGAAAGCTTTTATGAGAGCTGAGTAAGGAGTAAAGGCGTTGGATGACGGTCGCGAGATTGTCGGTTCCCACGTGGATAAATTCGCCAAGCGTGAGGTCCATACGATTTTCGTTGAAAGCCCTCTTGATATCCCAGACCCGCGGCCCCTCGCTTAGGTCGGACCTTTCAAGCGCCTTCCGATCGAATCCGAGCGTCCATAACTCTAAACACTCAGGCAGGTATTTTTTGAAGGACTCATACCCTATGTAGTCCGCCACCTCCCCGCCAATTTGAGGAGAAAGGGACAACTTCCCGTCGGAAAAGGTGCCGGCGCCCCCGAACCCGTACAAGATGCTTTCTCCTTCTGCGGCGCGACGGGCCGGTTCTAACCCCCTTTCGAAAATATCGACTTCGTATTCAGGATGCGTTTTCAGTAGATGGTATAAAAATCCTATCGCCGAGGTGCCGGATCCTATCACTGCGATTCTCACAGTTATTTCGCCCCTTCTATCGGTTGGTTTCTAGTACTGATTACGATTATACCGTAAACGAGATCGAACACCACAAGGCGTGTGTGTCAAGTTATACGGCGTAATCAAGAAACAAGGCTAGAATCGACCGCACGATTTTTGTCCAGGTAGTCATCGCGGCGTAAGCGCCCCTTCATTTCGCGACGGCGCGATACGCATTTGTACGGGCTCATCGCGGCGCAAAAAAGCAAAGATAGGATCGCGGGGTTCCGTTGGTTACCCCGCGATAACTCGTGAGCAGAGCCGATCGCGAGACACTGGGGGTTGGGAACGCCAACGTTTAAGTCGGCAGATTTTTTCGCGGGGTCGTAAAAACCACTTACCCCGCGATGAACCTTGTAGTCATCGCGGCGTAAGCGCCCCTTCTTTTCGCGACGGCGCGATACGCTTTTTTCAGGGGATATCGCGACAAATAGGAAAAGGGCGTATCGCGGGGTTCCGTTGGTTACCCCGCGATAACCCGTGAGCAGAGCCGATCGCGAGACACTGGGGGCTGGGAACGCCAACGTTTAAGTTGGCAGGTTTTTTCACGGGGTCGTAAAAACCACTTACCCCGCGATGAACCTCGTAGTCATCGCGGCGTAAGCGCCCCTTCTTTTCGCGACGGCGCGATACGCTTTTTTCAGGGGATATCGCGACAAATAGGAAAAGGGCGTATCGCGGGGTTCCGTTGGTTACCCCGCGATAACCCGTGAGCAGAGCCGATCGCGAGACACTGGGGGCTGGGAACGCCAACGTTTAAGTTGGCAGGTTTTTTCACGGGGTCGTAAAAACCACTTACCCCGCGATGAACCTCGTAGTCATCGCGGCGTAAGCGCCCCTTCTTTTCGCGACGGCGCGATACGCTTTTTTCAGGGGATATCGCGACAAATAGGAAAAGGGCGTATCGCGGGGTCCCGTTGGTTACCCCCGCGATTAGCCTCTTAGCTATGTCACCCCGTAACTTGACCCGTATGCGATATTGAACTCATAGGAATAATCGGGTATAATCAAAAGGCTGAGTCTGTCGTGCGCCCGAGCGAATCGCAGGTGTTGTGGCGTAGCCTTGCGAGTACCGGTAAACTCGGGAATCGGAAAACGATGCTTGGGGCATAAGCGAGAGAAACAACAAGCCGCGGACGGAGACTGGCGCGGCAGCTGTCACTCCGGCAAGGGACCTACCGATAGGGAGGTTGGGTTTTGAAAACCGTCGAGGAGTTCGAGCGGTATTTTTACAGACATTTGTTGGCGGAATTATCCGAGTTGGAAAAAGAACGGAATAAGATCCGTATCGGGATAATCGTCATCTTCGCGATAAGCGTGCTACTCCTCGTCACTCTGCTTTGCCTGTTCGGGCGATCACTTCAAATGATGGCTTCGCTCTGCTTTTTCGTCCTCTTTTTGGTCGGTATCGGCTTTTTCTTGCTTTGGAACCTGTTGAGCGCAGGCATTTCGAAGGGTTTTGTCCAGCGTTTCAAGAAGACGGTGATCGATGGGATCGTACGTTTCATAGAACCCTCGTTAACCTACAACCCGAAGTCGTACATCACTTGGTTGGACTTTCAACGAAGTGACCTGTTTCGTGACCGGGTTGACCGGTACACGGGCGAAGACCTCGTCTACGGGAAGTACGGGGAAACGGAGATACGGTTGTCGGAGATCAAGGCTGAAAAAAAGGTCAGGTCTTCGAATAAAAACGCGACGGAACGGTGGCAAACGGTTTTTAGTGGCACCTTCCTCATCGCGGACTTTCACAAAGATTTTTTCGGCAAGACCGTGATCTTTCCGGACTTTGCCGAAAGGCTTTTCGGGCCTCTCGGTCAAGCAATTCAAGGAATGCGGCTCAACCGGGGGGAGTTGATCAAACTCGAAAACCCCGAGTTCGAAAAATACTTCGTGGTCTACGGGAGTGACCAGATCGAGTCGCGCTATATCCTATCCCCCTCGTTTATGGAGAGACTGGTTACTTATCGTAAGAAAGTTGGTTCTCAGGTTTACTTTTCTTTCGTCAACTCCTATATCTTCATCGCGATCCCCACGAAAAGAAACCTTTTCGAGCCGAATCTGCTAAAAAACCTAACGGATTTCAACCACATCAAAACCTACTTCGAAGACCTTTCCCTGCTGATTGGCGCGGTCGAAGACCTTAACCTGAACACCCGGATTTGGAGCAAGCAACCGTATGAGAGGTGAGTTATGGGGACTTCCCTTATTTTTCTTCTAATTCTCGTTGGGATCGCCCTCTTGTTTATTGGGGTATGGAATAGTTTTATGAGGAAAAAGAATCGTGTCCACAACGCGTCCGCCTCATTGGACGCCATCCTTAAAAAGCGGTACGATCTCATCCCCAACTTGACCGAAGTCGTGAAGGGGTACGCCGCCTATGAGCAGGCCGTACTCGAGTCGGTCCTCAGAGTGCGAAACGAAGCGTTAAGAGCGCGGACGATAGAAGAAAAGGAGCACGCGGATGGGAAAATAGCGAAGGGGATAGAGGAAATCTTCGTGATTGCGGAAAAATACCCCAATTTGAAAGCGGACCGACAATTCCGTTTTCTTCAGGCCTCCTTAAACGAAATCGAAGAACAGATATCCGCCGCTCGACGCGCCTACAACGCAACCGTGCTAGAAATCAACACCGCCATCGCCGTGTTTCCACTTAACCTGTTCGCGAAACTTTACAGGATAACCGCATTCCCTTTTTTCTCCGCCACCGAATCCGAAAAAAGGACCCCGATGGTATAACCCGCCACGATTTAGGGTAGAACGTTCTTTATGGCGAAGACGTGGATCATCAAGAGTTCGAAATCGTTGAGCGGGTCGTTTTCGGCAGGGGATTTTCGATAGAGCTCCTTGCGGATCGTCTCGCTAAGGGCCATCAACTCGGCGTAATTCACCGCTTCGGTATCCGTGGCGCCCTCCGAAGCGCTTATGAGACGGATATGTTGTTCCTTGTCACCTATCACGATGAGCGCGTAGGGAGTCATCTCCATACCTAAAAGCCGCGGCGCGGTCTCAGACTCATCAGAAGAATTAAACCGATAGTCGAGGCGGTGGATTAAAAAAACGGGATAGAGGGTCAGCAGCGAGATTTCAATCGGTTTTCCCAAAACGAGTTGGCCTTCTAGGAGAATGAAGTCGCCGTCGAACAACCAGTCGCGTTGTTCCAGGAGCGTATACGAGAAGACGGACAGTGTACATAGCAGGAGAATGAAACCGGTTATCTTTCTCTTTTTCATCATCACATCTTCACCGGCTCCATTTTACCACAGACCGCCTTTGGCCTCCTACTTCAAGTGATATTTGGCACCCACAATTTTCCGAAAGGAGCGGATAGTATGAAGTGTCGATTGTGCTTTGCTGTGGTCTTTTTCACCTTGCTCTGCCTAGGGATGGGTTTTTCGATGAAAACCGTTTTCATCGTCCAGAGCTACGACCCCGATTTCATATGGAGCCAGCAGCTCGATCAAGGGGTGCGAGATGCCCTTTGTGGAAGCGATACACAGATACAGGCTTATTACTTGAACGCCCGCCTGAAAAATCAACCGGATTGGAAGATCAAGGCGGGAGAACTCGTCAAAACGCGGATAGAAGAAGAGAAACCGGACCTCCTCATCCTTTGCGACGATGACGCGCAAGAATACCTCGGAAAGGAGATGCGAGGGGTACCAATCGTGTTTTGCGGGGTCAACCAGTTCCCGGAACGCTACGGGTATCCGAGGGAAAATGTCACTGGCGTTTTGGAAATCCCGTTCTTCGAAGAGTCTATTCAATTCGCGCGGACCTTTTTTCCTCCCGTCCGTCGCGTTCTCTTCCTCGGCGACCAGGGGATCACCACCGAAGGGATACTCGAACACGCGAAAAAGGCGGTGCTCTCCGGTGTTGAAACCCTGGAGACGATATCGGTTTCGACCTTCGAAGAATGGAAAACGGTTATTTTGCAATCGCAAACCCGTTATGACGCTATCTTTTTGGCCGCTTACCGCGTGTTGACCGATCAAGCTGGCCATACCGTACCCACCGAAGAGGTAGGGGGTTGGACCGCTCGCAACAGCCCGGTCCCGACCTTCGCGCTCTTGGACTATATGGTCGAAGAGGGCATATTGGGTGGGGTTGTGCAGTCGCCCTACCTACAGGGGTACGAAGCGGGACGACTGGCTTGTGAGATACTGCTCCATCAAACCGCCCCTACCTCTCTCCCGCTTAGGGCTCTCGAAAGAGGAGAACGGATGATAAATGTCCAAAGGGCTCGAGAAGTCGGATTGGAAGAGCCGCTTTTCAGCGCGGTATCATTTGATCGTATTGTCGGATACGACAAGATTCCGGAGCGATACTACCTACGTTCCATCGTTTCTTTGTTCGAAGAGACAATCAAAGGAGCCGAAAACAGCCTGTCGACGCTCGCCAACTTACCTGCGCCCTTGCGTTCGCAGTGGGAGATCGTGAAGCCCTCCCTGCAAGTGATCGAGCAACGGTATCCGGGCGTCGGGATTTACGGGATTCCTGAAGGATACTATACCGTGACCCGTAACTGGACCGGCCTGAACCTCAAAGACCGGGACTATTACCAGCTCTTGGAAAAAGGGCAGACCGTTAAAGGCGCTTCCGTGTACAGCCGCTCGACGGGCGAACCCTCATTAGTCATCGGCATCCCCGTTATGGAGGGGTCAACCCTTACCTCCTACTTCGGCCTGTCCCTCTATCTCAACCCCTTGGTGATCCGTCTGAGGGGTCAAATTCCTCTGCCTGAGGGTTGCGCATATTATTTTTTCGACTGGACAGGCAAATTGGTTTTCAGCAACTTGGAGGCCATCGCCTATCCGGAAGAGCACGAGATGGGCGCCCTTTTGGCACAGATGCCGAAGTCTAGCCAACCGGAAGGCTCATTCTTTTTTACGAGTCCGAAGGGGACCTATGTCGCTTTTTATAGGAAGAGCTTGGAAACCGGTTGGACGGCCTTTCTCACCGTCAAATCCGGGGAACTCGAGAGCACGGCGGACAGCCCCGAAAGTCAGCTGGAATCCATCCAAAAAAGGACCGCCGCTTCGATCGCCCGCTTGACCGAGGGGTTAAAAGAAGGGGCCGAACGGCTGACCTACTCCTTTGCGAACGAAAGCCTGACGAGGTCTATTCTTACAGAATTACGGACGTTGGACCCCGCGATCGTCGATGTGTCTTTCGTGAATCCGGATGGGATCATGAAATGGGTCGAACCCGAAGAGTATCGAAATCATGAAGGTGCCGACATCAGCGGCCAGGATCAAGTGATTCGTTTACGTGAAACGAAAAGGCCTGTCATCAGCGACATCTTTATGGCGGTAGAAGGCTTTCTCGCAATGGACATCCAGTGGCCGGTTTTCGACGAATTCGGCGGATACGCTGGTTCCATCAGTCTCTTGATACGCCCGGAAAGATTTTTCTCTATTCTGGCGGATGCGGGGCAACATACGGATTCCGACTTCTGGATCATGCATCCTACGGGGACGATCGTCTACGATCCCGACACGTGGGAGATAGGGCGGAACCTCTTCACCGATCCGGTTTATGAGCCTTTTGAAGAGCTCAGAACCCTGGGTCGCCAGATGACCGTGAAATCTTCTGGGAATGGCGCTTACTCGTTTTTCGCCGTAGGGAGTGACCACGTCGTCCAAAAAAAGGCCCTTTGGAGGACGGTACGCGCCTTCGATACGGAATTAAAGCTGATCATCACGTATTACTAGCCCAATGTCCTGGCGCTCCGAATGAAAGACACTCTATTTTCGGAGCGCCCCGGTGTTAGGAAAGACGGAACGTGTTGAGAACGCAGAGCAGCGTCACGCCGACATCCGCGAACACGGCTTCCCATAAGGATGAAAGACCGAAACCTCCCAACAACAGAAAGAGCCCTTTGATCCCTAAAATCAAGAGGATGTTTTGCCAAAGGATCTTGGCGTGACGGTCTGCGGATTCAAATAGCGTTTTGACTTTTTTGATCTCTTCGCCCGGGATCACGATGTCGGCAGATTCGAGCGTAATGTCGCTGTTTTTACCGCCGAAAGCGACGCCGACGTCCGCGCGTCGCAAGACGGGCGCGTCGTTGACGCCGTCTCCGATAAACAGGGACTGCCCCGTTTGATCCCGGATTTTTTCGTACTCTTCGATCTTCAGCTTCGGAGACAACTCCGAGAAATAGCCGTCTAGCCCGAGGCGCTGGGCGACCTCTTTCGCCGCGGGCGCGCGATCCCCGGTCAGCAAGAAGGTCTTTAACCCCCTGTCTCGTAGAAATGCGATGAGCTCAGCGGAATCAGGACGTTCAGAATCCGAAAAGTAAACTGTTCCTGCGTGAACGCCGTCGACAGCGACAAGAACCGTCGTGAGCGCCTCCGGCGCATCCGCCTGGCCTTTGATCCGAATATCGCGGCTCTCGAGGAACCGAGCGCTTCCGACAAGGATTTCGGTACCTCTGTAGTTCAAAGAAAGACCTGACCCCGCATATTCCTGGTACTGCGTGATCTCGTCAGGAGAGAAGCCTTCGGGTAAACCGTCACGTAAGGCCCTCGCAATGGGGTGTGAAGAGTGGTATTCGGCGATGGCGGCATAATGAATCACCTGCTCCTGCGTATGGGGAAGGAAAGCGGTAACGCGGTCGATTTTCAGAAGGCCGGCGGTGAGGGTTCCCGTTTTGTCAAACACGACGGATTTCGCTTTTTTAAGCGTACGGAAGAAATCGCTCCCCTTCACCAGAATTCCTTGTTTGGAGAGCTTACCGATAGCTACGAAAGAGGCAAGTGGGACCGAAAGCACGAGCGCGCAGGGACAGGAAATCACCAGCAGCACCAACGCGCGGTATAGCCAACTTTCGAAAGGGAGCCCAAACAGGATCGGAGGGAGCGTCGCGAGCGCCAACGCGCCGAATACGACCGCCGGGGTGTAAACCGAAGCGAACCGCGAAATCGAGCGCTCGGTTCGGGACTTTTTCAGGGCGGCTTCTTCTATGAGGGAGAGCGTGCGCGAGAGGGTGGAGTCTTCATACCGTTTTGTCGCTCGGATGCGTAGCGTTGCATTCGTATTGATAAAACCCGACAGCACTTCGTCTCCCTTCCCAAACGTTCTTGGAACGGGCTCTCCAGTGAGTGAAGAGGTATCGATCAGGGCTTCGCCTTTTTCGATCTCTCCGTCCAAAAGAACGCGCTCGCCGGGCTTCACGATGAAAGACTCACCAGGCAAGACCTCTCGAGGATGCACGACAGTGGCGTTTCCCTCTTTTATCGCCGTTACGGTTTCGGGTTCGTGGGTCAACAAACCGAAAATTCGATACCGAGAGCGATTGAGCGCGTAGGCATTCAGAAGTTCGCCTATTTCATAGAAAATCATCACACCGACGGCTTCCGCGGGTTGCCCAATGAGGAAAGCGCAGATGGTGGCGAGTGTCATCAGAAAGTTCTCGTTAAATAGGTTCCTTTTCATCGCTTTTTTCCAAGAGGCGAGCAAAACCGGGTAGCCGATCACTCCGTAGGCGATCAGGCTCAGCCCCAGCGCGTATCTGGAGGAGAAGGAGGTCAGAATGGAAACCAAAAATAACACACTGCCCGCGACGAGCCTCGCGAGGTCTATGCGCATCGCGCGCCTTTCGTCTTCCAATCGCTCCAAGAGCGGCGTTTCCGGTAGTTCCGAGCGTTTCAAGATCCGAGCTTCCGGTTCGACGGATTGGATTATCCCTTGCAGGTTGGCAGGTAACTCCTCTCCGCGCGTTTCAACGGTCAGCGTGCGCGCCACGAAATTCAGTTCCGCGCGCAGCACATCCGGCGCTTCGCGCACCTTTCGCTCAATTTTCGTGGCGCAATGGGCGCAGGTCAACCCTTCCACGGAGAAAGACTGAGTCATCGTCCGCCTCCTTGTTCCTCGCCGGCGTGCTCGAATCCGAGTGACAGAATCTCACTCACGTGCTCGTCATCCAAGGAATAGAACGCCTCTTTGCCTTGCTTCCGGTATTTTACCAATCGGGTCTGCCTGAGTATCCGCAACTGGTGGGATACAGCCGACTGCGAGAGGTCTATGAGTTTGGCGATATCGCACACGCAACATTCCGAAATGGAAAGTAGCGTGAGTATTTTTAGACGCGTCGGGTCGCCGAAAACTTTGAACAACTCCGCCGCGCGCGCGATCTGACTTTCCTCGGGAAGCTTTTCAGCGATGCGGTCACACAGCTCATCGTGCGGGTTATGAACTTCGCAATTTCCTTCTAAGCCGCTCATCTTCGCTACTCCTTTCTCATATTTCATTACATATGCTCACCTGTACATATATTGTACTCTCATTTCTTAATGAAGTCAAGGGGGGGCGGATTGCCTACTTTTCAGCTTATCCTGGTGTACCGTGAAACCGCCAGGGCGGCCCAGGGGTACCTGGTGGCGGCGACCTACTGGCGCCGACTTCCCAGCCGGCGTGGTTTTTTTAGAGCTCCTTGGGAGCGCCACACTTAAGTGTGGCATAGGTTGTGTTTTCTTCTTTGAAAACCCGAAACCCTGCCAACTTAAAAAGTTGGCGTTCCCAGAGCGCTCCCAACAAAAAAAAACGCCGGCCAAAGGCCGGCGTCTCGTATATCTTCCTATTCTTATACTTTAAACCGCTTGATCTGAGTATCGAGGTTTTCGGCCAATGAATCAAGTTCTTCGGCATCGGAACTGATCTGGTGCGCGCCTTGAGTTTGCTGTTCGATACCCTGCGCCATTTGCCGAATCTGTTCCGAAATCTCGTGCGCGGCTTTCGCAGAAGTGTCCATCGCAGATGCCATCTCTTCTGCCGCGGCTCCCTGCTCTTCCGAGGTTCCCGTTAGGTTTTCGATCATCCCTGTCGTCTTTTCTACCATGTCCAGCAAGTGTTTGAATTGCTTTTCCACCGCTTGTGATTTGGTGTTGACGTCTTTTACCAAACTAACGGTCTTGTCAGTCGCTTGATAGGATTCTTCGGCGTCTTTTTTTATTTCTTTCAATATCGCTCCGATGTTGGACGTTGCCCTTTTGCTTTCTTCGGCCAACTTCCGGATTTCGTCCGCGACCACCGCAAAGCCGCGGCCTGCCTCTCCGGCCCGGGCTGCTTCTATCGCCGCGTTGAGCGCCAGCAGGTTCGTCTGCTCCGCAATCGAGGAGATCGTATCGACGATCTCACCCACGCTCTTCGAATTCTCCGCCAACTTCTGAACCCTTTCTGCTGTCAGTAGAGTCTGTTGCGTTGTCGCTTCGATCTGCCGTACTACGTCTGAGATCATCTGCCCGCCTTCTCGAGATCCATCTGCCGTCTTGTTGTTCTCTGTGGAGAGCGCCTGAGCGGTTTTCGAAACGTTCTGCGCGCTCGCGGCCACCTCATCCACTCCTGAATTCACCTCTTCTATTGCCGCTACGGTATTCTGTAAGTTTGAGTTCACGCTTGCCGATTGACTGGATAGCTCCTCAGATCCCGCGAGCTGCTCTTCAGAGATCGCTGCAAGATCCGTCGAAGCCGCTTTTATCTCTTGTGATGCCTCTCCTATAGAAACCATCGCTTCTCGGAGATCGTTACCCATCTCGGATAAAGCTTGAGCAATTTGGGCGATTTCATCACGGCCTTTTACCTCGAAGACCGTGGTTAAGTCTCCTTTCCCGAATTGATCCACTTGCGCGCTAAGCCTCTTCAAAGATTTGGAGATGAACGAGCCCACAAACATAGAGATGAGCACGATAACGCCGACGATGACGGCGAATATCACGACTACAGTTACGAGGAAGTAAGCGCTCTTTTGGGTCACCTCCGCTTCTGAAATGACTCCCGCTACGGTCCAGTTCGGAGTATTAGGAATAGAATCGTAATGAAGGATTTGCTTTTCTCCAGAGGGAAGAACGATATTCCCAAAACCTTCACGCCCGCTGACCATTTCCCTTCCGGCTTCTTCCAGACCTTTGTACTTGGACTTCGTCCCTTCCAACAAATTGAGGTTTAGAATTAAATCTGTGTCCGGATGCGCGATCACCGTCCCGGAACCATCCACCAGGAAGATGTACCCTGTTTGGCCTATCTTAGTTGCGCACACTTTTTCGCTCAAAGTTTTTAAGGCAACATTGGCGCCTAACACGCCAATGAGCTGACCAGTGTAGTCATAGACAGGGTAAGCGACGCCAAACGCAGGGATATGGGCAAACCTACTGATCATTCCGTCGTTTATCGCGAACTTCTTTCCTTGAAACATTACTTCCTGAAAGTAAGGGCGATCACGGATATCGACGGCCTCACCCGTTTCCATAATTGCTTTTCCGGTTGGGTCGGCAAGAAAGAACGTTTCATAGAGTCCTTCGCCTTGTTTAATAGTTTCCACAAACCTAGGAACAAAACGCGTGGGATCGAAAGATTTGACCACGTCAGTGTTGGCTAGGTTACGGAGTTCTGTCTTAATTCCAGCCAACATCTCTTCGACAATTCGCACGCTCGTATGGAGCGTTTCTTCCGTTGATTCCATAGTCTGTTCTAAGATCCCCGTTCTCACACTTAGGGCAATAATGAAACCTGAGATCACAAGCACAGAAACTGATACTGGTATAAAGTACAACAGCAGCTTCGCTCGTAAGCTCTTGAGTTTCATCATCCTCATCATCTCCTTTTCGTTTTTGAGGAGGTTCGTCGCGTTTGAACTACGACTCGCCTCCCCTCTCTTAAGTTAAGAAAGGAATACAAGCATGATTATACCATGCTCGTTTTATGATTCAAGTATTTAGGTAAGGCATTTGAAAGAGAGAATGAAGTGAACTTAATCACGATTTTGTTACCATCGCGAATTTGCGTTAGCTGTAAACGCTGATTTATCATTTGGCATAGCTTTTCGTATTAAAATATGGTAAAAAAAGAAAAGAAGGTTTCACGCGGCGAGCATGGAGAGAAAATTCTTGGGGGTGCCTAGCGGCGCCGATTTCTCATTCGGTAGGGGTTTCTTTACGGCTCCTTGGGAGCGCCCTGGGAACGCCAACTTTTAAGTTGGCATGTCCTAAAAGAAAAAGAACGGCTCTTCGACAATTTACAAGATGTACTTAATTAACATCTTCTATCGTAATAATTTCGTAAACCCTTAGCCCGTTTCACTAATCCGCTCTAATCGCATAATCGGCCATCTGTCGAACTCTTTTTATTCCTCTTATGTTACTTTGTATTTCTCGGATGATCAGTGGGATTCAAGTAATGTATCGAAGAGCCAAAAGAACGGTTTCACATGGAGGGCACAGATGACACGGAAGAAGTTTTTCCGGGAGTCAAGGTGGCGCCGACTTCCCAGTCGGCACGCTTTTGCGCTTCAAAAATGGTAACCCTGCCGAACAAAAGCGCAGTAATGGGTTTTTTTAAGGCTCCTTGGGAACGCCACACTTAAGTGTGGCATGGGTTATGTTTTTTTCTTTGAAAAACGGAAACCATGCCGAACTAAAGTTCGGCGTTCCCAGGGCGTTCCCGGGCCAATCCCAGAGCGTTCCCAGAGCGCTCCAAGAAGAAAAACGCCGGCCAAAGGCCGGCGTTTCACTTGTCTATCGAAATCTATATTTTGAACCGCTTCACCAGGGCGTCGAGGGTTTCGGAGAGGGTATCGAGTTCTTGGGCGGCTGCGGTGATCTGTTGCGCCGACTGCGATTGTTGATCGATCGCCTCGGTCATCTGTCGAATCTGTTCTGCAATCTCGTGCGCCGCTTTCGCAGACGTGTCCATCGCTGAGGCCATCTCTTCTGCCGCGGCCCCTTGCTCCTCTGACGTCGCAGTCAGGTTCTCGATCATCCCCGTTGTGTGGTCGACCATCACCAAGAGTTGTTTGAATTGTTGCTCTACCAAACGAGCCTTTTCATTAACGGCCTTGACCAATTCCACCGTTTTTTCTGTCGCCTGATAGGATTCACCGGAGTCCTTCTGCACCTCTTTCAGTATCGTCCCGATGTTCGATGTCGCCTTTTTACTCTCTTCGGCCAATTTCCGGATCTCGTCCGCGACTACCGCGAAGCCTCGCCCAGCTTCTCCCGCCCGGGCCGCCTCTATTGCCGCGTTGAGCGCCAGCAGGTTTGTCTGTTCCGCGATAGAGGATATCGTGTCGACGATCTCGCCCACGTTCTTCGAGTTTTCCGCGAGTTTTTGAACCTTTTCCGCCGTCAGCTGCGTTTGCGCCGTCGTCGCCTCAATCTCGACCATCACGTCCGCGATCATCTGCCCGCCTTTGCGTGAACCCTCTGCGGTCTTCTCGTTTTCGTGAGACAACGCCTGCGCCGTCTTCGACACGTTCTGCGCGCTCGCTGCCACCTCATCCACTCCGGAGTTCACCTCTTCTATCGCTGCGACGGTGCTCTCCAAATTCTTGTTCGCGCTGTGGGATTGAGTTGACAGCTCCTCCGTTCGGGCTAATTGTTCTTCAGAGATAGCAGCCAGATCCGTTGAGGCGGAGTTAAGCTCTGTTTCAGAATTCTTTATCGCGATCATCGCCTCTCTGAGGTCGTGGCCCATTACGGATAAGGACTTAGCCATTTGGGCGATTTCGTCGTGACCTTTCGCCTCGAATGTCGTGGTCAAGTCTCCCTTTCCGAAGTTATCCACTTGAAGGGCAAGCTTTTTCATTGATTTGGAGATGACCGCGCCGGTAAATAGGGAGATGAGTATGATGATCCCGATAATAACGGCGAAAATGACGATCACGACGGTTACGAGAAAAATAGAAGATTCCGCAGCTTCCGCTTCGGGCATCACTTCTCCTAGAGTCCAGTTCGGCGTATTAGGTACGGGATCGAAAAATACGATATGTCTTTCGCCAGTTGGTAAGGCTATAGTTCCCGAACCGCTTTTTCCACGGACCATCTCTCTTCCGAGTTCTTCCAAGCCTTTAAACCCGGCCCTTGAGGCTTCCGTAACGTTAAGCTGCATCACTAAGTCAGTGATCTTATGAGCCACGAGCATCCCGGTTCCGTCTGTTAAAAAGGCGAATCCGCCTTTCCCGATATTGATCGACGCCACGATATCGCCCAGGGCCTTCAGAGAAACGGTGGCCCCGACGATACCTACCCGCTTTTTCGCAGTGTCAAAAATGGGGTAGACACACGTGATTACAGGCGCGTTCGATGCCCCGCTAATCACCGCGTTGCTCATCGCGAAATCTTTGCCCTGGAACATAACCTCTTGAAAATATGACCGGTCTCTTATGTTCGCCTTTGCGTCAGTTCCAGTGATGACTTCACCATTCGCATCCACGACGATGAAGGTCTCATAAAGCCCTTTGCTCTCTTGAATTGCTTCCTGAAACCTCGGGTTAAATCGTTTGGGGTCGAAAGACCTGACAACGTCCGTTATAGACAGGTTCCGTAATTCATTTTTGATCCCTGTTATCCATTCTTGAATCACGATAATGGCAATATCGCTTATCGATTCCATCGAGTTTTGACCGATCTCAAAAGTGACGTCTTTTGCGAGTACTCCAACAATAACTGCGCCGATGATCAGCACCACGACCGATACCGGAATAAAATACAGTAACAACTTCGCGCGCACACTTCTAATTTTCATGCACATCCACTCCTTCGTAAGCCCGATTGTGTGTTTTAAAAAAGTCTTTTTCCTTGAAGCGCTATGTATTTTCTTTGGCTTGAAGTAGCTTGACTAGGCTCACTTAGAAATCTGCGCAGCATCGGCCACGGGGTTCTATGTATGGCCGCATCTTTGACAGCTTCTTAAATGACCTACTCACCCGTGTACTCTCAAATGAAGCAGAGTGAGGAACACGGCCTTTTTGTTTCATTGTCTATAGCTTTTTCAGTCACCTGGTTTTTCCCCCTTAGGGGTTAAAGAGTAAGTTTTCTGAAAGAAGGCCGGCGACTCAGTTGGTCTTCTGAGAGTATCATATCACGAAAGAATGTTTTTCTCAAAAAGCTATAAAAAGAAAACGCCTGTTCTAAAGATGTGTTTAAACGAATCGTATTGAATTGAGTTATGCAAACCTATCAATGGGCCACCAGTTCTTCGAAACGCTCTCCTTCGGTCTCCTGTGAACACCTCTGCGGTACCGCCATAGCGATGGACGTTTGTCTGGCGCTGTTTTGTTTTTCCTGGGAACGCCACACTTTAGTGTGGCATGGGTTGTGATTATTCTTTGAAAACCGGAAACCAAGCCAACTTGAAAGTTGGCGTTCCCAGAGAGTTTCCAAAGCGCTACCAAAAATCCCAAGAACATGCCGAACTGAAGTTCGGCGTTCCCAGCGCGTTCCCAGAGAGTTCCCAAAGTACTGCCAAAAATCGCAAAATATGCCGAACTAAAGTTCGGCGTTTCCTGTGCGTTCCCAGGCCACTCCCGGGGCGCTTCCAGAGCGCTCCCAGTAAAAAACGCCGACATTTGGCTGACGTCAAGTGTATACCTTTATACTTTAAACCGTTTGACCTGTGAGTCAAGGCTCTCAGCTAGGGTATCGAGTTCTTGGGCAGACGCGCTGATCTGTTGCGCGCCTTGCGCCTGTTGTTCGATGCCCTGCGACATCTGCCGTATCTGTTCCGAGATCTCGTGGGCGGATTTTGCCGATGTGCTCATCGCTGAGGCCATCTCCTCGGCGGCTGCCCCTTGCTCCTCGGAGGTCGCCGTTAGATTTTCGATCATAGCAGTCGTCTTTTCCACCATGTCCAGCAAATGTTTGAATTGCTGTTCCACCGCTTGTGATTTGGTGTTAACGTCTTTCACCAATCCAACGGTCTGACCCGTCGCTTGATAGGATTCCTCGGCGTCTTTTTGCACTTCTTTCAAAATTGCCCCGATGTTCGATGTCGCTTTTTTACTCTCTTCCGCTAATTTTCGAATCTCGTCCGCCACCACCGCGAACCCTCGACCGGCTTCTCCCGCTCGGGCCGCTTCTATCGCGGCGTTAAGCGCTAACAGGTTCGTTTGTTCCGCAATCGAAGATATCGTGTCTACGATCTCGCCCACGCTCTTCGAGTTCTCCGCTAACTTCTGGACCTTTTCTGCCGTCAGCAGCGTCTGTTTCGTTGTCGATTCGATTTCTCGCACGACATCCGAGATCATCTGGCCACCTTTTCGAGAACCGTCCGCCGTCTTGTCGTTCTCGGTTGAGAGCGCCTGCGCCGTCTTCGAAACGTTCTGCGCGCTCGCCGCCACCTCTTCCACTCCGGAGTCCACCTCTTCTATCGCTGCTACGGTGTTCTGAAGGTTCGTGTTCACGCTTGCCGATTGACCGGATAACTCCTCGGATCCCGCAAGTTGTTCCTCCGAGATCGCCGCTAAATCAGTCGAAGCGGCTTTTATCTCTTTCGAAGCCCCTCCTATTGAGATCATCGCCGCTCTGAGGTCGTGACCCATCCCGCCCAGGGCTTTGGCGATCTGAGCGATTTCATCGTGGCCTTTCGCCTCGAAGGCCGTGGTCAAATCGCCCTTTCCAAAGTTATCCACCTGAACTGCGAGTTTTTTCATAGATTTGGAGATGACCGTGCCAACAAACAAGGAGATGAACACAATGACGGCGACAATGATCACGAATACTGCGATGACGATTCCGAGGAGGTATACGCTCTTCTGATTCGCCTCTGCTTCGGAAAGGGCGCCGGCCACGGACCAATTAGGAGTATTGGGAATGGGGTCGTAGTGGAGGATGTATTTTTCTCCTGAAGGGAAAATAATGTTTTTAATACCGTCGCTCCCGCGGATCATCTCCTTTCCTGCGTCTTCCAGACCCTTGTACCCCGACTTGGTTCCTTCCAACAGATTGAGTTTCAAGATCTTATCTGTGTCGGGGTGCGCGATCACAGTCCCCGCTCCATCAACCAGGAAGATGTATCCCTCTTCTCCGATCTTCGTGGAGGTCACTTTGTTACTCAATATCTTAAGAGCCACGGTGGTCCCAAGCGCACCGACCACGTGTCCAGTGTCGTCATAGACCGCATAGGCAGCGCCAAAAGCAGGGGCATTCGTAAACCTGCTGATTATGCCGTCGTTGAGCGCGAATTCCTTGCCCCGAAACATAACGTCCTGGAAATAGGGCCGATCGCTAATATCCACGATTTCACCCGTTTCCATTATAGCTTTTCCGGTAGGATCGGCGAGAAAGAATGTTTCGAAGAGTCCCCCACTCTGCCGTATAGTCTCGATGAACCTAGGGCAAAAGCGGGTCGGATCGAAAGACTTGACCACATCAGTATTCGATAGATTCCGCATCTCCGTTTTAATCCCAGCCAGCATCTCCTCAACGATGTGCACGCAGGCGTGCAGAGTTTCTTCAGTTGAATCCGAGGACAGTTCCAAGATCACACTTCTCGCGTTGAGGCCGATAATGAATCCGGCAATAACGAGCACAGAAACCGATACGGGTATGAAGTACAGTAATAGCTTCGAGCGCACGCTTTTGAGTTTCATCATCATCTTCTCCTTTCGGTTTTTCGAGGGGATTCTTGCCGTATTTTATCAAGCGTCAGCCTCCACCTCTTTGAGTTATTAAACGGAAACCTATCTATTATACCATGATCGTTATGGGATTCAATTATTCGGGGATCGCTTTCGAAAATGAGATTGGAGTGAAATAGATTACGGTATGGTTGCCTTTAAGACTTTGAGTTAGCTGTATTCGCTGAATTTTTCTTTGGCATGGCTAACCGTATTATATGAGGAGTAAAAAAGAAAAGAGTCTTTCACACGTAGGGCACGGTGGAAGTTTTTCTAGGAGTACTTAGCAGCAGCGACTTGCCAGTCTGCGTGTTTTTTCGAAAAAGGAAAACTTGTCAGACTAAAGTTCTGTGTTCCCAGAAGTTTGGCATATCCAGGAATCCGTGTGGGTCAAGCTATGGGGTGCAATCAAGAAGCAAGGTCAGATACGATCACACGATTTTCTTTCCACGAAGTCATCGCGGCGTAAGCGCCCCTTCTTCTCGCGACGGCGCGATACGCCTGGGAACACCTGGGAACGCCAAACTTTGGTTTGGCATGGTTTGTGAAAATAGAAATGCAGCAGAGCGTATCGCGAAGGTATGAAAGTATCGCGGGGTCCGGCGGGTTACCCCGCGATAACACACATTCATCGCGGCGTAAGCGCCCCTTCTTCTCGCGACGGCGCGATACGCCTGGGAACGCCTGGGAACGCCTGGGAACGCCAAACTTTAGTTTGGCATGGTTTGTGAAAATAGAAATGCAGCAGAGCGTATCGCGAAGGTATGAAAGTATCGCGGGGTCCGGCAGGTTACCCCGCGATAACACACAGTCATCGCGGCGTAAGCGCCTCTTCTTCTCGCGACGACGCGATACGCCTGGGAACGCCTGGGAACGCCAAACTTTAGTTTGGCATGGTTTGTGAAAATAGAAATGCAGCAGAGCGTATCGCGAAGGTATGAAAGTATCGCGGGGTCCGGCAGGTTACCCCGCGATAACACACAGTCATCGCGGCGTAAGCGCCTCTTCTTCTCGCGACGACGCGATACGCCTGGGAACGCCTGGGAACGCCAAACTTTAGTTTGGCATGGTTTGTGAAAATAGAAATGCAGCAGAGCGTATCGCGAAGGTATGAAAGTATCGCGGGGTCCGGCGGGTTACCCCGCGATAACACACAGTCATCGCGGCGTAAGCGCCCCTTCTTCTCGCGACGGCGCGATACGCTTTATATCAGGCTTATCGTGACTAATAAGGCAAAGGTGGGTATCGCGAGACTTCGCGGGCTTCCGAAGTCAGCCCGTTGGTTACCTCGCGAGTGCCCGCAAGAAGTCAGCCCGCTGGTTACCCCGCGATGAACCTCTGAGCCCTCGCACCCCATAACCTGACCCACACAGGAATCCATCCTCCGTGTTCTCTGTGCTCTCTGTGCGAGGTGTTTTCTCTTTTCTAAAACCATTACCAACTTGAAAGTTGGTGGCCCCAGGGCGTTTCCAAAGCGCTACCAACAAGCGTAAAACCTGCCGAACTAAAGTTCGGCGTTCCCACGCCACTTCCAGAGCGGCCCCAGGGCGTTTCCAAAGCGCTACCAACAAGCGCAAAACCTGCCGAACTAAAAGTTCGGCGTTCCCACGCCACTTCCAGGGCGGCCCCAGGGCGTTTCCAAAGCGCTACCAACAAGCGCAAAACCTGCCGAACTAAAAGTTCGGCGTTCCCACGCCACTTCCAGGGCGGCCCCAGGGCGTTTCCAAAGCGCTACCAACAAGCGTAAAACCTGCCGAACTAAAGTTCGGCGTTCCCACGCCACTTCCAGAGCGGCCCCAGGGCGTTTCCAAAGCGCTACCAACAAGCGCAAAACTTGCCGAACTAAAGTTCGGCGTTCCCAGAAGTCAGGTGTTCAAAATGGTGTACGGGTTACTCTTCGATGGGTTCGAAGGAGAGGATTTCGATTTTCGTCTCCACCTCTTCTGGTTCGATCGCGCGTTCTGTGGTTTGTATTTCTCCGGACTGGTTGTCGTATGGATCGTTCCGGAGATGCTTCGGCATTGGATAGAGCGGAGCCAAATGGTTTTTGCAGCTCACCATTCGGAAGGCGTCCAGGTTTCCGAAATAGAAGCTCCGGTAGGCTTCATTCTCCCTTCGAGCGCCACCGAAAGAGCAGTCGACGGGAAGCCACCCATAGGGCTCGACGTAGAAAAAGGCCCAGTCGTGATTGCCCGGCTCGATCGGGTTGGCGTACCATCCGGACTGCCAACGGGCGGGAACACCGTTCATCCGGCACAGGGTGATGAAGAGTAAGGCCTGTACGCCGCAGTCTCCCTTTCGATTGAGGGCCCCGTACAGCGAAAGGTTCTCGTAGGTTCGGTACTCCCGCATATAGGAGTAATGCACGTGTTTGGTGACCCAATCATAGATCTTTTGGGCTATTTTATAGGGGTTTTGCTCGCTGCCGACGATCTCACGCGACAGGGTTCTCAAATAGGGAGTGAAAACGATGTGAGGGGGCTCCTCTTTTAAATAATCCTCCATCGGAGCGCGTAGGTGTGAAACCGAAGAAGGGTCCACTTCGCTCATAATCTCTGAGATTTCGTAAGAGAACTGAACAGAAAAATCAACGATATTCGGAGATTTCGAGACCATATGGATCGCGCGCGTTTCCGAAAAGCGGTGAGGTAGCGTGTATTCAGGCGCGCTTGCGGCGATCAGCGCCGGCTTCGTTTGTTGCAGATCCTCCAACGGGAAAGGCAACCAACATTCCAAACCCCCATGCCGCCCCTCGAGAGCTTCTAAAGCAGAGGGTTTAAGGCGCTTCTGAATCCGTCCAATCACACGGTAACGCATCGGCTTTTCACCTCTTAAAAGAGCGTCCAGCCGTGATTCGAGATGTTTTTTCGCCTTCTCCCGACTTTCCTCCACGGTACGTCTTCGGGAGACGTAGTCGGGGAATGCGAAAAACAGATTGGGTAAGAACCGTTTCTCGAAGTAGAGCCCGTCATCTTTCCGGATGCAGTCTAAAGCTCGTTCGCGGACGAGTCGGTCGAACTCTTCTTTCGAAAAGTCCACGATTGCTTCCTCCAACATCGAATAGGCGGTCTTTTCATCGTGAACATACGACTTTTGCAATCTCGCGATTCGGAAGATCTCGTACTCCAGACGCCTTCTGAGCGCGGCGTCCAGGTCTTTTTGAAGCCATATCCGAAGGCAGCGAAGGGCGTCTTCCCACCGATACTGCGCTTCTAAACTCACTATCATTTCGGGTAAGGGTAAAGCTAAGAATTCCATAGCGCGCCTCCTAAAGATAGAAGTGTGACGGTCCCAGTCTCGCTGTCGATCTCGACGGTTCCGCCGATGGGTAAACAGTGCTTTATGTACTTCCCGTGATATGCGGGAAACCCGATGAAGCAGGGAATGCCGGCTTCCTGAGCCCACCGCGTCAAGACATCACGCAGCCGATAATCGTTTGATGCGCGGCGTGTTTCGGTTAAAGCCGAGAACACGACCCCTTTGACTCTGGCGAACGTAGGGTAATGTCTTAGCGCCCACAGGTACCGCTCGATCGAATCCACCGATTCCGAAACGTCTTCCAAGAATAGTACCGAGCCATCCAGAAGCTTGTCTCCAAAAAAGGGTAAACACGCGATCAGCAGCGATAGGTTGACTGCCAGTAACCGTCCGACGGCCTGGCCTAGGCGCAGCGGCCAAGTTCTTTTCATCCCGGGGTAACGATAGGGCAGCGTGATATCGTTTCGCAGGAAAGGCAGAAAGGAGGGCTGGATGTCTGTCGGTCGTTGAAAATCGCAGAGCATCGGTCCGTGAAAGGCCCGTTCCCCGTGAGCGTACTGCCACAGGAGTAAAAAGGTGATATCGCTGTATCCGCAGATCGGAATCTTGAATCCCCTAGTCAAAAAAGGGGCCAGCTGGAAACTGCCGCAACCCCCACGAGAGCATAGAAGGAGATCACAGATATCCTCCATCTTCTCGAGTTCTTCGGCGCGCTCCAATGGGGAGAGATAATGGAAACAGCTCTTGCCAATGATCAGCTGGCTCTCTTGATCGCGTAGAAGAGAAAGCCCTTTAAACAGTCGTTCGCTTTTAGGCAGAGAGGACGGGCTGACGACGCCTATCCTCACCGTTATCCCTGCCGCGCGAGAGCGGGGAGGTATATACAGGCTTCGAAGATTTGTTTGAAATCTTCGGAGACGAAGCGAAGGGTGCGCCCATCGATTCGTTCGACCAAAGGGATCATAGAGGCGAAGTCCGCTTGGTTGGATGTTTGGAACTCTATTTTCAATTCGTAGGGTTTTTGGAAGCCGTACAAGGGGAGCTTTTTAAAATCTTTGGCGAGGGCTTTTTGCACCGCCTTGCTCGTTTCTTCTCGTACACACTCCAGAGGACGTTGTTTTGCGGCGAATTTGAAGAGCGCCTCTTTTGTCACGACAAACTCGACCCAAGGCATCCCTCCTTCGACCATCACTTGGTCTTTGAGGGCTTTGTCCCCCACGATCAAGGAGACGGGGATTGAAAAACAAGAGGCGTAGGCGGAGTTGATGAAGGTTTCGTTCATCGCTTTTCCGTTGATCCACAGGCTGTGTATCGTCGAATTCGAATAGGTGTGGTCCATATTGCCATAAGGGGTTCCGGCTCCGGCGTGATAGCCGATCAAGAAAACGGTGTCATAACTGCCATCTAGAGTAGGCATCATATAGTTTGGGCGTGGGTTCCCGGAGATCAGTGATAAGCGTTCGTCCAAACCGGTGATGTCATAAGCGAGATTGTCTCCGTTGCTGTGAGAATCGGCCAAAGTGATCTCAGTGACCATCGCGTTTTTCGGGCTTTGCCGAATGCCCTCGATGACCCATTCTATCTGCTGCGCCATCCATTTTCTCACGAGCGCCCGATCCTGAGTCGTTTCCTGCTGCCAGTTAAAGGTTCCGGCGATACCTTCCATATCGAGTGAGATGAATAACTTCATGTCAACCTCCTTTAGGGATAGTGTTCTATCGTGCCTTCTAAATACGTGGCTTCGCCTTCCTTTTGTGGGTGAGGGCGATCGAAGCGCACCGTGAGGACGCCGCCTTTTGTGGTTACCCGAATTGCGCTAGACTGTTGTCCGGTCATTTTTCGATAGAAAGCGGCGCACGCGGTAGCGCCGGTTCCGCAAGAGGCCGTCTCGCGCCATACCCCACGCTCGTAGGTGCGGACGAACAGACCCTCATCCTCTTCAGAAAAAAAGTTAACGTTGGTGGACACCGGAAAGGGCGATACCCCCGATGAATTATCTCTCAGATGGCTGAAATAGTACCCGTATCCCTCCACATCGACCCCGCTAACGGTTCGCATAAAAAACGCCAGATGCGGAACCCCCACACTGTAAAAGGCGCCTTTCCAGCCTTCGTGGTGGAACATAGACAAGAATTCCGGTTGGGGCATCAACACCTCAGCCCTGTCGGCCGCCAGCATCCGTCCGTATAAAATCCCGCTGTAAGTATCGAAGACCAGCAGCTGTCCGAGAGCGCATTCACCGCGGTCGTACAACGCTTTGATGAAGGCGCGCGCCCCATTGCCACACATCTCACCGCGGGACCCGTCACGGTTGAAGTAGTCCATAAAGAACGAAGACTCTGTCTTTTCGACAAAGATGACGCCGTCCATCTCGGCCACAATCGATCGGACGACCTTCGGTTTTTCTTTGTCTTCGATCACTTCTCCGAAAACGATCGTGAACGTGTTGCCGCAAGCGGCGTATCGAACGCAAATCATTTGATTTCGAGGGAACGAATTTCTTTGAAGTTTAGAAGTTCGCTCCACTTCTGTTTTAATCTTTCCACGGTGTCCGGATCGACACTGATAGAGATCGTGACCCTCTCGCCGTCGGTTTCATAGTACAGAGAGCCCGCGGTGATTCTATTCTCAAAAAGCCAGTCTACAACTTTCTGGAATCCATTTTTCCCATAGACCATTTCAATGACGAAGCGCGTGCGATTTTTACTGAGGGCTAAGCCGAGTCTTTTCACGACGGTCAGCGTCAAGAGCACGGCCAAAGTCATGAAACCGCCTAAGTAAAATTCTCCCACCCCGAAGCCGACGCCGATCGACGCGGATACCCATAGCGTCGCCGCGGTCGTCAATCCTGTGACGGTGAATCCGCGTCTCATTATGGTACCGGCTCCCATAAACCCTATGCCAGTAACGATTTGCGCGGCTATTCGCCCCGGGTCACCTCCCAAAATACCACCAAAATACTCGCCCGAGAGCAGGGCGAAGAAAGCGGACCCCACGGCGATCAAGGCGTGCGTCCGCAAGCCCGCCGGACGTTGGAGCTTCTCTCGGTTGATACCGATCGCCAACCCGCCGAGCATAGCGAGAGTTATACGCAACATATACTCTAAGTTTTTTTCGAAGCTAAACGCCACCGAATCCCTCCATTGCGTGGATTATACACTATTTTTCTGCCGATAGAATAGTCTCGATTGAGGACTATAAGGGGTTGTGGAGGGTTGTGGAAAGATGTCGTAAAGTGGTGAAACGGTAGGGAGGGAAATGGGCACGCCTGGGAACACCGACTTTAGAGAAAACAAGCATCGCGGCGTAAGCGCCTCTTCTTTACGCGACGGCGCGATACGCTTTTGAGTAAGGACAAAGGGCGGATCGCGAGACTTCGTGGTTTTCCGAAGTCAGCCCTTTGGTTACCCCGCGATAACCGCCCAGGGCATCGCGGCGTAAGCGCCCCTTCTTTTCGCGACGGCGCGATACGTTTTTTTTACAGCTGGATCGCAGAGTTTCGTCAGGATCGCGGGGTCCCGTTGGTTACCCCGCGATAACCGCCCAGGGCATCGCGGCGTAAGCGCTCCTTCTTTTTGCGACGGCGCGATACGTTTTTTTTACAGCTGGATCGCAGAGTTTCGTCAGGATCGCGGGGTCCCGTTGGTTACCCCGCGATAACCCCACAGGCCCATCGCGGCGCTCCCATAACCAAAAAAACGCCAACCTTTTAGGCCGGCGTGTGTATGGAAGGTTGTCGATGCTATGCGTATCGCTGTTTTCGTTAGAACTTAAAGTGCGCGACTTGAGCGGTGAGGTTCTCGGCTAAGGAATCGAGTTCTTCGGCCGCCGCGCTCACTTGATGCGCCCCTTGCGCTTGGATTTCGATGCCTTCGGTCATCTGTTTGATTTGCTCCGAAATCTCGTGTACGGATTTCGCCGTCGTCGCCA
>Ga0209718_1000117_pt1 | contig 114049 bp, 103 predicted proteins | sample AD_JPNAS1_MetaG_FD_184420 | JGI IMG/M metagenome (GOLD analysis project Ga0209718, IMG submission 184420) | Active sludge microbial communities of municipal wastewater-treating anaerobic digesters from Japan - AD_JPNAS1_MetaG (SPAdes) (version 2) | ecosystem: Engineered > Bioreactor >...
AAAATCATTTTATTTGCACATAAAAGAGTGTGAATTTAGATATAATTACAGAAATCAAAATATTTATGTAATTTTGTTGAATAGTATGAGAAAAAACAAACTTAACTAATCTTGAACCTAAATTAATAATTCCGTTAAAATTCAAGAGTTAAATTTGCTTTTATCAAGCAAATAGATTTACGTTACAAAGAAACTAAAAGAAAATGAAAACAACAAATAAATTTAATGCTTTTTTTTGCCCCTCATTATGATTGTTTAGTGTGTAATGTGTAGTGTTTAGCCTCTTGCTGGTGGTTGGGGGTAAATTTGTCAATCCGTAAATTTGTAAATTTGCGCTAAATAATTGTAATACAAGACTACCGGTAAAAAAGCCTCGCAAATTTTTGCGAGGCTTTTTTCGATGAAACATCAAAATTATATTTTAATGTAGATTTTCTTTTTGTATAGGATATGAGCAATGCTCCAACAAAGAACAATGAACAGGAGAGCAAATACCAACGAACCGAAAAGATTTCCAAAAACCGGCACTAACAATGAATTGTAAATGAAGCCTTTGATAGAAGTCCAGCTGCCTGCATAGGTAAAACCGATATTGCTGATAAGGTTCGAAATGATGCCTGCCAAAACGAAGATAGCCATCGGATTGATGCCGAAACTTTCGAAAAATACGCACCATTTGCGCTTTCCGTTGATGTCGATAATCCAAATGAGCAGACCCAAAAGCAATAAAGCCAAACCGCATGTTACTAAAACATAGCTCGATGACCATAACGTTTTGTTAATGGGGAAGCTGTAATCCATTAAAAAGCCAATGAAAAGAATTATCGAACCCAAAATAAAGAGTTTTTGAATACGAACTCCGTTGTCTTTATTAGTGTCGATAATGCGACCGGCGGTAACGCCTATTAGTACGTGCGCAATGCAAGGCAATGTACTCAAAAGACCTTCCGGGTCGAAAGGTATGCCGCCGATTTTGTACATGTGCGATGCGCCTAAAATGGCGGTGTCCATAATGGCAACCAAGTTGGTAGCGTTTGCTTCGAGGCTGTTTGAGCCAACCATTAAAATCCAATAAAAAACAAGTATGCCGCCGATAAGCCACGGTATATGTTTGGGTTTCACAATTAAAATAGTAAGCGAACCGAAAAACGATACTAATGCCAAACGTTGCAGTACGCCTAAAATTCTCAGATTTTCCAAGTTATAGATAAACACTTGCAGCAAACGGTCTCCGAATCCCATATCAACTTCGCGTAGTGATGAAAAACCGCGACAAATGAGCCCGAAGTAATTCAATCCCAACCCGATGAGGAATAAAAGTACCGAACGGCGCAACAGTTTGAAAAATGTCTGATTTGAAAACTTAAAATCGAACTTTTTGTACGACAAATACATAGAAACTCCCATGATGAACATGAAGAACGGGAAAACCAAATCGGTAGGCGTGAGACCATTCCATGCGGCATGTCTTAATGGTGCGTAAATGTGCGACCATGAACCGGGGTTATTTACGGTAATCATACCGGCGATGGTAATACCGCGCAAAACGTCTAACGAAAGTAATCGGGAAGAGGTTGGTTGTGCCATAAGTGGTGAATTTTGTAATTTTATATTTTTTGCAAAGGTACAATAATTATTTAATGTAATGTGTTTGTCTGAAAGAATGAAAAATAGTGTACAAGTAGCTTTGTATTCTGAATAAATTAAATAGAGGTGGTTTTCGCACGACGTTCGGACACGATAAGCAGAGCTTCGTCGCGCAAATTGTTGGGAAGTTGTATGTTGCGGAGTTGCAAACTTCCCAACCATCCTGCCACATCTTGTTCTTTCAGTGTGTAAAATACGTTTTCGAGCATTGTCATTTCTTCGGTTGAAAAACTATTCGGCATTTTGCCGGTCAAAACGTCCAATTCTTCGTCATCAAAATAGATAATTTGGCTGGTGGTCGATAGCAGATTGTCGCGCTCACATACGGCATGTGCTCCGCAACAGTCTGCCGGAATCTCTTGCGGTTCTTCTTCCGATTTTTGCGGTTTGGTTTTTACTATAAAAACAATTAAAATAGTTAAAGCCGCTACACCAAGCAGTGAGAAAAGGATGATGACCATGATTTATAGTTTTAGTTTTGGTATTTCACCGGAATGCGTATCGAGGAAAGTTTCCACGTAACGGGCACGTTTGGCAGCGTATATATCATCTACCGTAATCATCATACCGGTGTCATAGATGTCTCCGAAATCTTTGTCAAAACCTGTTCCAAAAGTCTGCATACTCGATGAAAGTTCAATATATCCATGGATGAGAGACGGAATAGTTTCGCCAAAATGTTTGACGTAATTTTGCAAGATGCGGTAATTGTCTTTGTATTCTTTTTCAGAAAAAAGACGTTCCAACTCCTTCTTTTGGTTGTCGGGAACACTTATCTCCTCTTTTGGAGTGATATGACCGTCGTGGTTGCCAAAAAATTTGTCAAGGAAGAAAATGATGGTGTTGCGTGTTTTTTCTTCCATAGTCGAATAGATGGTAACTTTACCAATGAGGTATTTGATGTCGCTGTAAGAGGCGATGAGAGCACCGATGCCGTCCCATAAATTGTCGAGTGAAAAAAGGCTTTTCAATCCCATTTGTGCCGATTGGTATTTTGGCTGTACAAAAGCTCTTGACAATTCCATGGTGTGAGGTAAGTCGTTTTGTACCCATTCATCTGAAAATTTGAAAAGATGCTCCATGGCTATCAGCGGTTGCCCGTTGGGTTTGAGCGTTACGTTTTTACCGTGTATGAAACGGTAGCCGCCAATAATTTCTTCGGCATCCGGATTCCACACTATAATTTGTTGATAGGGCTTTTCCATGAAATCGAATTCATCGACATCTATTTCGTTGCCACTTCCACCTCCGCCGAGTCGAAACGAAACTTCCCGCAAACGACCGATTTCTTTCATCGTATTCGGCGCATTGTGCGCATTTATGATATAGATTTCGTTTTGTGCTTTGTTGGTTTTCCTTAAAAACCGTTCATCATTCAATTCGCGGCGGATTACATTTTTGTCAATAGAAGTAATGATAGATTTCATAACCTGTTATTTTAAATTTTTATTATATTTTCTTAAGTATAAAATTATTATTTTTTGCCTAATTCAATGACTGTTTCTCGTATTTCGGCAGCCCATTGCAAATCCGATTTACTATTGTCGAGTTTTTCCCAAGATATTGGTTTTCCAAAAGTTACGTCGAAAGAATGGTGTTTGTGCTTAAAAAGTTCATCTACTAAATAAAACATACCGAGATTTACTTTCAATTTGAACAAGCGACTGATGTCGGACAAAAAATAGTACCAATTGGAATTGCGTCCCGTGCAATGTATGGGAATAATGTCGCGCTGCGAGGCTTTTGCATATTTGACGAACGCTTTTTTCCACGGCATTTCCACTATTTCTCCTTTTATTTTTTTTGCACAAGTTCCTGCAGGAAACATACATACTTGATTGTCAGAGTTGAAAAGTTGATTTATTTTTTCACTCAAATCGCGTTTTTGACCGCCTCCCAATAAATTGACAGGAAAAAACACCGATGCCAGCGGTTTCATTTCATTTAGCAAACTATTGGCTATAAAGCGAATATCGTTACCGAAAGAGCACCGAATTGCCTCTCCGACAATTAATGCTTCCGGACCTCCCAACGGATGGTTGCAAACAAAAATGAATTTGCCTTGTTTGGGAAGATTTTCTTTGCCTCGTACATTGTATGTAATGTCTAAATAGTCGAGTGCCGGCTTAAAAAAATCAGCTCCTTGTGCACCTTGCGACAAATCTATTGCCTCGTTCAATTCCGCTTCATGCGCAATTTTTTTGATATAATTGATGACAAAACGCGGTAGTTTTTCTGTTAATTTCGGACCTAAAAGGTTCTCAACATTTACATATTTTGATGTATCTTTCATAGAAGTATGTTAATTTAATATGCTGATGCAATGTTCCAAATGTTCGATGAATTGGTCAATTTCAGCTTTAGTATTATACAAAGCAAACGAAATGCGCGCCGTGCCGGTCATGCCCAGCGATTCGATTAACGGTTGGGCGCAATGATGTCCCGTGCGGATAGCGACGCCGGTTTTGTCGAGAAACATTCCCAAATCGTAGTGGTGAATATTGCCCACTTGAAACGAAATAATGCCGCTCTTAGTTGCTGCCGTACCGATAATTTTCATATTGGGAATAGCTTGCATACGTTCGGTGGCATACGCTAACAGTTCGTTTTCGTAAACGGCAATTTGTTCAAGACCTATATTGCTGATGTAATCTAAAGCTGTTGCTAAAGCCACTGAACCGATAAAATCGGGCGTTCCGGCTTCAAATTTGTAGGGCAATTTGTTGAAAGTAGTTTTTTCAAATGTTACATTTTCAATCATCTCGCCGCCACCTTGGTAGGGAGGCAGTTTGTCAAGCCATGCAGTTTTGCCGTATAAAACCCCTATGCCCGTTGGTCCGTAAATTTTATGTCCTGAAAAAACGTAAAAATCGACATCTAAATCTTGCACATCTACCGGCAAGTGTGCAACGGATTGTGCTCCGTCCACCAGCACGGGAATATTTTGTGTATGCGCCAAAGCGGTTATTTTTTTGATAGGGTTAACGGTGCCCAACACATTCGATACGTGCGTTACCGCTATCATTTTTGTACGTTCATTCAACAGTTTTTCCAATTCATCTAATCGCAAATCACCTTTTTTGTCAATAGGGACAACGCGTAATTTTAAACCTTTGCGCTCGGCAACCATTTGCCACGGCACGATATTGGAATGGTGTTCCATTTGCGTTATTACAATTTCGTCGTCCGCTTGGCATAGTTCCGAAAAGCAAGAAGCCACCAGATTGATAGATTCTGTAGTTCCTCGCGTAAAGATAATTTCTTTGGCATCGTTAGCATGAATAAAATCGGCTACGGTTTGGCGCGCCGATTCGTGGGCGGCGGTTGCCAATTGGCTCAAATGGTGTACGCCACGGTGAATATTGGCGTTTTGTGTGGTGTAAAGTTCCGTCATTTTATCTAATACACAGCGGGGTTTTTGTGTAGTTGCTGCATTGTCGAAATAAATCAACGGTTTGCCAAAGATTTTATCCGATAATATCGGAAAATCGGTACGAATTTTTTCTATATCAACTATTGGTGTCATTTTTTATTTATTTTATTCAACATCCGCTACATCCTTTGCATTTTATGGAATTGCCACGTAAACGGCGTTCAACCATGCTGCGTAACTGGTCGCGCAGGGGTTCTACTGCTACATAGTTTAAAATATCGGCGGTAAAAGCCGAAAGTAACATCATGCGCGCTTTTGTCTTATCAATTCCGCGTGTCTGCATGTAAAAAAGTGCCGATTCGTCTAAACGACCGGTAGTGGCACCATGACTGCACTTGACATCATCAGCATAAATTTCCAATTGCGGTTTGGTGTACATTTGCGCCTCTTTGGTCAGGCAAATGTTATTATTGGTTTGGTAGGCTTCTGTTTTTTGCGCATTTTTTTGAACGACAACACGTCCCGAAAAAGTTCCTTCTGCTTGCCCTCCGAGTATATATTTGTAAAGTTCGTTACTTTTGCAATGTGGTGCAAGGTGACGAATTACCGTGAAATTTTCGTTTTGTTGGGTTCTATCGCTTACCAACATACCTCCCAACCAAGTTTCGGCACCGCTTCCTTCTAAATCTATTTCAATGTGGTTGCGCGTACAGCCGTTGTTTAAGCCTATTGTATTGACAACTGCTTTTGAGTTGGCATTTTGTTGTATAAAAATTTGTTTAAGACTGTTGGTTTTTAAATGGGTGCTTTCGAGACTGTAATAATCAAAATGGGCATTTTCTGCGATAAAAATTTCAGTCAATTGATGGCTGAAGAAATTAACATCGCTCGTAGCATGGTCGCATACAAGTAGTTTTGCTTGCGCACCTTCTTCCAAAATGATAAGGTTACGGCTGAATGTCAACAAATCGACTTTGGAACGCAGTATATTAATAAGTTGTATCGGGTTTTCGCACTGTCTGTTTTTTGGAACGTACAGAAAAAATCCGTCTTGGGAAAAAGTTTCATTGAAAGCAACGAAACCATCGGTTTTTTTAACCGTCTTTTGACCCAAATAACGATTTACCAATTCGGGATAAAGTTGGCAAGCCTCGCTCAAAGAACACATCAACACGCCGTCGGGCAAAGATTTGGTTTGTTTAGGTACGTGAAATTGGTCGTTGAGCATAAAAAACAAATCGGTGCGGATGCCCGGCACGTTGCACGCAAATATCTCTTTGTCGTTCACAGGGCTGTTTATACGGTTGATGTTCACGCCGTAATTGATGCCCAATTGCTTTTGAATTTGGCTATACAGATAATCTTCCTGTTGTCGCGTAGGAAATCCTATCTGTTCAAATAGAGCAAATGCCTTATCGCGCCGATTGTTCAGTAGCGTGGCAGAACTGTTTTTCAGTGCCATTGAAGCCTGTCGGTACAAATCAATATATTGTTGTTCAAAATTCATAATCCGTTATTTAAACCACATAGCGAAAAGAAAGGTTTATATGGTTTATTTTGTTTATTCAAATTCGTTTTTAATCCAATCGTAGCCTTCTTCTTCCAGTTTGAGTGCTAAATTTTTATCACCTGTTTTTACAATGCTGCCGTTGTAGAGGACATGTACAAAATCGGGGACAATATAGTCGAGCAGACGTTGATAGTGTGTAATAATGATAGAAGCGTTGTCGCTGCTTTTCAGCGCATTCACACCGTTTGCCACAACGCGTAGCGCATCAATGTCGAGACCGGAATCGGTTTCGTCGAGAATGGATAGACGCGGTTCGAGCATTGCCATTTGAAAAATTTCGTTACGCTTTTTTTCGCCGCCCGAAAAGCCTTCGTTTACCGAACGATTAGTCAATTTGCTATCCAATTCTATCAACTCTTTTTTGGCGCGCATCAATTTCAGAAATTCCGAAGCTGAAGTGGGTTCCAATCCTCTGTGTTTGCGGTGTTCGTTCACGGCTGCACGCATAAAATTGACCATACTTACCCCGGGAATTTCCACCGGATATTGAAAACTCATAAAAATGCCTTCACGCGAACGCTCTTCGGGCGATAACGCTAATAAATTTTTGCCGTAGAAAGTTACTGTGCCTTCGGTTACGGTAAAAGCCGGATTGCCCGTAAGTACCGCTGAAAGTGTCGATTTTCCGGCACCATTTGGTCCCATAATGGCGTGTACTTCACCGGCACGGACGGTTAAGTTCAATCCTTTCAGGATTTCCTTTCCATTGATGGAAGCGTGTAAATTATTGATTTCTAACATATTATTTGTTGTTGTCTATTTTCTGTTTGTAATAAATATTCTTTTCGCCATCTGAAAAATGCGCGTGTACCGATGCAGAAGTAAACGCTGTACAATATAGCCGTGAAATACAGTCCTAAAGTAGCGTAAAACACCGTACTGCTCGCATCAATCATCATCCACAAAGCCCAACTTTCCAATTTTTTGCGCGTCAGCAAAGCTTGTCCCGCAATACTTGCCATGGTCAGCAACGCATCAATATTCGGACAAGCAGGCGTTTCGATATTTTCGGGAAATAGTTCCGAAAAATAGACCACTAATCTTGCCCACAATAAGCCTGCTACTATAATAATTATTCCAATTACTATTCGCCAATGAACTTTTAACAGACTGATTTTCAATTTTTCTTGTTGTTCATTTGGCTTGCTCCAACTGTATATACCGTAGCAACATAGCGAAAAAAAGACCACTTGCAGCAACATCATCGAGTAGAGTTGGTTTTGATAAAAAATAATGAAATACAATACATTGTTTACCAAACCGATGTAAAAATTTATCACTTTGCCCATCGCTGCTAATGACACCGCTGCGAGACCTGTCAGCACGCCTGCTAATTCCAGCCACGAAAGCGAATAACCCAATACTGTAAATGCGATAGCGGACATAATTTATAATGATAAGTTGTTTAAAGTGATAAAGTTTTAAACTAAATGAATTATATGATTGCTTGTTTTACTAAACTCATAATATATTCAAATAATACATCATCTGTAATTTTCAACTCATAATCACCATTTCCCCAATGTCCTATATTGGAGACATCTCGTGTAATATTTTTAGGATCATCAAGTTGCCCTTTGGGCAAATTAATAAACATTTTAAGAGACTTGTTTTGAATCTCTATATCGGCAATATTACGACGATCTTTTTTGAATGCGATGTATAATTTTTGTGGTTTTATTTCAATGTCATCTGCTAAATTCAGAATACCAGATTTATATTTTTCATATAATTCTATAATATCATCTGATTTGTTATTTAAAAAATCTTCTTCGGTATAAGTTTTTAATTCTTTTGCGACTTCTGCATATTCCAATTTGTTTTGAATTGTAGGTTTAATGCTTACTACTGAGCTTTTTTTAAGAGGATTAATAATTATTATATTCTCTTCATACCGTTTTACTTCCCATAATTCAATTGCTAAGTCTTTGAAATTAGTTGCTTCTCGTTGATTTTCCGTAAAACTAGGAGACACAAAAGCTACACGTGTTTGTGACCAATCAACATCATCACGCTTCAAATTTTTTTTAAGATTTTCGTTGTATTCTACAATAAAATCAGCTTTATTTTGAAGCATTAAATTCAAATATGTAAATCCTTGATCAACAACACTACTATTTCTATCTCTCTTATATTCAATAATCACAAATGCTTTAGCTTGAGGATCAAAAGCCAAAGAATCTATACGTTTATTTTTAATGTTAAATTCTGATTTAACAAGTTCAACACCCATTATTTCAAATAAATTATTCTCAAATAATTTTTGAATTTCTTTTTCTAACTTAAAAGATTTTTCTTTAATACGAACAAGTTGTTTGTCTTTTGTCTTAAAAATCATATCGCAAATTATGTTATGAAAATTATCATTTTATCCCACGCTACCTTCCAACGAAATTTGCAATAATTTTTGCGCTTCAACGGCAAATTCCATCGGTAATTTATTCAGTACTTCTTTGGCGTAGCCGTTCACTATCAAACCGATAGCGTCTTCGGTGCCTATCCCGCGCTGATTGCAATAAAAAAGTTGGTCTTCGCTAATTTTGCTGGTTGTGGCTTCGTGTTCTATTATTGCCGTGTCGTTTTTGATGTCCATATACGGAAACGTGTGCGCACCGCATCGGTCGCTCAATAGCAAGCTGTCGCACTGCGAAAAATTGCGTGCGCCGTCGGCATTCGGCACAACTTTTACCAAACCGCGATACGAATTTTGGCTTTGTCCCGCTGAAATACCTTTTGATATGATGCGACTGCGTGTGTTTTTGCCGAGATGAATCATTTTAGTGCCGGTGTCGGCTTGTTGGTAATTGTTGGTTACGGCAACCGAATAAAATTCGCCTACCGAATTATCGCCTTTTAGAATGCAGCTTGGGTATTTCCACGTGATTGCCGAACCTGTTTCTACTTGTGTCCACGAGATTTTGGATTTATTGCCCTTACAAATAGCGCGTTTGGTTACAAAATTATAGATGCCGCCACGTCCGTCTTTATCACCCGGATACCAGTTTTGCACAGTGCTGTATTTCACTTCGGCGTTGTCCATTATCACTATTTCTACAATAGCTGCGTGTAGTTGGTTTTCATCGCGCATCGGAGCCGTGCAACCTTCTAAATACGACACATAGGCATCATTGTCACACACAATAAGCGTGCGCTCAAACTGTCCGGTATTGATGGCGTTGATGCGGAAATAGGTAGAAAGTTCCATCGGGCAACGCACGCCTTTTGGAATATAGACAAACGAACCGTCGGAAAAAACGGCACTATTGAGAGCTGCAAAAAAATTGTCGGTATAAGGCACCACCGAACCAAGGTATCGGCGCACCAAATCGGGATGGTCTTTTACGGCATCACTGAAGGAGCAAAAAATAATGCCTCTTTCAGCCAAATTTTCGCGAAATGTAGTTTTTACGCTCACACTGTCCATTATCGCATCGACAGCAACTCCCGAAAGTGCTTTTTGTTCTTCAATGGGAATGCCAAGTTTGTTGAATGTGTTAATTAATTCGGGGTCAACTTCGTCGAGACTTTGCGGAGCATGTTTGCGAGGAGCTGCGTAATAAGCTATTTTTTGATAATCAATTTCGGGAATGGTAAGGTGCGCCCAATTAGGCATCTTCATCGTTAGCCAATAGCGGTAAGCTTTCAAGCGAAATTCGAGCAGCCAGTCGGGTTCGTTTTTTTTCGAAGAAATGAGGCGAATAACATTTTCGTCAAGACCGTGCGGAATTACTTCTGTTTCAATGTCGGTAGTAAATCCGTATTTATAATCGCCCGATGTAACTTCTTCAATGATATTTGTTTTCTTTTTAGACATGTTGCTTTCAGAAAAAACCACAAAAGTATAAAAAATACCACATAATTTTGTATGCCAATTTACCAATTAGCGACAGTAGCATTGTAAATATTATCAACCAATTCTTCAGTAATTTCTTGCATCAGTTGGTCTTGTACATCGTTCAAAGTTGATGTGCTGGGAAAGTTTCGGGTGGCAGAAAATGAGCGTTCGAAATCTTCCGACGGATTTACATTATTGGCAAATCGTACGCGCACGGTGATGGTAAGTCTTGTTTCGGCGGCTAATGCGTCAGCACCGATGGAGAGCGGTTGTAAGCTATATTCTACAATTTCGCCTTCCAAACTCAAATCGCCATCGCGGCGTACTTGCGTCAATCGGGTTTGTTTGCTGAAAATGTCGCGCACCTGTTCGGAAAAATATTCAGCCAAAGGCGGATACACCAACGTGGCGTAATTTTGGAAATCAGCTATGGCGACAGTTTTCACTTTTGAATAATCTATCGATGCGCCGTTGAATTTATACGAAACGGAGCACGAAATAGCCAATAAATAACTGAATATAAACAAAGTGATAGGTGTGATATTTTTTTTCATAACAAAATTATTCCAAATTGTATTCTTTTATTTTGCGATATAGGGTGCGTTCCGAAATTTTCAAATCTTGAGCGGCGTATTTACGTTTTCCGTTGTGTCGTTCAAGGGCTTTGCGTATCATTTCCTTTTCTGCGTCGATAAGCGAAAGCGATTCTTCCACATATTCTTCCGTATCTTCAATGGAATTGTTTTCGTGACTGATTTTTTTAGGTTTCGCTACTGTGCTTGGCGTAATGTTGATAACATCCGGTGATACAAAAGTAGTTTCGGGATGTTCTTTAAAATCGTTTTGATAGTTCAAACCTTCTTTAGCGATAATTTCGTGTACCAATTTTTTCAGGTCGTTCATATCTTTTTTCATATCGAACAACACTTGGTAAAGAATTTCGCGTTCGTTGTTGAATGTTTTGGAACCGGAATGTGTAGGCGATAAAACAGCCGGCAAGTTTTCGGTGCTCGCCGCCGATAAGTATCTGTTCAGTGTTTCGGCTGTAATGTTACGATTTTGCTCAATAACCGAAATCTGTTCCGTTAAGTTTTTCAATTGACGGACATTGCCTTTCCAATAATGATTTTTGAGTAGTGTTTCCGCTTCTTCGTTCAATTTTATGGGTGGCATAGTATATTTTTCAGCAAAATCGGAAGCAAATTTGCGGAACAGCAGTGGAATATCTTCTTTTCGTTCGCGCAGTGGCGGAATATTTATAGGTACGGCATTGAGGCGGTAATAAAGGTCTTCCCTGAAACGTCCTTCTCTTATGGCATCCATCATATTCATATTGGTAGCACCCACTACACGCACATTGGTTTTTTGAACTTTCGATGAACCGACGCGCATAAATTCACCGGTTTCGAGCACTCTAAGGAGGCGCACTTGCGTTGAAAGCGGCAGTTCGCCCACTTCGTCTAAAAATATAGTGCCGCCGTCGGCTACTTCAAAATAGCCTTTGCGGTCGGATGTGGCACTGGTAAAAGCACCTTTTTCGTGCCCGAACAGTTCCGAGTCAATAGTTCCTTCGGGTATTGCGCCGCAATTCACAGCAATGTAAGCGTTATGTTTACGGGGACTGTATTGGTGAATAATTTGCGGAAAAGTCTCTTTGCCGACGCCACTTTCGCCCGTTATCAACACAGAAAGGTCGGTACTCGAAACTTGCACCGCAATATCAATGGCGCGATTTAATGCCGGAGCATTGCCAATAATCCCAAAACGCTGTTTAATACGTTGTGTTTCAGATAATTGCATAACAAGTAGTTTTAAGGGACTGCAAATATTGCAGAAAACTGACAAAATTACATTTTTTTGCCGAATTATGCAAAAACGGAAAAAGGAAATTTGTGCGTGTGTAAAATCCGCAGAGAGAAACGCCGTATTTTTGGATAAAAATATGTACCTTTGTACATCTAAAAAAGTGACAGACCGTTTGTGTTGCTGAAACTTTGGACTATATGCTGTTTTTTGAAATAATAGGGCAAGACGAAATAAAACAACGTTTAATACAGACTGTAAAAAAGGGGCGAATTCCCCATGCGCAGTTGTTTTGCGGTATTTCTGGCGTTGGCAAACTGCCGTTGGCATTAGCTTATGCGCAGTATATTTGCTGTACCGATAGGCAAAGCGATGATTCGTGCGGAAAATGTCCGTCGTGTGTGAAGTTTGCCAAACTTATTCACCCCGACCTTCATTTTGTGTTTCCTATTGTGAAAAATGAGGCGAAGAAATTGACCGTTTGCAATGACTTTTTGCCGGAATTCAGGCAACAGGTGTTGGAAAATCCGTATCTTACTGAAGACGAATGGATAACGAGCATAGCAGAAGGCAAACAAGGGCAAATTTACACCAACGAAGGCGATGAAATTATCCGCAAATTGAGTTTTAAAGCTTACGAGTCGGAATATAAGGTGATGATTATTTGGCAGCCTGAAAAAATGCACGAAAGTTGTGCTAACAGGGTGCTTAAAATTATAGAAGAACCGTCAGAGAAAACGGTTTTTATACTGGTATCCAACCAGCCTGAAGAAATTATCGCCACTATACAATCTCGTTTGCAGCGCATTAATATTCCGCCAATAGCAGATTCTTGTTTGTATGAACGTTTGTCGGAAAGGGGCGTTGTCGGCGATGATGCAGATTTTTTTGTGCGTAGTGCGCAAGGCAGTTGGTCGGCTCTTCGCGGTTTGCTTGAAGCGCACGAAACGCAGCAGGAATATTTTCGTCTTTTTGTGATTATGATGCGCTTGGCGTGGACTGTTGATGTGAAAGAAATACGTGACTTGATAGAAACGCTGGCGAGTTTTGGTCGCGAAGGACAGAAAAGTTTTTTGGAGGAGGCACAGCGTCAGTTGCGCGAAAACTTTATTTTGCGTTTGGGGCATTGGCAACTCAATTTTCTCACAAAGGAACAGGAAGCGTTTGCTCAAAATTTTTCCAAAGTCATCAATGAGGCGAATATTATTCCCATCATGGAAGAAATGCAACTGGCTGCCGCACAAATAGAACAAAATGCAAACGCGAAAATCGTTTTTTTTGATATGATATTGGTTTTGAACAGATTATTGAAAACAAAAAAATAATAATATGGATTATACTCTCAATACAGGCGAAAGCAATCCCGGTGTAGGCGGATTTAAAGGCAATACGCACCAAAAACTGCCGGTTGTGGATTGGATGGCTGATTTGCCCGAAACGCGATTGGAAACCGATTTGGTAGAGGTGCAATTTAAAAATACGCGTAAAGGTTACTACCTTAACAGCACAAAAATAGATTTGGAAAAGGGCGATATGGTAGCGGTAGAAGCTACTCCCGGGCACGATATCGGAACTGTTACACTGACAGGGCGTTTGGTGCTGGCACAGATGCGCAAAATGAAAATCAACATGGAGCACTACGAGGTAAAACGCATTTACCGTAAAGTGCGCGCTGCCGACATGGTTAAATACGAAGAAGCCAAAGCGAAAGAACACGACACAATGATAAAATCCCGAAAAATTGCCGAAGACCTTAATTTGTCCATGAAAATTGGTGACGTGGAATATCAAGGCGACGGCAATAAAGCTATTTTTTATTACATAGCCGACGAGCGTGTCGATTTTCGTGAACTTATCAAAGTGCTGGCTGATGAATTTCGCGTACGCATAGAGATGAAACAAATAGGAGCGCGTCAGGAGGCGGGGCGCATTGGCGGTATTGGTCCTTGCGGTCGCGAACTTTGCTGTGCTACATGGATGAGCAATTTCGTTTCCGTTTTTACGTCGGTTGCTCGCAGTCAAGAAATTTCTACCAATCCGCTGAAATTAGCCGGACAGTGCGCAAAAATCAAATGTTGCGTCAATTATGAGGCATGCATGTACATGGAAGCTCAAAAAGATTTTCCTTCAAAAGAGATTGTTTTGGAAACGAAGGACGCTTCCTATTACCATTTTAAAACCGATGTGTTCAAGCGTCAAATGACCTATTCGTCTGACCCTAATCTTGCTGCCAATTTGGTAGTTTTATCGGTAGATAGAGTGAAGGAAATTATTAGGTTGAACAAACAAGGCGAAAAGGTGGATTCTTTGGAAGAAAAACGAAAAGCTACATTTGCATCGAAAGTTGATTTTCACAATGTGGTGGGACAAGATAGCTTAACGCGTTTCGACAATTCCAAACGCCAATCACGTGCCAAACGCAATCGCCGCAACCGAAGCGGCAATCGTCCCAATCAAAAACCCAAAACTGACGGAAATGCGTAAATTGATTTATATAGTATGTCTGTTCAGCGTGTTTCTAATTTTTTGCTGTTGCGGTCGGACTACTGTTTTTGACGAATGTAGAACGATAGAGCGTGTCGGGTGGCACAAAGACAGCGTGTGCACGTTTTTGGTAGAAGTTGCCGATACAGTCAATTTTCACCGCGTAGAAGTGATTATACGCAATTCAGCCAATTATCCGAACCAAAATTTGTGGCTGTTCATTGATAAAACCAATCCCGACGGCACAACAAAGAAAGATACTGTACAATGTTTTTTGGCTGACGAATATGGTCGTTGGACAGGTTCGGGAGTAGGCTCTATTTTTTCCAATTCTTTTATCTATCAAGACAGCCTTGTGTACAGTCAGTTGGGCGTTTACGGTTACACAATTCAACAAGGTATGCGCTACGATTATTTGGAAGGAATTAATAGTGTGGGATTATGCGTAACAAAGGTTAGCCGTGGCGAAAAATAAACTCAAAAAATTCCGCGAAATGGAGCAATTTGAACATGTGTTTCAATGCTCCTATGCCGAAATGTTGGAGCGACCGCAATTTGAATTGAAAGGTTGTTGGAGCGAAAAGTTTTTCGGTAACTCTTATCCGATTGTGCTGGAATTGGGCTGTGGCAAAGGCGAATATACCGTCGAATTGGCAAAAAAATATCCCGAAAAGAATTTTATCGGCGTTGATATCAAAGGAGCGCGTATGTGGACAGGTGCTAAAGTCGCTTTTGAAGAAAATCTTACCAATGTGGCTTTTTTGCGAACGGGCATCAGTTTTTTGGACTATTTTTTTGGTACCAACGAAGTTGACGAGATTTGGATAACATTTCCCGACCCGCAAATGAAAAAAGTCAACAAAAGACTTACTTCCACGACATTTTTAGCGATTTACCGTTCCATTTTGTCATCTCAAGGTATTATTCATCTCAAAACGGACAGTTTATTTTTGTTCACTTATACTTCCGAATTGATTAAACTCAACAATTTACCCGTTTTGGCACAGACAGATGATTTGTATGCTTCTGAAATTCGGAATTTTGAATTGTCGATAAAAACCTATTACGAACGTCAATGGTTGGCACGTGGCATTACTATAAAATATATAGCTTTTAAATTGCCCAAAGAGACGATTTTAGAAGAGCCGAATATTGAAATTCCGTTCGATGAATACCGTAGTTTTGGGCGAAATCAGCGTGCAAAATTGAATATTTAAATCCAAAACGGGCAAAAATTGAGATACTTTTCTCAAAAAGATTTGCCAAACAGAGAAAAAAACCTTTTGTGAAAAAGTTTGACAAAAAACGTATTTGATTGTATTTTAGCGAGTTATGTTTTTTGTTTTAAGGTGTTTTTAGAAAAAAAAGAGAAAAAGATATTTTTTTTTGATATATGAAAAAAAATAGTATCTTTGCAACGATTATTAATTTCTTAAACGTTAGTCAAATGAAAAAATTAGTATTGTTCTTAGCTGTTGCTACTGCTGTTGCTTTCGCATCTTGCGGTGCTAAAGAAGAAGCTGCTGAAGAAGTTGCTGCTCCTGCTGTAGAAGAAGTTGTTGTAGAAGAAGTAGCTGACACTACAGTTGTTGTAGAAGAAGTTGCTGAAGCTGTTGCAGAATAAGTTCAACGAAACAACAAGCACGAACGAAATGAAAGCCTATCCTTTTGATAGGCTTTTTTCGTGTGTTTACAAATGACTAAATGTTTTAAACATCACTTTTTAACACCTCAAGAGTGGGGATTTATGAAAAAAAATGTTATTTTTGCAATTCAAATTTAAAATTATAACACTATGCTACGAATCGCAGTGCAATCTAAAGGTCGTCTGAATGAGGACAGTATGAAATTGTTGGAAGAGGTGGGCGTGAAATTGTCTGTCGGAAAGCGTCAATTATTGACACGGTCGAGTAATTTTCCATCGGAAATTTTGTTTTTGCGCGATGACGATATACCTAAAACGGTTGCCGACGGCATTGCCGATGTCGGTATTGTTGGAGAAAATGAATTGGTAGAGAAAAACGCCAATGCAAAAATAGTTAAACGTCTTGGTTTCAGTAATTGCCGACTTTCATTGGCAATACCAAAAGAAGCTGATTACAATGGTTTAGAGTGGTTTAACGGGAAAAAGATTGCCACTTCATATCCTGAAATACTGACGGCGTTTTTGAAAAAAAACAATCTGAATGCCAAAATATTTGTTATTTCCGGTTCGGTAGAAATTTCGCCTGAAATAGGTGTTGCCGATGCTATTTTTGACATTGTAAGTTCGGGCAGCACATTGGTGGCGCATCGTCTGAATGAGGTCGAAGTGGTAATGAAATCGGAGGCGGTTATGATTGCCAACAACGATTTGACATCGGAGAAGCAGACCATTTTAGAAGAATTGTTGTTCCGCATTGAAACGGTGCAGGAGGCGGCTCAAAAGAAATATATCTTAATGAACGTGCCCAATGACAAAATAAAAGATATTGTGGAAATTTTGCCGGGGATAAAAGCACCAACCATTATGCCGTTGGTGCGTGACGGTTGGAGTTCGTTGCATACGGTACTCGACGAAAAACGTTTTTGGGAAATTATTGGTAAATTGAAACAACTTGGTGCTGAAGGCGTTTTGGTTTTGCCAATCGAAAAAATGATTTTATAATTCAAGTTTTATGGATATTGAGGTTATAAAATACCCACCGAAAGAAAATTGGAAGGAGTTGTTGAAGCGTTCCGTACTCGACAAAGCGGAATTAGATGATGTGGTATCAGCTATTTTGGACGATGTAAAAGCCAATGGCGATGCGGCTTTGCGAAAATACAGCGAGAAATTTGATGGTGTGGCGTTAGAGTCGTTTTTAGTTACCAAAGAAGAGTTTCTCGAAGCGGAAGAGCTGACCGACAAGACGTTGAAAGAAGCTATGTCGCAGGCAAAACGCAATTTGTCCATTTTTCACAATGCCCAAGTACACGAACTTGAACAGGTGGAAGTTGTAAATGGTGTAACCTGCTGGCAACGTCAAGTGCCGATACAAAAAGTCGGTTTGTACGTGCCGGGCGGTTCGGCACCGCTGTTTTCTACTGTTTTAATGTTGGGAGTTCCGGCTGATATTGCCGGCTGTCCCGAAATTGTATTGTGTACGCCGCCCAACAAAGATGGGAAAATAAATCCTGCCATTTTGTATGCCGCCAAGTTAGCCGGAGTTCATAAAGTGTTCAAAATAGGTGGTGCTCAAGCTATTGCGGCTATGGCTTACGGAACGGAATCTGTTCCTAAAGTATATAAAATATTCGGACCAGGTAATCAATTTGTTACAACTGCCAAACAGATTGTCGGACAAAAGGATGTCGCTATCGACCTTCCGGCAGGACCTTCGGAAGTGGAAGTTTTGGCAGACGGCGATGCCGATGCGTCGTTTGTTGCAGCCGATTTACTGTCGCAAGCCGAGCACGGCAAAGATTCGCAAGCTATTTTGGTAACCAACAGCGAAGAATTGTTGAATAAAGTGCGTGCCGAATTGGCGGTGCAGTTGCCGTTGCTTGAACGCAAAGAGATTGCAGCGCAATCGCTGAAAGCTAACGGGCGTTTAATTTTGATGCACGATATGGCTGAGGCAATGGAATTTACCAACAGCTATGCGCCTGAACATTTAATCATTTCGGCGCGCAACGAAGATGATTTGGCTGATTGCGTTATAAATGCCGGTTCGGTGTTTGTTGGGGCGTTTGCGCCTGAAAGTGCCGGCGATTATGCATCGGGCACCAATCACACTTTGCCCACAAATGGCTATGCCAAAATGTACAACGGCGTGAATATGGATAGTTTTTTCCGTAAAATAACATTTCAAAAAATTTCGCGCGAAGGATTGTGCGCTATCGGCAATGCTATAGAAATAATGGCGGCTCAAGAAGGGCTTACGGCGCACAAAAACGCAGTAACTTTGCGTTTGAACAAAGAAATAGAACGCACCAACGATGATAATTTTGAAGATAATCGGTTTTAGTTACCGATAAAATATGTACTTTTGTACTTCTGCTGAAATTTTTATTTATTTTTAAAACGTATTGATATGCAAACAATTAACAAATTTAACTTTGCCGGAAAAAGAGCAATTGTCCGTGTGGACTTCAATGTTCCCTTGGATGAAAATGGTAAAATTACGGACGACACCCGTATTTGCGGTGCGCTTCCTACCTTGAAAAAGATTTTAACCGATGGCGGTAGTGTTATCATTATGTCGCATATGGGAAAACCAAAAGGTAAAGTAAATGCCAAATATTCTTTGAGTCAAATTGTCGATGCAGTTTCCGAAAAATTGGGCGTAAAAGTGAAATTTGCCCCCGATTGCGCTAAGGCTGCCGATGCCGCTGCTGCTCTTAAATCGGGCGAAGCGTTGATGCTTGAAAATCTTCGTTTTTATCCCGAAGAAGAAGGAAAACCCGTTGGCATAGAAAAAGACGACCCTGCTTACGAAGAAGCTAAAAAAGCGATGAAAGCCTCGCAGAAAGAATTTGCGAAAACATTGGCATCGTACGCCGATTGTTACGTGAACGACGCTTTTGGAACGGCTCACCGCAAACACGCTTCTACCGCTGTTATTGCCGATTATTTCGATGCTGACCATAAAATGCTCGGTTTCTTGATGGAAAAAGAAGTTGAAGCGGTCGATACTATTTTGAGCAACATTAAACGTCCGTTTACCGCAATTATGGGTGGCTCTAAAGTTTCCACAAAAATAGGAATTATCGAAAATTTGATGGACAAAGTGGACAATCTTATTCTTTGCGGAGGCATGACCTACACTTTTGCGAAAGCGCAAGGCGGAAAAATTGGTAACTCTATTTGCGAAGACGACAAATTGGATTTGGCACTCGATATTATTGCTCAAGCTAAAGCAAAAGGCGTTAATCTGGTGCTTGGAACCGATTGCGTAGCAGCCGATTCGTTCTCGAACGATGCAAAAACGCAAATTGTTCCCGCCAATGCCATTCCCGATGGTTGGGAAGGATTGGATGCCGGTCCTGAAACGCGCAAAGCGTTTGCGAAAGCCATCGAAGGCGCGAAAACAATTTTGTGGAACGGTCCTGCCGGCGTGTTTGAATTTGATAACTTCACAGCAGGCTCGCGTGCTATTGCCGAAGCTATTGCAAAAGCCACCAAAGCGGGAGCTTATTCGCTCATTGGCGGTGGCGATTCGGTAGCGTGCATCAACAAATTCGGCATGGCTGACCAAGTTTCTTACATTTCTACCGGCGGCGGTGCGTTGTTAGAAGCTATTGAAGGTAAAGAATTGCCGGGTGTAGCTGCAATAAAAAAGTAAACGAACTTTTTAAAGCGTTATAATATAAAACTTTCCTGTCGGGATTGCCTGCAGGAAAGTTTTTTTATGTCAAAATGTCAGCGATATCGGTTTGGCATTTTTTTTGAAAAGTAAATGCACGGATGGCTGTGTCCATTTTTTTCAAAATTAATTAATCAAAATCAATATAATTATGGTAAAAGGAAACATTGGAGTAACGACGGACAATATTTTCCCCGTCATTAAGAAATTTTTGTACAGCGACCATGAAATTTTTCTACGCGAACTTGTGTCGAATGCTGTAGATGCCACTCAAAAACTAAAAACGCTTGCTTCGGTAGGCGACTATAAAGGCGAAATGGGCGACTTAAAAGTGGAAGTAAAACTTGATAAAAAGGCTAAAACGCTCACTATTAGCGACCGTGGTGTGGGCATGACTGCCGACGAAATTGAAAAATACATCAATCAAATTGCTTTTTCGGGTGCTACTGAGTTTTTGGACAAATACAAAAATGACGCAAACGCCATTATTGGGCACTTTGGTTTGGGTTTCTATTCGGCTTTTATGGTGTCGAAGCAGGTGGAAATTTTTACTAAATCGTACACCGATGCGCCGGCACAACATTGGAGTTGCGACGGTTCGCCCGAATATACGCTAAAAACGTGCGATAAAGCCGACCGTGGAACCGACATTGTGCTGCATATCGACGATGAGAATAAAGAGTTTCTTGAGGAAGCGCGCATCAGTACAATATTGACGAAATATTGCAAATTTCTGCCGATACCTATTGTTTTCGGAAAAAAGAAAGAGTGGAAAGACGGCAAAGAGGTGGAAACCGCCGAAGACAATATTGTCAATAACACCGAGCCGGCATGGACAAAAAAACCGGTCGATTTGAAAGATGAAGATTACGCCAATTTCTACCGCGAACTTTATCCGTACGGCGAAGACCCGTTGTTTCACATTCATTTGAATGTCGATTTTCCGTTTAATTTGACAGGAATTTTATATTTCCCGCACATTAAAAATAACATAGATTTGCAGCGCAATAAAATTCAACTCTATAGTAATCAGGTGTTTGTAACCGATTCGGTTGAAGATATTGTGCCCGATTTCTTGACGTTGCTGCACGGGGTTATCGATTCGCCCGATATTCCGCTGAATGTGAGCCGTTCATACCTTCAGAGCGACCAAAATGTGAAAAAGATTTCGGCGCACATTACCAAAAAAGTGGCTGACCGTTTGCAGGAAATTTTCAAAAGCGACCGTGCGCAATTTGAGGAAAAATGGGACGCCTTACGTATTTTCATCGTTTACGGTATGTTGACCGACGAAAAATTCTACGACCGTGCCAAAGAGTTTGCGCTATTGAAAAACATTGACGGCAAGTTCTTTACGTTTGACGAATACAAAGAATTGATAAAAACCGAACAAACCGATAAAGACGGTAATTTGATATATTTGTATGCCAATAACGCTCACGAACAACATACCTACATTGAAGCTGCCAAAGCTAAAGGCTATGATGTGTTGTTGATGGACGGGCAATTAGACGCACATTGGCTCAGCCAGTTGGAACAGAAAAACGATAAATCGCGCTATGTGCGTGTAGATGCCGATGTGGTAGAAAAATTAATTCGAAAAGCCGATGCTCCCAAAGTAACGCTTACTGCCGAACAGCAAGATGCTCTGACAACTATTTTCCAATCGCAGTTGCCGAAAATTGACAAAACCGAGTTTTTGGTAACTATGGAACAGTTGGATGCCGATGGTCAGCCGATTGTTATTACTCAAAACGAATTTATGCGCCGTATGAAAGATATGGCAGCTACGGGCGGTAATCCGATGATGGGTTTCTATGGCGAAATGCCCGACAGTTACAATGTGGTACTCAATACGGCGCATCCGTTGATAGAAGGCATTTTGAAAGCTGAAGAGGCTGAATGTGCAGACAAAGTGGCTCCTTTGGCGACAGAAATTGCCGACTTGGAAAAACGCCGCGAAACATTGAAAGATGGACATAAAGGCAAAAAGAGCGAAGAAATTCCGACTGCAGAGACAGAGGAAATAAAAACTATTGACAAAAAAGTGGGCGAACTGCGCGACAAGAAAAAAGCCATTTATGCCGATTTTGCGAGCGGTCAAAACCACGTTAAACAATTAATCGACTTGGCTTTGTTGGCTAACAATATGTTGAAAGGCAAGGATTTAGCCGATTTTGTGAAACGTAGTGTCGATTTGTTGAAATAAAACAAAGTTGTAAAAATAGTGAAGCGGATTCAATGTTGAGTCCGCTTTTTTGTTGAGTGTGTAGTGTTTAATGTTTAATCGGTGAATTGTTTAACTGTTTAATTTGTAAATTCGTAAATCTGTCAATTTTTAAATCTGTCAATTTCATTCCCCTTTAGGGGGTTGGGGGTAAATAAATTTGTAAATCATTTCACTACTACTTGCGTGGCAGTTGTCCCAATTTTTATAATGTAGATGCCTTTCGGGACATTAAATTCGGCAAACTGCACATTTTCTTTTATGCGGAATAGTTGTCCAAGCGTGTTGAAAATTGCAATATCTGTCGGCGCCGTTTGTTCGACAATAATTTTTCCTTCGCGTGTATAAACGCCGGTAATGGTTTTAACGTATTCAATGGCATTTTCGCTGTTGATTACAGTAACGCGGCACGTATCGCTTAAAGAACGGTCAGCCGAAAAGACAATAATATCGGTCGTTCCCAAACTAACGGGTTTAATGATGCCGTCGCGCACGGTGGCGATATTTTCGTCAGCCGATTTCCATGTAACGCGTTGGTCGGTGGCGGTAACAGGCAAAATAGTTGGGCGCAAAATAGTAGTGTCTTTGTTTATAGGAATAGATAAATTTTCAGGTAGCGTGAGCGAAACAACTTCAATCGGCGTATTTTGTCGCACACGTTTATAGAGGTACGGCAGTTTCATCGAAGTGGAAGTGTAGGTGGTAAAACGGTCGCCTGTAGAGGTGTTGTAGCGTATGGTGCCGTAGTTGGCGTTTGTATTGGTTATTTGTGCGCCTTCAAACACAAAAGTTACGTTCCACGTAGAAACGCCATTGTCCCATGCCATTTTTTTCTCGCCCGTTGCACTCAGAGTGTCGCCGTATTGGTTGACGAACTGCCAATGTTCGTTCTTTTTGTGTGCGGTAAAGTACATCAGTTCCGGTTCAAACACATTGGCGGTGCTGTGCACTTTGTAAATGCTCAAAAAAGGATTTGTGCCGCCTACTAAATCGCTGGCAGCCACGCCGGCGTAATAAATAATAACATTATCGCCTTCGGTCAAAGTGCCGTTTTTCGGTATTTTTTCGTACACGTAGCCCAATGGACTTTCGGTTCTGTTGCTTCCCGGGTCGTAGTCGATGGTGTAGCTGTTGATATAAACGGAACTTTCGGTACCTTCTATAATGATGGAAATAATTTCATTTTCTTTGATGACATGAGATTGGCTCATCGTTTTGGTAATATCCACGTAAATATAATTTTGGTGTCCCACCCATTCGCCGTACCATTCGGGGGCGTTGAATTGTGCCCGTTGTTTAAATAGTATTACGCTGTCGGCACTGACGGTTACCTGCGCACCGCCCGATGCCATGTTTGAACACATATTAAAAGTTATGCTGTTAATGGTGCAACCTTCCCAGCCATACAGTTCCAAAATGGCTTCTTTGTTTTTGGTTATTTGGTTGTAACGGTTGCCAATAATGTCGCCAAACTCGTTCTCAAAATAGACATACGAATTTTCGGGTTTTTGACCGAAACCGTTTATTACGGTGCCCAAATCATCATCTTTAATAACTGTGTAGGTTACGCTTTCTGCAAAAATGAGTGATGGGAATAGCCACAACAAAAGTAAAGCCGCTGTTTTTGGGAAAAATGAGTGTTTCATAATAGTAAAATTTAGTTTTAGCTTAACAAAGGTAAGCAATTTTAAGGCTAAAAAAGGGAATTCTTGATAGAACTCCCTTCAGATAAAGTTGTTTTGGTGTTATTATTCAGCAGGGGTACCTTCTTCAACGGGAAAGTTTTCGTTAAAATTCACCAAAGGTTGTTCGGTTGCGGATTTCTGTTCTTCGGCAGTTTTAGCAATGGACGATGTTGTGGTGGTCATGGAAGTACGTTTGGAAACGCCCGATGCAATGATGCTCATAACCACAATGGCAGCAATAACTGTCCAAGTGCTTTTTTCAAGAAAATCGGTAGTTTTGCGCACGCCCATAATTTGGTTTTGCGATGAAAAACCGGAAGCCAAACCACCTCCTTTGGAGTTTTGTACTAACACAAGAAGTACCAAAATGATAGATGCAATAACGATTAAAATAGTTAAAAATGTGAACATAATGATAATTTTATTAGTTCTCTCCAATGCAGAGAGTTACATTTTACAAATAGCATGCAAAGTAAATACTTTTTTTCCGATTTTTCAAATTAAATAGCATTTAATTTTAATATAAAGCGTAAAATTAGCACTATTTTTGTGCGTATGCAATTAAAATTGGTACTGTAAATGGATGCGAAAATCGGTTTTTGTGTTTCCTTGTATCGTTTCCAATCCGCTCCCGACTGTCTTTCTGCCATCGGCGTAAACGGTTCCCGCTAAGCGCAGGTAGAGTGTTAATCCGTTGATAATGGTATATTTATAAACAATATAGTAGCGACTTCCTTTGCCGTAGAGTGCCGGTGACGAAAAAGTATAGGGAACATCGCGCTCATAGACATAAAAACGATTATCGTAGTTGGGGGCATCAAAAAATTCGTAGCGCAAGCAAAAAGTCATATCAATGCACGGAAGTTGGTAAACAACATCTTGTAAAATGAGAAATCCGTATGTTGCCGAACTTTTTTCGGTGTAGGCAGCATTAGCTTCCACGATATTTTTCAGTCCAATGCTTCCTATTTGATAGGCTATTTGGTAGCGGAATGATGCTTTGTTGGTTGTTCCTACGTAAAAAGTTTGAGCAAGCGGCTCGGTAAGATTGCTTTCTTTGTTTTTGTAGCGAAATCGTCCGAACATTTCCACTTTTCGATGCGGTTTGTAATCGATTTGTAAAAAAGCATCCCAACCTGTACTTGGTTTGTACGTTCCGAAACGCAGCCATGGAAAACGAAAAACATCGGCATAGGCAGAAATTTTCCATAGCCGATAAGGTTCAATTTCCATGCCCATATATACGCCGTTTTCGTTGTTCGTTTTGCTGTTTTCCGAGAAAGCGTTAGCGAAAAAAACATCGTATTTGGGTGAATAATAGCGTTGTAACAGAGCTAAATTGAGCATGGACACGGGCGAGTAGGTAACGCTGTTGAGTGTGGCTACGGCACCTCGTTCGTTAATGGCGGTTTCGCCGCAAAAACGAAATTTGTAAAGGCGAAAATAGTAATTCAGGCTGGCGGCGAATTGTGCTTTTCCTTGAAAGTAGAAAAGGTTGTACGGTCTTGCTTCCGGCTGTAGCGTAGCGTCGAGCCAAGAACCTACCGTGGTCAGTCCAATTTTGAATTTCGGATGGCTGTAAGTGGTGTTAAATCCGAAAACTTGCCTGCCGACCGTACGTTTTCGTTCCAAATCTTTTACTGTGCGGTGCAGTCCGTCCGTTTTGAACGAAGTAAACGTGTTGTTGATTGTGTCGCCGTCCATTTTGCGGTACGAGTAAAAGGCGGTTATGTCGAAATTGCCTATTTGTGCAGTAGCGCCAACGCCTCTGAAAAAGTTGAATTCGTCGGTAGAACTGAACTTTTTTAAACCGTTGTTTTGTGCTGTGATGTTGGTTACTGAACTTGATTTGCCGGAAAGAAATTCGCCGGACATCACCAATCCTTGTCCGAAATTCGCTTTAAAATCGCCGACAATAATGGTTTTAAATTTCCATAAATCGTTGATTTGCAAGTGTCCCGAATAAAAATCATAACCCTTGTTGTAAGTTCCCCAAAATTGTTCGCCGGCATCTTTTTCGGCGGTCAATCCCAGCGATACCCAATCTTTACTTTGAAAACGGTATTTCAGCGATGTGTAAAAAGGGTCGCCAACGTATCGGTTATTAAATTCGGCGTTTTCTTCGGCAGGTCGATAGCCTTGTTTTTTCTCAAATGTGCCATCAAACCGTGCTATAAATTGATGTTTGCCGTAAGTCAAAATGCCTTTGAAGCGATATTTTGTACTCGCTGCGTCCGAAGCTCCAACTTGAACGAACGGCAACAGCAGTTCGATGGTAAAAACGTCCATTCCTTCCACCAATTGCAGTTCGTAGATAGTCTCCATTCGTTCATTGACGTAGATGTAGAACAACAAATTTTCTATTTGCATATCCGAAAGCAGGCGCAGTTTTTCCAGCTCTTCTTTGGACGTATGGTTGAGATTAATAGGATTTTCGGCAAAATAGGTCAGGTCGTCATACAAAACGGAAAAATCACCTTCGCCGTCGGTGGTTTCCATCAGTTGTTCGTAAATTTTTTCGATAATTCTCTCTTTTGCCAACTCTCTTTGTGAAAAAACATTGACAGCAAACATCAAAAAAAGCAACAGATAAACGACTTGTTTCATTTCCGCTTTTGCGATTGAAAGGTGTAACGCAATGCGCCTAATGCGCTCAATCCCAGTCTGGTATGGTACTCCGTGTTCAAGCGAAATTCAAAGCCGGAAAAATGAAAACCTACGCCCAATGTCGGCACGGCATAGTTTGAGCCATAGACACCGGCATTGACAATAAATTCCTTGAAAGGTCTGTATTCCACGCCCGTAGCCCATCGCAAGGGCGATTTCACTTCTTTGTCTATTTGAACTAACCAATCTACTTGGTCGGTAATTTGGTAAAGCGTGCCCAAACTGAAGACAACAGGCAACGATTTGTCCAAAAATTCCGTCTTTATTTTAGAAAACACGGGGTTGAATGCTGCAAATGAGATGTAAAAATTATCTATCACTTTGGCTTGCAGACCGATATTGGCGGTAAAAGTTCCCCGATAGCGTTCGGTGGGCGAAAAGAAAACCGTATAGTAGTTGAATTCGATGCCGAGACTGAAACGGTCGCCAAATGTGCGTGCAAACGTCAATGCTGTAAGCATCTCATTATAAACGGAATAACCGAAGTAAGAAAACGATGCGCCGATATTGACGTATTTGGTAGAGTAGCAACCGCTGACAAGTGCAGTGTTGAGTTCTTTGGTAATGTACCTGTTGTCGTATTGAAGTTGTATTGCACCTACTTTTTCGTGTGCAAGTGCAGCCGGATTATGAAAAGGCAACCACGCATTTACATACGATACGGATGCGTTCCCGGGGACGTATGAGTTTGGTGCAATTGTTGTTATTTCGGCAAAGGCACTATTCAAAAACAAGAAAAAAGCACCCAACGACAACACTAATTTTTTCACTTCGGTATATTGTTTTTTCAAAAAATGATTTCAAAGGTATATAAAACCTGTAAAACAAAAAAATTATCGGTAAATATTTGTAATTTTGCTTCCATGCAAAGTCGGTTGGTGGCAATATTCGTTTTCTTTGCGATTGGGTGTGCAAATTTGTCTGCTCAGTCGGAACTGAAGCCTGTTTCTTCCCAAGAACGGGTGGCGGAAAATCGTTATCCTGCTGTAGTGGTGGGAAATGATACAATACTGACGTTTACGCTGCGTACGGTTTATTGTTTTCCGCCTTATAAATTCAAAAATAAAAAGGAGGAGCAATATTATTGGCGAATGGTGCGCGATGTTAAGAAAACGTTGCCGTTATCGAAATTGGTAAAGCAGGTGATAATGGAAACCAACGATACGCTTATGCGTCTTCCGACCAAAAAAGAGCAAAAACGGTTTATGCGACAGTACGAAAAAACGGTGTACAAAAAATATGAGCCTGTTTTCAAAAAAATGACTTTTCAACAAGGAAAGTTGCTTATTCGCCTTATTGACAGAGAGTGCGAAGCATCTTCTTATGAACTGATAAAAGCCTATCGTGGCGGATTTAGAGCTGCTTTTTGGCAACTTTTTGCAAAAATGTTCGGTGCTGACTTGAAATCCGATTTCGGTTCGGGAAAAGATGATGCTATGATTGAGCGCATCATTGTTTTGGTGGAAGCCGGACAACTTTAGTTTAGGAAGATTGTTTTTCCAGCATTTTTTTGAGGTAAAACGCCGTGGAATTGTTTGGTATTTCGGCTACCTGTTCGGGTGTGCCTTGCGCAATGATTTGTCCGCCGGCTTTGCCGCCTTCCGGTCCCATGTCGATAATCCAATCGGCGCATTTTATAATGTCCATATTGTGTTCGACCACTACTACCGTGTTGCCGCGTTTTAAAAGGCGTTCGAGTACCGAAAGCAGTACACGGATATCTTCAAAGTGCAGTCCTGTAGTTGGTTCGTCAAGTAGGTAAAGCGTTTTGCCCAAGTCGCGTTTGGAAAGTTCGGCGGCTAATTTTATGCGTTGGCTTTCGCCGCCCGAAAGCGTTGTGCTTGGCTGTCCCAATTTCACATAACCTAACCCGACATCTTGCAATGTTTTCAGTTTGTGAATGAAAGTTGGCATATTTTCAAAAAATTCCACAGCTTGGTTTATGGTCATATCCAAAACATTGGCGATGGTTTTTCCTTTGAAACGCACTTCCAGCGTTTCGCGGTTGTAACGGGTTCCGTGGCACACTTCGCAAGGCACCATTACGTCTGGCAAAAAGTTCATTTCCAATGTTTTGTAACCATTTCCTTTGCATGTTTCGCAGCGTCCGCCGGTGGTGTTGAACGAAAAACGTCCGGCACTGTAACCGCGCACTTTTGCTTCGGACAGTGATGCAAACAATTTGCGAATATCGTTGAAAATGCCTGTATAGGTTACCGGATTTGAGCGTGGCGACCGTCCGATGGGCGATTGGTCAACGCGTATCACTTTGTCGATAAATTCGATGCCTTCTATGGTGTCGTAGGGCAGCGGTTCTTCGTTGGAACGGTAGAAGTGACGACTTAAAATCGGTTGTAATGTGCTGTTTATCAGTGACGATTTTCCGCTTCCCGATACGCCCGTGATGCAAACAAACTTGCCCAGCGGAATTTCTAAATTGACGTGTTTCAAATTGTTGCCGCAAGCACCTTTCAGTACTATTTTTTTACCGTTGCCACTGCGGCGTTGGGTAGGCACTTCTATGCAGCGTGTACCGTTCAGATACGATGATGTTAAAGTATTGGTTTTTAACATTTCTGGAAAAGTGCCTTGAAACACTACTTCGCCTCCCAAACGTCCTGCACGCGGACCTAAATCGACTATATAATCCGCCGACCGTATCATGTCTTCATCGTGTTCCACCACTATAACGGAATTGCCCACATCGCGCAGTTGCTTCAGTGTGTCAATCAATTTGATGTTGTCGCATTGGTGAAGACCGATACTCGGCTCGTCAAGAATGTAAAGTACGTTCACTAATTGCGAACCTATTTGTGTGGCTAAGCGTATGCGTTGGCTTTCACCACCCGAAAGCGAAGCAGTGTTGCGGTTTAACGACAGATAGCCAAGTCCCACATTTATCAAAAATTGCAAGCGCGTAGAAATTTCTTTGAGTATTTCGTCGGCAATTTTCCGTTGTTTTTCGTTCAGCTTTTTCGGAACGTCTTTCATCCATTGTGCTAAGTCGTTCAAGTCAATAGCCGACAGTTCCGCAATGTTTTTTCCGGCTATTCGGTAACTTAACGCCTCTTTATTCAGCCGTGTACCGCCGCAATCGGGACAAGTTACGGTACTCGAAAACTGTTTAGCCCATTTTTGTTCCGACACTGTTGCACTGTTTTCCTGTTCCAATTCTATGTAGTGCACAATACCTTCGTACGAAGTAAAATAGTTAGTCGATTGACCCAATGATTTGTTGCGAATGTGTAACTGTTCGGTAGAACCGTTGAGCACTTCATCCAATCCTTCCGCCGAAATTTCAGCGATAGGTGTTTTTAGAGTAAATCCATGTTTTTCGCCGATAGCACTCAGTTGCCAAAAGATAAGTGAATTTTTCTCTTTGCCTAATGGAGCAATACCGCCTTGCGCAATGCTCAATTTTTTGTCGGGAATTATTTTGTCAATGTCAATGCGGTTGATAACACCCAATCCTTTGCAAGTGGGGCAAGCACCTTTGGGGGTGTTGAATGAAAAGTTGTGAGGAGCGGGGTCAATGTAGGCTAAACCGGTAGAAGGACACATCAGTTGTCGCGAAAAATAGCGTATCGAAGCCGTTGTTTTGTCCATCACCATCATCACGCCGTCGCCTTGTTTCATAGCCGATTTTACGCTTTCGCGCAATCGTTTTTCGTCTTTTTTATTTACAATCAGTTTATCGATAACTACTTCTATATCATGCGTTTTGTAGCGGTCGAGTTTCATGCCGTAGTCCACTTGGCGCATTTCACCGTCCACTCGAACGTTCAAGTAGCCTTTGCGGCGAATTGTTTCAAACAGCTCTTTGTAGTGTCCTTTACGCCCTTTTACGACAGGTGCCAACAGATAGCACGCTTTGCCCTCGTAATGTTCGAATATCAATTGAAGAATTTGCTCTTCGCTGTGTTTCACCATTTTTTCGCCCGTTTCGTACGAATAAGCTTCGCCCGCTCGCGCGAACAACAGACGCAAGAAATCGTATATTTCGGTGGTGGTGCCTACGGTTGAACGTGGATTTTTGTTTGTGGTTTTCTGTTCTATGGCAATTACAGGGCTAAGACCGCTTATTTTATCCACATCGGGGCGCTCCATATTGCCGATAAATTGGCGCGCATAAGCTGAAAATGTTTCGATGTAGCGGCGTTGTCCTTCGGCATAAATGGTGTCGAACGCCAATGACGATTTGCCGCTGCCACTCAAACCTGTAATTACCGTTAATGCGTGGCGCGGAATGGTAACATCAATGTTGCGCAGGTTGTGTACTCGTGCTCCAAGTACTTCAATAGTTCCCTTTTCGTGTGGTTGTTTACCCATTTGCGTTCAAAATTTGCAGAACCGCAAAGATACGGATATTTTGCCGATAAGGAAAGTAAAAACTTGTTTGATTTGTAGAATAATTGGGGCGATTTGGTAATGTTTTTATTCCAAATCATTTTGATTCAATACTTTAAATCCGTTAGTTTTAAGGTGGTTAGCCAAATATTCTTGTTCAGTTTGCCCGGGAGTGGGTACTAATACTGCCTTTTTGCCCAAAGTCATTAAATCCATTAGTGTAGAATAGCCCGAACGGCAGAAAAGTGTCGGTGCGTTGAGAATAATTCGCTGCAATTCTTGTGTATTGATGTGCGGCACCAAATCGATGTTGCCGATTTTCATAATTTTTGGCTTTTTCGATGGAATACCGCGCACAATGAGTGATGGGAACAGATTGTCTCTCAGATAATTAACAAATTTGTGTTCCAACATACTGCGTTGTGGTTCCGGTCCCGATAACAAAACTACTATTTCGTAAGGTATAGGAGTTTTATCCTGTTGTCGATCGTTTTGAAAACGCGAGAGCCAACCGACAAAAACGGCATTTTTAGGTAGCTTCCATAAGTGCGATAGGTCGCCTGATAGGTTGTCGTTTCCCGGAACGTCTGGAATCCAGCAATGATTATAGCGGTGGATAATGCTTCGATGAACGAACCAAGCGATGCGTTCGGCAAACTTCAGTTCGGGAGGCATTTTTATGAGCAGTTGGTGAGTAATATAAACCGTTTCAACTTTTTTGTTCCACAAGCCGAAACGATTGTCGGAAATGACGGTGTCAATATGGTGTTTTGCAACAAGTTTTTTCAATCGGCGATGTTCGGAAGTTATGCTTTTGAGGAAATAGGGAATTTTTTTTACCAAAACTTTTACTTGCGAATTGCTTTTGCTGTATTTCACTTTCATCCCGATAAATTTTATAGCTTTCAAATCGGGAAATTCCTGTTTCAAAAATTCGAGTGCAAAACCGTCAGCAGCAATTACTACTTCTTTGCCTTGTCGGAGCAGTTCCTGAACGATAGGCACGCAGCGCGTAGCGTGTCCAAGTCCCCAATTCAGCGGACATAATAATATTTTCTGACCTTTTAAAGTGCTGACTGCCTGCTGTAAACGAGTTTTAGAATCCATAATATTATTGAATAACAGAAGTTGAAATACCTAATTTTTCGACTCGGTCGGCAATTTGTTGCAACACTGCACTATCTATTTTTTGCAGTGTGCTTATGGGCGGAATTCTGTCCAAAGAATAGATTTCCACCAATTTAGGACGAATATAGTCGATTGCATTCAGCCATGCCGACACTTCTTTTTCAGTTGTGTTGTCAACGGTTTGCCCGCGATATGTGCCTTTTAAGAAAAGTGATTGTACAATGAGATTACCGTTGAATTGCCGTTGTTGTTCGATAATTTTGGTAATATCGAACTTTGGGTTCACCGGTTGATTGATGAGTTTTACCGTTGCATCAATAACGGAATCCAATTTGAGAATATTGTTGTCCACTTTGTTCAGTGCAACAACTACAGCAGGGCGGTGTAGCATGGTAGCATTCGACAAAACGCTGATTTTTGTCTGTGGATAATAGCGATTGCGTAAACGTATGGTGGCATCGATGATGGCGGCGAATTGTGGGTGCATTGTCGGTTCGCCGTTGCCGGCAAATGTTATCGAATCCAATTTTTTATTGTCTGCGACCATGCGTTCCAACGTCTGCTCCAATTGCGTTTCTAGTTCTTTGAGCGAGGGCAAATGGGCTTTAGGATCCGTGAAATTGAACCCACATTCGCAATAGATGCAGTTAAACGAACACACTTTTGCTGTAGCAGGCAAAAGATTTACGCCTAACGAAATACCTAAACGGCGACTTTTTATTGGACCAAAAATAACGGATTCAAATAACATCGCACTAAAAATTTCAACTTTGTCTTCTATTTTTTAGTTTCTCTAATAGCACTGCGGCGTATTTTTCCACTGATAGTTTTGGGTAGCTCCTCCACAAAATCGATAATGCGCGGGTATTTGTAGGGTGCTGTAACATGTTTTACGTAGTCTTGTATATCCTTGATAAGTGTAGGTTTATCGGCATCTAAGTATTCTTTTGTCAGCACAATGGTAGCTTTTACCACTTGTCCGCGTATTTCATCGGGAACGCCAGTAATGGCGCACTCCAAAACAGCCGGATGAGCCATCAATGCGCTTTCCACCTCGAATGGTCCAATGCGGTAACCTGAACTTTTAATCACATCATCGGTACGACCGACAAACCAAAAATAGCCTTCTTCATCGCGCCACGCCACATCACCTGTGTGATAAATGTTGTCCGAATAGACTTGCTTAGTGAGTTGATTGTCTTTGTCTCTAAAATAGCCATGGAAAAGACCTAATGGTTTGCCGTTTTTCGTATAGACTACAATTTCGCCTTGTTCGCCTGCTTCTGTAGAACGTCCATCGGTAGTGATAATGTCCAAATCGTAGGCGGGATTGGGTTTTCCCATTGAGCCGGGTTTGGGTTCCATCCATGGAAAATTGGCGATGATAACGGTTGTTTCCGTTTGACCGAAACCTTCCATCGGTTTTACGCCGGTAGCTTGGTAAAAAGCGTTAAACACTGTCGGACTTAACGGTTCTCCGGCTATGGTGGCATATTTTAGTGACGACAAATCGTATTTCGTTAAATCTTCTTTTATCATAAAACGATATATGGTCGGCGGTGCGCAAAAAGAGGTGATGCGGTATTTTTCTATCATAGCGAGAATTTCTGCCGCGACAAACTTTTCATGGTCGTACACAAAAATGGTTGCACCGACAATCATTTGACCGTAAAGTTTTCCCCAAACAGCTTTTCCCCAGCCGGTGTCGGCTACTGTAAAGTGAATGCTGTCTTCGTTCAGGTTGTGCCAATATTTTGCGGTAACGATGTGTCCCAAAGGATAGGTGAAGTCATGAGCTACCATTTTTGGGTTGCCTGTGGTGCCGGAGGTAAAGTAGAGTATCGATATATCGTCGTTGGTATTCACATGTTTAGGACGCACAAAAGTTTTTGAGCGGCGTACTCCTTCGTGAAAATCTTGCCATCCGTCAGGGCAATTGTTACCCACTGCAACCAAATATTCCAAGGTGGGGCTTTCGGTGCGTGCCGCTTCAATTTCGCTGACCACACAATCATCATCTACAGCTACTATCATTTTTATGCCGGCAGCATTACAGCGGTAAATAATGTCTTTTTTAGTCAGCAGATGGGTAGCAGGTATGCACACTGCGCCCAATTTGTGCAGCGCAATAATGGAAAACCAAAATTCAAATCGCCGTTTCAAAATCAGCATTACGCGGTCGCCTTTTTTGATACCGAATTTCTGAAAATAGTAGGCAGTTATGTTGCTGTGGTGACGCAGTTCGTCAAAAGTAATGTCTATATGAGCGCCTTTATCGTTAGTCCAACAGATGGCGCGTTTCGTTGGATTGGTGCGTGCCCATTCATCTACAACATCGTAGGCAAAATTGAAATTTTCTGGCACTTTTATTTTAAAATTGGCATTGAAATCTTCGAGACTTTCAAACTCTGTTTGCTCAAGAAATTTTTCTATCATGTTTTTTTGTGGAGTTGTTTTTTTAAATAATTATTGCCAAAAATCTAACTTTTTCGTTGTTTAAGGCTTTCATTCCGTGTTGTTTGCGTGCATCGAAATAAATACAGTCGCCGGCGTTGAGAATCAGTTCGCTGCCGGCAATATGTAGCATCAATTGACCTTCGAGTACATAGTTAAATTCTTGTCCTTCGTGCTGGTTGAGGTGAATGGGCAAGTCGTTGGGTTCAACAGTAACTTCAAACGGTGTCGATTTTGCATTTTTAAATCCGCTCGCCAAATCTTGATATTTATAGGCTTTGGTGCGTTCAACTGATGCGCCTTTGCCTTTTCGTGTAAGGAAATAGGACTGAACGCGCGGTTCTGTTCCACTCACGAGAGTTGAAGTTTCTACGCCGTATTGTTGTGCAATTTTGCACAGCACGCTCATGGGAATATCGTATTCACCCGATTCGTAGTGCGCATATTCTGTTGCCGGAATGGCTATACTTTCAGCCATCTCTTCTACTGTCAGGTCTAAAGATTCTCTTAGTCCGGACAATCGGTAGGCTATTTGTTTAATTTGTTCGTTCATAGTATTCTAGCTTATTCTATATAAAACAATAATAAGCCCTTCCTGTACAAACACGAAGAGCTTTTATTGCAAAAAAATGACGTTGTGTTTGTCTTTTTTACACTTTCTTGAAAATAACGCTGGCGTTGTGTCCGCCAAATCCAAAGTTATTCGACAGAGCAGCACGTACGGTGCGTTGTTGCGCTTTTCCAAACGTAAAATTGAGTTTGTAGTCAATTTCGGGGTCTTCGTCTCCTTCGGTAAAATTAATAGTTGGTGGTATAATGTCATTTTTTACAGCCAAGACCGAAACCATGGCTTCTAATGCTCCTGCTGCACCGAGCAGGTGACCGGTCATCGATTTTGTAGAACTTAAGTTCATTTTGTATGCGTGTTCACCGAATACGTTCTTTATCGCTTTTACTTCGGCGATATCGCCTAATGGTGTCGATGTACCGTGAAGATTGATGTAGTCAACATCTTCGGGTTGCATCTCTGCTTCCTCAAGAGCGCTTTTCATTACTGTTGTTGCTCCTATTCCTTCGGGATGCGGTGCAGTAATGTGATAAGCGTCAGCATTTAGTCCGGCACCCACAATTTCGGCATATATTTTTGCTCCGCGCGCTTTGGCATGCTCGTATTCTTCGAGAATCAAACATGCGGCTCCTTCGCCTATCACAAATCCGTCGCGACTTTTGCTGAACGGACGTGAGGCTGTTTCAGGCGTATCGTTGCGAGTAGAGAGAGCGAACATAGCGTTAAATGCTGCCATACCCGTAGTACAAACACACGCTTCGGAGCCACCCGCTACCATTACGTCGGCTTTGTTCAATTTAATATAATAAAAAGCATCGATAATTGCGTTGGTAGATGAGGCACAGGCTGTAACCGTAGCAAAATTAGGACCTCTTAAGCCGAATTTTATGGAAATATAACCCGGTGCAAGGTTGCTAATCATGCGTGTGGTAAAAAACGGATTGAACCGTGGCGTGTTGTTTTCACCTTCCTGCGTGTAGTAGGTGCGCAACTCATCTTCAAATGATTTGATGCCACCTATACCGTTACCCCAAGCAACACCTATCTTATCTAAGTTCTCTGTTTCGAGGTTTAATCCCGAATCAGCTAAACTTTCGGTGGCAGCTCCAACCGCCAAGTGTGTGAAACGGTCAACCTTACGAATTTCTTTACGGTCAAAATATTGGGTAGGGTCAAAATTTTTTACTTCACACGCAAACTGTGTCTTGCAGTTAGAGGCATCAAACAAAGTAACAGGTTTAGATCCGCTCGTTCCTTTCAGTAAATTGTCCCACGTTTCTGTAACGCTATTGCCGAGAGGGGTGATTGCACCTAAACCTGTTACTACTACTCTTCTTAATTCCATTAAATAGTAAAATTATTTTTTTGCTTCTTCAATGTATTTGATAGCGTCTCCTACGGTGAGGATTTTTTCAGCTAAGTCTTCAGAAATTTGAATGTCAAACTCTTTTTCAAATTCCATAATCAACTCTACGGTATCCAAAGAATCTGCACCTAAATCGCCTGTAAAGCTAGCTTCGGGAGTAACTTCAGATGCTTCAACACCTAATTTTTCTACAATAATTGATTTTACTTTTTCTGCAACTTCTGACATAATTGTAAATTGTTTTGGTTAATAAAAAAATAATGATTTAATTTCAAGTGCAAAGAAAACCCTTTTTTTTCACATAACGCTTTTTTTTTTCATAAAAATAGTTAAATTTTGCACACAAGGCTATTTTTTGTGCAAAAATCTTTATTTTGAAAATGGTGATTTTTTACACAACCAACTTGTTATTAAGTGAATATACATGCTGTTGTTTTTACCCGTGTTTTTGTGTAAATAAACATAAAATAAGTGAATTAAGTTCAAATAACGGGTTTTTTGACCCTAAACACTCAAAAAAAGCGAGTTTTCACTTCATAAAAAATAGAGAAAAAGGCGAATTTTGGTAGAAAACTTGTAAATTTGCATTTCACATTCAAATAAAAACTTAGTATGGCACTTATAAAAACGGTAAGGGGATTTTCTCCAAAAATCGGTAAAAATTGCTTTTTGGCTGAAAATGCTACCATAATTGGCGATACGGTAATAGGCGATGGTTGCAGCATTTGGTTTAATGCCGTTTTGCGCGGCGATGTCAATTCCATACGCATCGGCAACCATGTAAATATACAAGACGGTGCTGTATTACATACGCTTTACCAAAAATCGACTGTCGAAATTGGCGATCATGTTTCTATTGGTCATAATGTAACAATTCATGGCGCGACTATACATAACTATGCTTTGATAGGCATGGGTGCAACCGTGCTCGACGGTGCGGTGGTAGGCGAGGGAGCTATAGTGGCGGCTAATGCGTTGGTGCTGAGCAATACAGTAATAGAACCCAATACTATTTGGGCGGGCGTGCCGGCTAAGTGTGTTAAGAAAGTGGACAAACAACAGTCAGTGGAAATTAACCAACGTATAGCTCATAATTACGCCATGTATGCAAGTTGGTACACAGAAGAACCTAACACTACCGAATAATGAAAAAAACAGTTACAGGATTATTTATAGTTTGCTTGTTGTGCTCGTGCAATCTTTGTGGCAGTGGTGCAACGGAAACAACTGATACAGCGTCTGAATCGGTACAAGAAACACTTGTTGTGCCGACTTTTGATGCCGATTCGGCTTACCGCTATACTGCCGAACAGGTAGCTTTTGGGGCGCGCGTGCCGGAATCGGTGGCACATAAGCGTTGTGCCGACTATTTTGTGGCGCAATTGACACGGTTCGGAGCAACAACAATGGTACAGGAAGGACTTGTGGAACGTTATGACGGGAAACTTTTCACGGCTAAAAACATTATCGCTTCGTTCGATACCATCAACAAACGGCGCGTTTTGCTTTGCGCTCATTGGGATACACGTCCGTTTTCGGACAATGACCCTGACGAAGCCAATTGGAATAAGCCTGTTTTAGGCGCTAACGACGGCGCCAGCGGTTGTGGTGTTCTGATGGAAGTGGCGCGTATTGTAGGACAACAAATGCCAAATATCGGTATTGACATTATTTTGTTCGATGCTGAAGATTCAGGCAAGCCGCAATTTTACACCGGTGCAATCCAGGAGCATACTTGGTGCTTAGGCTCACAATATTGGGCACGCAATCCGCACAAAAAGAACTACCGTGCGGAATATGGTATTTTGTTGGACATGGTGGGTGCGCCGAAAGCTACGTTTTATAAAGAACGTTTTTCGGTAAATTATGCTGCGTTTGTGGTGGATAATATTTGGAAGACCGCTGCTCAACTAGGTTACGACCATTATTTTATTGATAAGATAGGCACCTACATCATCGACGACCATTATTATATTAATGAATTGGCGGGAATACCGATGGCGGACATTATTCACACGACATCTTCGGAAACGGGTTTTGCCGATTATTGGCACACACAAAATGATACGATGGAAAATGTGGACAAAGAAACTCTGAAAGCTGTCGGACAGACAGTATTACATATATTATATATCAACTAACTAATTTTGTTTCACTTTTAATTTAAAGTAAATATGAAAGAATTTTTTAAAATGGCTTTTGCCACTGTGGTCGGATTGTTCATTTTCGGCTTATGTTCTCTATTTATTCTTTTTTCCGTTGCAGGCGCAATCGCTTCGGTTTCCGACACGGAAGTAAAAGTGCGTCCCAATTCTGTTTTTCACCTTAAATTGAGTGGTGTTTTAGTGGAGCGTTCCGAAGAGAATAGCATGGCTATTTTGATGGGAGAACTTGACGATAAACAGAAAGCCATAGGTTTGGACGAAATATTGGCAAGCATTCGCACTGCCAAGCTCAATGACAATATTGACGGTGTCTATCTGGAGTGCGATGCTTCGTTTGCAGCAGCACCGGCTTCGCTAATGGAAATACGTAATGCGCTTTTAGAGGTCAAGGAAGCAGGCAAATTTGTGGTCAGTTATGCCGATTTCTATTCGCAAAGCTGTTATTTGGTGGCTTCTGTGTCCGACAAAGTGTTGCTAAATCCTTATGGACATGTTATTATTCCCGGAATGACGATACGCACGGTTTATTTCAAAGATTTGTTGGACAAAATCGGCGTAGATATGCAGGTGGTGAAAGTTGGTACCTACAAGTCGGCTGTTGAACCCTTTATCAATACGTCGATGAGTGAGGCTAACCGTTTGCAGCTCACTGCTTTATCAAATTCTATTTGGACGAATTACAAATCTTCTGTGGCGGATTCGAGAGGTTTTAGTTCGGAAGTTATCAACCAATATGCCGACAAAGGTACATTTTTGGAAAACGCTTCGGCGGCTGTGGCAATTCATTTGGTCGATTCGTTGGTTTATCGCGCCGAAGTGAAAGCGATTTTGGAAGACTTTGTGGGTAAAGACGATTTTAAATTATTGACTTTGAAGCAGATGACAAAAGTTCGTTCTACTACAAAATATTCGGATAACAAAGTGGCTGTTTTGTACGCCAGTGGCGCAATAGACGGCAATGACCAAACAGATATGGATTCTGAACAAATTGCGAAAGAACTGTGTCGCTTAGCCGACGATGATGATGTGAAATGCGTTGTTTTGCGTGTCAATTCGCCCGGAGGTAGTGCATACGGCTCAGAGCAAATGTGGCATGCCACTACGTTGGTAAAGTCCAAAAAACCGCTTATTGTGTCAATGGGCGACTATGCCGCTTCGGGAGGTTACTATATGTCGTGCGCAGCTGACACTATTGTAGCACAGCCCAATACCATCACCGGCTCTATCGGTATTTTCGGATTAATTCCTAATATTCAAGGATTGACCGATAAAATCGGTTTGGATTTTGATGGAGTGAAAACCAATAAATTGAGCGATTTTGGCGATGTTTCGCGACCGCTTACGGCGACGGAAAAAGTGTTGCTTCAAAATTATATTAACGAAGGTTACGAACTGTTTGTAAAGCGTTGTGCCGATGGTCGCAAACTCTCTGTCGAATCTATCAAAGCCATTGGCGAAGGTCGCGTTTGGAGTGGTTTGGAAGCGAAGCGCATCGGATTGGTTGATGAAATTGGCGGCTTGGACAAAGCCATTGATATTGCAGTCGAAAAAGCGGGATTAACCAACTATATGGTGAAAGAATATCCGGCAAAGAAAAATCTCTTTACCAAATTGATGGAAGATATTTCGTCGGTAAAGACCGATATAGTTCGTGAAACTTTAGGTAAAGATTATACCTATTTTAAATATATCAATCAATTAAAACAGATGAGCGGTGCGCAGGCGCGTTTACCGTTTTTGTTGGAAATAAATTAATTGAATAAAAGACCGTACAGCCACGCTGTTATTGGCACATTTTTATAACAGGGTGAGGTTTAATTGATTTTTCAAAGTGGCAATTTCCGGTTTTTTCTCTATCATGGCGTTCAACTTTTCCGAAGGTGTGAACGCCATTTTTTTTACTTGTGCGGAGTCAACGGTTATTTTTACTGTTATGCTGTCGTTTTTCAGCGTTTTGCGTAAATGTGTGGTAAGTTTGTTTATATGGTTTTCTAAGTTGGTTTGTTGCAAATTATTTACCAAAGTTACCATACACGTATTGCCGTTTTTGTGTGGCGGGAAATTGAGCATAGTATTGCTGGCGTGCGTTTCGTCTGTTATGGTTTTTGCGAAACTGTTCCATGCGGCAATAAGGGCTTCTTCGGTGAACGGTTCATTCTGAGGCTCGGTTGATGCGTTTTGTGCTTTTGGAGCAGTTGCAGGCTGTTGAGGTGCAGCCGCCGGTGCCGTTATGGATACGCTTTTTGGTGCGCTCGTTAAAATTGGTTTCTCTTCCGTTATTTTAGTCGATATGGGCTTTTGTGCTGTTACTGTGTTGGTTAGCTTGGGTGGTTGCTGTGGTTGTTGTTTCGGTTGTGTTTCGGAAATCGGCTTCAATTCTTTTTTTTCGGGCGTGGGCGTATTATCATTAAATTGACACAAATGTATCAACAACAATTCCACTAAAAGGCGTTTGTTTTTGCTTTGTCGGTAGTTAAGGTCGCAGTCATTAGCAATTTCCAAAGCTTTGTATATAAAGTTGGGAGCGCATTGTTGCGCTTGGTGTTGGTATTGTTGCGCTACCGACGAACTTACTTCGAGTAGTACCAAAGTTTCTGCATCGCGACTTACCAATAGGTTGCGGAAGTGCGCCGCCAAACCGGACACAAAGTGTTGCCCGTCAAATCCTTTGTTAAGTATCTCATTGAAAATTAGTAACGAATTAGTTATTTCGCCTTTCAGAAAATGCTCCACTAAGCGAAAATAGTATTCGTAGTCGAGTACATTAAGATTGGCGATAACATCTTTGTATGTAACGTTTGTGCCACAAAAATTTACTACTTGGTCGAAAATAGAGAGCGCATCGCGCATGGCACCGTCGGCTTTTTGTGCAATAACGTTGAGTGCTTCCTCTTCGGCGGTAATACCTTCTTGTTCAGCAATATATTGAAGATATTCCACCATGTCGTTGATGCGTATTCGGTTGAAATCGTATATTTGGCACCGCGACAGAATTGTGGGAATTATCTTATGTTTTTCCGTAGTGGCAAGTATGAATATAGCGTGTGCCGGCGGCTCTTCGAGCGTTTTCAAAAAGGCATTGAAGGCAGCCGTAGAGAGCATGTGCACCTCGTCAATGATATAGACGCTGTATTTGCCCACTTGTGGCGGTATGCGCACTTGGTCAACAAGAGAACGAATGTCGTCCACCGAATTGTTCGAAGCCGCATCCAATTCGTGTATGTTAAACGAACGCTGCTCATTGAAGCCTTTGCACGATTCGCAAGTGTTGCAAGCCTCGCCGTCGGGCAGTGGTTGCATGCAGTTGATGGTTTTGGCAAAGATGCGCGCACAAGTGGTTTTGCCTACGCCTCGTGGACCACAAAACAGATAAGCATGTGCCAAATGGTTTTGAGCAATTGCGTTTTTCAATGTTGTAGTCAGAACACTTTGACCTACAACCGATTGGAATGTTTGTGGGCGGTATTTTCTTGCAGAGACAACGTATGGTTCCATGTGTTTTTTGTTTATTTACGACAAAGTTACAACTATTTTTGTAAACATAAAAGAAGTAGCGGGTTTTGTCCAAAAAACTCGTAACTAACTGATTGTGTTTGAATGAATTATTTCTTTTTCAGGTATTTTTCCTTTAGAGCATTGGCTTTGGCAATACTTTCAGGATTATTGGGGTTTACCAATTCGGGATCCATTTTCGGTATTTGCAAAATAGTACCCGGATAGACCTTATTCGGATTTTTTATTTGGTACGAATTGGCTTCATAAATGTACACCCAAAACGCTTGTTCACCATACCAACGACGAGAAATTTGTGCCAAACGTGAACCGTCTTTCACCATTTCGGTACCCAAAAATTCTTCGTATTCAAGAAATTGCAGGTTGCTTTTTTGGTTAGCAGAACTGTTTTTTGTACTATTCGTTTGCCCAATTACAGTAGTGGCGGAGAGCAACAAACCGATAAACAAAAGATTGAAAAGTGATTTCATACAGTAAAAAATGTTTATATTCCCAAAAGTTAATGCGCAAAGTTAAGCATTAAATTGTAAATTTAGAGATTTTGAAAAAATAATTGTGCGAAAACTAGTTGAAAAAAGATGTTTTGTAGAAAAAAGGCGTATCTTTGTGCGTTAACTTTTAAAAAACATGGAATTATGAAAAGTATTAAAGGAACCCAAACCGAAAAAAATTTGATGACTTCTTTTGCTGGTGAAAGCCAAGCACGTATGCGTTATACCTATTTTGCAAGTACGGCAAAAAAAGAAGGATTTGAACAGATAGCAGCTATTTTTTTGGAAACAGCCGAGCAAGAAAAAGAACATGCAAAACGTATGTTTAAATATTTAGAAGGTGGCATGGTGGAAATTACTGCTAAATTTCCCGCAGGTGTCATTGGTCGGACATTAGACAACCTTCAGGCTGCCGCTGCCGGTGAAAACGAAGAGTGGAGCGAACTCTATCCGCATTTTGCCGACGTAGCCGAAAAGGAAGGTTTTCCGGAAATTGCCGAAATGTACCGCAAAATAGCTATAGCTGAAAAAGGACATGAAGAACGCTACCGTGCATTTGTGAAAAATATCGAAACTGCGGCTGTTTTTGCCAAACCCGATGAAGTGGTGTGGCAGTGTCGTAACTGCGGTTACATTCATGTAGGCAAGGAAGCTCCAGAAGAGTGTCCGGCTTGTATCCATCCGCAAGCTCATTTCGAAATTATGAAAACGAATATGTAAGATTTTTCTTGCAAAAATATTAAGGGCAACGCAAAAGCGTTGCCCTTTTTTATTGAAAAACAGTATTTTACAAAACTTTTTACCGCACCACAACCTTTTCGATGGCGTTACCGATGCGGACAATATAAATTCCTGCGGAAACGGTAACCTGCTCCTTTGTCCCTTGGAGTGGAAGTGTGCGCACCAACATTCCCGACACATTATATACGTGTGCCGTACGCCCCGAAGCATTTCCCTTTAGGGGGTAGGGGGTAAAATCTGTCAATCATTAAGGGCAACGCAAAAAGCGTTGCCCTTAATATTAGAAATAAAATTATTCGGTTTTAAGCGTCAATTTTAGCGTAGGTAGCGTTTGCTTCGATAAAATTGCGGCGCGGTTCTACGTCGTCGCCCATCAGCATGGAAAATATGCGGTCGGCTTCGGCACCGTTTTCTATGGTGATTTGCCGTAGTGTGCGGGTTTCAGGGTTCATGGTGGTGTCCCAAAGTTGTGCCTCGTTCATTTCTCCTAAACCTTTGTAGCGTTGCACATGTATATTGCCGTCTGAACCGTATTGTTCAATAAATTGCATACGTTCTTTTTCATTCCAGCAGTATTGCTCTATTTTGCCTTTTTTGCAGAGGTAGAGCGGTGGCGTGGCAATGTAAACGTGTCCTTGTTCAATGAGCGGTTTCATGTGGCGGAAAAAGAAGGTCAGAATTAACGTGGCAATATGGCTACCGTCCACGTCGGCGTCGGTCATAATAATGACTTTGTGATAGCGTAATTTTTCCATATTCAACGCTTTGCTGTCTTCCTCAGTACCAATGCTTACACCCAATGCTGTGTAGATGTTTCTGATTTCCTCACTTTCGAGTACTTTGTGATGCAAGGCTTTTTCCACGTTCAGAATTTTACCGCGCAACGGCAAAATGGCTTGAAACAGTCGGCTTCGACCTTGTTTGGCAGTTCCACCGGCAGAGTCTCCTTCCACGAGGAAAAGTTCGCATTTAGCCGGATCTTTTTCAGAACAGTCGGCAAGTTTACCCGGCAGTCCGCCTCCCGAAAGTGGCGATTTTCGTTGTACCAATTCGCGTGCGTGGCGTGCTGCGTGGCGTGCCGTTGCTGCCAAAATTACTTTTTCGACAATGATTTTTGCCTCTTTCGGATGTTCTTCCAAGTAGTTACCCAAGGCTTCGCCTACAGCTTGGTCAACAAATCCCATCACTTCGCTGTTGCCGAGTTTTGTTTTGGTTTGACCTTCAAATTGAGGTTCGGCAACTTTTACGGAAATAACGGCAGTTAAGCCTTCGCGGAAGTCGTCGCCACTGATTTCTACTTTCACCTTATCGAGCATTTTGTTGTCTTCGGCATACTTTTTCAAGGTGCGCGTCAAACCGCGTCTGAAACCAGCAATGTGCGTTCCGCCCTCTATTGTGTTGATGTTATTGACATACGAATAGAGATTTTCATTATAACCGGTGTTGTATATCATGGCAATTTCCACAGGTGTTCCGAATTTATCGGTCGAAATGTGGATAACATCCTCTATCAGTTTTTCACGCGAAGAGTCGATAAACAGCACAAATTCTTCCAGTCCGAGTTCGGAATAGAATGTATTGCTGCGGTAACTGCCGTCTTCGTTTTTGTTGCGTTTGTCCGTGATGCTCAGGTAAATACCCGGATTAAGGTAAGCTAATTCGCGCAGACGTGCCGCCAATATATCGTAGATGTAAACCGTTTCGATAAAAATGGAAGCGTCCGGTAGGAAAGTAACTTTTGTTCCCGTTTTGTTAGATGTTCCAATCTCTTTTACCGCTTCTTTTGGGATACCGCAACTGTATTCCTGCATATAGAGTTTGCCGTTTCGCGATACTTCCACGCGCATGTACGACGACAGCGCATTAACGCACGAAACGCCAACACCGTGCAAACCGCCGGAAACTTTGTACGAGCCTTTGTCGAATTTACCTCCTGCGTGTAAAACGGTCATTACTACTTCCAACGCCGATTTGCCTTCCTTTTTGTGCATATCCACAGGAATGCCGCGACCGTTGTCTTCCACCACTATGGAATTATCTTCGTTGATGGTAACATCAATATTTTTACAATATCCGGCCATAGCCTCGTCGATGGAGTTATCGACTACTTCGTACACTAAATGGTGCAAACCCTTGGTTCCGATGTCGCCAATGTACATTGCCGGACGTTTACGTACGGCTTCCAACCCTTCGAGCACTTGAATACTACTGGCGCCGTAATTGGTTTTACTTTTGTTTGTTTCTGACATTAGTTTGTTATTAAATTAATACCTTATCTGTTGTTTTTCAGTCTTTTGAATAAGACTCGGATAAAACAAACAAATGTACAAATTTTATTTGAATTAATCACTATAAATAAGGAAAAATATATCAAAAAAAGTCTATTTTTTTCACTATCTTTGGGCGCAGTAAAAAAATGAAACGATGGCAACTTTGTGGCAACTATTCGGCACATTTACCAAAATCGGCGCATTTACCATAGGTGGCGGTTATGCTATGATTCCACTCATTGAGCGTGAGGTGGTTACGCATAGAAAATGGATAACTTCCAAGGAATTTTTCGATATGCTGGTGGTGGCGCAAACGGCTCCCGGTATTTTAGCGATGAATATTTCTATATTGGTGGGCAATAAATTGCGCGGCAAGCGCGGCGCAGTAGTGAGTGCTTTTGGGTCGGCTTTGCCGTCGTTTGTTATTATTTTGTTGTTCGCCATGTTTCTTACTCAATATCAAGAATTGCCCGCATTGGAAAAAATGTTTCGTGCGGTGCGTCCGGCGGTAGTGGCATTGATAGCTGTGCCGGTGTTTAAATTGGCAAAAACGGCTAATTTGACGTGGAAAACTGTGTGGATTTCGGTGGTGGCTGCGTTTTTAATTTGGTATTTTGGCGTGTCGCCCGTGTGGATTATTTTAGTGGCAGGTGTGGCGGGTATAGTCGTGCGCCTCTTTTTAGATAAGAAAAAATAACACAATATATTTTTAGTTTTTAACTTTTTGTTTTCATAAGTGGTTTATTTACAACTATTTTACGCTTTTTTCAAAATCGGCTTGTTCGGTTTTGGTGGTGGAGCAGCCATGATTCCGCTCATACAGTTTGAGTTGGTGGAGCGTTACGGCTGGATTACTTCGGCTGAGTTTGCCAATATGGTGGCGGTTTCGCAGATGACGCCCGGTCCGATTGGTATCAATTGTGCCACGTATGCAGGCTATTTGGCTTCGGGCAATGTGTTTGGTGCAGCATTGGCTACTTTTGCGGTGGTGTTGCCGTCGTTCATCATTATGCTGTTGGTAGCCAAAGCTCTGACAAAATTTAAGAACAACCGTTATGTGGAAGGTGCTATGCAGGGTTTGCGTCCGGTAATTGTTGGCTTGATTGCCGCAGCGGCTCTGTTGTTGATGAATAAAGAAAATTTTGGCGAAAATTGTGCCGATTATGTCAGTTGGATAATTTTTGCTGCTGCGTTCGTAGGGCTTCAATTTCTAAAAATCCATCCTATTGTGATAATACTGCTGGCGGCTGTGGTTGGGTTGATAATCTATTGAACAATAGGCAAAAACAAAACATCATAATTTTTTAGCTGAAGGAACAAAAAAGGGCTTTGTGGTGCTGTTTTTGTGCAAACCCAAAAATCTTGTAACTTTGCACGGAATAATTTTCAAAGGTAATGTGGGAAGAACGTACCCGATTGATGTTTGGTGTTGAAAGCTTGACGAAACTACACGCTGCGCATGTGTTGGTGGTTGGTTTGGGTGGTGTCGGCGCCTATGCGGCTGAAATGTTGTGCCGCGCGGGTGTGGGCGAACTTTCATTAATTGATGCCGATGTGGTGAGTGAGTCCAACATCAATCGTCAGTTGATAGCTTTGCATTCTACTGTGGGACAACCGAAAACGGAAGTGCTGGCAGCGCGTTTGCGCGATATCAATCCGAATGTAAAGTTGCATATTTTTCCTGAATTTTTGCGCGATGAGCGAACGTTGGAAGTGTTGCAAGCGGCGCATTACGATTTTTTGGTCGATGCCATTGATACGCTTAGTCCGAAGGTGTTTTTGTTGCGACATGCGTTTACATTGGGTATTCCTACGGTGTCGAGCATGGGTTCAGGCGGTAAAACAGACCCAATGCAAGTGCGGATTTGCGACATCTCAAAATCGAACCATTGCAAATTGGCGCACATGGTACGCAAAAATTTACATCGTTTGGGTGTGCGCAAAGGCATTACGGTGGTTTTTTCTCCCGAAATAGTGTCCGAAAATCGTATAGAAATAGTTGAAAATGAACAAAATAAACGCTCTAACGTGGGAACGGTATCGTATATGCCTGCCGTATTCGGTTGTTTTGCGGCATCGCACGTCATTCGCACGATAATTGGAGATTGATTGTTAGTTTGCCAAATGTTAAATAAAAACTGTTTAATAGATATAAAATGATAATAGCGAACAATATAACAAAGTCGTTTGGTAGTTTGCAAGTGCTCAAAGGTGTCAATTTGCAGGTAAAACCCTCCGAAATTGTTTCCATAATGGGTGCAAGTGGAGCCGGAAAAACCACATTGCTGCAAATTTTAGGAACATTGGAAACGCCCGATAGTGGCTCGGTTGTGATTGACGGTGTGAATGTGGGCAGCTTGCGCAAAAACGAATTGTCGCATTTTCGGAATAAAAAGATAGGTTTTGTGTTTCAATTTCATCAACTGTTGCCCGAATTTTCGGCACTCGAAAATGTGATGATACCGGCTCTTATCGGTGGCGCATCGTTCAGCAAAGCGGAAAAATCAGCGCGTGAACTTTTAACCTATCTCGATTTGACAAATAGAGCGGAACATAAGCCTTCGCAATTATCTGGCGGCGAAAAACAGCGCGTTGCTGTGGCGCGGGCATTGGTCAATCGACCGGCTGTTATTTTAGCGGACGAGCCTTCGGGCAGTTTAGACAGTAAAAACAAGGAAGATTTGAACCGATTATTTTTCGATTTACGTAAAAATTTCAATCAAACACTACTCATCGTAACTCACGACAAGGAATTGGCTTCCATTGCCGACAGGATGATAAACATCAAAGACGGAGTCATCGAACAAAACGATTGATGCCCGCTTATTCAAAAATGGACTATCAAACACACACTTTAGCCAACGGCATACGCATTATTCATCAAATGGATACGATGCCAATTCATTATTGCGGATTTGCCGTTAATGCAGGCACGCGCGATGAATTGGAAGGAGAAGAAGGCATGGCGCACTTCATTGAACACATGTTGTTTAAAGGCACCAAAAAACGCAAAAGTTGGCATGTACTGAACCGCTTGGAATCGGTGGGTGGCGGGTTAGATGCTTATACCACCAAAGAAGAGACGTTTGTCTATGCAACGGTACCAAATTTGTACGTTGAGCGTGCTATGGAATTGCTGGGCGATGTGATGTTCAACTCCACGTTTTCTCCTCACGAGATAAAAAAAGAGACGGATGTAATTTTGGAAGAAATTCAGCTTTACAACGATTCTCCTTCCGAATTGATATACGATGATTTTGATGAACAGGTTTTTGCCGGCTCATCGCTTGGAAAAAACATTCTTGGGAATGAAAAAGCGTTGGCTTCATTCACTAGTGGTGATGCGGTGCGTTTTATGGAGCGTTGCTACACTACTACCGAAATGGTTTTTTTCTCTATGGGCAATGTTGCTTTCGATAAAATTGTTCGCTGGGCAGAAAAATATTTTGCTGTGCCGCACTCCGAACGGCTTTTTAAACGTCAAAAGCCTGTGGCGTATGCTCCGACTCATGTTACACAAACGAAAGACACGTGTCAGGCGCATTGCATTGTCGGCAATCGGGCTTTTGGAATTGACGACGAAAATACGACAGCTATGTTTTTGCTGACGAACATTTTGGGCGGTCCAAATATGAGCAGTTACCTCAATTTGGCGGTGCGTGAGCGACGGGGCTTGGTTTACACCATCGAATCGTCGTATGTACCGTACAGCGATACGGGAATTTTTACCATCTATTTCGGATGCGACGAAAAACACATCGATAAATGTTTTTTATTGATAGATAAGGAGTTGCGTAAAGTTATGGAGCAACCGTTGGATGCAAGACATCTTTTAGTTGCCAAACGGCAGACAGCCGGCGGATTGCTGATAGAATCGCAAAACAAGGAGAGTTTGGCGTTGTCGATGGCAAAATCGTTTTTGCACCAAAACCGTTTTTTGCCTTACGAAGCGGTGATAGAAAAAGTGTCGGCGGTAACGGCTGAACAGATGTGCGATGTAGCACAACAGCTCTTTGCGCCCGAAAATTTGTCGCGCCTGATTTACAAATAACGGCATCATGCAAAACATAAAAGAGATAGAAGATTATATTGTAGCACACAGCGATACTGAACCCGAATTTTTGCAGCGGTTAGACCGTGCTACGCATCTTTTTACCATCAATCCTCGCATGGAATCGGGGCATTTGCAAGGGCGCATTCTGAAAATGATTTGCCGAATGGTTACGCCGCGCCGCATTTTAGAATTGGGGACATTCACCGGCTATTCGGCGTTGTGCATGGCTGAAGCATTGCCCGAAGACGGCATTTTGCATACAATTGAAATTAATGATGAGTTGGAAGATTTTATTCGCCAACATTTTGAAATGTCGGAATTTGCTGCTAAATTGCAACTACATATCGGTGACGCACTGAAAATTATTCCTACATTGGACGAAACGTTCGATTTAGTGTTTATTGATGCCGACAAACGCTTTTATGTGGAATATTTTGAAGCGGTGTTACCCAAAGTGCGTACGGGCGGATTTATTTTGGCGGACAATACGCTTTGGGGTGGAAAAATTGTGGAAAAATTTGCTGCCAACGATTGGCAAACGAAAGGCATCTTGCGCTTTAACGATTTTATTGCTAACGATAATCGAATTGAAAAAGTAATTTTGCCTTTACGAGACGGACTGACTTTAATAATGAAAAAATAACGCTATTTTATTATGAAAGAAACACCTATTTATCAACTGGAAATTAAAGTTCGCGACTACGAATGCGACTTGCAGGGCATAGTGAATAATGCTAATTACCAGCATTATTATGAGCATACACGCCACGAATTTTTGTTGGAAAACAATATCAGTTTCGATGCGTTGCACCGCGAAGGTATCGATTTTGTAGTGGCGCGTGTGGAAATGAGTTTTAAAACGCCGCTCAAGTCGCGCGACCGATTTTTATCGGTACTAACGGATGTACGGCGTGAAGGCATACGTTACCGCTTTTCACAAAAAATCTACCGTTTGCCCGATATGAAATTGTGCAATATGGCAAACACCGATTGCGTGGTGGTAATCAATGGCGTTTTGTCGTCATCTTGTGAAGCGGTAGATCGCTTGATGGCTTCTTTACAAAAGTAATAGTTAAGATTTTTTATTGGTGTTTCGTGGTTGAAGCTTGAATAACTTGTCGTTGCGCCGTATGATTTCGTTGGTTTTAATGGAGAATAGTGTGCCTTTTCCAACGCTTTCAACGCTGTTCATATCTACACGCAATTCTTTTATTGTATCCTCGTAAACTCCTGTGGTTTCGCCAATTACCAAAATTTTGTCGCCAACGTGCAAATCTTGTGCTTCTAACAAAAATTCTGCAACGCCTATTTTTTTGAAGTAATTGGTACATTTAGCTACGTAAACTTTCTTTTCGGTAGCTTGCGAACCGTAGTTGCTGCTCCATTCGCCTAAACGTTGCCCCAAATAGTAACCGTCCCAAAATCCGCGATTGAACACTTTGGCAAGTCGATTATCCCATTCGGCTATTTTCTTTTCGTTGAAACTGCCTTCCAAATAGCTTTCAATTGCCTCTTTATAACATTCCACCACAGTTTTTACATACTCAGCTCCGCGCGCTCGTCCTTCTATTTTCAGAACTCGGACACCCGAATCAAGCATTTTGTTAAGGAAATGAATGGTTTTTAAATCCTTTGGCGACATAATATATTGGTTGTCAATGTTTAGTTCAATGTCTGAATCGTTGTCTTTCACGGTGTAGCCGCGGCGGCAAATCTGCATGCAAGCGCCTCTGTTGGCTGATGCGTTGAGTTCGTGCAGACTGAGGTAACATTTTCCTGAAACAGCCATGCAAAGTGCACCGTGGCAAAACATTTCAATGCGTATAAGGTCGCCGTTGCGACCGCAAATGTGTTCTTTTACAATGGTATCGTGAATGGCGGCAACTTGTTCCAAATTCAGTTCGCGCGCCAGCACCACTACATCGGCAAATTGGGCATAAAAGCGCAAAGCCTCTATATTAGCAATGTTAAGTTGTGTAGAGAGATGTACTTCCACATTTTGCGAAACAGCATATTGCATTACAGCTACGTCCGATGCAATAATGGCACTCACACCGACTTTGCGAGCGATGTCCACTATTTGGCGCATCAACGCTAAATCGTTGTCGTAGATAATGGTGTTGATGGTCAGGTACGATTTTATACCGTGTTCGTTGCAAGTAGCAACAATTTTTTTCAAATCTTCGGTAGAAAAATTATTCGAAGAGTGGCTGCGCATATTTAGGTTTTCAATACCGAAATAGACGGAATCCGTTCCGGCGTTTATGGCAGCAACCAAACTTTCCCACGAGCCGGCGGGAGCCATTATCTCAATATCTTTTCGTTGTAAAGTTGCCATACTTTTTTTATTTATTGCAAAGGTACTATATATTAATGAAAAAGCGAACTACCCGATAAGAGAGTTCGCTTTTCCAAGTTTTCCAATTCTCATTATTTGGCTTTAGCTTCGGCAGCCAATGCTTTTTTCTTTTTCCTTTCTTCTATCTCGTAAGCAATAGGCGAAGCAAGGAACAATGTGGAGAAAGGTCCAATTAAGATACCCATCAACATAGCAAATACAAATCCACGAATAACCTCGCCACCGAAAATAAATATTGCCACCAATACAATAGCGGTACTCAATGTTGTGCTAAAAGTACGACTTAACGTAGCATTTAAAGAGTCGTTCACTTGTCGTGCAAAATCGCGTTTGGGATACAATCCGAGATTTTCGCGAATACGGTCGAACACTACTACAGTATCGTTTATAGAATAACCGATAACGGTCAAAATAGCGGCGATAAATGATTGGTCAATTTCCAAAGAGAAAGGCATAATGGTGTAGAACAACGAATAAAGACCCAATATAAACAAGGTGTTGTTTGCCAATGAAACTACTGCTCCAACTGAAAAAGCGTAGTTGCGGAAACGGACTAAAATGTAGAGGAAGATACCCAACAACGACAGCAACACAGCCCAAATAGCCGCAGTTTTGATATCGTCGGCGATGGACGGTCCCACTTTTTGCGAACTTTGAATACCAAAAGTTGTTCCGGAACCAAAATCTGTCGATGGAATATATTTTCCGTTTACAATTTCGTAACGGTCAACAAACATTTGTAGTGTAACGCTGTCGTTCATATATGGTTTTAAGCCATTAAACAACATTTCTTCTATTTGTGCGTCCATTGTTTCGTCTTGCGAATCGATAGCATAGTTGGTAGAAATGCGAATTTGGTTGGTAGCTCCCATGGTAATAACGTTGGTTTGCGACCCTTCAAAAACGTGTGATAATGTTTCACGTACATCATCGGCAACAATCTCTTTTTCAAAACGTACAATGTAGTTGCGACCGCCACTGAAGTCGATACCTTGTTTCAGTCCGCGAACACTCAATGAAACAATAGCGATTACGGCAAAGCAAGATGCAACAATGTAGCCGACTTTACGCAATTTTACAAAATTGATATGCGTATTTTTAAACCAGTTTTTCGTAAACTCTGTTGTAAACGGCAAGTTGTATTCTTTGTCTTTTTGCAACATACGCTCGTAAATCAAACGAGTCAAGAACACGGCTGTAAAGAAAGAGGTAATGATACCAATGATTAACGTGGTAGCAAAACCTTTGATAGGACCTGTTCCGAAGAAGAATAAAATAACACCGGTTAAAATAGTTGTTAAGTTGGAGTCGATAATAGCCGAGAAAGCGTTGCTATAACCGTCGTTAATAGATTTCTTCAAGTTTTTGCCCGCCAAAAGTTCCTCGCGTATACGTTCGTAAATCAACACGTTGGCATCGACCGACATACCCATGGTTAGCACAATACCGGCAATACCGGGCAAGGTCAGCACTGCTTGGAAAGAGGCTAAAATTCCGAACAAAAAGAAAATATTACATAGTAAAGCGGTGTCGGCAATTAACCCCGGAATTATACCATAGTACAAAATCATGTAAAGCAGTACGAGTACAAAAGCGATAACAAACGAAATCAAACCGTTGTTAATTGCCACTTGTCCCAACGACGGACCTACAACATCTTCTTGAACGATACGTGCAGGAGCCGGCATTTTACCTGATTTCAGAACGTTAGCCAAGTCTTTGGCTTCTTCGGTGGTGAAGTTACCTGTGATTTGTGAGCTACCGCCCGAAATTTTGGTGTTTACTGTCGGATAGGAATAAACATAGTCGTCCAAAACGATGGCGATGGATTTGCCGATATTATTTCCGGTCAAACGTTCCCACACTTTTGCGCCTTCGGAGTTCATCTTCATGCTTACGTTGGCGCGTGACGAAAATTGGTCGAAATCTACGTTGGCATCAGTAATAACGTCTCCTTCAAGTGGTGCACGTCCTTCTCTGTTGGTGGTTTTGTTGATGGCAATAAGCCCAAATGCCAACTGTTTGGCTTTCGGGTCAATGGGTTTTACTGTCCATTTCAGTGCTAAGTCGCGCGGCATTATACTTTTTACCTGTTTTAGGTTAAAGAAAGCGTTTACAGTAGCAGTATCCGATGCCAATACGACACCAACCAAAGGCCCTCTGCTGTTTTCGTAAACGTTCAATACAGAAAACAAGGGGTTGTTCTTTTTGAATTCAGCTAATGCTTTTTCTTGATCTTCGGACGTTTTTTTATCTTTGAGACTTGCCAGCAAAGAGTCTTTGTTTAATGTCAGCGAGTCGGTAGCGGCTGTTTCAATCGTAGCAGTAACAGTTTCTTCTTTTACTTCTTCGGCTGCTTCTTCCACTTGATTCAACTCGCGTATAATGGTGTTTGCTTGGCGCAACATCGGCATCAGTTCGCTGGCTTCGTAAGTTTCCCAAAATTCGAGATTAGCGGAACCTTGCAACAGTTTGCGCACACGTTCAGGCTCTTTAATACCCGGAAGTTCTACTAAGATACGACCCTCAACTTCCAACTTTTGGATGTTTGGTTGTACTACGCCAAAGCGGTCAATACGTGAACGTAATACGTTGAAAGAGTTAGAAATAGCACCGTCAACTTCTTCTTGTAAAACTTTTATTACTTCATCGTTGGTTGAACTTAGTTGAATTTTGTCTTTGAGTTCAACAGTACTGAAAATAGCTGACAACCTAGCGTTGGGGTCAATTTTTTCAAATTCTTCTTGGAAAATCTTTAAAAAATTAGAACCCGATTTTGTTTGACGCAGTTGAGTGTTTTTAAGTGCTTCGGTGAAAATTTCGGAGGTGTTGTATCCCGACAAAACCTTCAAAATGTCTGAAACAGACACTTCCAGTATGACGTTCATACCGCCTTTTAAGTCAAGACCGAGATTTATTTCCTTCTCGCGGCACTCTTTTAAAGTATAACCCAACCATACCTGTTCTCCGGCAATAGAGTCTAAATACTTGAATTGTTTGTTGCTGTCTCCTTGAGCGTATTCCTGTGCCTTTTTGTTGTAATGGCTTGTTACAAAGCTAAATGAGAGATAAAAAAGACATACTAAAGCCAATGCTATGGCGAATACTCTGACAAATCCTTTGTTTTGCATTTTAGTTAATTTATATTAATAATGGTGTTGAAAAATTGTTACAAAATTCGAACTGCAAATATAGCTTTTTTTTACACAAAAATAAGAATAAAATGAAATTATTTTTGAAACTGTTGAAAAACGGGCTTCTTATTAATGTTGTAAAAACGGAAAATTACCATAAAAACACCGTACCGTATTTTAATCTCGCAAATATTTTGTTGATAAATACGTGGTTTCTTCTTTTTTTTGTAATTTTGTACTTTTAATTACAAAAATCTAAAATAAAAATTTGTTTTTTGATGAACAGAATTGTAGAAAAAGAATATTTTTCGGCTAATGTTGTTAAAATAGTGATAGAGGCTCCGCTTATTGCCAAAGCGCGTCGTGCCGGACACTTCGTGATTGTACGTGTCGATGAAAAGGGCGAACGTATACCGCTAACCATTGCGACATCGGATACTGAAAAAGGCACAATTACGCTGGTTGTCCAAAAAATGGGGGTTTCTTCCACAAAGTTGTGTAATTTGAACGTTGGGGACAGCATTACCGATGTTGTTGGACCACTTGGTAAAGCCACGCATATCGAAAAATTCGGTACAGTAGTATGTGCCGGTGGCGGTGTGGGCATTGCGCCGTTATTGCCTATTGTGGAAGCGTTGAAAAAAGCAGGAAACCGTGTAATTACGGTGTTGGCGGCACGCACAAAGGATTTGGTGATTTTGGAAAAACAAATCGCCGAATATTCCGATGAAGTTGTGGTAATGACCGACGACGGCTCTTACGGCAAAAAAGGACTTGTAACACATGGTATTGAAGAAATAATTAATCGCGAAAAAGTGGATTTGTGCGTTACAATAGGACCTGCTATTATGATGAAATTTGTAGCATTGCTGACAAAAAAATACGATATTCCTACGGTGGCTTCTCTAAATACAATTATGGTGGACGGTACCGGTATGTGCGGTGCTTGCCGTATTACGGTAGACGGACAAACAAAATTTGTCTGTGTGGACGGACCGGAATTTGATGCTCACAAAGTTGATTTTGACGAAATGTTGATACGCTTAGGCGCTTACAGGGAAGAGGAAATGCTGGCGATGGAAAAATTCAAAAACAACAAATAAAAGAGATTTTGCTATGCAAGAAGATAGAAATACACCTTGGCGCTCAGCCTTACGCCAAAGCATGAAACCGAAAGAACGCACAGCCATTGAGCGTACGAAAATGAACGAATTGGACGGTGATTATCGCAGTCGAAATTCTGAAGAGGTAAATTTGGGGCTGACCGAAGAACAGGCAGTTATAGAGGCTAAACGTTGCCTCGATTGTGCCAATCCTTCGTGCATGACAGGCTGTCCGGTGGGGATTGACATCCCCGGTTTTATCAAAAACATCGAGCGCGGTGAATTTTTGGAAGCAGCCAAAACGCTGAAAGAGACTTCTGCACTGCCGGCTGTTTGCGGTCGCGTTTGTCCGCAAGAAAAACAATGTGAAGCGCAGTGTATTTATGTAAAAATGGGAAAACAGCCTGTGGCTATTGGTTTTTTGGAACGTTTTGCTGCGGACTACGAGCGCGAGAGCGGCAAAATTTCGTTGCCTAAAATGGCGGCAAAAAATGGTCGCAAAATTGGTGTCGTTGGTTCCGGTCCTTCGGGATTATCATTTGCCGGCGATATGGCTAAATTGGGATACGATGTTACCGTGTTTGAGGCTTTGCACGAAATTGGCGGAGTTTTGAAGTACGGCATACCCGAATTTCGTTTGCCCAATAAAATTGTAGATGTAGAAATCAACAATTTGGAAAAAATGGGCGTGAAATTCATTAAAAATTGCATTGTCGGTAAAACCATCAGTTTCGACGATTTGAAAGCCGAAGGTTATGAAGGGCTTTTTGTGGCGAGTGGTGCGGGATTGCCTAATTTTATGAATATAAAGGGAGAAAATTTGGTGGGCGTTATGTCGTCCAACGAATATTTGACACGCGTCAATTTAATGCATGCTGCCGATGATAATTTCGATACACCTATAGTTCGCGGCAAAAATGTGGCGGTGATAGGCGGCGGAAATACCGCTATGGACTCTGTGCGCACGGCACGCCGTTTGGGTGCAAAACGTGCCATGATTATCTATCGCCGTTCGGAAGAGGAGATGCCTGCGCGTTTGGAAGAAGTACAACATGCCAAAGAAGAAGGTGTCGAATTTATGACTTTGCATAATCCAATAGAATATATCGGTGATGAAAAAGGTCATGTAGTGGCTATGGTATTGCAAAAAATGCAGTTGGGCGAGCCCGATGCTTCGGGAAGACGCCGTCCGGTGCCTATCGAAGGAGCTGTCGAAACAATTCCCGTTGACCAAGTTATTGTTAGTGTGGGAGTTTCGCCCAATCCGTTGGTGCCGCGTTCCATTGAAGGATTGGCTGTTTCCAAAAAAGGCACGATAGAAGTAGATGCGGATACGATGCAAAGTTCCATTCCCACAATCTTTGCCGGAGGCGACATTGTGCGCGGAGGAGCGACGGTTATTTTGGCAATGGGCGATGGTCGTAAAGCGGCTGCAGCAATGCATAATTTTTTGCAAGAAAAATAAAAACTCACATTCTTTCTTCGGAAATGGCGTTTTTTTGGAATGAATTCCGTATATTTGCGAATTAAATGTCAATTTGAGTGTGTGTAAACATAACAAATTATGAATATTTGCGTTTTCTGTGCATCGGCTCCGCAAACGAGCGAAGCTTTTAAAGCCGAAGCTCGCTTGATAGGCAATTTTATAGCCGAACAGGGTCATACGTTAGTGTACGGTGGCGCTACAGGCGGATTGATGGATGCGGTGGCAGAAGCTGTCCACGAAGGTGGCGGCGATATTATAGGCGTGGTGCCGCAAGTGATAGTGGACAAAGGACGCAAAAGTACTTTGCCCGACCAACTGTATATCGTTGGCGACATGAGCGAACGCAAGGAGATGATGAAGGAATTTTCAGATGTTTTTATAGTTCTTCCCGGAGGATTTGGCACATTCGATGAGATGTGCGATGCAATAGCTTCGGGTATGATTGGTTTTCACGATGGGAAAGTGATAGTTGTCAATTCTGACGATTATTATGCCGGATTGATAGCTTTGATAGACCGTATGCATCACGAAAATTTAGGCTACAACCTGAAGGACGGAATTCTTAAAATTGTCAATTCGGCTGAAGAATGTATCAATTATTTGCAAACAATACAGCAATAACCTTAAAACTTTATTTATGAATCTGTTTTGGAAAAACTTATTGGGAGGCATGATGTCCACGGCGAAAATAGAAGCCAAATACAATGCCCTTTTAGCTGATTACAAACGCTACAAATTTATTGAGCAATCGAAAGAATTGGAGGAATACCAACACCTGTACGAACAGGTAAAATCCCCCGAATTTCGCGAAAACAAAAAAATGCTCTTGTCGCGTAAATACAAAGACACCCAAGAATATCGGGATTTAAAAAAATTTCGTAAGCTGGACAACAATTTTAACATTAATCACTATTACGAAACATTGGAGTCTGCCGAATTGAAAGATTTTTTAGCTTTCAAAAAAACGCCCGAATACCGTCTGTTGGGCAAAAAAAATGAATTGAAAAAATCGGAAGAACTGCGCCGTTATAAAAAATTTGAAAAATCGAAAAGGTACAAAAATTATATGCGCTTCCATTCTTCCTATATTATTAGCGAATATGAAAGGTTGAAAGCTAAAGTATCTACCAAAGAATTTATCGATGCAAACGATTTTTGGGCAGACAGAAATCGTTGGGAACGTACCGAAGATTTCCATACCGAACGCAGATATTTAGAATTATCTGCTAATATTGACATCATTTTTTATAAAAAGACAGACCCGAAACCGTTTGAGATTCTGAACAAATATACTTCGACATTTACTGAAAATTTCGATTGGAATACAATGAATGCTTCCAAATGGAACAGCGGATTTTTCTACAAACAAAAAGAACTGATTGGCAACTATTCGCTCACTTCTGAAAAACAAGGTAACAACAACGGTAACAACACGTTTGTGTCGGAGGGCATTTTGAATGTTGTGGTGCGAAAAGAGCCAATCGAAACACGTGCGTGGGATGCTAAATTAGGTTTTGTTAATCATCACTTCGACTATATGGGGGATGTTTTGCATGGTGCTAATGCTATTTCGCAGCAGTATGGCGTTTTCCGCGCTAAAATGCGTTTCAAAGGAAGAGGAATATCGCACGCTTTCTGGCTAACGGGCGACAGTAAACTTCCTATTATAAATATATGTAAATGCAACGGTAAAACATTAGAAGTGGGAGTTTATTGGAAAACAAAATTTGAAAATCAATACACTTCCAGAAAAATTACCGGCATCAATTTCGGGTCGTTTTTCATCTATTCGTTGGTGTGGACAAAAAGAGAATTGGTGTGGTATATAAATAATGTAGAAGTATTCCGTACGTCGAACGGTGTGCCAAGCGAACCGATGTTCCCGATGTTAAGTTCTTATATCACAGCCAAACAAAAAGGTGGCGAAGGTTTTATGGAAGTTGATTGGATAAAGTTTTATTCTAATTGTGACTAAAAAAATGCGTCAAATCCAAGTCAATAATTTTTCGATAGGTGGTAATCAGCGGTTTACGTTGATGGCCGGTCCGTGTGTTATTGAAAGCGAAAAATTAATTTTTACCGTTGCAGAGGAACTGAAGCGGATAACTGACGACTTGGGTATTAATTTTATTTTCAAATCGTCGTTCGACAAAGCAAACCGTTCTTCTTTTGCATCGTTGCGCGGTGTAGGCTTGGAAACCGGCTTACGGGTGCTCCAAAAAGTGAAGGAAACTTATGGTTTGCCCATTGTTACCGATGTACACGAGTCGTGGCAATGCTCTATTGTCGCCGAAGTGGCTGATGTAATTCAAATTCCCGCTTTTCTTTCGCGCCAAACCGATTTATTGGTGGCTGCTGCGCAAACGGGCAGAGTTATCAATATAAAGAAAGGTCAATTTATGGCTCCGTGGGATATGAAACAAGTTATTACAAAATGCGTAGAGTCGGGTAACGACCAAGTGCTTTTGTGCGAACGCGGTACTTCATTTGGTTACAACAATTTGGTGGTCGATATGCGGGGTTTGATAGAAATGCGTTCGTATGGCTATCCCGTGGTGTTCGATGCTACACATTCGGTACAGAAACCGAGCATCAATGGAACAACGACCGGTGGCGACCGTAAATATGTTTCGTATTTGATGAATGCCGCTTTGGCAATAGGTGTCGATGCAATATTTGCCGAAGTACACACATCGCCTGCCGAAGCTTGGTCTGATGCAGCAAATCAATTAAAATTGTCCGATATGCGCGCTATCCTTACGCGAGCGGTAGCCATCGATTCCATTACTAAAAATCTGTAATTATGGATTGCATAGCAAGAAGCAAAGAGGTTTTTCGTCTTGAAATGTCAGAAATAGCAAAGGTTGCCGACCGAATTGATGAAAGAATCAATCAAGTTGTCGATTTAATTTTCCATGCAAAAGGGAAAGTTGTGATAACGGGCATTGGCAAAACCGGTATTATTGGACATAAAATTGCTTCGACATTGGCTTCTACGGGTACGCAATCTATTTTTATGAATGCCGCCGAAGCTCTTCACGGCGATTTGGGTATGGTTTCACCTGCCGACGTAGTGGTAGTTATTTCCAATAGCGGCGAATCGACCGAAATTCTTAATATTATTGACCCTGTGAAAAAAATGGGCTGTCCCATTGTTGCCATAACGGGAAATATAAAATCCAGCCTTGCTCAGAAAGCCGATTTCTGTTTGGATATAGGTATAGAAAAAGAGGCTTCGAAAATAGGGCTTGCTCCCACCACTTCAACCACTGCCGCATTGGTAATGGGCGATGCTTTGGCGGTTTGTCTTATGGAAAAACGTAATTTCCGCCCCGAAAATTTTGCGTTGTACCATCCGGGTGGTGCGCTTGGGCGTCGAATGCTCACGAAAGTTAAAGATTGTATGACTGATGTTGTACCAATGGTATTCGAAACAACACTTTTTAAAGACATTGTGTGCGAGGTCAGTATTAAAAAATTGGGTGTAACCATGGTTTCCAACGCCGAAGGTGTCGTAACCGGCATCATTACCGATGGCGATATTCGCCGTGCCGTTCAGAAACATGACGAATTCCATTCGTTGACAGCGGCTGATTTTATGAGTACCAATTTTAAAACAATTGCTGCCGACGATATGGTAAACGATGCTTTGGAATTGATGGATTTATACAAAATAACAACGTTGGCAGTCGTTGATAAAACAAAAAACAACAATATAATAGGTATATTACATATCCATAATATCTACGGGTTTCGCAATCTCTGAGCAAAAAAACGTCATTTCACGAAAAATAGTTGATAAAAAACGCCAAAGTTTTTCAATTTTTATGCTGAAAAATATGTTTTTCAGGGATATTTATATCTAAAAATCTAAAAAAACAAATCCTATTTTATTTTTAAACACCTTATTTTAAGCAATTTGTATTTTTCCTTAAAAAAAGTCGCTGAATTTATTTGCGTGTTATTTATTTAAGTATTACTTTTGCATCCGCTTTTGGAAGGACGCTTTCAAATTTTTTTTTTGCACGATTTTTAAAAAAAATTGTTTTTAATTTTGGTAGTTAATTTTAAAAGCATTATCTTTGCACTCCTTTTCGGTCTATTTTTTTTGACCTGTTCACTTTTAGACTGTTTTAGGGATTTTTCGTTCTTTGATAATAATTGGAACAACAATGAATGTAGTATGTTAGGGCGGGCGTTTTTTTTTACGTCCAACCTGTCAATTTATTTTGAACTACGGAATCTGCGCCGGGAGAAATAATTTTTTACAATGAAGAGTTTGATCCTGGCTCAGGATGAACGCTAGCGATAGGCTTAACACATGCAAGTCGAGGGGCAGCACGGTGTAGCAATACACTGGTGGCGACCGGCGTACGGGTGCGTAACACGTATGCAACCTACCCGCTATTGGGGGATAACCCGGCGAAAGTCGGACTAATACCCCATATTATTCTTACCGGGCATCCGGTAGGTCTGAAAGATTTATCGATTGCGGATGGGCATGCGGATGATTAGCTAGTAGGTGGGGTAACGGCTCACCTAGGCGACGATCATTAGGGGTTCTGAGAGGAAGGTCCCCCACACTGGAACTGAGACACGGTCCAGACTCCTACGGGAGGCAGCAGTGAGGAATATTGGTCAATGGGCGCTAGCCTGAACCAGCCAAGTCGCGTGAAGGATGACAGATCTATGGTTTGTAAACTTCTTTTGCAGGGGAGTAAAGTGCGACACGTGTGTTGTATTGCAAGTACCCTGCGAATAAGCATCGGCTAACTCCGTGCCAGCAGCCGCGGTAATACGGAGGATGCAAGCGTTATCCGGATTTATTGGGTTTAAAGGGTGCGTAGGCGGGTTATCAAGTCAGCGGTGAAATTTTTCGGCTTAACCGTAAAATTGCCGTTGAAACTGGTGATCTTGAGTGCGAGCGAGGTAGGCGGAATGTGCCGTGTAGCGGTGAAATGCATAGATATGGCACAGAACTCCGATTGCGAAGGCAGCTTACTAGTACGCTACTGACGCTGATGCACGAAGGCGTGGGGATCAAACAGGATTAGATACCCTGGTAGTCCACGCAGTAAACGATGATTACTAGCTGTTTGCGATATACCGTAAGCGGCCGAGCGAAAGCATTAAGTAATCCACCTGGGGAGTACGTTCGCAAGAATGAAACTCAAAGGAATTGACGGGGGCCCGCACAAGCGGAGGAACATGTGGTTTAATTCGATGATACGCGAGGAACCTTACCCGGGCTTGAAATGCATCTGACCGAAGTGGAAACACTTTTTCTAGCAATAGCAGATGTGTAGGTGCTGCATGGTTGTCGTCAGCTCGTGCCGTGAGGTGTCGGCTTAAGTGCCATAACGAGCGCAACCCTTGCCGTTAGTTGCCATCAGGTTATGCTGGGAACTCTAGCGGGACTGCCACCGTAAGGTGTGAGGAAGGTGGGGATGACGTCAAATCAGCACGGCCCTTATGTCCGGGGCGACACACGTGTTACAATGGGCGGTACAGAGGGAAGCTACCCGGTGACGGGATGCTAATCTTTAAAACCGTTCTCAGTTCGGATCGGAGTCTGTAACTCGACTCTGTGAAGCTGGATTCGCTAGTAATCGCGCATCAGCCATGGCGCGGTGAATACGTTCCCGGGCCTTGTACACACCGCCCGTCAAGCCATGGAAGTTGGGGGGACCTGAAGTGCGTGACCGTGAGGAGCGCCCTAGGGTAAATCCGATGACTGGGGCTAAGTCGTAACAAGGTAGCCGTACCGGAAGGTGCGGCTGGAACACCTCCTTTATAGAGAGAAGGCGGGGTTCCGTATGAGGTTGGATGTGTTATAATGTTCGTTCTAACCTACTGCATAGTTGTTCGTTCCTTTTTTTTAGATATACGTGGGTAGCTGCGTAGGCGTTTTGAGCCGCATAGTCCTATAGCTCAGTTGGTTAGAGCGCCACACTGATAATGTGGAGGTCGGCAGTTCAACTCTGCCTGGGACTACTTATTCGGGGGATTAGCTCAGTTGGCTTAGAGCACCTGCCTTGCACGCAGGGGGTCAAGGGTTCGAGTCCCTTATTCTCCACCATTTAGCGTTTTAAGCTGTGGTGGTACGTGCGGTTGGCCGTGCGGTCGTTACTGCAACGCTAGGAGTTCCGGTTTTTTGTCCGGGCACGTAGATCTTTGACATTTTGGACAATAATTAGGAAAAAGAAGCAAGTATAAGGTATGGCGTAGCGGGCCGTGAGGTTCGCTTGCGTCAGCGAGCAATAAAATTTTAAAAGAAGCAAGAGAAGGGCGAACGGCGGATGCCTAGGCTCTCGGAGGCGAAGAAGGACGTGATAAGCTGCGATAAGCTGCGGGGAGGTGCAAATAACCATTTATCCGCGGATTTCCGAATGGGGCAACCCACCGTGGTGAAGCCACGGTATCCCTTTATATTGGGGAGGCGAACGCGGGGAACTGAAACATCTTAGTACCCGTAGGAGGAGAAAATAAATCAATGATTCCGTTAGTAGTGGCGAGCGAACGCGGAAGAGCCCAAACCGTTTCAGTTTAGGCTGCAACGGGGTAGTAGGGTCGCGACATCGGACGACATTTCGTGAGAAGAACCGGTTGGAAAGCCGGGCCATAGACAGTGAAAGCCTGGTATTCGAAGCGAGACGAACCGTAGCGATACCCTGAGTAGCGCGGGACACGTGAAATCCTGTGTGAATTTGCCGGGACCATCCGGTAAGGCTAAATACTCCCGAGAGACCGATAGTGTACCAGTACCGTGAGGGAAAGGTGAAAAGTACCCCGAACAGGGGAGTGAAATAGAACCTGAAACCGTTCGCCTACAAGCGGTCGGAGCACTTTTTTGGTGTGACGGCGTGCCTTTTGCATAATGAACCTACGAGTTGCCGTTGCTGGCGAGGTTAATCCTTTTAGAGGAGCAGCCGAAGCGAGAGCGAGTCTGAACAGGGCGTTCAGTCAGTAGTGGCAGACGCGAAACCAAGTGATCTACCCTTGTGCAGGCTGAAGTCTCGGTAACACGGGATGGAGGGCCGAACCGTTAAGCGTTGAAAAGCTTTCGGATGACGTGAGGGTAGGGGTGAAAGGCTAATCAAACTTGGAGATAGCTCGTACTCCCCGAAATGCATTTAGGTGCAGCGTTGCGTGTTTTTTTCAAGAGGTAGAGCGACCGATTGGATGAGAGGGCTTCGCCGCCTATCGAGTCCTGACGAACTCCGAATGCTTGAAAATAAAGCGCGGCAGTGAGGGCGCGGGTGCTAACGTCCGTGTCCGAGAGGAGAAGAATCCAGACCACCGGCTAAGGTCCCCAAATGTATGCTAAGTTGAACTAACGAAGTAGGATTGCTTTGACAGCTAGGATGTTGGCTTGGAAGCAGCCATTCATTTAAAGAGTGCGTAACAGCTCACTAGTCGAGCGATCCTGCGTGGATAATAATCGGGCATAAGCATACTGCCGAAGCTGTGGAATTCTGTCATTATGATGGGATTGGTAGGGGAGCATTCCATAGGCATTGAAGATTTAAGGTGACTTATATTGGAGCTTATGGAAAAGCAAATGTAGGTATAAGTAACGATAATGGGGGCGAGAAACCCCCACGCCGGAAGACTAAGGATTCCTGATCAACGCTAATCGGATCAGGGTTAGTCGGGTCCTAAGATTAAGCCTAAGGGCGAGGTCGATGGAAGAATCGGTTAATATTCCGATACTGGCGTACGGAGCGATGTGGAGACGGAGAAGTGACAGTCCTGCCCACTGACGGAATAGTGGGTTGAATGGTGTAGGCTTTGAGGGAAGTAGGCAAATCCGCTTTCTGAGCTGACCCTAACAGTACCGAGCGTTCTTGAACAATCGGATAATGGATGTAATCATGCTCCCTAGAAAATCCGCTAAGCGTTAATTCGTACGGCACCCGTACCACAAACGGACACACGTGGTCAAGTATAGAGTACTAAGGCGCTCGAGTGATTCATGGCTAAGGAACTAGGCAAAATAGTCCTGTAACTTTGGGAGAAAGGACGCCACTAGCGATAGTGGCCGCAGAGAAATGGCCCAGGCGACTGTTTAGCAAAAACATAGGGCTTTGCTAAATCGAAAGATGATGTATAAGGCCTGACACCTGCCCGGTGCCGGAAGGTTAAGAGGAGAAGTCAGCTCACGCGAAGCTTTGAATTGAAGCCCCGGTAAACGGCGGCCGTAACTATAACGGTCCTAAGGTAGCGAAATTCCTTGTCGGGTAAGTTCCGACCTGCACGAATGGTGTAACGATCTGGGCACTGTCTCAGCCATGAGCTCGGTGAAATTGTAGTATCGGTGAAGATGCCGATTACCCGCAACGGGACGGAAAGACCCCGTGAACCTTTACTGCAACTTAACGTTGAATCTGGGTGGTCGATGTGTAGGATAGGCCGGAGGCTGTGAAGGGTGGACGCCAGTCTGCTTGGAGCCGTCGTTGAAATACGGCCCTTCGGTCATTTGGGTTCTAACTCCCTCAGGGAGGACACCGTTTGGTGGGTAGTTTGACTGGGGTGGTCGCCTCCAAAAGCGTAACGGAGGCTTCCAAAGGTACCCTCAGGCCGATTGGTAACCGGTCGTAGAGTGTAATGGTATAAGGGTGCTTGACTGAGAGACCGACAAGTCGATCAGGTAGGAAACTAGGGCATAGTGATCCGGTGGTTCCGCATGGAAGGGCCATCGCTCAAAGGATAAAAGGTACTCCGGGGATAACAGGCTGATCGCCCCCAAGAGCTCATATCGACGGGGCGGTTTGGCACCTCGATGTCGGCTCGTCACATCCTGGGGCTGGAGAAGGTCCCAAGGGTTCGGCTGTTCGCCGATTAAAGTGGCACGCGAGCTGGGTTCAGAACGTCGTGAGACAGTTCGGTCCCTATCTGTTGTGGGCGTTGGAGGTTTGAGAGGATCTGACACTAGTACGAGAGGACCGTGTTGGACGGACCGCTGGTTTACCGGTTGTCCCGCCAGGGGCACAGCCGGGTATCTACGTCCGGATCGGATAAGCGCTGAAAGCATCTAAGCGCGAAGCCGGCCTCAAGATGAGACCTCGTTTGAGGGTCGTTGTAGACGACGACGTTGATAGGCCGCACGTGTAAAGCTGGCAACGGCAAAGCTGAGCGGTACTAATTACCCGAACGCTTCTTTTAGGGCTTTTCGCCCCGCTACGCATTCCTAATGTGTGTTTTATTTTCCTTTTTTTGTCCAACATGTCAATTATTATTTAGGTGGCTAAGGCGGTGGGGTTCCACCTCTTCCCATTCCGAACAGAGAAGTTAAGCCCGCCAGCGCCGATGGTACTGCACCGCAATGTGGGAGAGTAGGTCGCCGCCGATTTTGAGCAGCTTCATTTGAGAAATCGAATGAAGCTGCTTTATTTTTATAGAATACAATGAAAAAATGCCGCACAAAAACTTCTTTGTACGACAGTAAAAAAGGTTGTAGTTTTTCTATTTTTGTCGCGGAAATAGTAAAAGTGGCGTTCCGCAAAAATCCCAATTTTCGCGCAATTTGTTTTCTAAAAAACGCAAGTAAGGCAGCTTGATGTACTGTGGCAAATTAGCGAAAAAGATAAACGTTGGCACTTGCGTATCAGGCATTTGCGTTACATATTTTATTTTTATGTACTTACCTTTATAGGCAGGTGGCGGATAGTTTTCGATGAGTGGCAAGAAAAACTCATTCAGTTTGGCTGTAGATATTTTGCGCTTTTTATTTTCGTATACCTGTGTGGCAGTTTCTATCACTTTGAATATACGTTGTTTGGTGAGTACCGACGTGAAAATAATAGGAAAATCGGTGAACGGAGCCAGACGTTCGCGGATGGTATTTTCGTATGCTTTAATGGCTTTAGCCGATTTTTCTTCCACTAAATCCCATTTGTTTACGCAAACTATTAAGCCTTTGCGATTTTTCTGTATGAGTGAAAAAATGTTCAAATCTTGTCCTTCTATGCCACGCGTGGCATCTATCATCAGAATGCACACGTCAGAATTTTCGATGGCACGTATGGCGCGTATTACCGAGTAATATTCAACATCTTCGTTTACTTTAGCTTTTTTGCGTATTCCGGCGGTGTCCACCAAATAAAAGTCGAATCCGAATTTGTTGTAACGGGCATAAATAGAGTCACGTGTGGTGCCGGCAATGTCCGTAACAATATGTCTGTTTTCGCCTATAAAAGCGTTGATGAGCGACGATTTCCCGACATTAGGACGACCTACCACTGCAAAACGCGGCAATTCTTCTATCTCTTCTTTGTTATCAATATTGAAATGTTTTACCAATTCGTCGAGTACTTCACCCGAACCTAAACCGTTTATAGCAGAAAGAATCAGTGGGTCTCCAAGCCCGAGTTTGTAAAATTCAGCAGCTTGATATTGCAAATCAAAAGTGTCCACTTTATTGACCACCAAAAGCACTTTTTTATTACTGCGACGCAATATTTGTGCAACCATCAGGTCTAAATCAGTGATACCGCTCAACACATCGACCAAAAATAGAATAACGTCTGCCTCTTCGATAGCGATAACTACTTGGTGATTGATTTCCTCTTCAAATACGTCTTCTGAATTGACAACCCAGCCACCTGTGTCAATCACTGAAAAATCGTGACCGCACCATTCGCTCAAACCGTATTGACGGTCGCGTGTAGTGCCGGCTTCTTCGTTTACTATGGCTTGGCGTGTTCGCGTCAGGCGGTTGAACAGAGTTGATTTACCCACGTTGGGGCGACCTACAATGGCTACTAAATTTCCCATTTTATTATTGTTTTTTTTTATGTTTATACAGGGGCGCCTACTACTTTCGCAAGCAATTCCGTAACTCGCCGTAGCAAGCGGAAAGGCACCGTTTCACATTACTTATTCATTTTTATGCTCTATCTGATAACCGAAATTGCGGAGTTTTTTCTCGCGGTTGCGCCAATCTTTTTCCACTTTGACAAACAACTGTAAAAATACTTTTTTGTCGAAAAATGTTTCGATATCCTTGCGTGCTTCGGTTCCGACTGTACGCAGAGCTTTTCCGCCTTTGCCTATCAGAATGCCTTTTTGCGATTCCCTTTCGCAATAAATTACGGCGCTAATGCGGATAATTTTTTCCTCTTCCTTAAATTCTTCCACAACTACTTCCACCGAATAGGGAATTTCTTTACTATAGTTCAAAAGTATCTTTTCGCGGATGATTTCGTTCACAAAAAATCGTTCAGGTTTGTCGGTAAGAGCGTCTTTGTCGAAAAATGGCGGCGATTCGGGTAGTAATTCTTTAATTCGGGCAAAAAGTTGCTCGACACCAAATTTTTCCAATGCCGACAACGGAAATATTTCGGCTTTTGGCAGTTCGGAGCGCCAAAATTCGACTAATTCTTCCAAACGTTTCTGGTCAATCAGGTCAATTTTGTTTATTACCAAAATAATTTTGGTAGTGTCTTGCATTTTTTGCACTTTTTCCAGAAAAAAAGCGTTCTTTTCAGTCGAATCTAACACATCGGTTACATATAACAGCACATCGGCATCGGTAAGAGCGGAATTGGAAAATCCCATCATCGACTCTTGCAGTTTGTAGTTGGGTTTGATGACACCCGGCGTGTCGGAATAAACAATCTGATAATCAGTGTCATTCACAATTCCTATAATGCGGTGGCGTGTTGTTTGCGCTTTCGAGGTAATGATGGAAATCCGTTCGCCCACCAAAGCGTTCATCAACGTAGATTTGCCCACGTTTGGATTGCCTACTATATTTACAAAACCTGCTTTATGCGCCATAACCGATAGTTTAGTAGTATGGAATAAAAAGATATTGCAAAGATACTTAAAATAGCGATTAGTTTTTAATAAAAAAATGAGAAGATTGCTGTTTTTGCTTTGTAGTGGACGCTTTTTTGTGTTTTGTATTGCTTTGAAAATGTTCAAATGCATCGAAAAATAAAAAATCCGCCGATTTATGTGCAAAGTTTAACGAAATTGATTACCTTTGCACTCCCAAAGCGATTCGGGATGTAGCTCAGTCCGGTTAGAGTACGCGTCTGGGGGGCGTGTGGTCGCTGGTTCGAATCCAGTCATCCCGACAAAAGCGGTAATTGAATAGTTCAGTTGCCGCTTTTTTCGTTCCAAAGTTGTAGTTTCGTAACAAATCATTACCTTTGCATATTAAATCCGTAAAAAACAACTTATGGAACAGTATAAAATTAAATGTATTGGCGTGCTGACTTCGGGTGGAGATGCTCCGGGGATGAATGCTGCCATACGCGCCGTTACACGTACGGCTATTTTTAATAATATCCGCGTCAAAGCAATTTACCGTGGTTTTAAAGGTCTTGTTTCTGACGAAATAAAGGAATTTCAAACACAGGATGTAAGTAATATCATACACCACGGCGGCACTATTCTGAAAACGGCACGTTGTCAAGAGTTTAGAACGCCCGAAGGCAGAAAGTTGGCTTTTGAAACAATGCAACGTCACGAAATAGATGCTTTGGTGGTAATTGGCGGCGATGGTACGCTCACGGGGGCACGTTTGTTTGCTCAAGAATTTAATATTCCTATTGTAGGTATTCCGGCTACTATCGATAACGATTTGTGGGGAACGGATTGTACCATTGGCTACGATACGGCGCTGAATACCATAATGGAGTGTGTGGACAAAATCCGCGATACAGCTACATCGCACGAACGTTTGTTTTTTGTGGAAGTAATGGGGCGCGATGCAGGTTTTCTCACATTGAACAGTGCCATAGCAGCCGGTGCCGAAGCTGCAGTTATCCCCGAACGCGAAACGTCGGTGGAAGAACTTGAAAATTTAATCCGCAACGGTATTCGCAAATCTAAAAACAGCAGCATAGTTTTGGTAGCCGAAAGTGGCGGCGGAGCACAGGGACTTGCTGATAGAATACATCAGAAATTTCCCAACTACGATGTGCGCGTTTCTATTCTTGGTCATTTGCAGCGCGGTGGTTCGCCTACGGCATTCGACCGCATTTTGGCGAGTGGTATGGGCGTGGCGGCAATAGACGCTTTGCTCAATGAACAGCGCAGCGTGATGATAGGCATTGTGGATAATGAAATTGTAGATATTCCTATTGCTAAAGCCATAAAAGAAGACAAACAGGTACGCCCTGAAAAAATTGGCGTATTGCAAATTTTATCGATATAATGGATTTACAAAAATTGACACGTCCGAATGTATGGCAACTGAAGCCGTACTCTTGCGCCCGCAACGAATTTCAAGGCGAGGCATCTGTCTATCTTGATGCGAACGAAAGTCCTTACGGAGCACCCTACAATCGTTATCCCGACCCACTTCAATTGCAAGTAAAAAAACGTATCGGCGAAGTGAAAAATGTATCGCCCGATTCTATTTTTCTGGGCAATGGCAGCGATGAGCCGATAGATTTACTTTATCGTGCTTTTTGTGAGCCGAAGGAGGATAATGTAGTGGCAATAGAGCCGACTTACGGTATGTACCGTGTTTGTGCCGACATCAACAATGTGGAATACCGTACCGTTGCTTTGGATGAAAACTTTCAATTGTCAGCTGCAAAATTGTTGTCGGCGTGCGATGCTCATACAAAATTGGTGTGGCTCTGTTCGCCAAACAATCCTTCCGGTAATAGATTGGACGAAAAAGAAATTTTGAACGTAATAAAAGGATTTGACGGCTTGGTAATTCTTGATGAAGCGTACATTGATTTTTCGTCAGAAGTTCATTTTTTGCCGTTGTTGCACAATTATCCAAATTTGGTGATACTGCAAACTTTTTCCAAAGCATGGGCTAGCGCAGCCATTCGTTTGGGAATGGCGTTTGCTTCGCCCGAAATTGTTGGCATACTAACCAAAATAAAGTATCCGTACAATATTAACATATTGACACAACAACATGTTTTATCCGTTTTGGAAAATCACGAACAAGTGCGTCAGCGCGTAGCGGACACTCTTGTACAGCGTGAGTGGTTGCACGAAAATCTCTTGAAACTGTCGTTTGTAGAAAAAATTTACCCGTCGGATGCTAATTTTTTATTGGTAAAGGTAACCGATGCGAATACAATTTATCGAACATTGATAGAAAAGGGAATTGTCGTGCGCAATCGGTCGTCGGTTGCATTGTGCAACAACTGTCTGAGAATCACCGTTGGAACTCCCGAAGAAAATGCTATTCTGTATCAAATGTTGGCAACTTGCTTCGAATTTTTAAAAAAGTGAGAATTATTTGCTATTCTGCAAAAAAAGTCTTATCTTTGTAAATGATATCGCGGAGTAGAGCAGAGGTAGCTCGTCGGGCTCATAACCCGGAGGTCGTAGGTTCGAATCCTTCCTCCGCAACTACTTAAAAGACGGGACATTTGCTCCGTCTTTTTTTATTATCTTTGCAAATAAAAATCATTCGCCATGAAGTTAGCGATTATCAATGGTCCCAACCTCAATTTATTGGGCAAGCGTGAACCGAATATCTATGGAAATCAGGATTTTGAGAGTTATTTTAAAACTCTGCAACAGAAATATCCACAGGTAGAAATGGTCTATTACCAATCGAACGTTGAGGGTGAAATCATTAATAAAATCCACGAAATCGGCTTTTTGTTCGATGGCATCATTATCAACGCCGGTGCATATACTCATACATCGGTAGCTATTGCCGATGCGCTCAAGAGCGTTACTGCAAAAAGCATAGAAGTACACATTTCCAACGTTTTTAAGCGCGAAGAGGTGCGCCATACATCGCTGTTGTCGCCTGTGGTAGAAGGCACTATTGGCGGCTTAGGATTGCATTCTTACGAGTTAGCTGTCAATTATTTTTTACTCACACTTTAAACTTCATCCGCTTTTAGGCATCTAAAAGTCGCGATACTTTTTGTAACGCAGATTTTTTATTGTTTTTTCTTAATGGTTTTAAACCATAATTTTATGCGAAAATTATTTTTATTAACTGTCTTTCTCTTAATTTCGATAGTTTTTCAAGCGGCGATTATTAAAGGAAAAGTGATTGATGCCAATACCGGCGGAGCGATAGATTTTGCAAACGTAGTACTTAAAAAAACGGCTACAACAACCGTTGTAAGTGGTATAACGACAGCTGAAGACGGAACCTTCCGAATAGAAAATGTACCTTTGGGAGCGTACGATTTGGAAATTTCGTTTGTGGGCTACGAATTGTATGCACAGCAAGTAATTATTCAATCGCTTGACGAGGAAAAACGCATTGGCATAGTAAAATTAAAGTCAAATACGAAAGCACTTCAAGAGGTAGAAGTGATGGGACAGGCTTCGCAAATGCGTTTTGATATTGACAAAAAAGTGTTTAATGTAGATGCTAATGTGGCAGCAGCCGGCGCATCGGCGACTGATGTACTCGAAAACATTCCTTCGGTGGAAGTGGACAACGATGGCAATATTTCGTTGCGCAACAATTCGAGTGTGGAAATATGGATTAACGGTAAACCGGCGGGATTGACGGAAGATAATCGTGCGCAAATTTTGGAACAGATGCCTGCCGGAAGCATACAGGCAGTAGAAATAATCACCAATCCTTCAGCGAAATATAGTCCGGAAGGCACAGCGGGCATCATCAATTTGGTGATGAAAAAAGAGCGTAAATCCGGCTATTTCGGCAGTGTAACAGCAGGAGCGGGCTATCAACTGAAAGGAAAATTCAGTAGTAACGCTAGTGCCAATTTTAATTATAACAGTTCAAAAATTGACGCTTACGTCAATCTCGGTTTTCGACAACGGAGTATGAAGGGTGGCGGAAAAACAGACCGTTATTCATTTTTGCCTAAAAGTGAACAAAAGGACACCATTTCGTTTCAGCATCAGGAAAATGCAGATGAACGAATGTTTTGGGGATTATACAGCCGTGCCGGTCTGGATTGGCACATTGATAAAAAAAATACGTTGGGTGTTTCGGGCATGATAAACTACCATAACTCACGGAGTAACCAAACGACAAACTACAATACATTTCGCTATTTACCCATCGATACAGCTATATATCAACATGTTAGCTTTACTCCTTCTCAACGTTTGGCGTACAATGTCAGCCTTGACTATAAGCACGAGTTAGACCAAAAAGGTTCGGAAATTACATCGTCTGTTTCATACGGTCAGCACCAACGCAAGCAATATTCCCATTATAATCAAACTGTAGGTAGAGCTTTGGCTTACAAACAAGACCAATACAATGGTGGCAACAATCAAACGGCACAAGTTAAGGCAGATTATATTCAGAAATTTAGAGATAATATGAAATTGGAAGCAGGCGGGCAGTTTTCGTGGCAAAACCGTTTCTCTAATTCTATGACATGGGATTTTGTTAATCTTACTGACTCTTCCGTTCGTTCGGATTATAATGACTTTAAATACGAAGAATGGATAAGTGCGCTCTATGTAACATTTGGCGCAAAATTCGGAGGATTCAGTTTTCAAGGCGGCTTGCGTGGCGAATATACGGTAACCGATGTAGATACGCGCGATGATGAGAGTCAAGAGTATATAAATAGTCGAAAGAATTATTTTCAATTGTTCCCGACTGCCTATTTGTCGTATGCTTTTCCACACAATCACGAACTGCAACTTAATTACACGCGCCGCATCAATCGCCCGCGTGGACGCCAATTGAGCGCATTCAGAAATGTGTCCGACTCTACCAATATCTCATACGGAAATCCTAATTTAAATCCTGAATTTGCCAATTCGCTCGAATTGAACTATATCAAAAGTTGGGAAAAACACGTTTTATCGACTTCTATCTATTACAAGTACACGACGGATGTTATTCAGCGCGTTCAATTTCAATCGTTGGAAAATCCTCGTGTGATGGAAAGTACCTTCGATAATGTGGCTAAATCACAAGCGTTGGGCGTGGAATTGGTGGCTAAAAATCGGCTGTGGACTTGGTTGAATTTGACAACAACCGTTAATTTGTTTTATCAGCAAATGGGCGAAATCGTTTACCGCGATGTACTGCTTAAAGAGGCAAGTGACGGTTTTTCGTGGACGACACGTTTGATGGCTAATTTTATTTTTGGAAAAAGCTTTACAGGACAAATTACGGGGTCATACGGTTCTCCGCGTGTAATTGCGCAAGGCAAAACCAACCATTTCTATTCGCTCGATTTGGGTTTGCGTAAATCATTCTTAAATAAGACGTTGAACCTCAGTCTTACGGTGCGTGATGTGCTCAATTCGCATTCGTGGCACACTACTACTTGGGGCGATACCTTTTATCAAGATTTTGAACGTTACATGTATGGACCGCATTTTTCGCTGAACCTCACTTACAATTTCGGCAACATGAAGCCTAAGAAAAAACCGCAAAGCAACAGGGAGGTGAACGATAATATGATGGATGAAGGCGGCGAATATTTTGAATAATGAAGGAAAAAAGCCTTAGAAAACCGAAGTGGTTGAAAACCACTATTGTCGGCAGTGAGCGTTTCGCTTATGTGAACAACATTGTAGAAAAAAATTGTTTACATACTATTTGCGCGAGCGGTCGTTGTCCCAATCGCTCCGAATGTTGGAACCGTGGCACAGCTACGTTTATGATTTTGGGCGACATTTGCACCCGTTCGTGCCGATTTTGTAATACAAAAACAGGCAAACCGAAGGCTCCCGATTTGGCTGAACCTGAAAAAATTGCCGAATCTGTAAAATTAATGGGGTTGTCGCATGCTGTCATTACTTCTGTGGATAGAGACGATTTGCCGGATTTGGGCGTTGCTCAATGGGTTGCAACCATAGTCGCCATACAAAAAATTAATCCTACCACCACTATTGAAGTGCTTATTCCCGATTTTCAAGGAAGAAAATCTGCGATACAGCAAATTATAGAAGCTGCGCCTACCATTATTGGGCACAATTTGGAAACTGTCCGCCGATTGACACCTTCGGTACGAAGTGCAGCCTGCTACGATACGAGTTTAAGTGTGTTGCAACAAGTTGCCAAAAGCGGTATTCCTGCCAAAAGCAGCTTGATGTTGGGATTGGGTGAAACAGTAGAAGAAGTGTTGGAAACTATGGACGATTTGCGTGAAGTGTGTTGTTCCATTCTCACGTTGGGGCAATATCTGCAACCTACTGCCAAGCATCTTCCTGTGTCCGAATATATTCATCCTGACCGATTTGCCGAATATAAGCGTATTGCTCTCGAAAAAGGGTTTCGTTCGGTGGAAAGTGGTCCGCTGGTGCGCTCGTCGTACCATGCCGAACGCCTGTTACCTTGAACTGCAAAGGGTTTTTAGCGCAGCTTCGATAGTTTTTTTCTCAAATCCTCGGTTGAGTGCGAATTGGAATAGTTTGCCTTGCTTTTCGTAGTCCGATTTGTAGTTCAAATTTTTGGTTTTTTCTCTAAGCAACTCACATACAGTTTGTTCATATTCGTGTTCGTCAATGCTATCTAAGGCGTTTTTGATTTTTTCCGCATCAATGTTTTTGTTCCGCAACATGATTGCAATTTTGACTTTCCCCCATTTGTTAAAACGGAATTTGTCTCTGGCATAATAATCCGCAAAACGTTGCTCATCAATAAATTTATCTGCTTTTAGTTGGTTGATAATTTTTTCGATAAAGGATTCTTCAACGCCCCAAGTTTCCATTTTGGCAGTAACATCGGCAACGCACTTTTCAGCCAACGAACAGTAGAAAGCTGCTTTGTTCAGTGCTTCGTCGTAAGTTAGTTGTTTGGGAGAATTTCGCCGCTTCATGGCTATTTGCTGGCTTTCACAAAACGGTCGTGTCCGGAGAGGTCTTTGCGCAATTCTACGGTTTTGAAACCTTGTGATTTTAGTAGTTTGACAGTTTCTTTGCCGAACGCTTGATTGATTTCAAAAAACAGTTGTCCGTTTTCGTTGAGGTGTTTTTGTGCAAACAAACCTATGTGACGGTAGAAAAGCAACGGGTCATCATCGGACACGAACAAAGCAATGGCGGGTTCGTAGTCAAGTACGGTAGCATCCATTGCTGCTTTTTCGCTATGCCTTACATAAGGAGGATTGCTGACAATGATGTCGAACGTTTCGTCCCATGTTGCTTGCTTCAATATGTTGATGTGGTAAAAGTTGATAAACACATTATTGGCTTCTGCATTCTTGTGTGCCAAATGCAAAGCTTCAAGCGCAATGTCGAACGCAGAAACTCTCGAACCTTTTATTTTTTGTCCCAGCGTAATAGCAATGCAACCGCAGCCGGTGCCGATGTCCAAAATATAGGGTCGTTCTTTTTCGTTCGACTCTATTACCCAACTAACCAACTCTTCTGTTTCCGGACGCGGAATTAGAGCACGTTCATCTACCCAAAAGCGTAATTTCAGAAAATCCGTTTCGCCTAATATGTATTGGATAGGCTCTTTTGCTTTTAGTCGGGCAATAATTTGGTCAATGGCAGTCAACTGCTCGTTAGAAAAACAGAAATCGTCTTTAGCGAAAATTTCAGTATAAGAAAATCCCGCCACATGTTCTAAAATCAAACTTGTGAGCGTTTGAATCTCTCTGTTTGAAAAAAGAGGAGTGAGTTCGCTTTTTAATTTTGCGATAATTGCGGGTTTCATTGTTAGCGATACTGTTTAATCGTTTATCAGCATCGGCATTATCAGCGTCAATAGTTCTTCGTTTGGTTCGTTTTCAAGTGGAAGTATAACGCCGGCGCGCGATGGGTCTGCCAGTTCTATAATGATATCACTACTGCTTATGTTGTTTAGGATATCGATAAGGAAAGGCGCTTTAAAGCCGATATTAATGTTTTCGCCTTCGTATTGACAAGCTATTTTTTCTTCTGCCGAAATGGAAAAATCAATGTCTTGTGCCGATAAAAGGATTTCGTTTGTTTTTATGGAGAGTTTTACCAGACCTGTGCCTTGGTTTGAAAACACGGAAACTCGTCTCAAAGCATTGAGCATCACCACTCTATCTACAATTAATTTGAACGGATTATTTTGCGGAATTACACCGTTGTAATTCGGGAATCGCGCTTCTATCTGACGGCAAATCATCAAATATTCCGATAGTTTGAAAATGATATTCTTTTTGTCGAAACTGATTTCCACATCATTATTTTCTTTCACTATGACGTTGCGGAGGATGTTAGCCGGTTTTTTAGGCAACACAAACGATGCTTCTTCAGTTTCATTGGCTGTTTTGCTTATTAGGCGTACCAATTTGTGAGCATCGGTGGCTACGTAGGTAAGATTATCAGGTTTGATGTCGAAAAAGATACCTGTCATAGCGGGACGCAAATCGTCATCGGCAGTAGCAAAAGAGGTTTTATTGATGCCGCTCATCAACGATTCGGCGCTGACGGTAATGGTGTTGAATTCGTCTTCAAGCTCTGGCATAGTGGGAAATTCGTCGCCTTTTTGACCTATAAAATTATAGTTGCCGTATTCGGTTTTGATAACGATAGCTAAATTTTCAGGATTAATTTCAAATTTCAGTGGTTGCTCGGCAAATTCGCGTAGTGTATCCATTAAAAATTTGGCAGAAATGGCTACGGTAATCTCTCCCGAAGCGTCAACCACGGGAATAGATGTAGTTAGCGTTGTCTCCAAATCGGAGGCAGTAATGGTTAAAGTGTCACCTTCCAATTTCAGCAAAAAGTTTTCTAAAATGGGAAGCGGGCTTTTTGGGTTGATGGTTTTTCCGATAATTTGCAAGCGGTTCAAAAGAGCCGTGCTCGATACTGTAAAGTTCATAGTATTATTGTTTTAAATTATTTTTATTTCTTTTCTAACATACAAAGATAATGAGAGTTGTTTTATTTCGCAAATTTTTTGCAACGATTTTTTAAAATTTATGTACGGGTAAAAAAAATGCGGCAGAACGAAGTTCCATCGCATTTTTTATGATTATTATTTTCGAGTCAGTTTACTGTAAACGGAACACAATAGGAAGCGTAAATTTGCAATTGACCGCTTTGGTACGTTGACGTCCCGGTTTCCATTTCGGCATCGCTTCGATAACGCGGATAGCCTCTTTGTCCAAGCTCGGGTCAACGGAACGAACTACTTTGATATCGCCCACACTACCGTCACGCCTTACTGTAAATTGGCAGATAACGCGTCCTTGAATGTTATTTTCTTGTGCGATAATAGGATATCTTAACGTGTTTTGGATGAATTCCATCAACTTTTCTGTACCGCCCGGGAACTCAGGTGGAAATTCGGCAGCTACGTAAACGATATGCTCGTCAGGGTCATCCTCCGGCTCAACTACAGGAACTTTAATAATTTCTTGAGCTTTCTTGTTGTCGTCTTCACTAGAGAACACGATGTCTTTTGTCTCTTTCGTGTCTTCTACAATTTGAATTTCTTCGATAACATCAGGTGCCGGTGGTGGAGGTGGCGGAGGAGTTTCTTCTTGGATGGTTTGTTGGATGACTTCTTCTTCAAACGCTAATGCGTCAGAGCTTTCAACTTTGTAAACGGTAACTTCTTTTTGGGTCCATTCAAAAGCTGCATAGAGAACAGCTAAAACAAAGATGAACCCCATTAAGACAAAAGTAGTCCTTTTGCCTTCTAAACTTGCTTCGGGTGATTTTTTTATCTTCATATAGCGATTTTGTTTTTAATACAAAAATATTCTTCTGTAAAGAACAGGGCAAATGTACAATAAATTTTTTAATTAACGGTCAGAGTTTCTCGTTTTTTTTTACATAATGCATTCTTTGTGGGAACAACTACCATTATTCCTGTGTTTTTACTCTGCAAAGCGATATGTTCCGATAGCGGAATAGTGGTTGTGGTTATCTGTTTTCCTACTGCCGGAGCGTGCATAAATAAGGTTTTGCCGTTTTTACGAACAGCAAATCCCACGTGTGAAATATCCAAACCGTCTATTTGTGTGGTAATGGCGATAATGCTTCCCGTGGGTATGTTTTTTTCTGCAATTTTGAGTTGATGAATCGGAATATAGTGGAATTTTTGCGTGTTGATGCGTTTTTCGTGGCGCACTATTTCGGCTAAATTAGCGGAATTTTCCTTTAATTGTGCATAAAGTTGCGGGTGCGAACTCATAAAATTGACTTGGCACTTAAACGGTTCGCCACCCAATTGTTGGGTTAGGTTGTTTACGAAACCTTTTGCTTCGTTGTCGGCAATCCAATCCGAAAAATAGTGAAGTCGCGAACAGTAGCCGTCGCATTTTCCATTGCGGTAGCGTATGGCGGTAAGTTGGTTGCAATAGTCGGCAAACGATGCGCTGTCGGGCAGCAGCCACAATGCCAAAACCGATTCTACAAAAGTGGAACAGTCGAATTGGCGAAGATTTACCACTAAGCGTTCGTTACTGTTTTGGTCGAGCGTTTTTGCGACATACGGCGCTCCCAAAAAAAAATCACCGATGTCGGCACAGGTGTTATCGTGGTGAGTTTTTTTCCATGTTTGTACGCACTCAAAAATAACAGAGTCTTCGCTGGTGTAGTCTATGTTTGTTGCCGAAAAGAGACTGCATACAGGCATCGCACAAGTGCAAAGGCAGAAAAAAATCTTATTTTTCATCTTTAATTTCTTCATAATCGACATATTCGCCTCCATCTAAAGTAAAAAATTTCTTTTCCCACGTAATGTCCGGTTGCTTTTTTCTGATTTTGAAAGGGATTCTAAATACCGACTTGAATATGGAAACAGCAATGGAAATAATTGTCATTAATAAGATTAACCCTATGATAAAAAGGAATGAGATAAAACTGAACATAGAAGTTGGATTTATAATAATGAAATAATTTTTGCAAAAATAGTTATAAAAAATAGAAAACTCTCTTCTTTTTTGAACCTTTTAGTATAGAACGTATCTATTTATAGGAAATTGTTTATTGATAACCGTAAAAATTTACAAACATGAAAAAAATTGGAATGTTAGCCTGCTGCTTTTTATTAATGGGCGGTATGGTTTTTGCTCAAAATTTGGAAAATGCTAAAGAAGCTCCTATGAAGAAACGGATTTCCTATTCGCCGGAAACAATAGCTATGATGCGTGTCGATAGATTGATGCAGATTGTAGAGTTAACTCCACAAGAAAAGGACGCTGTGTATGCGTTATTCCAAAAAGAGGAAAAAGAGGCTTTGGCGCGCCGTGAGGCTGCAAATGCCGAACGTGAAAAGAGAATTGAAACGATAAAGGCGTGTCGTGAAAAATCAAATGCTGATTTGAAAAAAATCATTGGTGAAGAGAAGTATGCCCGGTACGAAGCATCGAAAGCCGACGATGGCAAAAATCGTGAATTACGTAGACCGTGCAACCCGCAACGGCAGTGTTTGAAAAAGAGATAACGTTAGGAATTAATCTGTAAAAATTACATGGCTTTCGAGAGGCAATCTTTCGAAAGCTATTTTTTTTTGCGTCATTTGCTCACGGGAAAGGCATATTTTCCGACATTTTCCCTAACTTTGCATATTATTTTTATTTCAGATGAAAAAACTAACCATCGAAGAATTAGATAGAATTTCTGTAGAGGAATTTAAACAAACGTCCAAAATTCCTTTGATTATTGTGTTGGATAATGTGCGAAGTTTGTACAATGTAGGCTCTATTTTTCGTACAGCCGATGCCTATTTGGTGAAAAAAATCATTCTTTGCGGCATTTCTGCCACACCGCCGAGCGTTGAAATTCACAAAACGGCACTTGGAGCGGAAAATACGGTGGAATGGGACTATTATGCCGAAACGTTGGATGCGGTAGTTGAGTTGCGAAAAAATAATGTCGTGGTTTTTGCTGTTGAACAGGTGAAAAACAGTGTGATGTTGACTGATTTGAAGTTGGATAAAAACAAGTGCTACGCCGCTGTTTTCGGCAATGAAGTAAAAGGCGTTCAGCAGTCGGTGGTGGATGCGTGCGACGGTAGTGTGGAGTTGCCGCAATTCGGGACAAAACATTCGCTCAATGTGAGTACGACTGCCGGTATTGTTATTTGGGATTTTTGGAAACAGTTGAAGTGATATGAAAGCGTTTTTGAAAAATAGCACGTTTGGCGTGCAACTTGTGCTGGTGTTGTTCGCAGTTGTTGTTGGTCTTGCTCTGACTTCGGTAGTGATGGTGGCATTCCCGCAACAAATTCCGCTCAAATGGCTGCAAACTATTCAAACTGTTCTTGTTTTTTTGTTACCGCCGTTGGTGGTTGCCGTTTGTGTGTCCGATGCGCCGCTGGCTTTTCTGAATATACGATTAGAGAAGCGTTGGCGCGTTGTGATTGGCGTGGTGTGTTTTTCGGTGCTTGTTTTGCCTTTTATCAATGGTTTGGTAGCGTTAAATGAAGCTTTGGTTTTGCCGCAGTGGTTAGCACCTTTGGAGCAATGGATGAAAACGATGGAAGAGTCTGCCAAGCAATTGACCGAACAATTTTTAAGCGTTTCCACATGGCAAGGTTTGTTTGTTAACTTGCTGATAATGGCTGCATTGCCGGCTATAGGAGAAGAACTGCTTTTTCGTGGCGTGCTGCAACGCCTGTTTTCCGAAAAATGGGGCGCACATGTCGGCATTTGGCTGACGGCTGTTTTGTTCAGTGCCATACATTTGCAATTTTATGGATTTATTCCGCGTATGATTTTGGGTGCGGCGTTCGGCTATCTGTTGCTTTGGTCGCGTAGTATTTGGATGCCTATTCTTGCGCATTTTATGAATAATGCTTTGGCTATAGTGTTTTTCTTTTTGGAGTATAATGGCATTCTGACTTATAACACGGATGAAATCGGAGTGGGGCAAAATTGGTGGATGGCGGTGGCGTGCGGCGCACTTTCGTTGTGGCTGCTGTTCCGCATCAAGAGCCATTGCGATAAATCAGATAAAAATATGTAACTTTGCGTTTCCCAAAATGATATTACGATGAGATTAGAAGAAAAAATCAGTAAAGCAGTTGCCAATGCAGTAGAAGCGTTGTTTGGCGAAACAATCGAAGCAGATAAAATTCAGCTTCAACAAACCAAAAAAGAGTTTGAAGGTGATATAACGGTAGTTACGTTTCCGTTTGTGAAATTGGCGCGCAAATCGCCCGAAGAAACGGGACGCGCCATTGGCGAATGGCTGCTGAATAATCAAAAGGAAATTTCCGAATTTAACGTTATTAAAGGTTTTCTAAATCTTTCTATTCGTTCGGCGTTTTGGGTAGAAGCACTTAACGCAATAGCCGAAGATGAAAATTACGGCATACGCTCTGCCGAAAAAGATGCGTCGTTGTACATGATAGAATATTCATCACCGAACACCAATAAACCTCTTCATTTGGGGCATATCCGCAACAATCTTTTAGGGTTCAGTATCAGCGAGATACAAAAAGCAAACGGTAACCGTGTGGTTAAAACAAACATTGTGAACGACCGCGGTATTCACATCTGTAAATCAATGTTGGCGTGGCAATTGTTTGGCAATGGCGAAATTCCCGAAAATTCAGGAAAAAAAGGCGACCATTTGGTTGGCGAATATTATGTGCGTTTTGACAAAGAATATAAAAAACAGATAGCCGATTTGATGGCTGACGGACAAACGGAAGAAGACGCCAAAAAGAATGCGCCTTTGATGCAAGAAGCTCAACGTATGTTGTTGGCGTGGGAAAATAACGACCCCGAAACACGTCAGTTGTGGGCAACCATGAACAGTTGGGTGTATGACGGTTTCGATGAAACGTACCAGCGTTTGGGCGTTGATTTCGATAAAATTTACTATGAATCGAACACCTATTTAGAAGGCAAGACCGAAGTGGAAAAAGGTTTGGCAAAAGGCGTATTCTATCGTCGCCCCGACAATTCGGTGTGGGCAGACCTTACCTCCGAAGGTTTGGACGAAAAACTGCTGCTTCGCGCCGACGGCACTTCGGTTTATATGACACAAGATATTGGCACTGCCAAACTTCGTTACGATGATTATCCAATTGATAAAATGGTCTATGTGGTTGGGAATGAGCAAAATTACCATTTTCAAGTGTTGTCCATTTTGTTGGATAAATTAGGATTTTCGTTCGGAAAAGATTTAGTGCATTTTTCGTACGGTATGGTAGAATTGCCCGAAGGCAAAATGAAAAGCCGCGAAGGAACTGTGGTCGATGCCGACGATTTGATAGACGAAATGGTAGCTACGGCTAAAGAAATTTCCAAAGAACTCGGTAAAATGGACGGTTGCACCGACCAAGAAATGGACGAATTAGGCACTGTTATCGGACTTGGCGCACTGAAATATTTCATACTGAAAGTTGACCCCAAGAAAAATATGACGTTCAACCCGAAAGAATCCATCGATTTTAACGGCAATACAGGTCCGTTTATTCAATATACGCATGCCCGTATCCGTTCGGTGTTGCGCAAGGCAGATGAGCAAGCCATTGCCATTGAGCCGAGCAGCCTCGAAACTATTTCGGATAAAGAGACGTTTTTGGTGCGACTGTTGACGCAATTTCCCGATGTGGTAAAAGAAGCCGGTGACGAATTTAGTCCAGCGCTCATAGCCAACTATATCTACAATTTGGTAAAGGAATATAACCAATTTTACCACGATTTTCCTATTTTGCGCGAAGAAGCCGCCGAAGTGCGCAACTTCCGTTTGCTGCTGTCGGCAAATGTGGCAAAAATTGTGAAAACAGGAATGGGGTTGTTGGGTATTCAAGTGCCTGAAAAGATGTAATGTTTAATTGGTTAATTGTTGAACTGTTTAATCGTTACCCCCTCGTTCCCCAAAAAGGATAAGCAAATAAGTCAATTCGTTAATCCGTAAATTTGTAAATAAGTTCCCCCATTCAGGGGGTTAGGGAGCAATTCGCTCCTTATTTTGTAGTGGTGTGAAAAAAAATTACTAATTTTGCAGCCCATTCTTTAAACGCAGTTATGGTAGTTGTTAAATCGGTCAATGAATTGAAAAAACAGGTCGGACGACTTCGCGATGAGCACAAAAGCATCGGATTCGTTCCTACTATGGGTGCCTTACATCAGGGACATCTTCAGTTGGTTTCGCGCTGTGTCGCCGAAAATAATGCTTGTGTGGTTAGTTTGTTCATTAATCCTACGCAGTTTAACGATAAAAATGATTTTAACCGTTATCCGCGTACGTTGGAAAATGATACTGCTCTGCTGGCATCGGTGGGTTGCGCCATTGTGTTTGCGCCGTCAGCCGAAGAGATGTACACCCCTTCGGAGATGGAAACGGTATTCGACTTCGATTTCGGCGGATTGGACGAAGTGATGGAGGGCATCTTCCGCCCGGGACATTTCAATGGCGTGGTTCAGGTGGTAAGTAAACTCTTTTCGATGGTAACGCCCGACAGAGCTTATTTTGGTGAAAAAGACTTTCAACAGTTGGCAATTATTCGGCGCATGGTGCAAGTGATGAATTTCCCGATTGAAATTGTCGGCTGCCCCATTGTTCGCGAAAAATCGGGTTTGGCTTTGAGCAGTCGCAATGCTTTGCTGTCGGAACAGGAACGCACTACAGCGGCGGTTATTTATCGAACACTTTCGGAAAGCAAACAACTGATGCACGAAAAAACAGTCGCTGAAACAAAAGCGTGGGTGATTGACCGATTGAACGCTATTGACGGATTGAAAGTGGAATATTATGAAATTGTCAATGGCAATTCGTTACAATCCATCACCGACTGGTCGGATGCCGACTACGTGGTGGGATGCGTTACTGTTTATTGCGGTAAAGTTCGTTTGATTGATAATATAAACTATAAATAGAAAAACGTCTGCGAAATGTATGTAAATCTATTAAAATCAAAAATTCATAGAGTAACTATTACCGAATCCAATTTGAATTATATCGGTAGCATTACTATTGATGAAGATTTGATGGATGCGGCAAATATTATTGCCAACGAAAAGGTGCAGGTAACCAACAATAATAATGGTGCGCGTTTTGAGACGTATGTTATCCCCGGTAAACGCGGTTCGGGAGTTATTTGCATAAACGGCGCTGCTGCACATTTGGTAAATGTGGGCGATATCGTTATCATTATGGCTTATACGTGGATGGAGTTGGAAGAAGCAAAGCAGTTTAAACCCAGCATCATTTTCCCCGATACACTCCACAATAAATTGGTAAAGTAACTACAAAATAGTTGAATATAAAAGCCGTTTACAATTAGTGTAAACGGCTTTTTTGGTTGTATTCGGCAACGCAGCGACAAAATTCGGCTAAATCGTCGGGGTGAGTTTCAAAATGGTTGCCAACCACTACAAGGTCGGCGCCGCTCTCCATTGCCACTGTGAGTTGAGTGATAGATACAATGCCACCGCCCACTATCAAAGGAATGCGGCACTCTCGTTTCACCGCTTTAATAGTATCGCCCGAAATGGGGCGTTTCGCTCCGCTTCCTGCTTCCAAATAGATTAATTTGCAACCAAGCAGTTCGCCGGCTATAGCCGTTCGGGTAATTAAATCGGTAGCATCTGCCGGCAACGGAAGTGTGCCGCTTACTTGCTCAACGGCACTACGACATCCGCCGTCAATAAGCAAATAGCCTGTTGAAATAACTTCAACGCCCAATTGTTTGATTTGTTTTGCGGCTTTAATGTGCTGACCGATAATGTATTCGCTGTTTTTCCCCGACAGCAGCGACAGCAAAAGAATGGCATCGCATTGGTTGGATATTTGCATCGCATTGCCCGGGAAAAGCACTACGGGAATGTTGGTTAGCGCTTTAATGGCGATAACGGTTTGCTCTACCGATTTAGTGAGTTGGCTGCCACCGACCAAAATAAAATCCGGTTGCGCTTTGTCTGTTTTTTGTATAAGTTGCGTAAGGCGCTCACCGACACATTTTTCAGGGTCAATCAGTACGGCGAACAATTTTTTGCCTGCTTTCGTTTTGTCAATAATATAGTGGTAAGCGGTCGACATATCATTTTACAATCCAAACCAATACAAATTCGGGAAACACACGATAGTGAATAATGTAGTCGGTGGGCTGTTTGCTGCATGTTTCGCGGGCTTCCATAGTTCCTTCAAGGTAGGGGTGAAACACGTCAATATGCAGGTCGGCTACGAAATCGACTTTTTCCTTTCCGATAATTTTGTACAAAGCTTCTTTGGCTGCCCACATCAGCGTAAGTTGTGTTTTTTCGGTGCGCACGTCCACATAGCTCTGTTCCATTTCGGAGAGAAATCTCGTTTTAACGCGTTCCACTTTTTCCGAAATTTTCTCAATGTCAATGCCGACTGCTGCTGTGGGATGAAGCAAAATTGCAGCATAATTTCCTGTATGTGTGATGCTTATTGAATATGAGCGGTCGGTAAGATAGGGCTTACCGTTAGCTTCGTAGGCGATTGTTTTGGTTTCTCCAAGTACGCTGTTTAGTAGTGCGCGCGTTGCCAAAAATTCCAATTGGCGTTTTTTACTGCCAAATTGTTCTATCTGTGCGCTGATAATTGGGTCGTTGTCCAGCAAATCAAGCAACTCTTCTTTGGTTTCTGTTATTTCCCATAAAGCCAAAATAGCGTTGTCGGTGACTGTTTCATTTAGTATTACCATATTTTTTGTTTGTTATTAATTTTTCCACGAAAAAGATTCTATCAGTTGTATAATGTCCTTGTGTATAAATTCGTAGACAGGTTGAATGGAGTCAAAGTTTGGTAAGTTGTTGAAATAGAGCGCTCCGCGAAAAAAATGAGAAACACTGTCCGTTAAAAAAAATTGTGTCGGCGAAGCTGTATTGCCACTAATATCGTATAAAATGCCGTAAACGTGTGCGTCGGCGTTTTCAAACAGACGTTCGTTGATAGATTCCGCTTTGATAGTGTGTTTATAAACCAATTCACGCGACTCTTCAGTAATTTTTCTAAATTCCGCCGGAGTAATGCTTTTGTAGCTGCAATGAATGTTGGCGTTCAGTTTGGGATAGCTGATATCAATCCAGTTTTTTTGGTCTTTCCGATATGAATTGGGGGTTATTTCTGCTTGAGTGGAACAATCGAACGAGCAAGGAATGTCCGTCTTGCTTTTTTTGTAAGTAGCTTCGGTCAAATCAATGCGGTAGTAGCCGTAAGGGCGCGGGTAAGGCTGATTGCAGGCAGATAACCACAATCCGACAACGCCTAACAAACAGAAAAATCCTATTTTAATTATCTTTTTCTTCATCTTCTGTTTTGTCGCCAATAATCAGTTTTATCTTTTTGATGCGCCGATTGTCTGCTGCCAATACTTCAAATGTGTAATTTTTGTAGAACAGTTGTTCGTTTTTCACGGGAATTTCGCCTTTTATTTCCAGCAACAGACCTGCCAACGTGTCGGCTTCTTCGGCTATTTCATCAAATTCCGAAAGAGCTATGCCAGTGGCTTTTGCAAAGTCGTTCAGCAAAATTTTCGCTTCAAAAATGTATGTTTTTTCGTCTATTTTGGTGTAGAGCTGTTCTTCTTCGTCGTATTCATCGCTGATGTCGCCAACCACTTCTTCGAGTATGTCTTCTAGAGTTACAATGCCCGATGTGCCACCAAATTCATCGACCACAACTGCCATGTGCACTTTGTTGGTTTGAAATTCTTGCAACAAATCGTCAATCATTTTTGTTTCCGGCACAAAATAGGCAGGGCGTATCAGTGTTTGCCATTTAAAAGTGTTATTTTTGTTTAGGTGCGGTATCAAGTCTTTTATAAATAAAATGCCACGAATGTTGTCGTCGCTTTTGTCGATGATAGGAATGCGCGAATAGCTCCATTCTACAATGGTTTTCAGCACTTCATCAAAAGGTGTGCGTATGTCAATGGTAATCATATCCAATCGCGAAGTCATTATGTTGGCGACCGTTACGTTGCCGAAGCGCACAATACCTTCCAAAATCTCTTTTTCCTTGTCAATGGCATCGGTGGTGAGTTCCAATGCTTGTGACAGTTCATCGACCGACAAATTGTTGTGCGAATGCGTGGAAAGTTTGCGGTTTACCAATCCCGTAGAACCTACCAATATTTTAGCGAACGGTCGTACCAGCGATTGCAACACTTTCAGGGCAGGAGCAAAACGTTCGGTAACTTTTACCGCATTTTTCGAAGCGTACACTTTGGGCATTATTTCGCCGAACAACAGCAGTACAAAGGTAATGATAACGGATTGCACAACAAATTTCCACACCGGCGTGAGATTGAACAGATTGTCGATGAGATAAGCACCGAGTACCGTAATCGCTACATTCACGAAGTTGTTGGTAATCAGTATTGTAGCTAACAAATAATCTGATGATTCGCGCAGTTGCAGGGCGGTACGTGTGTTTTCGGTGTTTGCCGACTCCAAATAGTTAAGCTCTTGGGGAGAAAGTGAAAAAAAACCGGTTTCCGAAGCCGATACAAAACCGGACACGCAAAGCAATAAAATGATGATAATCAATATTAATCCGTCTGAAAAAGTAAACGGATTGACAATGCTCAAAAGCGTTAAAGGAATACTATCCAAAATAATAATGAATTAATGAAACAAAAAAGGACAGAAACAATCTGTCCTTGCAAAAGTAATCATTTTTAATGAGATAAAGGATTTTCCATCCTATTTTTCATTAAAATGGTAAATCATCGTTGATTTCTTCAACGTCAGGTTCTTCATTAACAATAGGAGTAGCACTTTCAGCAGCAGCTTCACTGCTTTGTTGCTCGCGTTTGCCAAGCATTTGCATGTTTTCGGCATAAATCTCTGTTATGTAGCGTTTTACGCCTGTTTTATCTTCATACGAACGGGTTTTTATTTTACCTTCGATGAAAATTTGGCTGCCTTTTCTCACATATTTTTCGGCTATTTCCGCAAGATTTCTCCAAAGAACAATGTTATGCCATTCTGTTCTATCCGGAACTTGAGTTCCGTTAGCCATTGTATAACCTCTTTCCGTTGTTGCTAATGGAAAATTAGCCACTGCTACACCTTTTTCTAAATAACGCACATCGGGATCTTTTCCTACATTCCCAATTAAAAAAACTTTGTTAACTGACATAATGGTATTAATTAAATAAGTGATTGAAATGTGAGGTCAAAGTAACGATTTTTTTTTTATTCTAACAAATAATTTCGTATAAATTTAAACTAAAAATTTATAAAGAGCTGTAAATTAGTGTTTTAATTTATATCCCGTGCATGCGTATTTTTATGTTAGTCAACACTTTTTTGGTATAAAGCGGAAAATCGCCCTGCATCATCCAGCCGTAATAACCGATGTCTTTGCTCAACACGTCTTCTACTTTTTGTCCTTTGTATTTCCCGAAGTTAAACACTTCTTCGTTTTTTTCGTTATAAATGATGCGCCCTGCAAAATCGGCGTTTTCATTGAATGAAGTGTATTTCGAGAGAAATTCGATGTTGTTTTGGAGGGTCGGGTAACGGTCGAGTTGCGCTTTTAACACTTCGTAAGTGGCTTGCGTGTCTGCCGCAGAACTGTGTGCGTCTTCTAAAATTTTGTCGCAATAGAATTTGTAAGCTGCGCTAAGCGTGCGTTGCTCCATTTTGTGAAAAATCACTTGTACATCAATAAAATTGTGTTTTTTCAGGTCAATATCCACGTCTGCACGTAGAAATTCTTCAGCCAATAGTGGAATATCGAACCGATTGGAGTTGTAGCCGGCAAGGTCGCAACCTTCAAAATCGGTTGCTATCAATTTAGCCACTTGCTTGAATGTTGGGCAATTTGCGACATCGTCATCGTAAATACCGTGTATAGCCGATGCCTGTTCGGGTATGGGGCATTCAGGGTTGATGCGTATGGTTTTACTCTCTTCCATGCCATTGGGCGACACTTTCAAGTACGAAATTTCTACAATGCGGTCGGATACGATATTAATACCAGTAGTTTCTAAATCGAAGAAAATAATGGGCTTTTTGAGATTTAAGTTCATAATTGATAAGTTATTTTTCGTTCGTAACTAATGTTTTCAAATAATTTTCCAACCTATCCATGCCTATTTTTATATTTTCGATGGAGTTGGCATACGAAAAACGGATAAAACCTTCACCTTCCGTGCCGAAATCAATACCTGGAGTTACTCCCACATGCGCTTTTTCCAATAAATCGAAAGCGAATTTATAAGAATTAGAAGTAAATCGGCGTGCATCAGCGAAAATATAGAAAGCACCTTGCGGTTCGGTGTGAATGACAAATCCCATCTGTTTGAGTCGTTCGAGCATATATATTCGGCGTTCGTTGTAGGTGTTGCGCATCTGTTTTACGTCTTCATCGGCATATTTCAAAGCGGCAATTCCAGCTCGTTGTGCAATGCTTGATGCACAAATGAAAAGATTTTGTTGCAGTATTTGCAGGGAGCGCATGTAGCGTTTCGGTGCAATGAGGTAACCCAAACGGAGACCTGTCATAGCAAATCGTTTGGAAAATCCGTTCAGTACGAAAGCGTTATCGGTATATTCCAAAATAGAGTGGGTGCGACCTTCTTGGTACACAAGACCGTGATAAATTTCGTCTGAAATAATGGGAATGCCTGTTTTGGCAATAGATTTCATTAAATCTTCGCTCAACAGTGTGCCTGTGGGGTTCATTGGCGAATTAATGAAAATAGCACTCGTTTTGGGCGTAATACATTTGGCAATATCGTCCAAATCGTATTCGTAATTATTATCGGCGCGCAACGGCACCAATACGGGTTTGGCGTGAGCAGCCAAAACAAAATTTTTGTAGCACGCATAGCCCGGATTAGACAGAATAACTTCCGAATCTACATCGCACAGAAGTAACATAGTCAGCAATATAGCCGGCGAACTGCCAGATGTTACAACAATGCATTCAGGATCGACAGCAACATTATATTCGGAGTGGTAAAATTCGGCAATGGCAGTGCGCAATTCAGGCAAACCCAGTGAATGAGTGTAGTGCGTGTCATGTGCATCGAAAGCTGCTTTTGCAGCATCAACGGCACATTGCGGCATATCGAAGTCCGGTTCACCAACTTCTAAATGAATAATGGAAAAACCTTGTCGCTGGAGTTCGTTGGCTCGCTCCAGTATATCCATTACGATAAAGGAAGTCATTTGGTTGACAGACCTGTGTGTACTCATTTTTTAGTCTATGGCAATGTGTTGGGCTTCTATTTCTTCTTGTAAGAAAATAGATGCAGATGATTTGAATTTTTCGGGCGATTCGGTAGTTAAAAATTTCACTGTGCCGTTTTTAGAACATTTTTTCTCCATTTCCGGATGGTTTGCCAAGTAGTTTCGCAAACTCCGTGCAACGATGTCGCCTTGTGGAACAATGCGTACGTTCTTCGGTGTGTAATTTTTTATTTTCGGCAACAATAGCGGATAGTGCGTGCAACCCAAAATGAGTGTGTCTATTTTTGGGTTACGTTCTATGATGCGCGAGATGTGCTTTTTCACAAAATAGTCGGCGCCTTCCGTTAGGTGTTCGTTGTTTTCAATCAGCGGCACCCACATGGGGCACGCTTCGCCCGTAACGTTAATGTCGGGGAAAAATTTGCCTATTTCCAGCACATACGATTGCGACTGTATAGTGCCTTCGGTAGCCAAAATACCGACATTGCGACTTTGAGTAAGGCTTCCCACGATTTCGGCTGTTGGACGTATCACACCAAGTACGCGGCGGTTAGAATCTAACTTCGGCAAATCGTGCTGTTGTATGGTGCGTAAAGCTTTAGCTGAGGCGGTGTTGCAAGCCAAAATGACCAAATGACATCCTTGCTCGAACAGTTTGGTAACGCATTGCAGCGTATAGGCATAAACAACTTCAAATGAACGGTTGCCATAGGGCGTGCGGGCGTTGTCGCCCAAATAGAGATAGTCGTATTCCGGTAGTTCGTGGCGGATTTTTTCCAAAATGGTCAAGCCGCCGTAGCCCGAATCGAAAACGCCAATAGGCCCAATATGTTGGGGAAGGGTTTTCATTGCTATTTGGTTTTTAGTTCATTTTTTACCTGTTGGGTAATGTCTGTGCAAAGTTCGTCGGCGTAGAGTGGCGTTGTTTTGTCGAACACAATACTAATTTGCTGCATTTCGGCAACTTTTTTAATGGCATTTTGCACCGTTTGCTCAATGTCGTTGTAGCCTTTGGAGCGTTCGTTTTCCAACTCTTTCATATAGCGCAGTTTAAAGGTCGCTAAACGTTCTTCATATTCCGTAATTTCGGTTTGCAACGCCATTTTTAGAGCATCTTTCATCTCTTTGGCGTGTTTCATGTACTCTTTTACCTTTTGATGGTATTCGTTTTCCATACGGTTGTATTCCGCATTGTACAAAGCAAGGTCGGCTTGATACTTTTTTTCTATTTCGGCGGTTTGCGGCATGGCGTTAATCAAGGCTTGCCTGTCAACATAGCCTATACGAAGTTCTTGCGCCTGTGTGGTGAGCGTACCAATGGCAAGGAGTGCTGCAATAATAAATGTCTGTTTCATACGTCGGGGTTTATCTAAAAAAAGGCTACACGGAGGCAGCCTTTTTCTTATTGTTTAAGCGATTTATTGTAAAATGCCCAATTCTTTTTTTACCATCGCAGTAACGTCTATCACTTTGTCCGATTTGTAGAGAACTTCGCCGCCTGTTTGGAAAATGAACATAAAATTGTTCTTTTTGCCTACTGCGGTTATGGCGTTCTGTACTTTTTCGCGCATAGGTTTAATGAGTTCCTGCTGTTTTTGTTGGAAACTGGCTTGTATTGTTTCGTAAGCAGTTTGCACACGTTGTTGCATTTCAGCCAATTTTTCTTCTTCCATTTTGGCAATAGCGTCTGTCATGTTCGGTTTTTCCTTCTGGTACTTTTCGTAAGCTATTTTTATTTCGTCTTGAAGCCCTTGAAGGTATTTTTTGTTCTCTTCGCCGTATTTTGTCATAGTCTTTTCATACTCGCTGACTTCCGGCAATAACATCATGATTTCTTCAGCGTTAACGGAACCGAATTTCATATCTTGCGCCATGATGGCAATGGGTAAAACAAGTGCTGCTAAAATAAAAGCAATTTTTTTCATTATTGATTATTTTTTAAAATTGTGAATAGATTAATTTAAGTCTGCAAAGTTACTATTTTATTTTGAATATCCAAGTTTGTCGAGCACCTCATCGCTGATGTCTAACTTGGGCGATGCGAAGATAAGATTCATGCTCGAAGCTTTGTCCAAAACCATTTGGTAGCCTTTTTCGTTGCAAACGGCTTGCACGGCGTTGTAAATTTCTTCTTGCATGGGTTTCATCAAGCTTTCGCGTTTTTTGAACAAATCACCTTCCGCTCCAAAATATTTGCGTTTCAGTTCGTTAGCAGCTTTTTCTTTGGCTATTATTTCTTCCTCGCGCTGCTTTTTCATCTCTTCCGATAGAAATACCACTTCCGTTTGGTAATTTTTGTACATGGTTTGCACTTCTATCAGTTTGTTTTCTACTTCTTTTTCCCATCTTTTCGAAAGTTGGGTCAGTTGTTCGTTGGCGGTTTCGTACGCCGGAATGGCTTTCATGATGTATTCCATATCCACGAGCGCAAATTTTTGCGCATGACCAATTCCAATTGCCGACAGGCAAATGATTAGGGTTGTTAAAATCTTTTTCATAATCGGTTGTTTTTTATACGTTTGTTATTTTTACGTCAAAAACCTTGCCAAACTTATTTGTTTTGGTCAGGAAACGTTAAAATTCTTGTCCTAAAATAAAGTTGAAGTGGCTTCCACTACGCGATGTGCTGCCGTTTATAGGGTCAAATCCCCAGCCCCAATCGACTCCTAAAAGTCCGAACATGGGCAAGAACACACGCACGCCCACTCCGGCTGAACGTTTAAGGTCGAACGGGTTGAACTCTTTAAATTCAGCCCAACAATTACCGGCTTCCAAAAATGTCAAAGCCCAAATGGTGGTCTGTTCCTTCAGCAAAATAGGATACCGCAACTCCAATGTTAGTTTTGTGTATAGGTTACCGTTGTAAACGCCATTTTTGATGGATGTGAGCGAACCGGCTTCGTAGCCGCGCATACTGACGCTTTCTGTTCCAGCAGTGGTGTAGCCCGACATACCGTCTCCGCCGACATAGAACTTTTCAAACGGAGAACGTTTGTTTTTGTTGAAGTAGCCCAAAAAACCGTAGTCGGCGCGAGCCATCAGCACTAACTTTTCATCTTTGGTTACCGGTATGAACATTTTTGCATTGATTTTCCATTTGTGGTACTCTATCCATTTGTAGCGTTGGGGGTCGTCATCGGGCATGTTTTCGTATTTATCGCCTTCAAACAAAGAGTAGGGAGGCGTAATGTTGAGCGACATAGTGAATGATGAGCCTCGGCGGGTGTAAATGGGATTACTGATAGAGTTACGCATGAAAGTGATGCCCAGCGACAAGTTGTTGGACACGCCTGTAGAAAATCCGAAATAGCCTTTAGGCCAATCTTTGCAGTCGTAGCGTTGGTACGACAATTCGCCGAGGAATGAAAAATAGTCGTCCGGCCATTTCAACCGTTTACCGAAAGTAGCAGCGATACCCAAAGTTTTCAGGTAGATATTTTTGTCGTAGTTCGCTGTGTAGTTATAGTTGTCATAGTCGTTGTAATACGAATTGTAGTACGAATTGATATTGTCGTCGTAGGCGTTGCGGTAGCGTTTACTTAAGCCGCTTTGTATGGAGTAGTAAGCCGACAAAGAAAATGAATTTGGACGTTTGCCGCCCAACCACGGTTCGTAGAACGAAATGCTGTAGTTTTGGTAGTAAACACCGTTAGTTTGTGCGCGGATACTGAAAGTTTGTCCTTCGCCCTGTGGCAAAATCTTATACATTTCAGGTTTGAAAAGATTTTGTATAGCGAAATTGGTAAATTTCAATGCCAATGAAAACACAATACCTGATTGACCGTATCCTGCCGAAAACTCTATTTGGTCGCTCGATTTTGTTTCTAAATTATAAGTAATGTCCACCGTGCCGTCTTCAGGATTAGGTTGTATATCTACTCCTGAGAAAAGTTTTTCTTCATCGAATTGCTTCATTTGTGCCAATTCGCGCAGGGTGCGCACCAAATCGGATTGACTGTAGAGATTGCCCGGTTTTGTGCGTAGTTCGCGACGGATAACATGCTCGTAAATGCGCGTGTTACCGACAATGTTCACTTTGTTAATAGTGGCAGGTTTCCCTTCGTACATGCGCATTTCGTAGTCTATGGAGTCATTTTCGATATTTACTTCTACCGGGTCGATGTTGAAAAAGAGGTAGCCGTTGTCGCGGTAAAGTGTTGCCACGGCGTCTTCGTCTTCGTTGAGGCGTTTGTTGAGCTGTTTCAGATTATAGGTATCGCCACGTTTGATGTTAAGTACTTGATTGAGAAAATCGCTCGAATAGAGCGTGTTACCCGTCCATTTGATGTGGCGGAAGAAATATTTTTTACCTTCGTTTACGTCCAAATAGATATCAACGCGGTTGTCGCTATATTTGGCAACACTATCGAACGTGATGACCGCATCGCGGTAGCCTATCTCGTTGTATTTGGCGATGAGAAGATTTTTATCGTTTTCATATTCTTTGGCGATGTATTTTTTACTGCGAAAAAGATTGAGAATGTTTTTTGAACGGTTTGTCTTTTTCATAGCCCTGTCTATCTGGTTGAGCGATAATGCTTTGTTGCCCGTAACATAGATTTCGTGAACTTTTACTTTCGCTTTTTTATCAACACTAATGTCCAAAATAATACTGCCGGGTTGTTGTTTGTCGTTTTTCTGATAGATAGCTACTTCTGCATTGTGATAGCCTTTTTCGGCTACCGCTTTTTTTATGATGAGTTTTGTGCGGTCAATCAGGTCGGGTGTCAGTTGGCTGCCTTTGGAAATGTTTAATTTGCCTTCAATATCTTCCTGTTCTGATTTTTTGAGACCGAAATAATTGACTTGCGAGATGCGCGGACGTTGTTTAAGTTGAATTTCCAACCATACGCTGTCGTTGGTTACTTTAGTGGCTAAAATTTTTACATCGGAAAAATAACCTTGTTTCCAAAAGCGTTTTACGGCACCGGTAATTTCTGCCCCGGGAATTTTTATCTCTTGTCCAACCGAAAGTCCTGAAAATCCTATCAAAACGTATTCTTCGTAATTTTCAGTTCCGGTTACTTTTATGTCGGCAATGGTTTTTGTGCCAAGCGGTAAAGTGTAATCGACTTCAACCGTTTGGGGCTGAAGCGTTTCCGCTGTGGTTTGCGCTTTTGCCTTGCCAAATAGGCATACGATAAAAGCTATAATAAAGAAAATGAGGTATTTATTATTCATTTAGCTGTTCGCTTGTTTTTCCAAAACGGCGTTCTCTTTGTTGATAATCAACTATGGCTTTATAAAATTCTTCTTCTCTAAAATCCGGCCAATGTATAGGCGTGAAATAGAGTTCGGTGTAAGCAATTTGCCACAAAAGAAAATTGCTTATGCGCATTTCACCGCTGGTACGTATCATCAGGTCGGGATTCGGTATGTTAGCGGTGTTGAGATGGTCGTTTATGGTTGTTTCGTTTATTTTGTCGGGTGTAATTTTCCCATTTTTTACTTTTTCAGCTATTTTACGCATGGCATCGGTCAATTCCCAACGTGAGGAGTAACTTAATGCCAAAATAAGCGTTAGCCCTGTGTTTACAGAAGTTTCATCAATACATTGGCGAAGCCGTTTTTGCGTTTTTATGGGCATTTTATCAATATTGCCGATGGCTAAAAGACGAATATTGTTTTTGTGAAATGTTGGTGTCTCTTTTTTTATGTTTTCGACAAGCAAATCCATCAGCGCATCTATTTCTTCTTGCGGTCTGTTCCAATTTTCAGTCGAAAAAGTGTAAAGTGTCAGATATTTGATGCCAAGTTCGGTGGCGGCTTCGGTTACTTTGCGTACCGACACCACGCCGTTTTGGTGCCCAAAAATGCGGTCACAGCCACGCTCCTTCGCCCAGCGTCCGTTGCCGTCCATAATGATAGCCACGTGAGAGGGAAGTTTCGTTTTGTCTATTTGCTCTTTGTAACTTGGCATTTTTATTATCTCTGCAATTTGTATCTTGTGTTTTTATAATATTCCGGTTGATTTCGTCGGCAAGGTGCGCAATCTTTCCAAAAATTATAAGAAATGCTTAGCGAAGCACTTGAAAACCAATCTTTATTATTAAACAAACCTTTGCCGTTTAGTCTATCAGGGTCGTGTAAATTGTCAAAATTGTCAGTCATCAGCTTATGCATTCGCCACGATAGCCCAAAATTCAACCGCTTGGTGGCTTTTACTTTCATACCCAATCCGAACGGAATGTTTGGTGCTATACCATAGCTGTGTATCGTCAATCCTACGCCGGCAAAAATGTAAGGCGTAACTCGTTTAGCGGTTTTATCGTATTTTTTTATGCCGTAATTGAAGAAATTAAATTCTCCCATTATGCTGATGTCGCCAAAAACAGTCCTTGAAGCCGGTATATTGTAAAAAGCCGGTATGTCTGTTGCGCCGCCGTAGGCTTGCAAAGCTATTTCCCACCGTCCGTCAATGATATATTTGCCAAAAGCTCCAAAACAAGGACGTGTTCCTTTGAAAAGAGTCGGATTGCTGTCGCCCAAATAAAAAGAACCGCCTCCTAAAAGACCGATATCCAACTTATAATCGTCCTGCGCTGTTGCCGAAACTGACGCTAAAAAGCTGAAAATGAGCAAAAACGTTCTGAAATATCTTCTCTTCATCATTCTTAAAAATTCTATTGCGTCTAATAGAACGTTTATTATTTTCAAAAATTGCTACAAATGTAGTCATTTTATTCCAAAAAAACAGAATAATACGTTTTTCAAGTCGTTTTTTTTACAAAAAAGGATATTACCGACAGTTGTTGCAACAAATAGTTTTTTTGTCGGATAATAAATAGGCGAAAACAGCCTTTGTTTTGCCTAAAACCATTATATTTGCACAAAAATTTGGATTGATATATTAAAAAAATTAAAAATTATGCGTACTCTTGCCCAAATTATTTCGGTAGTTCTTCAGCCGTTATTCATTCCGCTATACGGCATGCTTTTACTGTTTTACCTGCCTATGTATCGGATGTTTTACACATTTAATCAAAAAATGTTCATATTTGGAGGTGTAGCGTTGTTTACAGCTGTAATCCCTTTGCTTATCATTTTACAACTCATTAAACTGAAAAAAGTGAAGGATTTTTTTATTGCCGACAAAAATGAGCGCACACTGCCTTATGTAGTTTGTTTTTTCTGTTATCTGCTTTGCGCAGTATTTTTGTGGTGGATTAATATTGATTTTTGGGTGGTGAATGTGATGTTTGGTGCAACTTTAAGTCTTGTACTGCTAATGGCGGTTAATTTTTTTTGGAAAATCAGCGCACACATGAGCGGTATAGGAGGGTTATGCGGTGCTATCTTTGCAGGCAGTATTCTTATGTTTGCCAATCCCGTATCTCTTTTTGCGGTAATTTTGTTGCTGTCGGGCGTGCTGGCATCGTCCCGCATCTACCTTAAAGCTCATACATTGGGGCAAACGTGTGGCGGTTTCTTTCTAGGTTTTTGCTGTACGTTTATTTTCGCTTTGTTATGAAGTTGTTTCGTTTTATGATAATTGCCGTTTTGCTGACGGGTTCAATTGCTGTCGGTGCGCAAACTATTCCTACTTTGCAGCAAAAGCTCAAAGGTGCAGTAGTGGCGTATGCCGTAACTGACATAGCAACGGGCAAACCGTTAGCGCAATGGCAAGAAACAACCGCTATAACGCCGGCTTCCATCACGAAATTGATAACTACGGCTTCGGCACTTGAAATGTTGGGTGCTGATTATCGTTTTAAGACTTATTTGGAGTACGATGGTGTTTTGAAAGATAGTGTACTCGAAGGTAATCTCTATGTGCGCGGTGGTGGCGACCCTACGCTGGGTTCCGAATTTTTGGGCGATCCGAATTTTATGTCAGTTTGGGTGGATGCCGTTCGTCGTGTCGGAATAGCCAAAATATGTGGCGATGTGGTGGCAGACGCGTCTGCTTATGACAATGAAGGGTTTAATCCGCGTTGGACGTGGATGGATGTGGCTAACTATTATGCATCGGGAGTGTATGGTATTTCCATTGCCGACAACACGCTTCATATTATGCTGAAAACAAATGCGGCGGGAACGGTACCTGAAATTCAGCAACTTAATCCGAATATTCCCGAATTGGTAATCGAAAATTACTTGCGGGCTGAAAAAATAAATTTCGATAGCGCCTATCTGTACGGTTTGCCGTTGTCAAATGTCCGCACTTTGCGTGGTGCAATTCCCTGCAATAGGCAAAATTTTGTGGTGCGTGGCGATATTCCAAATCCGCCGCTCTATTTGGCGCAATTATTCAAGCAAAATTTGGAAGAAAATGGCGTTACCGTTTCGGGAAAAGCGGCAGTAACTTGGAAAACGCAACCACGGAATTTGTTTTTCACTCATTATTCGCCTATGCTGAAAGATATAGTGAAAGTAATCAATTTTTACAGCAATAACCATTACGCCGAACACCTTTTTAAACAAATTGCTTTTGCACAAACGGGTAGCGGGTCAAACGAGGTTGCTCGACATTGCATCAAAAATTTTTGGCAGAACAAAGGGCTTGATGTTAGTAGTTGTTTTCAGTACGATGGTTCCGGATTGGCGCGTGAAAATATGTTTACAGTGCAGTTTTTCAACGATGTGTTGCTTTATATGAAAATCAAAAGTCGTAACGCTGACAGTTTTGCGATGTCGTTGCCAAAAGCCGGTAAGGAAGGTACGGTGCGCAACTTATTCAAAGGCAAAAATTTGCAAGAGAATATGTTTTTGAAAAGTGGAAGTATGTCGCGCGTACAAAGTTATTCGGGCTATATTAACAGTGGAACGCATCACTATGCCGTTACTGTGGTGGTGAATAATTTTTTGCAATCGCGCGCTGTTGTTGTAAAAGAAATACAAGAATGGCTGTTGGATGTGATGAAAATGAAAAAATGAAATCTCAGATTTTCCATATTGCCGAAACCACTTCAACCAATGATGTGTTGAAAAAAATGTTGCTCAAAAATGCCCTCGAAGAAGGTTTTACCGTGGTAGCCGATTTTCAGACAGACGGTCGGGGGCAAGTTGCCAAAAAGTGGGAATCGGAGCGTGGAAAAAATTTGTTGTTCAGTACTGTTTTTTATCCTTCCGATGTGCCGATTCAACAGCAGTTTCTCTTTTCAAAAGCGATGGCGTTGGGTTTGCGTTCGGCACTTACCGAACTTTTGAACGAAGAAGTACGCATCAAATGGCCTAACGATATTTATTGGCACGATAAAAAATTGTGCGGCATACTTATTGAAACGTCTGTGTCGGGCGGATTTATGACACAAGTTATTGTGGGAGTGGGAATTAATGTTAATCAAACGCAATTTGTCAGCGATGCGCCAAATCCCGTGTCCATGTGCCAAATAGCCGGCAAAGAGTTTGACCGCAACACGGTTCTTGAAAAAGTGGTGGTAGCCATGTTGTTTGAAAATTCAAATAGAGACGCAAATTTGCAACGCCGCTATTTCGATGCGCTCTATCGCAATGAAGGTTATCATCCGTTTTACTTAAAAGCGTTGGGGCAAACGGTACAAGCTAAAATTATAAGTATTGAGCCGTCGGGTGTAATGTGTTTGGAAACAGTTGACCGACAGCGTTTTGATTGTTATTTTAAAGAAGTTGAATTTGTGCTATAACTAAAAAACGGCTGCGAATTTTCGCAGCCGTTTTTGGTTTTTGTGTTTACGTTATTAACTTAAAAAGCGTCGATAATAGCTTTAAAATCGTTGGCTTTGAGCGATGCGCCGCCAATTAAACCGCCATCAATGTCAGGATTGGCAAATAAGCCTTTGGCATTGCTGCTATTGCAACTGCCGCCGTAGAGAATGGAACAATTTTCAGCTACTTTTTTGCCGTATTTTTCAGCTATTAAGCTACGAATGTAAGCGTGCATTTCTTGTGCTTGTTCAGGGGTGGCGGTCAGTCCCGTACCAATAGCCCAAACGGGTTCGTAAGCCAACACAATTTTACCGAAATCTTCGGCACTTAGATTGAATACAGAACCTTCCAATTGTGCTTTAACAACAGCATTTTGCTTGTTGGCTTCGCGTTCTTCTTTCACTTCTCCAATGCAGAAAATCGGTTTTAAATCATTGGCTAAAGCAAGTCGAACTTTTTCTTTAAGAATGTCGTAAGTTTCGTGGTAATAGGTACGACGTTCGGAGTGCCCGATGATGCAGTATTCCGCACCGGTCGATTTTATCATGGCTGCCGATACTTCGCCCGTGTAAGCACCTGATTCTTTGTCGGCACAGTTTTCAGCCGAAACCTTGATAACGCTGCCTTTTACCATTTCGACAACAGTTGCCAAATGGATAAACGGTGTGCCGATAATTACTTCGCAGTTCGGTTGTGCATCTGCCAAAATAGTTTTCAACTCTGTAGCTAAAGCTACGCCTTCTTGCAGGGTTTTATTCATTTTCCAGTTACCTGCCACAATGTTTTTTCTCATCTCTAAATATAATTATTTAACATGTTAATATACAGCATATTTGTTCAGAATTGTTCCTTCTTTCAATACTACAACACCCGGATTGGCTCGAATAATGGTTTTAAGAGTGATGGGATCAACTGAACAAAAGTTAAAGGTTGTGTTTGTAGCGTTCGAAAATTGTTCTCGTTCTGTTTCCCCTGAAGCGGTCAGCACATAAAATGGCTGTCCTTTTTCTGTCGCATATTGGTGCAATTTCACGAGCGACTCAAGACCGGTAAGGCGGGTCAGCGTCAGGTCGTACATAACTACCAAATAAGTAGTGTCAGGGTAGTACAATATGTCGGTAGTGATGTCGTCATTGTTGTTGTCGATAATCGCAAAATCGTGAATAGGTGGCACGTAGCCTTCTTTTATTTGAACGGTTTTTTGGTCTACAAAATGCCACGAAGTATCGTTGGCAGGATAATTTTGCAGTGTAAATTCTTTTTCCACACCGTCTTTTTCATAAATTAGTGTCGTTTTCGATTCGCCTTTTGGTGCATCTTCAGGAATGGTCATCAGTTCGATAATGTTATTACCAATTTTATAGGGGCGAAAATCGATGATAGGTAAAAAGCGTAGCGCATAAAATCCTAATGCCATCGGAATGATGAAAAAAGTAACGGTAAGCGTCCATGAAGGAAACGGTGACAACCATGTGTCACGCACTTTTTTGCGCAAAACCACTACAATAATGACGGCTGTCAATAAAACGATGTTTTTCCAAAAAGTTGCCCAATTACTGAGTATAATGGCATCGCCAAAGCAGCCGCAGTCGGTTACGGGGTCGGCAATAGCAATCCAAAGAGTAAGTGGTGTCATAATAGACATAAAAAGCAGCCCCACGAACGAACTTTCGCGCATACGTATGGAAAACACAAAATTGAGACCGATGACAAATTCTACAGAGCAAAGAATGAAAGCCGCCGTCAGTGCCAGCGGGCTGAGTTCGGTGAGGTTGAGTGCTATTAAATAGTCTTCAATTTTGTATTGCAAACCTAACGGGTCAACGGCTTTTACAAATCCTGACACAACAAAGGAGAATCCGAACAGCAACCGACAAATGTGCCAAATCACTTGTGCCGAAGTAGTTTTTTTAGGTTTTAAATAATGGTGGTTGTACATTTTAGTTTTGTGTTGTTTCTTCTAATTGAATTAATCCAAAAATGGCATAGTTAATCATATCAAAATAGTTGCCGTCCGAACCTTCGGAAATCAATGTTTTTTCATCGTTTTCCGCAATAGATTTGTTGCGATTTATTTTCGTGAGTATAATGTCGGTGAATGAAGTAGATTCCATGTCGCGCCACGCTTCTCCGTAGTCATGGTTTTTGTTCATCATCAGATCTTTGGCTTGTTGCAAATAGTTGTCGTATAGTTTTAAAGCCTGTTCGCTGGTCATATCTACCGAATCGGCGTAGTGGTGTTCGAGTTGTATAAGTCCTATAATTGCATAATTGACAATAGCCATCAGTTCGCCTTTTATACTGTCGCCTACAAGGTTTACGCCGGTAGTTTCTATGGTACGGATACGTTTAGCTTTGATGAAGAGTTGGTCGTTTACCGTTTGTGGTCGCATAATACGCCACGAAGGACCGTAGTCTTTCATTTTAAGAATGAAAATTTGGCGGCATTCTGCTACCACTGCATCAAATTGCTGTTCCGTTGTAATCATGTCGCTTTTGTTTTTAATTTATCTTTTATAGAGTCGTGAATCGGCAAGACTTTCCACTACGTTTACGATGTAGTCGCCGAGTTTTTCGCATTCCACAATTATGTCCATATAAACAACGCTCATAGCGTATGGATATTTTCCATCGTTCACGTCGAGTATGTTTTGGCTCTTCAGTTGGTTGCGGAAATTGTTAATTTCATTTTCCAAATTCTGCGTTTTGTTCACGTCTGAAACTTTTATTGTGTCAATTTCCAACAGGGCAGCCATTTGAGCTAAAGCACTTTCTACCAAATTGAACATCAGTTCTACATTAGCATTAATGTCTTCGGTAAACACTATCTTACCGTCGTTGCGGCGGTGTATGGTGCGTGCCAAATTGTAGCAACTGTCTGCTATACTCTCTATTTCGGAAATAATGCGCAGTTTCGTTTGTATTTGGCGTTTCGACTCATCGCTTAGGCGTCCTTCGGACACTTTTGCCAAATAGGTGGCTATTTCCACTTCCATACGGTCGCTGATGTTTTCGTATTTTTGTATGCGAGAGAATTTTTTGACAAATTCCACTTCGTTTGTTTCGTGGTAGAGGTCGCGCACCATACTCAACATTCGTTGTGTGCGTTGGCTGTAAAGGATAATTTCCTTGCCTGCTTGAACGATAGAAAGTTCTGCGGTGGAGAGCATTCCTGAGGAGATGAATATCAAGTGCGATTCTTCTTCATCTTCTAAATCTTTACTCGAAACCAATTTGGTAACAATGTACACATACGCCTTAGTAAACCAAATCATAATAAAAATGTTGATGAGGTTGAAAACCGTATGGAACATGGACAAACCAAACGAAACGTAATATTGCAGGTTGCCGAATTGGGTGGCAAGAGCTTTATTATTCGGGTCGCTCAAATCGAGTGTATTGGCGTTGAGTTGGTCTAAAACATCAGGATTGGTTGTGTTCAAATCTCTCACGAAATCGAATAGAGTGTTCGGGTCGCCGGCTAATGAAACGGAAATCCACGAAATCAATTTTATAAACGGGAAATATAGAATAAGTGCCCATATAGAACCTAACACATTGAACAACAGATGCCCCATAGCTGCGCGTTTAGCCCATATATTGCCCGATATGGAAGCGATGAGTGGTGTGATACATGTGCCGATGTTACTGCCAAGCACCATTGCAGCGGCTATTTCGAACGAAATCCAGCCTTTACTGCACATAACCAGTACAAGGGCGAAAGTGGCACTTGAAGATTGTATTATCATGGTGATTACCATACCTATAAAAGCAAAAAGAAGTATGGAACCGAAGCCCATTTGTGTGTAGTTTTGCAACACTGCAAAAAATTCGGAATTGGATTTCAAGTCGGGCATGGAGTGGTTCAGGTAGTCTAAACCAAGGAAAAGAAAAGCAAAACCGATAAGAAATTCGCCCCAACTTTTATGAACATTCTTTTTAGAAAAGAGTAGCGGCACTCCGAAACCGATAAGTGGAACCGAAAATGCCGCAATGTTTATTTTAAATCCGAAAATGGAAATTATCCATGCCGTAGCGGTAGTACCGACGTTTGCGCCCATTATTACCGCCATGGATTGACCTAACGAAAGTAGTCCGGCATTGACAAAACTCACAATCATTACTGTTGTTGCCGACGAACTTTGTATTAAAGCAGTAATAAAAAAACCGGTCAAAACTCCAACAATTCGGTTGTTGGTCATCATTGCCAAAATATTGCGGAGTTTGTCACCGGCGGCTTTTTGCAAACCTTCGCTCATGAGCTTCATGCCGTACAGAAAAATACCGACAGAGCCGAGGAGCGTTAGAATTTCAAGTAATCCAAATTTCATAATAGATTTTTGATGATAACGAATTTTATTTGCCTGCAAAATTAATATTATTTTTTTAATATAGCAGACTTTATCGAAATCTATTAAATTTTACTTATTTTTACTGCCATAAAAGTCGAACATTCGGTCGGTTGGTCTATTTGCTTTGTTTATAGCAGATTAATGTGATTTTTTGGCATTGCGAAACCTTTTATTTTAAACCATTATGTATAAAAACATTACCATTTTTTGCAAAAACACCCAACAATACAAGTCGTATCCTCGGGGAATTTCACTATTTGAAATTTATAAAGACCTTAACATACAGTTACCTTATGCTGTAGTTGCTGCCCGTGTTAATTACAAGGTGGAAGACCTTAATTTTTTAATTTACAAACCGAAAGACATTGAATTTATCGATGCCAGCACGCCGTCGGGTTTTCGTGTGTATCTGCGTTCGGTGAGTATGATTATGGCAAAGGCGTTAAATGACCTTTACCCAGAGGCTGTTTTGAGAATAGAACACCCCATTTGCCGTGGTTACTACTGCTGTATTGACGGTCGCGACAAAAAAGTGCCCGAAAGCGTTATTGCTGCACTTAAAAAACGTATGCAGGAAATTGTGGCTGCCGACTTGCCGATTATATGCGAGGAACAACAAACAGCGCAAGTGGTAAAGCTTTTTCGTGAACGTAACCAAATGGATAAAGTTGTTTTGCTCGAAACGTTGGGTATTGCGTATGCGCGGTTTTTCAGAATCGGCGATTTTATAGACTATTACAATGGTGTTTTGGTGCCATCAACGGGGCATATATCACTTTTCGATTTGGAAAGCTACAGCAATGGCATTCTTCTACGCGTGCCCGATCGCAACAATCCCTCACAATTGGCTCCTTATGAAGACCAATCGAAAATGTTTGAAATTTTCAATGAGTTTGTAAAGTGGAATAGGCTGATGGACTTGAGCAATGTAGGCGACTTTAACTTAATATGTCGGGAAAGTACGGTGTACAACATGGTAAAAGTTTCGGAAGCGTTGCACGAGAAAAAAATTATAGAGATAGCGGAAATGATAAAAGAGCGGCAACAGCAGAGCCGTTTCATAATGATTTCAGGTCCGTCATCATCGGGAAAAACAACTTTCAGCAAGCGTTTATCAATTCAATTGATGGTGGTAGGGGTGAAACCTATTATACTCTCTTTGGATAACTATTTTGTCAATCGCGAAGAAACGCCGCTTGACGAAAACGGCGAATGGGATTTTGAATCGCTCTATGCCGTCGATTTGGAACTTTTTAATCGTCAGCTTTCTCAACTGATGAATTTTGAGGAAGTGGAAATTCCGTTTTTCAATTTTGAAGACGGAAAACGCTACTATCGCGGTGAAAAACTGAAACTAAATCCCGACAATGTGCTGATTATTGAGGGTATCCATGCTTTAAATCCTGAACTGACTTCCGCCATTCCTGACGAAGCAAAATTCAAAGTATATGTTTCTACATTGACAACTATTTCGCTCGATAACCACAATTGGGTTCCAACTACCGACACCCGCCTTTTGAGGCGAATTGTGCGCGACTACAAGTTTCGTGGTTTCACAGCGCGCGAAACCATTAGTCGCTGGCCAAGTGTACGGCGCGGTGAAGAAAAATGGATTTTCCCGTTCCAAGAAAATGCCGATGTGATGTTCAATTCCGCTTTGCTGTTCGAGTTTGCTGTATTGCGTAAACAGGCAGAACCGATTATTGAAGATGTGCCGCAATATTGCGAAGAATATACCGAAGCGCATCGTTTGCTCAAATTTTTGAAATATTTTGTACCTATTCATGCTCACGAAATTCCGCCCACTTCGTTGTTGCGCGAATTTTTGGGAGGCAGTAGTTTTAAATATTAAGTTTTTAATGGCGTTGTGAAGTCTGAAAATTATCGCTAAAAATCGGTTTTTTATTAAATGTGTTTTTACAGCGTTTATTTCTTGCTCCAAAAAATCTCAATTTTAGATAAAAATTTTTATCTTTGCTTTTTAAATGAACATTTCATTGTAACAGACCTATATGCTTAAGCAAGAGTTAACTATCAAACAGCAACAAAAGTTGTCGCCGTTGCAAATTCAGATGATAAAAATGCTGGAATATCCCGTTGTGGAGTTCGAAGAACGCATTCGCGAGGAGATGGAAGCTAATCCGGCTTTGGAGGAAGGCAAGGACGACAACCTCGAAACCGATAATTTGGGCGAAATTGATGGTGACGATTCTCTTCAAGCAGATGCTTTGTCTGATATTTATGACGACTATGCGATGGACGATGATATTCCCGATTACCGTTTGAACATTAGCAACGCTTCGCCCGACGATAAGCATGAAACAATTCCGTTTTCAGTCGGGATTACATTCCACGAGCATCTCGAAGGACAACTAAAAATGATGTCGGCTGACGAAAAAACGCGGCAGTTGGCACAATATCTCATCGGCAATATTGACGAAGATGGTTATTTGCGGCGCGAATTAGATGCGATGATAGACGATATTGCGTTTCAAACGGGGATTAGCGTTTCGGAAGAAGAGATGGAAAAAGCTCTGGCACTTGTTCAAAAACTCGACCCTGCCGGCGTTGGCGCACGTGATTTGCGCGAATGTCTTTCTTTGCAACTGCACCAAAAAGAGCAAGTGAACAGCGTGGCGTGGGCGACGCGCATAATTGACGATTATTTTGACCAATTTACCAAAAAACAACACGAAATTATTGCTAAGCGGATGAATCTTTCGGAAGAGGAAGTGCGCGAAGCCATTAGCGAAATAATAAAGTTAAATCCCAAACCGGGTAACGCTTTTGCCAATCCCGCCGAAACATTGATGAGTCATGTAACGCCCGATTTTATTGTGGAAAACAACAATGGTGTTCTGTCGGTGCAGTTGAACAATGGTAATTTGCCCGAATTGCGCATCAGTCCGAGCTATCATGCTATGGTAAAGGAGTTTGTGGGTAACAAAGAAAATCGTACTTCCGCCAATAAAAACGCATTGCTTTTTGCCAAACAAAAAATAGAGGCGGCGGCGTGGTTCATCGATGCTATTAAACAGCGCAACACCACTTTGCTGCAAACAATGGAGGCGATAGTGAAAGCTCAATACGAATTCTTTTTGGAAGGCGATGAAACCAAACTCAAACCGATGAAACTAAAAGATATATCGGATAAAGTAAACTACGATGTTTCCACCATTTCGCGTGTGAGTAACAGTAAATATGTGCAAACGGAATTCGGCATTTTCCCTTTGAAATATTTTTTCAGCGAATCGATGATGACCGACACGGGCGAGGAGGTTTCCAACAAAGAGATAAAACAAATTATTCAGGAAGTGATAGATGCAGAGGATAAACGGGCGCCTATCGCTGATGGCGAATTGACGGAATTGTTGAAAGAAAGAGGCTACATTATAGCCCGCCGCACAGTGGCTAAATACCGTGACCAACTGAATATTCCGGTGGCGCGCCTTCGTCGTTCAATTTTTTAAAGCGTTTGTACGCAAATTCTAAAACAGAAGATTTATGGGACGTAAAGAAAAAACTAAAACTCAAAATAAACGCCAATCGACTATTATAGCGTCGATTATGGCGATTTTTAAAAAAAATCCGAATAAACTGTTGAATTACAAACAATTGTCGCGCACATTGGGCATGAACAGCACCGAAGAAAAACAGATGGTGCTGGCTGCTCTCGAAGAGTTATTGGCGCAAGGACAATTGGAACAGGTAACCTACGGCAAATTTCGTCTTAATCTTCGCCAAAGCTATGTTACGGGCAGACTTGACCGTCAGACGGTGGCTAAAAAAACTTATCTCATTCCCGACGATGGCGGTGAACCTGTATTTATTGCCGAACGCAGCATGGGTTGCGCTCTCAATGGCGACCATGTGCGGGTAATGCTCTATCCGCGGCGCAAAAACCGCGACGAAGAGGGCGAAGTGGTGGAAGTGCTTGAGCGTGCTAAAACCGAATTTGTGGGCATTTTGGAAGTAAAACCGAATTTCGCATTTCTGAATGTTGACCGCAAACAATTGATGTACGATATGTTCATTCCGTTTGATAAATTGAATGGCGGCAAAGATGGACAAAAATGTATCGGACGTATTGTAGAATGGACGGATAAAACTAAAAATCCTATCGGCGAAATTGTTGATGTTTTGGGCAATGTGGGCGACAACACTACCGAAATGCACGCTATTTTGGCAGAATTCGGATTGCCGTACAAATATCCCAAAGAAGTGGAGGCTGCCGCAGAGAAAATTAATGTCGGCATTACATCGGCTGAAATAAAAAATCGTGTGGATATGCGCGATGTGTGTACATTTACCATCGACCCGCGCGATGCGAAAGATTTCGACGATGCGCTATCTGTCCGCAGACTGTCGAACGGTTTGTGGGAAATTGGTGTGCATATTGCCGATGTAACACATTACGTAAAAGAAAACAGCATCATCGAAAAAGAGGCGTTGAGCCGCGCTACATCGGTCTATTTGGTTGACCGTACTGTGCCTATGTTGCCGGAGCGTTTGAGTAACGATATTTGTTCCCTTCGTCCCAATGAAGATAGATTGACCTATTCCGTTATTTTCAAAATGGACGATTATGCCGAAATAAAAGATTATCAGATTGTGCGGACGGTTATTCGCTCAAATCGCCGTTTTACTTACGAAGAGGCGCAAACCATTATCGAAACGGGCGAAGGCGACTACAAGGAAGAGATGCTGAAATTGAATGAATTGGCTAAACTGTTGCGCGTCAAGCGTTTCACCAAAGGTGCTATTGCCTTTGAGCGCACCGAAGTTCGTTTTGAAATCGACAAAAACGGCAAACCGATTGACATCTATTTCAGAGAGGCGAAAGAATCTAACAAATTGATTGAGGAGTTTATGTTGTTGGCGAACCAAACTGTAGCTACATTCATAGGTAAACCGCAAAAACGGAGTAAACCGAAAACATTTGTCTATCGTATTCACGATGTGCCAAATCCCGATAAATTGGCTAATTTTTCCGAATTTATTCGTCGTTTCGGTTACAGATTAAAAACTACAGGTCGCAATGCGGAAGTTTCGTCTTCTATCAACCGTTTGTTGGACGAAGTGGAGGGCAAAAAAGAGCAAAATCTCATTGAAACGCTGGCTATTCGCTCGATGGCAAAAGCTGTTTATAGTACGGTAAATATAGGACATTACGGTTTGGCGTTCGATTATTACACACACTTTACATCGCCCATTCGCCGTTATCCCGATATGATGGTGCATCGCTTGCTGACACACTATTTGGGCGGCGGGCGCAGTGTAGATGCCAACGAATGGGAGGCGCTTTGTCAGCACAGTTCCGAAAGGGAGCAGTTGGCAGCCAATGCCGAGCGTGCTTCCATAAAATACAAACAGGTGGAATATATGAGCGAGCGACTTGGGCAGGTGTACGACGGCGTTATTTCGGGCGTTACCGAATGGGGTATCTATGTAGAACTGAATGCGAACAAATGCGAAGGCATGGTGCCCATACGCGACCTTGGCGACGACTATTACATATTCGATGAAAAAAATTACTGCATCATCGGAAGGCACTATCACAAAAAATATCAGTTGGGCGATGCCATAACGGTGAAAATTGCCCGTGCCGATTTAATTAAAAAACAATTGGATTTAGCTTTAGTATAAACATTTTTAAAATTAATTATTATGAAAAATTACATTGCAGAAGCGGTCATTTTGACCTTTGGCGCCCTTTTCTTGGGGCTGTTGTTAAAAACGGGTATCGATAATTGTGCTTACAAAGACCGTTGCGTAAGCGTGAAAGGTCTTTCGGAAATGGAAGTTCCGGCTGACAATGTTACTTATCCTTTGGTTTTCAAGGAAATTGGCAACGATTTACAACAAATCTACACCAATGTCAATGCCAAAAACAAAACGATAGTGGCATTTTTGACAGCGAAAGGCATCAGCGAAAACGACATCAGCATTTCGGCACCTACAATTATCGATTTGGAGGCGGAACGTTTTGTTGTGGAGCGTCCGGCGTACCGTTACAATGTTACGTCCGTTATTACTGTTAGTACATCGGAAGTGGATAAAGTGAAAGCACTTATTACTCAACAGAGCGAACTATTGACTAAAGGCGTTGCGCTGCTTTCGGGTGAATATCAATATGCCATTGTTTACGAATTTACCAAACTGAACGAAATTAAGCCGCAAATGATTGAAGAGGCAACGAAAAATGCTCGTGCCGCTGCCGAAAAATTTGCTTTAGACAGCCAAAGCGAGTTGGGAAAAATAAAACGTGCCAATCAAGGCTTGTTTACCATTAACGACCGCGACATTAACACGCCCGATATTAAAAAAGTACGCGTTGTAACCACTGTTGAATACTATTTGGAAGATTAATGGCGTTGATTACATTGTATGTTAGTAGCAATGTTATCAATTTGTTTTTACTGAATTTGATTTTAGAAACATCTTTAAGATAAAAAATAGTTTGAAGTGAAAAATAATTTGTATTTTGATAATTTTCCTTTTGAAGCTTTTGCAAAATAAAGAGCTTATATCAAAATGATTGTCAGAAAACTTTAGGAATAACTTTGAATGTCAGCACACAAAAAGACTATTCTAATTTATTAATTTTACACTTTAAAACTTTAATATTGAAATGAAAGCACTCCTTGACACAAATATTATTATTCATCGAGAAGCCTCAAAGGTCATCAATCAAGACATAGGTATTTTGTATCGTTGGTTAGATAGAGCAAAATACACAAAATGTGTCCATTCTTTAACAATATCTGAAATTGAAAAATATAAAAATCAACAAACGGTTGAGACCTTTCAGATAAAGTTGGACAGTTACGAACATATTGAAATTCCTTCGCCTTTACAAGCAGAAGTTTTAAAGGTTTCAAGTAAAATTGACGTAAACGATAATGATAAAAACGACACTCAACTTTTAAATGAGGTTTTTGTTGGTCGTGTAGATATATTAATAACAGAAGACAAAAAAATACACAAAAAAGCAACCGAATTAGGTATTGAAAATAAAGTTTTCACTATTGACTCTTTTCTAGAAAAAACTTTTGCAGAACATCCCGATTTAGTAAACTATAAAGTTCTTAATGTTCAGAAATTAAAGTTTGGAAGAATAAATCTTAACGATGACTTCTTTACCAGTTTAAAAGAGGATTATGATGGTTTTGATAGATGGTTCATCAAAAAGCTTGATGAAAAGGCTTATATTACTATAAATTCAAACAATGGACTACTTTTGTCATTTTTGTATTTGAAAGTTGAAGGAACGGAAGAAGATTACAAAAACATTCATCCTATTTTCCTGCCAAAAAGACGTTTGAAAATAGGGACATTTAAGGTTATTAACAATGGCTTTCGTTTGGGAGAGCGTTTTATGAAAATTATTTTTGACAATGCTCTTAAAAACAAGGTAGATGAGATTTATGTGACGATTTTTGATAAACGAAATGAACAAAGAAGATTAATATATTTGCTTGAACAGTGGGGCTTTGTATTATGGGGTACAAAAGATGATGACGAATTAGTTTATGTAAGAGATTTTAGTAAGAAAACAGATGACAATCATCTAAAAGAGTGTTATCCCTTTATTTCAAGGAACAAAGAATGTTTTATTGTACCAATTTATCCAGACTATCATACAGAATTGTTGCCAGATTCTATTTTGAATACAGAGTCACCGGAGGATTTTATTGAGGATTTTCCACACCGAAATAGTATAAGCAAAATTTACGTTTCAAGAGCATTGACACCACATCCAAAGACAGGCGATATCCTTATTTTCTATAGAACTAGTGGTTATTACAAAAGCGTTGTTTCTACTATTGGAGTTGTAGATGAAGTGAAATATGATTTCAAAGATGAAGAGGATTTTATTTTATATTGCAGGAAAGGTAGTGTCTTCCCAGAGGAACAACTTCGTGCAATGTGGAGCTATCGCTCATCAAAGCCTTTTGTTGTTAGATTCTTATACGTATATTCTTTTCCACATCGAATAAATATGGAAGAACTTATAGATTTAAAAGTTTTAAAAGGGGTAAATGACCCGCCAAGAGGTTTTAAGCCAATTACAAAAGAACAATTTAATATTATCTTAAAAGCTACAAAAAGTGATGAAAGTTTTATTGTCGATTAAGCCTGAGTTTGCTTTCAAAATATTTGATGGCACGAAAAAATTTGAATTTCGTAAAGTTATTTTCAAAAACCCAAATATAAAAACGGTTGTTGTTTACGCATCATCACCCGTTCAACAAGTTATTGGAGAATTTGAGATAGCCGATATTCTAAGTTATAACCCAAGTGAAGTTTGGAGACAGAC
>Ga0209718_1000125_pt1 | contig 110551 bp, 109 predicted proteins | sample AD_JPNAS1_MetaG_FD_184420 | JGI IMG/M metagenome (GOLD analysis project Ga0209718, IMG submission 184420) | Active sludge microbial communities of municipal wastewater-treating anaerobic digesters from Japan - AD_JPNAS1_MetaG (SPAdes) (version 2) | ecosystem: Engineered > Bioreactor >...
TTTGCCAGTTTTTTATAGCCGTTTATTCCTGGCTTATATTCTTTCCGAACCTGTTCTTCAAGCTCAACTGGATACTTTCTTGTCATTTTTCTAACCCCTAAGTGTCTAACTTTAGGGGGTCAGTTCAAGGAGAGAGGTCGGGAGAGAGGATTAATCTTTCTTCTTCGTCATACTGTAATTCTTGTGACCGCCTGAAAGATTTCTCACATCTTTAAAGCCCTTATTTATTAAAATGTTTTGTGCGGCGTTTCCCGTGACTCCTTTGTTGCAATAAGTTACGGTGAGTTTATTTTTGTCGAGTGAAGAACAGCAATCACGCAGTTTCTCGTGCGGAATATTATCAGCTCCATCAACATGTGCTTTTTCATACTGGCTTGAAACGCGCGCATCGATTATTTGAACCTTTTCACTTGATGCGGCTTCTTTCAGTTCAGCAGGCGTGATCAGTCTGCGTTTATTGTTCATTGCATTATCTAGAATCATTCCTGTATACATCACGGGGTCTTTTGTCGTAGAATAGGGAGGCGCGTAAGCGAGATCGAGATGAAAAAGATCGGTCACCTTCGCTCCGAATGTGATAGCTGTCGCAAAAACATCGATACGTTTATCGACTCCTTCATGGCCGACAATCTGAACACCGATGAGTCTCTGGGTTTTTCTATCGGCAATTGCCTTAATCATCATTTCTTTTCCGCCGGAGTATTCCGGTTTGTCGGGTTTGATGTTGTGAACTATCTCGCAGTCGAAGCCTTCTGCACGCGCTTCTGCTTCAGTAAGTCCGGTTTGGGCAACGGTCATGTCAAAAAGCTTGAATATTCCTGTACCGAGAATTCCCCTGAACTCAAGCTGACCTCCGCTTGCCTGGTCTCCTGCGATGCGTCCTGTTTTGTTTGCCGTCGAACCGAGAGGATGATACGCGGGTTTTCCTGTTACTACGGAATAAGATTCTGCGCAGTCGCCGCATGCATAAATATCCGCGAAGTTCGTCTGCATCTTCGTGTTTACTTTTAGAGCGCCGGTAATTCCACTTTCAATACCTGCGTTGGATGCGAGTGAAATATTAGGTTTAACTCCTGCGGCAATAATAAAAATACCTGCATTTACTTTTTTACCGCTTTTAAGTTCGGCGTATTCGGCATTTTGCCCCCCGCAGAATTCAGTTACAGAATCATTCGTGTAAAACTTGATTCCTTTTTTTGAAATATAGTCTTCGATGTAAGCTGAAACGTCACTATCCATTTTAGGTGATAGATGATCCTTCATTTCGACGATTGTTGTTTCTATACCTTTTAACGAAAAGTTTTCGGCTAGTTCCATTCCGATGAAACCCGATCCGACAATAAGAGCCGATTTGATATTATTCTCGTCAATATAGTTTTTGATTTTCTCCGCTGAAGAAATATTTCTGAGGCTGAACACATTGGTTTTGTCAATTCCGTCAATCGGCGGAATTATGCTCTCTGCACCTGTCGCGATTATCAGTTTATCAAAATTTTCAATGAAGGTGTTTCCGCCGTTGAGATTTTTTACCGAAATTGTTTTCGTCTGCGGATTGATCTCTAAAACTTCATGCCTTATGAAAACATCGACATTGTACTTTGATTTGAAGAAAGCGGCATCTCTCGGAGTGAGAGAATCGATTGATCCAATGTTTCCGCCGATGTAGTAGGGCGTGCCGCATGCGGAATATGATATATGAGAATCTTTTTCGTAAATTTTAATTTCACTTGTCTCATCATTTCTTCTTGCTTTAGCTGCCGCGGATGTACCCGCGGCAACAGCGCCGATTATTATTATTTTCATAAAACCTCCATTCTTTAGCTGTCTATTCCGTCCATTTCAAGAACTTCACGGTTAAACCAGTGCCGGGTATTATTAGCGATTTTGACAAGAGTCAGCATAACCGGAACTTCAACCAGCACTCCGACGACTGTTGCAAGTGCAGCTCCTGAAGAAATTCCGAAGAGAGAAACTGCAACGGCGACAGCAAGTTCGAAAAAATTGCTCGCACCGATCATGCCTGCCGGTGCCGCGATCGAATGATCGAGTTTCCAAATGCGTGCCCATCCGTATGCAATGAAGAAAATCAAAAACGTCTGAATGATGAGCGGAACTGCAATTAGAGCTATGTGAAGCGGATTTGAAAGAATGACATTGCCCTGAAAAGAAAATATAATGATAAGAGTCAAAAGAAGACCGGCAATTGTTACGTTTGAAAACTTGGAAACGAATTTATTATAATAATCGAGTCCGCGGTATTTTACTATCATGACACGTGTAATAACGCCGAGCGAAAGAGGTATCACCACAAAAAGAATAACCGAAAGAATAAGCGTGTTGTATGGGACGGTTATTCCGCTTATACCGAGAAGAAACGCGACAATCGGCGTGAAAGCGAAAAGAATTATGAGATCGTTGATTGCAACCTGCACGAGAGTGTAAGACGGATTGCCTTTAGTGAGGTGACTCCAGACAAAAACCATTGCAGTACACGGTGCCGCACCAAGAAGAACTGCTCCGGCAATATAGCTTTGAGAAAGATCAACGGGTATAAGCGATTTGAAAATCACATTGAAAAAAAGATATGCGATTGCGTACATCGTAAACGGCTTAATCAGCCAGTTTGTTATGATTGTTACCGCGAGACCCTTGGGCTGTTTGACGCTTTTAATTACGGAAGAGAAGTCAACCTTAAGCATCATCGGATATATCATAAGCCAGATGAGAACCGCTACCGGAATCGAAACGTGAGAATATTCCATTTGCCCGAGAGTTTTCGGAATTGCCGGAAAATATTTGCCGGTAAGAATTCCTAGTGCAATGCATAGTCCTACCCACACGCTAAGATATTTTTCAAAAAAAGAAATTCCTGAATTTTTTGCCATAATATTCTCCTTTAGTTGTTTTTGCCGTCATTCATCATAAAGTTTTTTCCGAATTTTTTCTGCATTATAAAAGCTATAATAATGAAAACAGGCATTGAAAGTAATGTGCGTAGAAGCGAAAACTTGAGTCCGAGAAAACCTATTTCAAATGAAAGCATCGGAATTTTCATCGTGGTGAATGCGCCGATATAGATGAAAATGTTTCTAACGCTTGTACCTTTTTTCCAGAGCATGTAAGCAATCGGGAAAGCTCCGTAAAGCGGACCAGCCTGAAGCATTGCGAGAAGAATCATCCAGACGATGCTCATCAAGCCTGAATTTTTACCAAGATGTTTTTCTATGATTCCTCTCGGAACCCAGACGTCGAAGAGCCCTATTAGAATAAAAATAAGCGGAAGAAAAGAAATCATTTCAATGATCGAATCCGAAAAATTCCGCGCGCTTTCCGTTCCTATTCTGTAATCATAAACATATGAAAGCAGAACGAATAATCCCATGAAGATGGTTATGATGATTTCGTATTTGTTTTTTTTGAGATAGGTTTTCACAGAAACCTCCAGATTACAGCCATTGCAGATCCGATTGCAACAGCCGCGGTGAAGCTTAGAATGTTTCGAGTGATTGAAACTTTCCAACCGAAGAATTTTTTTTCAATGGGAAGCGTGAGAATTCCTACCATCATGAGAGTTGTTATGAAAACTGAAATGACGGGATAACTGACTCCGTTTTTTACAAGAACACCCGCCATTGGATATGCAACAAAACCCGGAATGAGAGCGATTGACCCCGCAGCTCCTGCGACGAGAAAGCCTGTGATGCCTGAATCCTGACCCATGTATTTTTCAATTGTTTCAGGCGGAAGAAGAGCGAGAATGAATGCGATAAGAAAAAGAACCGGTATCATCTGCGGAAGAAGATTCATGAACATTCTCAGCGCGATTTTAAGCGCGCTGATAGTTTTACTTGCGTTGCAAATAAAAGAAATAATAAGCAGAAGGGCTGTAATTATTGCAAGTATCAACATGCTATCCTCAAACGAATGTTCCGAATATCCAGCCGGCAATTGTCGACATGAAAACAACAAGAGCTACATAGACCGATGTTTTTTTCCAGCCGAGTTCACTGCCGATTACGATTATCGACGGCAGTGATAACGATGGACCCGCAAGCAGTAACGCGAGCGCAGGACCTTCTCCCATGCCTGAGCCGATAAGCCCCTGAAGAATCGGAATTTCTGTCAGTGTGGCGAAATACATCAGAGCTCCGGAAAACGACGCAAAGAAATTTGCGAAAAATGAATTTCCGCCTACAAGAGATGAAATCCACTCCGAAGGAATTATTCCCTCATGACCGGGTCTTCCGAGAAGAAAACCTGATACCAGAACTCCTCCGAAAAGAAGAGGCAGAATCTGAAGAGCGAAATCGCGTGTAGAAACAGTCCAGTCTTTAAGCTCATCTTTTTTAAACCATCTTATCAATGAAAAAATAAGAAGAAGAGCAAATGCTCCCGAGATATACCACTTGTACTGGTATATGAAATCCCATACTGCGAGAGAACCCTTTGCCGGCGCCCAGTTCGCGAAAACGAGAATGCCGATCATCGAAGCCATGTATAAAGCATTCTGAAAAAGATTCCTCGGCATATCAGCATCGGTATTCTTAAACATCCTTTCATCAGTAAGTCTCTTTTCGTCTTCCTTTCTGAAAATGAAATGCATGATTAAACCGATTACGAATGCGAAAGAAACCGCGCCTATAACTCGTGCCGCACCGAGTTTGAATCCCAGAACTTTTGCCGATAAAACAATCGCAAGAATATTTATCGCAGGACCTGAATATAGAAATGAAACAGCCGGGCCTAGTCCGGCTCCTTTTTTATAAATGCCTTTAAAAAGCGGAAGCACGGTGCAAGAGCATACAGCTAAAATCGCGCCGGAGAAAGAGGCAACTGAATACGCGATAAACTTATTAGACTTAGGCCCAAGATATTTTATTACTGCCTGCTGATTTAAAAAAACCGTTATCGCGCCCGCTATGAAAAATGCCGGCACAAGACATAAAAGAACATGCTCGCGTGCGTAGTCAGAAAGCATTATAAATGCTTCTGTGATTGCACCGGTGATAATTGCGTTATCAAAAGGGGTGAAGTATGCCAATGCGAAAATAACTGCAAAGAGTGCGAGTTTTTTATTGTTTGATAAAACTTTTGACATCATGATTCCTCCTATAGTGTTTTAAGAGTGTTGAATAATAGATAAACACCTGCAAGAATCACGATTATTCCGCATACTTTTTTTACAACAGCAAGTCCTTTCGATTTATCACTCCAGTTTAGAAACGACTGAACTGCAGGAATGAAAGTCCCGCCTGCGATTATTACGAGGCAGTGACCTATCGCGTATATTGAAACCAGTAAAACCGCAAAAAGAAGATCTGTCTTTGCAAGGCTGAATGAAATTCCGAGCACAGGCGCGAGATAGGCGAATGTGCAAGGACCTACTGCAAGACCTATTATTAAACCTAGCGAGAATGCCGCAAATAGTCCGCGTTTTTTTAACGATGGAACTTTGCATGCATTATCAAGAAAATTCAGCCTGATAACTCCCGCGAGATAAAGTCCGATAGCAATTATTATGATGGATACAATTACATTCGGAATTACTCCGAGATCTCCCGCGATGCGTCCGAGAAGAATTGTTGCAAAACCGATTATGACGAGACTTAAAAGTATTCCCGCTGAATATAAAGAAGAGATTAATGCGTTCTTGGATATTTTACCTATCCCCTGATTTCCTATGAATCCTACGATTAAAGGAATGCTCGCAATATGACAAGGGGAAAGAATTACGCTGAGAATTCCCCATAGGAAAGCTGAAGCAAGTGCGAGATACATATTGCCGTAAAGCATTTCAGAAAGCGAGTTGAAAAGTGTTTCAATCATTATTCGACTCCCTTCTCTTTCAGCATTTTTTGAATTTCTTCAAACGGATAGAATCCTTCGTGGCGGAAAAATTCTTTTCCGTTTTTATCAGTGAAAACCTGAGTAGGGATCACTCTTATTCCGAAAATCTGAGCGGCTTTTTTGCCGTCTTTTGTAGTTATATCGTGAAAAATCACTTCAACTTTTTCTTTGTATGTTTCTTCAACACGTTTCATTACAGGTTTCATCATTCTGCATGGAGCGCAATACTCGGCACCAAGTTCAATGAAATGTATTTTTGAAAAATCAAAATTATCCTTAGCTGTTGATGTCTCGGCTGCAGAGAGATCGCCGTTAGATTTGCTTTCATTATTTGAGAAAGAACAACCGTTAAAAGATACGTTTGAGATGAAGAATACGAATGAGCCGGTTGCAGCAACTATTAGAATTCTTATTATTATTTTTCTTATATTATTCATAATTATTTACCCGCAAATATTAGTTTTAATTTTTGAAACTGCTTCACTGACCGTTTTTTCGTTTACGGCAGTATTTCCTTTTTCGTAGCCCATTTCCGTTAATACGAATGACTTAGACGAAATACCTATGCTTTCAAGCTTCTTTTTCGCGCATGCTACGGCACAACCGTCAATTGTGATACATTTGTCAGCGGCTTTTGCCGACTCGATGAATCCGCTCAGACCGGCTCCAACTGCGGCAAGACAGCTCATTGAACCAACCTTGTCGTCACGGAGTTTTCTCGCCGAAAGGTCGCTTAAAGAGCCTAGATCGGCGGCACCCGAACACGAATAAATTATTGTTAAATTTGAATTTCCGCAATTGCACGAGCTCATGATTTTCTCCTACTTTAGATATTTTTTAATTTCATCCGGATCAAGGATCTTCCCTACGGATTTGACTTCATCATCTACTACAAGTGCAGGTGTCATCATTACACCATAATCCATGATTTTGTTGAGGTCTTTAACCTTCTCAATAGTGAATTCTATTCCCATTTCCTCAGCTGCCTTGCGTGCACTCTGTTCAAGCTTTTCACATTTCATACATCCCGTTCCGAGAATTTTTATCACTTTCATAAGTCCTCCTTATATTTGAAATATTTATAGATTCAAAAAATCATTTGCAGCACCTCGCCGCATTACTGCTTGTTTTTGCATTTGATTTCATGACGTTGTCGATGCAGTTCATGAAGTCCATTATACATTCAACTCTGAGACGGTAAAAAACAGTGGTGCCTTCTTTTCTGTCTGTGACAATTCCGGCTTTTTTTAGAACAGAAAGATGTTTTGAAATTGTTGAAATATCCGCCCCGATCATATCGGTAAGTTCGCAGACGCATTTTTCGCCTTTAGAAATTTCTTCTATAATAAAAAGCCTGCTGGGGTGAGACATGGCTTTTATTATCTCTGAACGTAGTTTGTAGTAATCCTCTTTATGTTTCATATTTGGCAAAATAGCCAAATAGCACTTAAAAGTCAAGTTATTTGAGAAAATAAACGCAGTTTCTGCGAAAAAAGTAATTCGTGATCCGTATTTTATTTATACTGGAGTAAATATGGACATGCTAAGAACAACAGTTAATATTGATGAAACATCTGTAAACTTACTCAAAAAAGCGGCTTTATTGAAAAAGAAACGGGAATCAGAAATGATAAACATAATTGTTAAGAATGTGGTGAGAAGATGCTTGTTAAATAGGGGAAAATTTGTAGAAGGAACCGTAAAATATCAAGAGCAAAAGAATAATTATGCTGTATATCATTATTCGGTTAGTCGTGACATTTATGAATCTTGTCTGGATCTAAGGAAAATTTATAAAATGTCCGTGTCGAGGATTATTAATGAAGCAATTAAGGAAATGCTTGGGGCAATGTTAAGGGAGCTGGAATTTAATTCGCATGCTGTATCTTATCTTTCTGGCGATTTTTTTATTTTTGTGGATAACTATGAATTGAAATATACTTCTATATTGCAATTTGATTTGAATCATTGTGAATTTTCAACAAAAATTTGGATGAGAATAACATAAGCTGAAGAAGAAGCGTAATTGCATCCTTAATCTACAACTTCAGTCAAATAAAGCTGTTGACAAGAAAGTCCGGTATTGCTGAAATATCCATATCGGGTTGCTAGCTCAACTGGCAGAGCAACTGACTCTTAATCAGTAGGTTCCGAGTTCGATTCTCGGGCAACCCAATCCGTTTTATCGATAATAACTCTGCTCTTTTCAACATGTTCAAACGTTTCAGGTTTTAAAATTAATTGACAGACTTAGCGCGTATTATGATTATAGATTTTCAATAATATATAAAAGTCATTGAGCGGTATAGCCGGGGGTATGATGTTTAGTGCTTATTTTAATCAACTTCAGAAACAGCTGTTAAAGGCATATACTAAACCTTCCAAAAAGGAAGCTGTTTCTGCTCCTGTTCCTGCAAAAGCAAAAAAGCCGGCAAAAAAAGATTATAAGCCCATTATGGATGCTGTTGCATCAATGTTTTCTCCGGAAATTTGTGTTATGTCCAAGAAAATTGCTGATCAGTCGGGTTATATTTCGGATTCGGCTGATTTTATTGCCGTTAGAAAGAAATTTTCAGCAATCGATGATATTTTTCATGATGCAGTTCCGGCAGAACTTACCGCAGCATCATTTAATGTTATCGAGGAAGTAAATCATAAACAGCTTACTGATGTTTTGATAAAAGCTGCTCTAATAAAAAAAATAGATCATTATTCTGAGGACGCGGAAGATCCGGCGTTTATCCCGGGGTTTATTATTGCACTGCATACAACATATTCTTTGAGCGAGCTTAAAGAGGCCATCATAGATATTTATGACAAAGATTCTGTTGAGCCTATGTTTGAATTTGATATTATGATGGTTCTCGGCAAGGGTCTGATAATAAAAAATTGGCGGGAAGGTGCTAGAAGTTTTATTGCGCTCGAAACCGGGGAAGATACTATGAAATGGTTTTTTCTTCTTCTTAACGAATATGTTGAATCGAAAACCGCAAAGGATCTTGATTTGAGATCATATGTGAAAGAAGCAGTTCATTATAACGAATATTGATCCATTCCGCATTTTTATGATTCTTTTGTGAGATAATCCCCCGAATATGCCGATTTATAAAGGGCAGAATCAGCCTTTTATGGTGTCAGGATGCGAATTAATCTTGACACTGTGACTGCGTGTATGTAAAAAAATATAATGCTTTTGCGATATTATTAATTCGGCGGGGTAACAGGTGAAAAACTTAAAATTATTGGCTCTCCTGTTGTTGGTTCTATCTTTTCTTCCATCCTGTTCAAAAGAGAAAAAGGATTCGGTTGATTCATCGGAAGGTTTTTCAGGTTCGGGAAAAGACATGATTGTCGTACTCGATACTTCGATGAGTATGGTAGGCCAGGGCGGACAGAACATTCTTTCACAGGTAAAGGACAGCCTGAATTCTCAGGTGGATAAGTTGATTGAGGGAGACTCGTTTACATTTGCGACATTTGATGAGACCACAAGGCTTTATCCGACTGTTCAAATCGACAGTGCGGCTAAGACTGATGTGATAAAGAAATACATATCGATGGTTGAAGCGAAAGGTTTTTGGACCTATACCATGGATATGCTTTCAGTAATAGTAAAAAAAGCTGAAGAAATTGATTCTCAGAACGGCGACCGTCAGGTTGTAATCGTAATTTTAACTGACGCATTGGATGATCCTCCTCCTGCGCTTAAATCAAAACAGCTTAACATTAAAGATATCGCAAAAGGCGATCCGAAGGACTGGTTTATATATTTTGTCAGTCTTGGTGAAGCGAAAGAAAATGCGAAATTATCAGGTATAACAAAGGATGTCGCTGATAATGTTGCATCAAAAACAACAGTAATAGGCGGCAAGGACGATCCGAATGCGGCTATTTCTGAAGGACTTCAGTCGGAAATTGATCAAATTGATAACCAAAATAGTTTCGAAAGATGGAAAAAATTACTTTTTGTGCTAATTCCTATACTTCTTCTGGCTCTTTTGATATACCTAATAGTTATTATTGCTAAGAATGCGGCAAAGGTTCGCGGTACTGTTGAGTTTAAACAAGTCGGAACTTTCCGTCCTGAGATTAAGCAGGTGGATTTGGGACAGTTTAAAGTAGGAAAAGTTACTATTGGACGTAATGCCCTTGATAGTTACAGAATAATGGACTTTTCAGACAGGAAACCTTTGATTTTTATAGCCAAAAAGTTTTCAGGCGCTCTAAAAGTTATAATTGATGAAGACAACAGTACTCCTGTAGAATATGCAGGAAACAAAAAGGAAGTTTTTCTTCGTGAAGGTGATACTTTCATAGCCGGAGGCTATCAGTTTACCTATTTCGAGAATGAACAAAAGAAGTAATTGACATAAAATAAAAGCGGATTACGATAATCCGCTTATTTACTTTAGCTTACCTATTTAAGGAGGAAAATATATGGCGATTTCCCAGTTTCCTAAAAGCCCTAACGCTGTCCATCCGGAACAGCCTAGTGCAGTCGGTTCCAGAAACTCGATTGTACAAGAGGGAAGAAACAAGATTTCGGAAGCGGGTTTGATTCTTGAAGAAACAACCCAGAAAGTGCTTAATGAAGTTGAGCAGAAGCTTCCTGAAGAAGTTTTAGCAAGACTGGATGTAATGGGCGGATTGAAAGAAAAGCTCTATAATTACATCAACCAGACCTATGTTAACATGTTCAACCGTTACACTGTAACGATGGAAGACGAATTTATTAAAAAAGTTCGTGATTTCGTGGACAAAGAAGAAGCAAAAGGTCTTGCTCGCTACACTCCAAGAGAGCTTGTAGAGCTTCTTGATAAGATCGGCGGCGGTGACAAGTTTAATACCGGCGAAATTGAAAAATCAATGGTAAACATGTTCGGTCACTTACAGGGTCATATCCAGAGAGGTATGAATGATCTTGAAAACGAAACAAATGCAATTCTTCGTCAGAAAACTGATGTCGGTGCGTTTATCCGCGGTGAGAATGCATATGCAATTCTTAAGTGCGTATTCAAAGACAATGAATTCCGTCCAAAATATGTTTATGACGTAAAACTTTCCATAAACATTCTCGACAGTGAACTTATAAGCCCAATTTATCATTATCAGGTTACAGTAGAATCTCTTCTTAAAGACGCGATCCAGAAGCATATTCAGGAACTAATCGACCGTCAGATTGAGGAGCTCAAAGAAGAACTTGTTGATCAGGGTGCTAAGGAACTTTCGGGTTCTGAAGTTATGTTTGAAAAAATCAAAAAAGTTGAAAACTTTACTGATGATATCAAAGATGACGAAAAATCCAAGAGATACACTATTCTTGCGAAGAAATTCCTTGATAAGATCGAAGGTCTTCGTGCGCAGATCGACCTTGAGGATTATGATCCTCTCAATATCCGTGAAAACATTAAGCATATCATTGATGAAGAAAATATCCGTAACAGAGGTTATAATACAGCTGTTAACGCGATTACTTCGATTCTTGATACGTCTAAGCTCGGGTATCAGGTTTGCGATAACATGAAGAATGCCCGCGTGTGTCTCATCAGAGAATATGAAGAAATCGACAAACAGGTTCTTCCTGATGAAAGATATGACATCAAACTTGCATTCTACGATCAGAATCAGCTCAGAGAGATGGTTCGCGAGTATGACAGACAGATGGATGCTTTCACTAGAGAGATTCATATGCTTGCCGACGTTACTGAAGCTCATTATCAGTCAAGTAAGAGATTCCGTTCTCTTAAAGACTTTGATGATCTTTCAAAACGTCTCATGAGCAGAGATTGGCTCAGAAAGAAAGAAGCTGAAAAACTTGATGGAGCATATGTTGCTACTGAAGATATCGGTGATTTCTACAACGAAAACTCTTTTGTTGAAAAGAACAACAGAACTTATGAAGACAGAATTAAGTATCTTAAGAATAAAATTAAGAGAAATAAAGATCTTCTTCAGAAGATGCATGGATATCAGAATCCAATTGAAAGAGTTGTTCTTGATGAAAGAATCAATTTCGTTTCAAAACGTTTCCATGAATTCACATATCAGGTAAATCCGCATCACATTCAGCCGGGTCTGATTCTTGACATGAACGTAACTACCATTAAACGTAAGCTTTTTATGCTTAAAGGTATGGCGAACATGCTTAATGAATTCCTTTATGGAGTTTCAAGAGGATTCCAGGATGCTGCATTTGCTCAGTTTAAGAGAAGAAGATCTACTGTCAGATCTGACATCGATCAGTCATTCTCTCTTCCTGATAACAAAGACAATATTTTCGAAATGGCTTATAAACAGCAGGCTGCGGATGCAAGCGCTGGTGCTGACATAGACATCAAGGGTATTGTTGATATGACTCCGGGAGCGAAAGCTGCCAAAAAGAAAAGCTCTGGTTTGAAAGAACTATAAGTTTAATAAAAAAAAGACCGGCTCAATGCCGGTCTTTTTTTATGTCTTCTGCTTGTTGTTTTGATCGAATATTTTTTTTACTACACCTTTATCGTCTTTTAATATTTTTGCGCCTCTTGTAATTTTGCAAAGACTTACGCCGAGTTTCGCAGCTATTTCTCGTTGGCTGAGGCCTTCGCTTAGCATGCATAAAAGATTCCATCTTAAAGTCAGGTCGCTTATTTCGGATTTAGTAAGAAGCTCATTCATGAGTTTAATCATTTCGTTGCGGTTCGAAACTGAACAGAAGATGTCGTAAATATCTTGTTTCTGCATTTTTTTATCCCTTAAAATAATTATCTGAAGTCATCCGGCATAAAAGTCAAGCATAAGCATTTCTACTAAGAATTATAAATATAGTAAAAAAATTAAAAACTTTTTGACATAAGCTTCATATAATTATTTTTCGAAATGTATGTCTGATAACGTTAAAATATTTAGAAAAGGGAGCAAGACGTATTTTACGGCAAGCTTGTTTTTTCCTTCAGAAGTGCGTCGTGATGTATTTTCTTTATACGCATTTGTCCGTACTGCTGATGATTTCGTCGATTCTGTTCCACAAAGAAAAAATGAATTTTATGAGTTTAAAAAATTATACCTTGAATCACTGAAAAAAGGCAAGAAATCCGGCAATGATATCATTGATAATTTTATTGATCTCTTCTATAGAAAAAAATTTAAAGCAGAGTGGGTTTCAGCGTTTTTGGAATCGATGGAGCTTGATTTAACAAAAAAAAGGTATAAATCAATTGATGAAACTCTTCATTATATTTTTGGTTCAGCTGAGGTGATTGGTCTTTTTATGGCAAGAATTCTTGATTTGCCGAAAAAAGCCGATAAGCATGCTCAAATGCTCGGAAGAGCAATGCAGATGATTAATTTTATAAGAGATATTGCTGAAGATAATTCTTTCGGAAGATCATATCTGCCTTTAAATGGAAAAATGAAATCTCTTGATTATTCATTTTCTTTTTCTAATAAAGATATGTTTGATGCATTTATTCGCAGGAATTCTCTTCTTTATAAGAAATGGCAGAAATCGGCAGAAGAAGGTTATCAATATATTCCCAAACGCTATCTTGTTCCGATAAAAACCGCCGCAGACATGTATCTCTGGACGGCATCGCAAATTGAAAAAAATCCGATGATAGTTTATGAAAAAAAAGTTAAGCCGTCGCGTTTTAGAATATTGAAGACGCTGATCGCCAATGAGGTAAAATGTTTTCGTACATTAACGAAAGAAAAGCTTTAATTTCGGAATTTATTGAGGATTATTTACTCAAAAAATCTAACGAATTCTCTGCGGTCAATACGTGGGGCAAAGATGTTTCTGAACGCGTAAATTATTTTACTAAAGACGGAAAAATGATACGGGGTGCGCTTATTCTTTTTTCCCATGATATGTGCGGAAATCGTAATCAGCGGTATGCACTTCGTTCTGCTGCTGCAATAGAACTATTACAGTCATATCTGCTGATTCATGATGATATTATGGACAGGGATAAATTCAGAAGAGGTAATCCTTCCATTTTTCATCAATATTCTCTGATGATTCCGGATATGCCGGCTGATCAGGCTGAACATTTTGGCGCATCGATGGGAATTTGCGCGGGCGATGTTGCGATTTTTCTTGCATTAGGTCTTTTGCTTGATGACGCATCTGATAATGCCGTTAAAAATTCCGTTATGGAATTATTTTTCCGTGAAATGACACTTGTCGGATTTGGGCAGATGCAGGATATTTATTTCGGAATTTCTCGTAAGATCCCTGAGACAAAAGATGTTATGGATCTTTATACCTATAAAACTTCACGATATACTTTTTCACTTCCTTTGAAGGTTGGTGCCCTTATTTCGGGTGACACTGTCAATGCTGATATTCTTTTCAATATCGGGATTAAGCTTGGAATAATTTTTCAAATCAGGGATGATGAACTTGGTCTTTTCGGCGAATCTGATAAAATAGGAAAAGTTGCCGGTTCTGATGTCCGTGAAGGTAAAATGACAATATTTATGACAGAACTCCTGCCGTCATTGCAGTCTGATGAAAAAGAAAAGATATATTCGTTTTTCGGGAAGGAGACCGCGAAGGTTGATGACATTGTTTATCTAAGAAATATTATTGAGAATAAAGGCATTCGCAGTAAAGTTGAAGTGATCAAGAAAAAACTTTCAGATGAATGTTCGGATATGATTAAATCCATTAATGTTGCTGAAAATTATAAAGATATGATTTATAAACTTCTGGAATATAATCTAACAAGAGATAAATGATTTTTTTGTAACAATTTGCTTTTAATTTGTCTAATCTGAGAGAGATAGCCGATATATTGCTTTTCTCCTTTTCTTTTATCCCCCGTGTGTTTCATTCCGCACGGGGGAATATTTTTCTTGCCCAATTAATACTCAGCTTTATCAATGTCGAAGAGGTTCATATGCTTGCAAAGAGAATCATTCCGTGTCTTGACGTCAAGGACGGTCGAGTCGTAAAAGGGGTAAATTTTTTAAATCTTTCTGATGCAGGTGATCCTGTAGAAAATGGTTATTTCTACGATAGAGAAGGTGCGGACGAACTTGTTTTTCTTGATATAACAGCATCTTCGGATAATCGAAACATCATATTGAATATGGTCAAGCAGGTTGCTGAAACAGTTCACATTCCTTTCTGTGTTGGTGGCGGAATACGCAGTGCGGATGACGTGAGACTAATTCTTGAAAACGGAGCGGATAAAGCTTCGATGAATAGCGCAGCCGTGAAAAATCCTTCGATAATTTCGGATTCAGCTAAACTGTTCGGAGCTCAGTGTATTGTTGTTGCTATTGATGCTAAAAAAAATGATCGAGACGGATGGACTGTTTTTCTCAATGGGGGAAGGGTTCCGACCGAGCTTGATGCTGTTGATTGGGCTAAAAAGGCCGAAGATCTCGGAGCCGGTGAAATTCTTTTAACGAGTATGGACAGAGACGGAACAAAAATCGGATATGATCTGGATCTTACGAGAGCAGTATCAGAAGCGGTTAATATTCCGGTAATTGCTTCCGGCGGAGTCGGTAATATGGAAGATTTATATAATGGATTTGCAGAGGGGAAGGCAGATGCCGTGTTAGCCGCTTCAATATTTCATTACAGGGAATATTCTATTAAACAGGTTAAGGAATATCTTGCAGAACGCGGAATTCCTGTAAGGTTGTAAAAGCATTTTTCAGTTTTTATAGTACAATAAAAACTATAACGGCAATAAGGGCTAAAAGAACTGCAACCAAACTTATTATAGCAGGTAGACCTATTGCCTTGCCTTCACTCTTTTCTGTCTTTTCTCCAAGCGCAGCCGCATATACCGGATCAAGGGCTACCTTGATGTTTGTTTCTTCCTCTATTACGGCGGTATAAACGCCTTTCGCGATCAGTGCGAAAATTTTATAACCAACACCGTCAATGAATTTTATTGTTGTTATTCTTGCAGGAAGCGGCATTATTTTCTTTTTTTCAGTATCATAGGCTTTAAACGCCTGGGCGATCTGTATTGTCTGATTGTTTTCTTCAAGAAGGGTTATCATTACCTTATCGCCTTGAACGATTGACGATATGTGTTTGCCTTTGATCGGAGACAGATTGAGAGCTCCCTTAATTATAAGTTTAACTCCGTCTTTGCCAATCTGAGGTTCGTCCAGAGGGGTTTCCTGGCTGACTTTCTCAGAAATTTTATTTTCCTGAGCGGCAGCCTTTGAGTCCATTTTTCGCGAAGATTGAGAATCCAGTTCAATATCAAGAGAAGATGTCTCTTGAAACAGAAGCTTTAATTCGACACGTTTGAATCCGGTGGACTCGGTAAGAATTTTTTGAACTATATGCTGAGCCTGCACTTCATCGTTACGTTCAAGCAGTCTTCCGAGTTCAACACATAATGAGCCGGTAAAGCTGCGTTCAACTTTATCCTTTATATCGGATGATGCGCGTGCATTTTCGCTTTTCTGACGGGCTGTGAGCATATCTTTTTCAAAAGTCCGCCAATCCTGATGATTGTTTAAGCTATTAATTGTATAATCCGGGGATATTACAAAAAGAGAGTCTATTATCCTGTTGTATGTCTTGTTGAAAAAAATAAGAAAAACGCCGTATAATGACGATGATGAAAATACACCCTTCATTGCCACGGCATCTTTATAAGATCCGGCTGCCATCTGTTTGGCTTTTACCATGTCATTTCCGACATAATAAAGTGCTATATCTATCCTTTTAACCTGATCGGCTAAATTTGCTTTATCTTCTTTTTCGGACATACTACCTGTTTATCGCAAGTTTGATTCGTTCCAGCAGCCGTTGGCGCTGCAGGGGTTTGAGAATGAAATCCAGGGCACCCATTTTTACTAAATCCTCAACGACACCTTTGGTTGTTTCATCGCTTATAAAAACTACTTTTATCGGATATTTGAGATTGTTTTTGAGTTCAAAAAGAAGAGCATATCCATCAAGAATAGGCATATCTAAATCAGTCGTTATCAGATCAATTTTTCCGCCAAGCTTTTCAATGATTTTTAACGCATCGCGGCCGTTTGCGACATCGGCGATGATCTCATATTTTTCGGATTCGAGAATTTGTTTAATTTGTTTGCGTTGGAATTCCTGATCTTCAACAACAAGAACTTTGTAAGGTATTCCATTAGGTCTGATCCCGTCAGCCTGCTTTGAGTTCAGGGACGGGAAATCATGCTTACTCTTCATAATTTCTCCGAATATAACAAATACCGGACTGCAATAAATATGCCCAGTGCAGTGAAATAAACAATCAATAGAGTTATTTAATCCGATATTGAGACACTTTGTCAACTCAAATAATTGAACAGTTATGCTTATAAAATATTGCTTGAGATATTCTTGTTGCATATTTAGTGTTGTCTGGCGGTTAATTATGAAAGCACTTATTTCTGCAGAAGATTATACTCTCGCAATAACCGAGGGAAAGTTGTTTTATCTGGAGTTTCAGGTTTTTGATGCTGATGCTGAAGCCTGCTTTCTTCGAATTCTGCGCCGTTTTCTTTCTCATGCCGACCTTTTATATTCGCGTGATGTTCTGATAACCATTTTGAAAGAACTAATCAACAATGCAGTTAAAGCTAACGCCAAGCGTCTTTTTTTTCAAAGAATGAATCTTGATATCAGAAAGGATTATAGTGAAGGAATGACTTCCTTCAGTTCCTCTGTTCTCCGGCCTGACGGGGATCTTATGATTGCAATGCAGTCATCGGATTATAAAGTCAGAATTTATTTTGAAAACAGAAACTCTGATTATATAATTTCAGTCTGGAATAATACGCCTATTGTTCCGGAAGAAATTGAAAGAATTAATTCGAGGATAGAAAAGGCAAGGCATTATTCTAATATTTCCGAGGCTTTCGGAGACACTCTGGATGATTCAGAGGGGGCCGGTTTGGGTTTAATCATGGCCTCCATGGTTTTCCGTAACGCCGGGTTTGATGCAAGTAAATTTGTTGTACATCGAAAGGATAATTCGACTATCTTTTCACTTGCTTTAAGCAGAAGAACTGATTCGGCAGAAATACGCGGAAAAATAGCTCAGGAAATCAATAATGCAGTTGAAAATATTCCGGCGTTTCCTGAGAATTCAAGGCTTCTGATAGATATGTGCAAAAATCCTGATGTTACGATTAAACACATTTCAGACTTCGTTAAAAGAGATCCTGGTTTGTCTGCTTCTATCTTAAAGCTTGCAAATTCCGCCGGATATATAACATCAAAAAAAATATCTTCTATCGAAGAGGCTTCTGTATTAATCGGATTAAACGGAATACAGTCCATAGCAATGGCCAGCGGTGTTGATGAGATAGTTAATAATCATTTCAAAGAGTTTAAATATCTTTGGATGGAGTCCTATAAAAAAGCTTTCTATGCATATAAAATAGCAATTCAGCTGAAAAATGCTAAAATTGCAGAAAAAGCTTATCTTGCTGCTCTTCTTTCAAAAATCGGAAGAATACTTCTTCTTTCAATTAAAAAAGAAACTGCCCAAAAGCTTGCAGAAATTACCAGAAATAAATCGCAGACTGAAGTTGATATTCTTGAGGAAATTGCATTAGGTGTCAGCATTTCCACTCTCGGCAGTCTGATTGTCAAGCGCTGGCATTTTGATGACGACCTTTCGGAAGCAATTGAATATCACCGCAAGCCTCATATGGTGAGCGAAAAAAACAAGTCACTCAACTATACTGTTTATCTGGCTCATGTTTTTTGTGAAGCCGAAATAGGTAAATACCGTTTTGAGATAGTGGATGAAGATGTTCTTTCGTACTTTAATCTGGCAGATGCTAATAATTTTAAGAAACTTCATGATATTTTAATAGACGCATACAATACTCAGATGAAGAATATCGAAAATTTGAAATAATCAGGATTCAAAAATGCATTTTCAAAATCTTATTGCAAAACTTAATGAATATTGGAGCTCAAAAGGATGCATAGTTATCCAGGGATACGATTTGGAAGTTGGAGCCGGAACATTTAATCCGGGCACATTCCTCCGTGCTCTCGGTCCTGAGCCGTGGAATGTGTGCTATGTTGAGCCTTCCCGCAGACCAACTGACGGAAGATACGGCGAGAATCCAAACCGGCTTCAGCACTATTATCAGTATCAGGTAATAATGAAACCTTCGCCTTCAGATATACAGGATTTATATCTTGATTCACTCCGTTATTTGGGGCTGAATTTGAATGAGCATGATGTGCGTTTTGTTGAAGACGATTGGGAGTCGCCGACACTTGGCGCTGCCGGCCTTGGCTGGGAAGTCTGGCTCGACGGAATGGAAATTACACAGTTTACTTATTTTCAACAGTGCGGAAGCATTGAGCTTAATCCAATTCCTGTAGAAATAACTTACGGTCTGGAAAGAATTTGCATGTATCTTCAGGGCGTTAACAGTGTTTTTGATATCAAGTGGAATGATCATATTTATTACAGAGATGTCCACTTTAGAAGTGAATACGAATTTTCGCATTACAACTTCAGTATGAGTGATCCTAAGATGTATTTTCAGCTTTTTGATCTTTTCGAAAAGGAATGCAGTTCTATTTTAGAGAAAGAGCCGAAAGTTGTTCTTCCTGCTTATGATTTTGTACTGAAATGTTCGCATGCCTTTAATATGCTTGATGCTGCAGGAGCTATTTCTGTAACGGAAAGGGTCGGCTATATTACCAGAGTAAGAAACATGGCAAGAAAATGCGCAGAAAGATTTGTTCAAATACGTGAGGAGATGGGATATCCATTACTGAAATAGAATAACGGAGAATCATGAACAGCGGTCTGGATAATGTAATTCAGTTTTTTGATAAAAACAAGAAGATAATAATTACGACACATGAATCTCCGGATGCCGACGGGATAGGTGCGGAAATCGCGCTTAAGGAGCTTTTGGATTCTCTCGGAACAAAATCTTTTGTGTTAAATGGTGATCCGACGCCTGATAAACTTTGTTTTCTTGATGTCGATTCAGTTATCAATATCGCATCGGAATTTTCTCTGCCGGATGATATTTCTGAATATTCGGTGGTAGTTCTTGATACAAATAATTTCGTAAATACAGGTGCAGCATATAGTCTTTTATCTCCGCATGTTAATGAAATATTTATCATAGATCATCATGAAGGCGGTGAAGACTATATTGATACTCATTTTGTCATGGTCGAAGCGTCGAGTGCCAGCGAAATTGTTTTTTTTATAATGGATCACTATCGCCATGATTTTACAAGAAAAGCCGCTCAGGCTTTGTATACGGGACTGCTTTTTGATACCGGTGGATTTAAATACAAAAAGACCACACCGCGGACACATCTTGCTGTAGCAAAGCTTCTTTCTACCGGAATAAAACCGTTTGAAATTCACGAAAGAATTTTTGATATTAATGAACTTTCGGCATTTTTATTAAAGTCAAAGATTCTTTCAACGGTTGAGGTGTATCTTGACGGAAAGATGATTCTGATGCATCTTACTCCGGAAATGCTTAGAGAGACAGGTGCGGATTTTTCACAGGGTGAGACCAGTATAAATCTTCCTCTTTCTGTTGCCGAAGTTCAAGTATCGGTTCTTCTGAAGCAGGATGTGGAAGGCCCTCTTAAAGTCAGCATGAGAACGAAGGGTGATCTTGATGTCTCCGGAATTGCTATTTCTAACGGCGGCGGAGGGCATAAAAACGCGGCCGGTTTTAAGTCTCAGCTTTCCCGTGAAGAAGCTAAAAAGTATGTAGTAAAGCAAATAGAAGAGCTTTATCGTAATAAGTAATAGTAATATTTTCTATCGCTGGTCTTTAGACCGCCTTTTTCTAATTCGTTTATTTAATGAAAAAATCAAAAAAAAATAGCTCCGATGTTGACGATTTTGTGATCTTTAATTATATTACTGTTAGCACTCGATAAAAATGAGTGCTAACAGTAATATATAAATAAGGAGGTCATTATGTGGAACATAACAAAACACGAAACTCCGATCGAAAAACTATTCGATGACTTCTGGGGTTTTCCTGATCATTTCAAGGCGGAAGAAAAACTTTTCAATGTTGATCTGATTGAAAACAAAGATTCCTATACTCTTAAAGCTGATCTTCCAGGCGTTAAGAAAGAGGACTTGGATGTGAGCATTGAGAATGGTTTTCTTACTGTAGCAGCTAAACGTTCAAGCGAGAAAGAGCATGATGAAGGTGAATATCATGTTCACGAAAGGAGTTCAGGCGAATTTAGAAGAAGATTCCGTGTTCCGGAATCTGTTAAGGCTGAAGAGATAAAAGCTGAATTTAAAAACGGGGTTTTGGAATTAGTTATTCCTAAAACTGAAAAAGAAGAAAATAAAACAAGAATAATGATAAATTGAGGAGGTAAGTATGTATCCTGTTTACAGTATGATTAATGATCTGGTTAAAGCTTTTGATTCGGCGGTGTCTGATGAATCGGTTTACCGCGATAGACCTTTGACCAATGTTTATGAAAAAGAAGATGCCATAGTGGTCAGAGCTATTGTTCCTGGGATGACTAGTGAAGATATCTCACTGGAAGTTGTTGATAATTACCTTGTTATCAAAGCTGCGCCTAAGAGTGAAGAGATATCAGGCAGATATCTTCGCCGGGAACGTGCTTCCGGTGCATTCAAGAAAACCGTTAAGCTTCCTTATCAGCTTGATAGGGATAAAATGAGCGCGAAACTGAGCGACGGCATTTTGACTGTTGAGCTTTCAAAGAGTGAAGCAGCTAAACCTAAAAAGATTGAGATTCTTTAAGGAGGAAATATGAGTGAAAAATTAGTTAATAGAAAAATATCTCCGGCTGCTGATATTGCTGAGAATGAAAATGAATATACCATAAAGCTTGATATGCCGGGAGTAAAGAGAGAAAATATTTCCATCACTCTGAGTGAGGGGAAGCTTGAAATTGAAGGAAAATTCTCTGAAGAAACAAATTCTAACGAGGCTATTAAATATAGAGAGTTTTCCGGCGGGGATTATTACAGGGGGTTCACTTTAGGTGCGGATATTGAACCAAACGGTGTTACGGCGAAATATGAAAATGGTGTTCTCTCGGTGACTATGAAAAAAAGAGAAGAAGTTAAACCTAGAAAAATTGAGCTTCTTGCGGGTTAAAAAAGCGGGGATTCCCCCGCTTTTTTGTTTGCACCCATATCCGCTTTGTTTATAACTATTCCAAGAGTTTAATGTGACAGCAAAAACAAAACATGAATTTATCGAAGAATGGAATTGGACTTCAGGAAAGCCTCTTGGAAAACCTGTAGAAAGATCTTTCGCTCATAGAGAGGGAATTCCTCACGAAGGTGTTCACCTTTGGATTTATAAAATCATAGACGGAGAAATATGGATACTCCTTCAAAAGCGTTCGAGAAATAAGGATCTTTATCCTTCTGTATTCGATATATCTGTCGGAGGACATGTGCCTTTTGGTCTGAATAACGGCAAGATTCAGAAAGAGGCATCAGAAGAATTGAGTATTGATGTTAAGGATGAAGAACTTACTGATTTGGGATATTTCCGTTATGAAGAAATAATACCTCAAATGGATTTATTTCACCGGGAATTTCAGCACATCTGGATAATGAATTCGGATATTGAAATTGATAGTTACTCTTTTTCGGACGGTGAGGTTGAAGCAGTTTGTTTTATCCGGCTTAATGATTTTATATCGGTACTATCAGGAAAGCTGAAATCTGCAGAATCGTTTTACTTTGATGGAAAAAATGTTTTTATGAGGGATATTGAGCTTGAAGAGTTTCATCCTTTATTTTTTTCCCCTGGAATGAAAGATTATCTTGCCCTAGTAATAGATGCGATAAGTCATAATACTTGATTCTGTTTAAAAATACGACTTTTTATCCTTCCAAATTGTTTGTTGACATTAAAAGTAACAAAGTTTAGCTTTCTGTTACTGATGAATTGCCTGATGATTTCGGGTTAATAATAAGTTCTTAATAATAATTGAAGAGGTTTTGATATGAAAAAGATTTTTGCATTCGCTTCGATTCTGTTTTTTTCTATGATTTTTTCAGCTTGCGGTTCAACGGTTGAATATGGAGACGCCAGCAAGGATAAAGGTTCGGCAGAATGGGGTCCTAAAGAGATTAAAATGACCACTTCAATGATGGTCGGTTCGATTTATTCTTATCTCAAAGACGAGTGGAAACAGCCTGCTTTTCTTCAGGTAAAGAAATTCCAGAATAAAACATCTGAACATATCGATACTAAAATGATTTCTGAAGAAATTGTTACTCAGCTTATCAAAAAAAGAATTTCTTTTGTTGATGATTCGTTGACGGCTGAAGCACTTGAAGAAATGGAAAAAGGAATGAGCGGTATGATTGATCCGGACAGTGCAGTTCCAATGGGTTATTTGAAATCCCCTAATATGTATTTAACCGGAGATGTTCGTGATAATGTAAGAACTGTTAAAGGAAAAAATATTCAGTATCTTGTTGTTACTCTGAAGCTTTATAATCTCAAAACAGGAATTATCATGTGGCAGGAGCAGAAAGAATTTCTTAAAACCAGCAAAAATACTAAAATTTCCTTTTAGTACAAGAGTAATCCAAGGAGATTTATTATGCTGAAGATATCAAGATTTGTCATGTTTGCCATGGTTATTGGTTTATTTTCCTGCAGCACGCAGTTTCATAAAGATATAGTCGAGGCGAACAAGCTTTTTAATCAGATGAAGTTTAAGGATGCTGCAAGAAAGCTTCTCCCTGCGGCAAATTCATCCGGAAGGGATCAGCTGCTTGCCCAGATGGAATGCGGAACTATGCTTAATGTTGCGTTCGATTACGAGAACAGCAATAAGCTTTTTCTTTCAGCGGGCGAACTCGCGAAAAAAATACCAATAAGTATTTCGCAGGAATCTATTGCGTTGCTTACGAATGATACAAAGACGAATTACCGCGGTGAGGATTTTGAACGGGTACTGATTCACATGTACGCGGGTATGAATTTTCTGATGCTTGATCAGAATGATTCTGCGAGAGTTGAATTTAAGCGTGTTAATGATCTTCTTACATCGTATAAGTCTGAGGGCTTAAACCAGTTCAAACAGAATATAATGGCAAAATATCTAACCGCTGTGGCATTCGAGGCTGTCGCTGATGCTTCAAATGATACGGATGATCTTGAGTATGCCTATATCGAAATGAAGCAGATTTACCAGCTTGACCCTTCAAATCCTCTGGTAAGAAGGGATCTTGTGCGTTTATCCGGAAAATTGAAATATGATGATGAATATCAGGCGTGGAAAGCCAAGTTCGGTAACCATGCGGATTCACCGTCTCAGGTCGTCGTTATTTTCCAGAACGGAATGTCTCCGATAAAGGTTTCCCGCGGTAAAATTCTGGATGATGAATCTATGCGTATAGCTTTGCGTCTTGCGTTTGATTCCGCATCTCTTAAAACTAAAGAGGGTGTTACTTTTGCAGCAATTCTTGCTGTACTTGCAACAGTTGATAATCCAATTCCTAGGTATCAGCGCCGGTCAGCTAAATCTGACTATCTGACTCTGGAAATTGACGGAGTAGAAAAAGCCCGTTCTTATATGCTTGAAAATATTGCAGATACTTCTTTGAAAACTCTTGAAGAGAAATATACTACAATAAAAACAAAAGTAGCAGCAGGAATTGTAGTAAAAGCTATTACTGCGGTTATTGCCGGTAAAATTGCGAAAGAAATTGCTCAGTCAAGTAAAAAGACAAAGGGTGTTGCAGGCTTGATCGGTGCAATTACCGGAGGAATTGTCGGAGCAGGTTTAATTATGCAGATTGAACCTGATCTTCGTTGCTGGAGTACTTTGCCGGCAAATTTTCAGCTTGCACTTGCCGGAATTAATCCAGGTAAACATAATGTTAAAGTTAAGTTTTATGCCAATTCCGCAGTTATTAGCGAAAAAGATCTCGGTGACTTTGATATTCCGGCAAAGAAGAAGTTTATAATAAACTGCAGAACAGTTAACTAACGGCGGCATTATTGTGGGATACGAGATTTTTGATAAATTGAAATTTCCGGTATGCGTATTAAGCATTTCCGGAGATCTCATTTTTAAAAACACCGTATTTTCTGAAATCTTTTCATCTGATTCAGATAATGAGAATTCAATAGCTCTCGATGTTTCGCATCCGTTATACAGCGAGTACCGCAGACAGATTGCGCTTTCATACCATAAAGCGCTTTCCGGTGTGGATACCCGTTGTTTTGCGGTATTAAAAGGAGCTGATAACACGCAGATTCCTGTTGAGATTTATCTATATCCGATGAGTCTGGACAGTTGCCTCCCGGGCATTCTTGCCTTCTTCAAGCGGGTTGATGACAGAGCCGTATCTTTTGATCAGTCAGTTATGTCCGATCCTCTTTCCTCGGATAACCAGAATTTATTTGAATTTTCCCCTTTTCCTATTGTTAGGTTAAATTCAGAAGGTGAAATTACAATGGTAAGTTCTTCAGTCGAGAGGATTACAGGATTTCCTAAGGATGAACTTTTTTCTGATTCTTCCAAATTCTATGAAATTTTTACTGCTTATGACGCCGAACGTATAAAAAACTCTGTTAAAGATGTTCTTGGCGGATTATCTGTTTTTAAACGGCTTAATGATATTAAGATAGTTACCCGTAAAAATGAAAAAAAATACGCTAATGCGGTGTTTTACAGCATAATGAGCGAGAGACGGATTGTCGCGGTTGAAATTCTTTTCGAGGATACCACTGCCATCAGTAATCTGGAAAAGCGGTTAACGAGTAAGAACCGTGAAAATATTCTCGGTGATATGTTTGAAGGGCTGTTGCATTTCTTCAGTAATATCATGAATATAGTTATGAACCGTTCTCAGATGATGATGCAGCAGACTGAAAAAGATGTTCTTTTGGACGGATTAAAATCAATTTATGATTCCGCAAATGACGGAGCCCGTCAGATTAAGCGTATTCAGGATTTTGTTGGAGAAACATCAGACGATGAAGATGAATCTTCTGAGGAAATTCTTTCGCTGATAGATGATGCCGTAGAATTTTCAAAAATGCAGTTTAAGGTTGAAGAGCGTGATAAGATCCGTGACGTAAAAATCTCTAAACATTTTTTTGTAAAGGGTGTAATAACCGGCAACATTAAGCTTTTGCGTGAGATATTCGTGTCGATGATTTTCCGAATAGCTAATTATATAGAGCAGGACGGAGAAATTGAGGTCGATATTCGTCAGAGCACGGATTATATTTTTTCTGTATCTGCCAAAAAGAAAAGTCATGGTTACGAAAATGAATATCTATCGGATATTGAAATACGCAGATTGGCAGAACTTGCGCATCTTCGTGTAATTGAAGAAGAATCTGCAGACAGCATATCGATCAAGGTTTCAATACCGGCTAAAATGATTTCTAAAGAGGCAATTTTGTCTTCGAAGGATGAAGTTCACCGACTTCGTGATCTGGATGTTCTTGTAGTTGAGGATGAAGCCGCTCTTCGCGAAGTTCTGCGAGAGCTTTTTGATAATACCGGAAACAGAGTTACTTTGTGTGTTGATAGTTTTTCTGCTGAAAAAGAGATGGGTCTGCAGAAGTTCGATTTGGTGATATCGGATTATGGTATTCCTGGGAAAACGGGACTTGAATTACTTGCTGAAGTTAAAAAACTAATGCCTTCTGCAATTACTGTTCTTTTTTCAGGATGGAACTTAAGTATTAAATCGGGTGAAGATTTTGTTGACCTTTATATTCCGAAACCATTTCAACTTGATATTTTATTAAGAGAGATATCCAAAAAATTCAGCTGAACTTAGTTTTTTTGTAAAAAAAACCTATTTTCGTAAATAGTTATTTACAAAAAGAAATATAGTCTTTCACGTTTTATAGGGATGAGATTCAATCTTGTTCCGGAGGAATTGAATGGCTGGATATCTTATTGAAAATGGTTTATATAGCGGGAAAAACGCGACAAAACTTTATTATTCAGCCTGGCGATCGGATAAAACCAAGGCTCTTATTGTTCTGCTGCATGACTTAGGCGGTCATTCTGATCGTTTTTCTTCAATGGTATCATATTTCGAGAATAAAAACCTTTCATTTTATGCTGTTGACTTTCGCGGTCATGGAAAATCAGAAGGCAAGCGCGGAGATTCTGATACTGTTTTAACGTTTGTTTATGATATTAAATGTCTTATGAATTCATTTTCAACGAAATATCCCGGAGTACCTGTTTTTCTTATTGGAGAAGGCTTTGGAGCGATGGTTGCTCTCCGTTATTCGCTTGTTTATCAGAGAGATATTTCCGGTTTGGTTCTCTTATCACCTTCAGTAAAGCCTTCTATTAAAAATTCACCTCTTTTTCTTTTAGGTGCCAGAATTGCTTCGGTTTTTTCTGATTCATTTACATTTTCGACTAATGTGGCACCTGAACATCTTACTAAGGATAAAGAAGAGATTGAAAAAATTAAGTCAGATAAATTGATTCACGATAGAATTTCGGTAAGGCTTTTTGACGAACTTTATAAAAATTCTCAATTCTGTCTTGACAGGGCATCGGATATACGTTTACCAATACTAATATTGACTGGAACTGCGGATGATTTGTCTGAGATTTCCGGAGTTGAAGAGTTGTTTGCCGCTTTAGGATCTTCGGACAAGCGGTTTGAGAAATATGACGGTCTTTATCATGAAATAATGAATGAATTGGAGAGAGAAAGAATGAAAGTGTTAAACGATGTTAAAAAATGGGTACAGGACAAGGTATCAGGATCTGCTCAGCCTAAGGCTGCAGCTAAACCGGCTCCTGCCGCATCTTCTTCTGCAAAGCCTGCAGCAAAGAAAACAGTTAAAAAAGCCGCTCCTAAAAAAGTGGTAAAAAAAGCTGTCAAAAAAGTTGTTAAAAAGGCAGCGAAGAAAGTAGTTAAGAAAGCTGCCAAAAAAGCAGTAAAGAAAGGTTCTAAGTAATTTAATAAGAGGCAGGTTTAAAAATCTGCCTCTTATTAAATCCTCTTCAATTCTCCGCTGTGGAATTTACAGCAGATTTTAGTTTTGTATTTATCTTCAAGATACTTGATATTTGCTCTTTTTTGTCCAATATATTCCTCTTTATAATCACTTGGAATCAATATCGTACTTTTTTGATCTATTTCCTGAAAAAGAAAAAGTTGTTCCATATCATCACGCTTTAATCTTGATTTAACAATCTGGCCGAATGATGGATGATACGCACCGCCGATAATTTTTGAAAGATTTCCGCTTTCTACCGGATTGATTCCTATTCTGATTACATTGATATTTTTTCTTTGAAAAATCTTCATGATTTCATATGTCCATTCAACAGCTTCCTCGACAGATAGAGGAGAGTATGCACCGCTTTTAAACATTTCTCCCAGGTTTGTTCCTTCTAATACAACTGCAGGGTAAATTCTAGCTGCAGAGGGATTTAATTCTGCAGCAATTTCAGCAGATCGTATGGATTTTTCAATACTATCAAGAGGCAATCCGGGTAAAAGCTGGATAACTAAGTCAAACCCATGCTGTTTTATTAATTGTGCGGCTTCAATAGTTTGTTTGGCGGTGTGCCCTCTCCCGGAAGCTTTTAGAACATCGTCTGAAAATGACTGCGCTCCAATTTCTATTGTTTTTACAGAATATTTGTTCAGCAGTGATAATGTTTCCTTATTTATTGCATCAGGGCGTGTGGAAACGCGGATTCCGGAAACTAATCCCATTTCAAGTGCAGATTTGGCTTCTTTAAGAAGTTGTTTTTGGTAATTTACTTCTATCCCGGTAAAACTTCCGCCGAAAAAAGCCAGTTCAAAGTTAGTCACTGAATCCGGGGCTGATTTTCTATATTGTTTAATCAGGGGAATTATTTCTTCAGGCAAGGGTTCGCGGCCTGCCTGGGTTTTCTGATCACAGAATATGCATAAATTCGGGCATCCATTGTGAGGAACGAAAAATGGTACTGTTATTCTTTTTTTGCTCATTTAATAGATAAATTCCTAACATCGGATTGATATTGGTTTCTCTTGTATAGAAGTTAATTAAGATAATATTTCTCAATCTTGTCGAATTATTTTTTTTATGTTATAACTAATTAAAATTGCAAATAATTCCGTTAGTATTTATGATGAAGTTGATTATTGACTTCATATTTATTTTGCAGACGGTGTTGTATGAAAAAAATACTTTTGACTTTGCTGATTTTAATGCCTGTATGCATTGCTTCGAAAACTACCGTTACTTTTGATTTACCTGATTATTTCCCGAGTCTTGACTCTCAAGCAGGAATAGCTGATTCTTTTCAGGATAAAATTGATGCAAACGGGGATTATATAGCAGAAGCCAATATGCTGTGTAATTTGTCAGGTTACCCGGTGGGTTCTGTTCTAATCGGTATTTTCCCTCATTTCACTGCCGGTGCAGGTGTTGCACTCGGTTTTTCTAATTTAAAGTATTTTGATGATAAATCTATTGATGGTTCTTTTCCTGCAGTAGGATTTGCTCCGGTTGTTTTTTTCGGAACAGGTATTTCGGATAGGGTAGATATTATCGGAAAAATCAGTTATTTTGATATTTTTTATTATAATCATGATTCAATAAATAAAGTCTCTGAATATGTTAAGATAAAAAAATTGAAAATAGTCGGTATCGGCGGAAAAATACGTTATAAGATTTTTGATGAGGCTGTCGTTGTTCCTTTTTTGCTTAAACTCGAGGGAATAAATATATCAGCGGGAGCTGATATGCTTAGAGGAATAATTGAGATGAAACGCGAAATCGACGGTGAACTTGGTTCGTTTGATCTTGATCCTGACGGAATCGGACCTGAGCCTGAAGGGAACTATCCAGTTACTTATGACGGTGAACTTGACGGAAATCTGAAATGGTTTCAGATTGATGCTGCTTTTAACGTAAATGCGTATTTCAGTATAGCGAAGATATTTAATATTTATTCAGGCTTTGGATGTGCTTTCGGATTTGGTCATTTTACGCTTTCTGCCGATTCAAGTGTTGCCGTCAGCACTGATCCTATTCCGATTGTCAATCCTACCGGTCAGCTCGGAACAGCTTTAATGGACTCATCCTCAAAATATTATCCATATCCCGTAATACCGACTTATCTTTTCGGTCTGGAGCTTAATTTATTTATGTTCAGACTTACCGCAGAGACGATGGTTAATCTTAAAAATAAAGAAGATGTTACGCTCACCATCGGTGCACGATTTCAATTTTAGTTAAAGCAGTTTAACTATATTTAAATTTATTCTGTTTTTTTTTCTGAGATGGGTTAATTCTTATTTTGCAATTGACTGCAGTTTTTTAAGTAATTAAACCATCCGGACGGAGTAAATTTGGAGGAATTGAATGACTGCTATAATATTTGTCTGTTTGTTTATGTTGCTGATGATTGGTATCGGTCTATGGGGCATGAGAAAAACTTCATCGCTTAATGATTTTTTTCTAGGCGGACGTTCGATAGGGCCATGGGTTTCTGCTGTTGCATATGGCACGACTTATTTTTCAGCTGTTCTTTTTATAGGCTTTGCCGGAAAACTGGGTTGGGGTTTCGGTCTTAGTTCGATTCTTGTAGCTGTGGGCAATGCCTTTTTGGGATCATTTGCGGCTTGGCTTATTCTCGGTAAACGCACCAGAGTTATGACTCAAAATCTGGATGTTATGACTATGCCTGAATTTCTTCAGGAGCGCTACGGAGCGAATTGGTTTAAACTTATAAGCGCAGCAATAATATTTATTTTCCTTCTTCCTTACTGCGCTTCAATTTTTAAGGGTCTTGGTCATCTTTTTGAATCAACATTTTCTATTTCATATGATACCGCTCTTTTAATAATGATAATTATAACAGCAATTTATCTGATTCTCGGCGGTTATTTTGCAATAACTGTTACTGATTTTATTCAGGGAATTATCATGTTATTCGGATGTGCTGCCATGGTTGCTGTTTTGACTTCCGATGCCGGCGGCATTTCAAATGTTATTTCCATGATTTCATCAAAATATGCGGAACACATTCCCGAAGCTAAGCGGCCTTCAATGCTCATACTGGGTTCACTGATTTTTATGACTAGTTTCGGAACATGGGGGCTCCCTCAGATGGTTCAGAAGTTCTATGCCATTAAAAATGAAAAAGTTATAATGAAAGCTGCAGTTGCAACAACTGTATTTGCTCTGATTATTTCACTGACTGCATATTTTGTCGGATCAATGTCTCATATTTTCTTTGATACACTTCCGATGAATGGAACCAAACCTGCTTTTGATAGGATAGTTCCGGATATGCTTAATGCGCATTTACCGCAAACCCTGATGGCTCTCATTCTGCTTTTGGTTCTGTCTGCCTCTATGTCAACTCTGTCATCGCTGATTTTAGTTTCATCTTCGGCCGTTGCAATTGATATGTATAAAGGACATGTAAACCCGAATATAACCAAGGGAAAATCTCTTGCAATGATGCGTTTTCTTTGTCTTGTATTTATGGCATTTGCGTTCTTCATAGCACGGTATGAATTTGCTTTTATCGTAACGCTGATGAGTTTATCTTGGGGAGTAGTTGCCGGAAGTTTCCTTGCTCCGTATCTCTACGGATTATACTGGAAGCGTGCAACAAAAGCAGGGGTTCTTGCCGGTATGGTTACAGGATTTACCCTTGCAATTGTTTTATTTTATAAGATGGGTCAGGATTATTCCCCGCTTGCTTCGTCAATTGCTATGATTGTTCCTTTTGCAGTGGTGCCGGTTGTGAGTATATTTACGAAGCCGCCAAGAAAAGAAATTTTAGAAAAGGCTTTCAAAGGATTTTGAAGTTTAAAATAAAAAAGCAGCAGATTTTATCTGCTGCTTTTAGCATGAAACGACTTCTGTAATTGTTCTGATTAAATCTTCTATGTTATAAGGTTTTATGATGCGGGCAGAAAATCCGTATTCTATAAAATTGCTCATTGCATCGTCGTTTGAATAACCGCTTGAAACTACTCCTTTTACCAAAGAGTTTATTTTTTTTAGATTTAAAAATGTTTCTTTGCCGCCCATTCCGCCCGGAATCGTCAAATCAAGAAGCACCACGTCAAAAGGTTTTCCGCCGCAAATTGATTTTTCATATTCCTTTATTGTGTTTTTTCCGTCTGATGTAAAAACATATTCATATCCGTAATGTTCAAAAATCCTTGCAAGAAGTGTCAGAATGTTTTCTTCATCTTCAAGAACTAGAATGCGTAGTTTCTGATTGTTCAAAACCGGTTCGGAAGGAGCTTTTTGTTTTATTTCTTTATCTATTGCCGGAAGATAAAGTGTAAAAACAGTTCCGGTACCGACTTCAGATTCAACATCAATATGTCCGCAATGATTTTTTACAATTGAGTATGAAATCGCAAGACCTAAACCATGACCGGTCGGCTTTGTTGTGAAATACGGATCGAAGATATTCGGCAGAATATCTTTTGGTATTCCGGAGCCGCTGTCCTGTATGATAAAGCGTACGTAATTTCCTTTCTCAAGACAAGGATTCGATGAATCATTATTGCTGTAGTTTGAGCATTTGATCACAACTTTACCGACATCTTCCATGGCCTGACGTGCATTAAGAAGAAGATTATGAAGAACCTGTGAAATCTGACTCTCGTCAATTTCAATATTCCAAAGATCATCCTGTATGTCGAATTCACAAATTATCGCAAATCCGTGAAAGGCGAGATCAACGCTGTCAATTATCAGCTCATAGGCCGAGGCGGTTGTTTTAACCGGCAGACCTCCTTTTGATAGGGTTAGAAGCTGATGGGTAAGATCCTTTGCTTTCATTGAGGCTTTTTCCGCATCAAGAACTGCCTTTAAAATGCGGGTTTCTGAATCGCCGATCCAGATTTTTGCAAGAGATATGTTTCCTAGTATGGTTGTAAGAATGTTGTTGAAGTCATGTGCTATTCCTCCTGCGAGTATGCCAAGGGACTCAAGCTTGAGGGATTTGAGCATGTTTTCTTCATGCTGTTTTTTTTCAGAAATGTCCTTTATCGTTAAAACTTTAGCTGATAGTTTTCCTGATTTGTCAAAAACAGATGATATAGAAATTTCTGCCGGAACGCTTGTTCCGTCTTTTGTTGATGCCAGATAGCGATTGGTTGTTCCGTCCGGAAGATCCCGAACTATTTCGCGTGTAATATTTTTGCCGTCTTCGTCATTAAGCTTTAAAACATTTTCGACTTCTTTACCTAAAGCCAGTTCCTGAGGAACTTTTGTCAGGTTTTCTGCGTTTTGATTCATTAGTATAATTTTATATCCATTGTCTATGGTTATTATTGCTTCAGTGATGGACTTCAGTGTGACAAAAAGTTTTTCTCTTTCATCCGCGATTTTTTCATTAGTTTGTTTTATTTCTGTTATATCCTGAAGAACAACAATTGCATAGGGCAGGTAACCTTTTCCGTTTTTTACAATACGTGCAGATATGTTAATGTCAATTTCTTCACCGTCACCCCGAACGGCTTTTGTTTCCGTAAGAATGAAAGGTGTTTTATCTGAAAATAGATCAGAGAGAAGGGTTTGCATTTCATTTTTTGTCTTATCGGGAAATATGTCAGAATATTTTTTACCTATAAGTTTACTTCTATCTGTTTTTAGATATTCAGAGAATTTCTGATTTGCATCCGTAATCAGGTAATTTTCTGATATTATTCCAAGCCCGATAAGGGGAAAATCGAAATAATTGCGGAGATGCTCTTCGAGTTTTTCTCTCATGTCGTTATCAGCTTTTTCAGCAGTAATGTCTTCTATGATAGCGACGATACAGTCTATTCCGTTATCTGCATTCTTTATTGAAAAAACCGTAATATGCAAAAAACATTCTGTATCATTATACCCATAGCGGAAATTATTGATTTCAACAGTTTCTCCGCGTCTGAGTTTTTCGAGTTCATATGCATAATCTGAAAATATAGGATCGGAAAACAGTGTGTAGTTTTTATCAAAATCTGATCCGAATATTTTTGTAAAAGCTGTATTTGATTTTATGTGACGTCCGTCTTTTTCAAAAATCGCCATTGCGACCGGATTCTTCATTATCACTCTGTTTAGAATGCCGTGCTCTTTGGAAAGAAGTTCTTCCATGGCCTTTCGTTTTGTGACATCTGCAAAAACCGTCAGATTTAAAGTCTGGTTGTGGAGATGAATTTTAATACTGCGGCTTTCGGTTTTAATGTGATTTCCAGTCTTCGGAATAAAGACGATATTATATAAATCAGTGTTTGCCTTATCTTCCAGTGAATCATGAAGAAGATTGTTGAATTCGTCACAGCTTGCGGAGTCTATAATGTTAAAAAGAGATTTTCCGTAAACCTCTTGTGCGGAATAACCTGTTATTTTCTCAAGTGTATCATTTGCGTATACAATCATGTCGTTATGATGTATAATGACTATTTCCGGGAGATTCGCCATGAGAGCGCGGTATCTTTCTTCGCTTTCTTTCAGTGAGTTCAATGTTTTAATTTTATTTGTTATATCATGAGAAAATGCGCAGACAAAATCGCTTCCGGATATATTCATATAAACATAACGCATCTCTTTTATGTGTTTTGATCCGTTTTTAGCAATATGAAAGATTTCACGCGAGATTGTTTTTTTGTCTTTTAATTCCGTGAACAGTTTGGAGAAATTATCGGAAACCATATCCGGATTGAGTACCGAAATATGCTCTCCCTGTATTTCAATCTGGGAATATCCGATTGATTCGGATGCAGAATTGTTTACCAGCAGAATTCTGCCGTTGGATGAAAGAAGAAAAAATTCTTCGGATGTATTTTCGAGAATGAAGCGGTATTTGGAAATTTCATCATTGGATACAGTTGTTATTTCAGAAGAAAAATTGGCGGATTGCTTTTTCAGCTTAAGCAGGGCGGTTTCTTTTTTGATCAGTTCGGTTTTCAGTGCAGATATTTCTTCTTCAAGAGCTGCAGCTGTTTTTTCATAATTCATTTTTTGTGTCCTGCATGATGAAAATTATTGCGGACTAATGCCTGAAGAGTGGGCATAGCCGACAAGATCATTTATATCATCAATTCCATTTTCTGTCATATAATCAGATAAACCTTCAGCTATTTCGGCTGCACGAACCGGATAAACAAGATTCATTGTTCCGATTGATATTGCCCGCGCCCCGGCAAGAATAAATTCGAGGGCATCTTCAACATTAGAAATTCCGCCAAGACCGAGTATCGGAATAGAAACTTTTTCAAAAATCTGATAAACCATTCTAACTGCAATCGGCCGGACGGCAGGTCCGCTTAATCCGGCTACTTTATTGTTGAAATGCGGAGTTTTGCGTTTGATATCAATTTTCATTCCGACAAGCGTATTGATCGCACTTACTGCGTCAGCTCCGCATTCTTCAGCGCAAAGAGCAAATTGTGTGATATCGGAAACGTTTGGAGAAAGTTTTACTATGAGCGGAAGAGTGCATACTTCTCTAACTTCTGTCAGCAGTTTGCGCATTAATTGAATGTCTGAACCGAAAGCAATGCCGCCTTCCTTGACATTAGGACATGAAACATTCAATTCTATCGCATGAATTTTTTTCTCTGCGGAAAGAATTCTGCAGAGTTCAACATTTTCTTCTATTGAATGCCCGGCAGCGTTTGCTATTATTGTTGCGTTTTGTTTTTCCAGAAAAGGAAGTTTTTGAGAAAGAAATTTTTCAATTCCGACATTTTCAAGTCCTATTGAATTTAGTATGCCTGAAGGTGTTTCTATTATGCGGTTTCCGCTGTTTCCGGGGCGCGGTTTCAGCGAAAGTCCTTTTGTTATTACCGCGCCGATTTCCGAAAGATTATAAAATGCGGAAAGTTCTTCTCCGTAGCCGGCAGTGCCTGAAGCAACTGTAACAGGATTTTTCAGTGTAAGGGATCCTATTTTTACGGAGAGATTCATTTTTACCTCATAATTTAATAAGCTGTAATTATGTTTTTGAAATACCCTTTTGAGTGCAACAATTAATTTTACTTGCATTTATATTAAGAATCCAAAAATATCTCACCAGTAACGCTCCTTAGAGAAATGACAGATGTTTCGATAACGTGTTTTGAAAATTTTAAAAGTTTCAGCTGCAGGAGCATACGGCTTTTAATGCGAAGTTTTCTAAACAATGATACGGGTGTTTTATTGCTATTATTTGACTATTTAGAGGCTGTATGGAAATAACTCAGAAAATACTTGATGAAATATATTCTGAAATTGCCGCAAGAAATAAAGAACTTGCTCCGGGTTCTGTTGTCCATTCAGATTCATTCATAAAATACATGGCATCATCTACTGGTCTTCCGAAGGAGTCTGTAAAAACGGCGATTGCGATTCTGATAGAATCCCATAAGGTTCTATCAATCGAAATTGTAACATCTGATGAAAAAAGACGTATTGAGCAGATTGACGGTTATGTTGCAGCTGATCTTGCGGTAGTAAGAAATCTCAATTCGTTTTTTAAAGATCATCTCGTTAAGGCATATGAGTTTCAGTTTCATAAACGCGCCGGATCTGCACAGATTGTCCGTGAACTTTTTCCTATGATAAAATCTTTGAATAATACGGAACTGGGTCAGGTTTTGAACAAGACAATAATGCTTCATGAATATGAACGTCTTCTTGAAAAAGAGTGGAGAGCTTATGCTCCGGAATGGCAGGAGCAGAGGCTTGCCGAATTGTCTTTGAAGTACGGTTTTCATTATAAACCCTCAGTTCCGGTTAATATTCCTCAGCAGGTTCTTGATGCCTCCGCAGCGGTAAATCTAGAAGAACCGTTTTCTAATTCACGCATTCCGGCTAAAAATGACATTAAAACCGAGCGTGCTGTTGATGCACCTCAATATAAGGAATTTGCTGATAAGGAATCACAATATTCTCTTCAAAGAATATTGAATATTTACGGAATTGATTTTTTTGTAAAAGTTCAGTTTAGAAAATATAAATTCTCTTATGTCCGTAAAATTATAGAAGATAAGCAGATTGTTAAAAAGAAAGACCTTCTTTTTATCCGGGAAATGATTTTCAAGGTTAAAGAAAGTGACAAATTAGGCAGAGATGCAAATCTTCAATCGTGCAGGGATGAAATTAACCGGCTGGAGAGAGCTGTAACACATGCGATATATTTTTCCGTCTGATTTTTTATGAGATTGCCGTTTAGGTTTTGATTAACAGAATTTAGAAGAAAAGACTGCATATTATGGCGATTTTACGCCGGAAAAAGCCGGAAGACTTAAAATAATATCTTGACATACGGTTTCGCCGGACTTAGAGTTGCAGGGACTGTTTTTTGAGTGAAATTTAGAGGTGAGTGATGGAGATAAACAGAAGAGAGAGCGCTGATATAGTGGTGTTGGATATTTCCGGCGAAATTGACCTTTATAATGCCCCAGAAATAAAAGATACAATCAATCAGCTGATTGAAGATCAGAAATATAATGTAATAATTAACCTTGAAAAAGTCTCTTATATTGATTCATCGGGTATCGGCGCTCTTATTTCGAGTCTTTCTTCTCTGAAAAAGTATCAGGGCGGTCTGAAGATAATAAATGTTTATGCTTCTGTGAGAAAAGTTTTCGAGCTTACAAAGCTTACGTATTTTTTTGAAATATTTGATTCTGAATCGGATGCAGTTTCGTCTTTTAATAAATAGATTTACATTAATTACCGTGTACGGTGATTTCTCCGAGGGGTGAATATGAGAAATATTTTTGGTTTGAGTATTGTTCTGTCTGTTTTGTTTTTTGCAGCTTGCGGGGATCCTGTTCCTTTGGGTGAAATGTCTTCTGCAAAGATGATGATTTCCAAGGCTCAGACTGCAAGAGCTGAAAAATATGCACCTGATGAATATAATGAAGCTGCCGCTCTTCTTCTAGAATCGCATAGTCTCGTTAAAGAAGAGAAGTATGATGATGCGGGAAAGAAAGCCCTTGCTTCCAAGGAAAAGGCTCAGGCGGCATATGATAAGGCTGCTCCTTTGATGGCAAAGGATTCAATTGATGTTGCAGAACAGAGTATAAAAAGCGCTGACGAGGTTTTTGCCTCGGAACTTGCTAAAGACGAGTATGAATCTGCAGTTAACAAGCAGAAGCAGGCTCAAGCTGATTTTGAATCTAAACAGTATGAAAGTGCTTATAAAAATGCAGTGGAAGCTGACGGTCTTGCTAAAAATGCCAGAAATACTGCTATATCCGGCAAGGGCATGATTGAAGATTCTATAAATGAAGTCAAAGCTACTTTGGCAGAAGCAAAGAAATATAATGCAGAGAAATTAGCTCCGGAAAAATACAATTCTGCAGTAGAAAGTCTCACTAATGCTCAAAAATCATATGACAGCCTTGCTTTGAAAGAAGCATTTGCTTATCTTGATGAAGCTAAGGCTTCGGCGGATGAAGCATATCAGATTGCTTTGAAAGAAACAGCTCTTGATAAAATTGAACAGTCAAAGCAGTCAATCGCTGATGCCGAATCATCGCGCGGAGCCAAAGAAGCTTCTGCTGATCTTCAGGCATCAAAAGAACTTTCTGAAACTGCCGAAATGCAGTACAATGAGGGTAATTATCTTGATTCAATAGATTCAGCAAATGAGTCTCTGCGACTTTCGGGTCTTGTTTCCCAGGCGGGAAGCAGTGCCGATAAGTATTCGAATGATTCTTCCTCGAAAGATTCTGTTTCGGATAATGGTGATTCTTCAGATTCTGAAGCCTCGGGAGATTATGATATTTACAAGGTTAAGTATAATAAAACTCCGCCTAAGGACTGTTTGTGGATTATTTCGAAAAAGTTTTATAATAACGGGCGCAAATGGAAAAAGATTTTCAATGCTAACAAGGATATTATAAAGAATCCTGATTATATCTTTCCAGGATGGAAGTTGAAGATTCCAAAAGAGAGTAAATAATCAAAAGCCGGCTAATGCCGGCTTTTTTTTTAATTTTTTCTTGCCGAAGTGTAACCTGTTTGTTTTCTTTTATACAGAAAGTTAAGTTTATTTAATACCGGCTGATTTTGAGTCGGATTTCTAATCACAAATATTATTATTCCGGAGCTGTTATGGATTACATCGAGATTGAAAAAATTTCCGTACAGGTAAAAGCGGAACGTGCATTTGTTGATGCTGTTTTTTCAGAAATTTCCAAAAATGTCATAGGTCAGAAGAAGCTTGTTGAAAGAATGATGAGTGCACTTTTTTGCGGCGGTCATGTTCTTGTTGAGGGTCTGCCTGGACTCGCTAAAACACTAGCTGTAAGATCTTTTGCAGCATCAATTTCTTCTTCCTTTTCCCGTGTTCAGTTCACTCCGGATCTTCTTCCGGCGGATTTAACAGGGACTCAGATTTTTAATCCTAAAAATATGGAGTTTTTTACTCGGAAAGGACCTCTTTTCACTAACATATTGCTTGCAGATGAGATTAACCGTGCCCCGGCTAAAGTTCAGTCTGCACTTCTTCAAGCGATGGAAGAGCGTATGATCACCATCGGGGAAACGACATATAAACTTGATGATCCGTTTATGGTTCTTGCAACGGAAAATCCCATTGAACAGGAAGGAACATATCCTCTGCCGGAAGCTCAGCTTGACCGTTTTATGATGAAAGTTCTTGTGGAGTATCCATCAAAAGAGGAAGAAGCTGAGATACTTAAAAAGATATATGATATAGATCCTAAAAAGATTAATCCTGTTATGACGGCTGAGAAGCTTTTTGAAATAAGAAAAATAATAGAATCTATTTATGTTGATGATAAGATTTTATCTTATATCGTATCATTGATTGACTTTACGAGAAGACCGAATGATAAAATGAAAAAGTATATTGAATTCGGTGCAAGCCCTCGCGCAAGTATTGCTTTGATGAAACTTTCAAAGTGCGCGGCCTTTTTTGCAGGCAGGGGATTTGTAACGCCTGATGATGTCAAAGAAGTTGCCTATGATGTTTTACGGCATAGAATAATACTTTCTTATGATGCTGAAGCTGAAGAAATTAAGACAGATACAGTTATCAAACTTATACTTGATCAGGTGGAAGTCCCATGAGTTCCTCTGCCGGCGGACTTCTTAAGAAAATAAATATCAAAGTTAAGCGAAAGCTTAATACCGTATATTCGGGGAAATACCGTTCTGCCTTTAAAGGAAACGGTATACTGTTTGAATCACTTCGGGAATATAATTTCGGAGATGAGATTAAGTCGATCGATTGGAATGTTTCGGCTAGATCAGGGAAGCTGCATGTAAGAGAATATACTGAAGAACGCGAACTTAATTTTGTTATTGCCTGCGATGTTTCGGCTTCAATGAATTTTGGTTCTTCCGTTCAAAAAGCCGAAGCGGCTCTGGAGTTTGCAGCTGTTATATTGAAGCTCGCCGAGTATAATAACGATTCAGTCAGTGCGGCACTTTTTTCGGATTCTGTTGAATATTTTTTTAAACCTAAAAAGGGTTCCCGTTTTGCCCAGCGTATACTTGATAAAATGATGAATTTTTCGCCTAAAAGCAGTCATACCGATGTTAATGAACTTTGCAGATTTCTCAATAATACTTTGAAGAAACGCAGTATAGTTTTTATCATTTCGGATTTTCTTGATGATTCGTTTGATAGAAATTTAAAAATTCTGGCAAGACGTCATCAGCTGATCCCGGTTAAGGTTAGCGATGTTTCTGAAAAACTAATCCCTTTTGGCGGAATAATTGAGTTCAGAGACAGTGAATCAGGAGAGCAGTCAATAAGTGACGGCATAGTTCCTTTTGATTCTGATGAATTGAGATATTTCAGCGTGCTTGATCTTTCAACGGATGAAGATCCTCTATCTTCTACTGTAAAATATTTTGAAAAGAGAAATAAAGGAAAGGTTTCACGATGGTGAGAATATTTTTCTTTTTAACCTCTTTTTTACTGTTTTCCTCGGTTTTGTCTGCTGAAATAATTTCTAATACAGATAAAACTTCTGTGCGTGTTGCCGATAAAATAATCTATACAGTTGATTATTCCTCACTTCCAGAACTCTTTGTTACGCTTCCCGATTCGAAATATTATTATACTGATGATGATAAAGAGATTCCGTTTTATGAAATAATTACTTCTTATAATGATGATACTAAAAAGATTGTAACTGTTGAACTATGTTTTTATAAGACTGGAGTATATGACTTATTTCTTGTTGAGTTGCGTGATAATGAAAAAAATTTGATAGGATACAAGCCGCCTCAAATTGAAGTTATCGCAGTAAACAAGGAAGGCAAATTTGAGGAGGATGAGGACTTTATAAAAGCATCCGGATATCCAGTGAGATTGATTCTTTTAATAGCTGCTTCCATAATACTTTTGGTTATTTTGTTTTTTCTCATCAGATATATTTTGCGTCGCAGAAAACGGTCAAAATTGAAGAAGGAAATTCCATTAGTTGTTTTCCAAAAACGGATAAAGAAATTAAATGTTAAGAACATCACGCAGGAATCTTTTGCCGATACGTTATCTTTCGCGTTTAGGGAGTATATAACAGGTGAGATCGGATTCAATGCATCTGAAATGACATCATCCGAGATTATTGATGAGCTGACAGACAGAGAGAAAATATTCAAGAATGAAAAGCACCGTGATGAACTTATGAAAGTTATGAGAATGTGGGATATGATTAAGTTTGCCGAAGCGGAATTTTCTTCAGAACTGCTATCTGAGAATTTTGAAAAATGCCGTTCTTTTGCTGAAATGATTGCGAGGGAAAGAGAAAGTGCCTGAGTTTAAAAATGCTGTATTTCTTTTGCTTTTACTGCCGGTCGCGGCATATTATGTTTATTTCCGATCTAAGATTTTATCGGAGAGTTCAGTTTTATTTCCGTCAGGGAAAATGATTAAAAAGAAGAAATCAATTTTCCGGAAAACTTATCTCACTGTTCCCCTTATGCGTTTTCTAGCTCTTTTTTTCGCCGTAATCGCTCTTGCCCGTCCGGGAAAGGGAGTGAATTATACCGAAATCGAAAATTACGGTGTCGATATAGTTATTGCACTGGATCTTTCTCCATCAATGCAGGGCATGGATTTGCAGCCTAACCGATTGAGTGCGGCAAAGGAAATTGTTTCCCGTTTTATTGCAAATCGGGAAAATGATAGAGTCGGTCTTGTTATTTTTGCGGGAGAAGCCTATTTGCAGGCGCCGTTAACTTCAGATAAAGAAATTATCCGTGAAATAGTTTCTGAAACCGATTTTGATTCAGTCGAAACTGACGGAACTGCAATAGGCGAGGCGATTGTGATGAGTGCCGCCAGACTTAAAGACAGTAAAGCGCAAAGCCGTGTAATATTGCTTTTGACTGACGGAGTAAATAATAGGGGAGTTGTTGATCCTGGTACTGCTGCTCTTGCGGCGAAAGAACTAGGAATTAAAATATATTCAGTTGGTATAGGAAAAGACGGAAAAGTTGCATATCCTACAGGTAACGCTATTTTTTCTAAACGTTATGTTCAAAATGAATTTGATGAGAAACTTCTTAAAAGCATTTCTGAGCAAACAGGCGGAAAATATTACCGTGCAGCAGATAAGGATTCTTTTGAAAAAAGTATTTCGGATATTAATATGCTTGAGAAGAGCCGTTATAAGGTCAAAAAATATTATGATTTCGAAGATAATTTTTTCCCGTTTCTTGCCGCGTCGGTAATTTTCTTTTTTGCTGAAATAATTCTTCGATCAGTTGTTTACAGGAAAATACCATGATATTTGCAAACAGCAGTTACCTTATTCATATAATTATTTTTTCTGCTGCGTTATGCGGTTTCATAGTTTATTATGCTTTTTTCAGGCGTAAAATGACTGAAAGACTGTTTGGAGATTTCCGGCGAGTCGGCGGAAGAAAAAGAATTCTTGCTTCAGAAATAATTTTTGGAATAGCCGTGATTCTTTCATCTGCGGCACTACTGCGCCCGCAGTACGGCGATGAACTTACAATGCGTCCTGTAAAAGGTAAGGACGTTGTTATGGTTATTGATGTAAGCAGAAGTATGCTTGCTGAAGATGTTTTCCCGTCCCGCCTTGAAAGAGCAAAGGAAGCTGTTAAACTTTTAAGACAAAATGCGTCTGGACGTTATGCAATTATTATATTCGCAGGTGAAGCATTTATGCTTTGTCCCCTTACGGATGATTCGGAAGCATTTTCAGCTTTTATCGATTCAATTTCTACAAAATCTATTGGTATCCAGGGAACGGATATCGGAAAGGCCCTCGATAAGGCTTATAAGCTTATTGCTAAAAAGGAACTCGCTGATAAGTTTGTGTATCTCATTTCAGACGGTGAAGATCATGGAGGGAATGCGGCTGATGTAGCGGAAAAACTTAAGTCAGATGGAATCACCGTTTATACTTCTTCAGTCGGTAAAGATTCCGGTTCAGCTGTTTATCTTAATGAAGAAGATAAACAGGTACTGCGCGGTGATGATGGCGAGGTTATAGTCTCAAAGGCTGATTTCAAAACGCTTAAAAATATTGCTGCTATTACAGGCGGGAAGTATTTTGATATTAACGATTCTTATTCGGCTGTTTTTGAGATTGCAGAAAAAATTAATGATTCAGGCAAACAAAAATCTTCGCGTCTTGTTAAGAAGAAGAAAGAGAAGTATCAATATTTTGTTTTTTGCTTTTTTCTATTATTGTTTTCTGAGAGCATTATGTGGAGATTTAAGAAATGAAAAAAATACTAATTTGCTCCGTATTATTTTTAGCGTTTCTTGATCCGTTTAAGGACTTTAACGAAAAAGGAATTGAAGCATTCGGAAGGGGAGAATACGAGAAGGCACTTGAGTTATTTGAAAAAGCTTCTTCATACTCTGCACCGGACACTTCAATGGCTGCGCTTGAGTTTAATAAAGCAAAAGTGTATGCTGCAATGAAAAAAGAAAATGAAGCAGTTGACTGTTATATGAAAGCTGTTTCGGCGGGTGATGATGAAATTAAAAAGAAATCTTTTTTCAATATGGGAAATATATACGCGAAAAGCGGAAGAAAAAAAGAAGCCGCAGAGAATTACATTGCCGCATTGAAAGTTGACCCTGAATACGACAAGGCGAGAAAGAATCTTGAATATCTTTCTATGAATAATCAGAATAATGATGATAATCAAAATAATCAGGACAAGAAAGACAATCAGAATAATCAGAATAATCAGAATAGCAGTGGAAATGGTAGAGATAATAAAGACAAAAACAATGGCGAAAATAAAAAAGATAAGGACGGAAATAATGGTTCAAAACCAGAAGGCGGGAATGCACAGCAAATAGACAAAAAACTTCTTGATTCAATTCTTGAAAGCATGAAGAAAAATCCAGTGAGGAAAAGCAAAGGTGAAGGTCTTGATGGTTTCAGTTCTGAAAAAAATTGGTAATTTGGCTTTTTTGTTATTTCTCCTTCCGCAGTTTCTTGTGTCAGCGGAATTGGATGTTAAAGTTGAAAATGATTTTTTCGGCGGTTATACTCTTTCAGTAAGCTCAAAAAACTCTGAGCAAATGGAACCTGGCAGTGAACCGGTTTGTATCGGTGCGAAAGCTTTATATGCCGGAGTGTCCAGAAATTTCAGCTGGATAAATGGAAAAAGTTCATCCAGTCTGTCTCTACAGTACAGAATAATTCCCGACAAGGACGGCAAAGTTGTAATTAAACCTTTTGATGTAATTGTTGACGGTGAGAATTATCGGACAAAGGAAGTCAGTTTTAATGCAAAAAGTCACGTTTCACGGCGTAGTATTTTTGATGAAGATGATGCGGCAGTTGAAACTGAAATCATTCCGCGTATCGAAATAGCGGACAGGAAATACTATGTTGGAGATGCAGTTTGTCTTAGGTATCTTATTCTTTCATCCGGTGATGGAGATATCTCAGTAAACGGACTGAATGAAGCTCCAAAGGCTGAAGGGTTTTACTCAAAAGAATTTATTCTGCCTGAAGCTTCGGAAGATGTCGTTGTTAATGGAAAAAAATACCGCGCATGGACGGCTGTAAATTTTGTTTTTGTTCCGCTGAAACCGGGAGAATATGATATCGGCGGCGGAAGTGTTATTTTTTCATTTGATTCGGCAAACCTTTTCAGGTCTTTTCAAAACCGTGAATTAAAATTTCCCATGAAGAAGATTAAAATATCATCTTTGCCTGACGGCGCCCCTGATGATTTTGCCGCCGCAGTCGGAACATTTTCTATTACGGGAGAAGCCGGAAAGACTGAAGCAAGAGTTCATTCCGAAATTCCGCTTACTCTTCAGTTGAAGGGTTCGGGAAATTTTTTTACAATAAAAGATCCTGTAGTAGAAAAAAATGATAATTATCAGATTGTTATAAAAGGTGATGAACCTCAGATTGATTTGAAAGATTATGTTTTTTCGGGAGTCAAAAAGTATAACATAAGCATTATCCCGCTAAAAAAGGGCCGTCTTGATGATTTGAAAATACATATGTCTGTTTATGATCCCATGGTGTCAAGATATGTAAAACTGGAGTATGTACTTCCTGATTATGATATAGCTGATTCAAAATCTGAGAAACTGACTGAAGACAAATCGGATAAAGTAAGTGAATCTGATCCGAGAATGATTATATTTGTATTAATCACGGTTTTGATTATTGTTTTTGCCGGAATGATATACTTTAGAAACAGAAAAATTGTCAGAACTGATTCTGTTAAAGTTAAAATTGAAAATAAATCAAAAGTATCAGTTGATAATGAAAAATCTGATTCAGTGATAAGCGATCTAAAAAAAATATCTTCTGGAAATGCAGACATTCAGGAGACATTAAAAATTCTTTATTATGTTCTGAATAATTTAAGTATTAGGGGAATTGAGATAAAAACTGAAAAAGAATATCTCGACAGTGTGCGTTTCGGCGGTGTTAAACCTGAAACAGAAATGCTGAAAACTATAGCTGAGAAGTTTCTCAAACTTGTTTAGGGCAGTATTTCTGCAGGATTAATATTTTATTCTCCGATGAAATCTATTTGCGTTTTCATTCCTGAGAGGTATTCGGAATCGGGATAAAGTATTTCCATTGTTTTTAGGGATTTTTCGGCACCTTTTTTGTCGGGAATCAATGCATGGCATTGAAAAATATAAAAGAGAATATTGTCGCCGGTTGTTCCTATTGAAGCAGATTCTTTTAGATTTATTTTTTTAAATGTTTCGTATGCTTCTTTGTAAAATTTTTTTGAATAGAGTTCAAGGCCTTTGTGGTAATTTTGAGCGGATTCGCCCTGAGAAGAAAATTTCTCTTCGATAGCTTTAAGTGAACTTGAAATAGTGATTTTATTTTTTTCACGTTCTTTTAAGTTTTCGGATGAAAGTCTGATGTAGGTTTTTACTGCCGTATAATAAACCGAAGACGGATATTTTTGAAGAAAGGCTTCTCCTTCAAGAATCACTTCGGAATATTTGTTGAGACCGTTCAGTGCTGCAATTATATAATAATTTATAAGTTCGGAGCTTTCCATTATGTAGCCTTCGGGAATTACCGGCGGATTATTCCTGTATTTTACGGAAATTTCATAAAGCATTGTATATTTCATTGAAGAAACATAGGTTGTTGTGAGCTTCATGAAATTATTCCATGTCATGGGCTGATTTGCATTTTTTGAAATTATTTCTTCTCTTGTTTTGTCATAATCTGACATGCGTTTTTCGAGATCTTTTAGCGCATTCTTGAACACTTGATAATCCGGATTACTCTCAAGCAGTTTTTTAAAAAGTTCAGCGGCTTCTGAGTGTTTTCCGCGGTCTTTCATATCAAGAGCATTGCCGAAAAGTTTTGCTGAATTGATTGATATTTTGACAGGACTTGATGATTTCATTTGTGTAATATCAATTGAAGGATATATTTCTTTTAGAGAAGCGGCTGTTGAGAGTGTAAAGTTATTAACAAGTTCACCGATATTATCGGTTGTTCCCGAAACGGCACCGGCTTTTAAAATTAAGCCCTTTTCGGTATCGATTATTTTATAAGTAACGGTACATTTGCTGTCTGAAACAAGATATGTGCCGTCTATAATAGTTTTTGCGCCTAACAGTTTTCCGATTTTAGGGGCTGTTGTTTCATCGACAATTCCCGTCATTGATAGTTCTGTTTCATTTAAAAGTTTTTCAAGTGAATTTCTTTCAATGAGAGAAATTCCTTTAATCCGGAAAAGTTCGGCATATGAAAATTCCGTAAGAGCTTTACCTATGTAATTGTTGTCAGAAGATTTTCCGGAAGATTCTTCCAGATTTGAAAAGTATAATAATGATACAGTTATATTTTCATTTTGTGAAAAAAGTGATGAACAAATTATCAAAAACAGTACAGATAGTATTTTCATGCTTGAAGCCTCTTTTCAGCAAATTAATCTTTGAGAAAAATGTCAAATATGAAAAGAAATGATGCATTGATTTATAGTTTTTAACCCAAAAATAATAAAGTTTTAGATAAAGAGAGAGCTTATAAGCCCTCTCTTTATCGGATTTAGTCGGCAAGAACTGCGGCAAGCGGTTTCGGAGCAAGCGAAATCTCGGAAGAATTTGCTTCAGAGCAATTTTTTGCCCACACGTAAAAGCAGGTAAAATATGTAATTTTAAGATATCCTGAAAGACCCCAGAATATGTTCAGCATCAGGAAGAAAGAAATTCCGCCGAGAATAACACTGAATCCTGAGAGAAAATAAAAAGAACCGAAAGCCAGTGCAGTAAAAATGATGTTCATTACCCATGTCGCAAGTCCCATACCGATAACACCGATTCCAACCTGAGTCGGATCTTTTTTCATAAAGTTTTTAGAGCTTGAGAAAGCTTTAAAAAATCCAAGTTCTTCTATCACCATTGCAGGCATGACAAAATATGTGGCAGTTGTCCATATTGCGTGAACAATGTTCAATATTATTCTTCCGACGAAGTCATCACGTTCTTCCGCATAAGTTGCCAAAAGATCAATAAATGCTGAAATTGAAGCGAATATCAAAATTCCTGAAAAAGATTTAGATGTTTTGGAAACTGCTTTTTTGAAATCAGGTTTACCATTAGTTACAAGATCGTAAATAAGACAGGCTGTTATGCCGTTGTTGAAGTAATCATTGAAATAAAGGATGATTAATCCGATTAGTAAAATAACATAAAGCAGTGTTGCATTTGAAACAAAATACATCCCGACTGTCAGAGCAATACTGAAAAAGACTCCGATAATAACATTTAAAAAAAGCGGTTTTAAAAGAATCTTGTTGTTTTTTATCATTCCTAAAACCTGAAACATGAACTTGAATACTCTTAAGTATTTTTCCATAAGAACTCCTTAATAAATTGTTTGTAATTTTAATTCTGTTTTACTTTGTTTCATATAAATACAAAGATTTGCTCTATTATTAAATTATTTAGACTCCCCCCTCTCTCGGTAAAACCGAAATTTAATGATTAATCAATGTCATTTATTTCTGTAATCTGTAAGAACAATAATATGTATAGTTCTCTTGACTGTTACATTTTAAATAAAATCATTTATAGCGCAAGAACTTTTTAAATTATGCTCTATCCCTTCAATTTTTTTTAATTTATAACCGGTTATAAATGGGCAATGTTTTTCGGCTAGCTTCTATATGTTTTAAACAATTATCTGACTGCAAAATGTTACCTTGGCAAAAAAATATTGAGTTGAAGTGTTTTGATTATATAATTATAATTTTCAGTAAAGATTATTTATTCTTGACACAATAATTCCAGCGACATTTTTTTAAATTTGCCAAAATTACTTTTGTTGCTATAATCATTGTATTTAAAACTGAGTTGTGGAGAGTTATTAATGAAGGGTGCGAAAATTCTCATTGAATGTCTTGTTAAGGAAAACGTTGAGGTTATGTTCGGGTATCCCGGCGGGGTCGTAATACCTATTTTTCATGAGCTGTTCAATGCGCCTTTGAAATTCGTACTAACACGGCATGAGCAGGGTGCTGCGCACATGGCGGACGGATATGCCAGAGCCACAGGAAAACCGGGGGTACTTCTTGTTACAAGCGGACCTGGAGCGACAAATATAATAACTGGGCTTGCAACTGCATATATGGATTCTGTTCCGATGGTAGCAATTACCGGGCAGGTTTCGACTGAAATGATCGGAAATGATGCTTTTCAGGAAGCCGATGTTACAGGTATAACTCGTCCTATTACCAAGCATAATTATCTTGTTCAGGATATTAAAGATCTTCCTCGTATAGTTAAGGAAGCTTTCTATATTGCTACTACAGGAAGACCAGGGCCCGTTCTTATTGATATTCCTGTAAATATTTCAAATGCTGAAGGCGATTTCGTATATCCGGATTCCGTAGATATCCGTGGTTATAAGCCCAATTATAAAGGGCATCCTGTTCAGATAGAAAAAGCATGTCAGCTTATAGAACATGCGAAGAAGCCTGTCGTTTATGCGGGCGGAGGAGTGATTTTATCAAATGCTTCTGATGAACTCCGTGAATTTGTTAATAAAACAGGTATTCCTGTAACAACAACTCTTCTTGGTTTGGGGGCATACCCTGAAACGGATTCTCTTTCGCTTCAGATGCTCGGTATGCATGGTACTTATTATGCGAATAAGGCTGTTCATGATTCGGATCTTCTGATTGCAATCGGTGCGCGCTTTGATGACCGTGTAACAGGAAAAATTTCAGAGTTCATTCCGCACGCCAAGGTAATACATATTGATATTGATCCGGCAAGCGTTTCGAAAAACATTATCGTTGATGTTCCGATTGTCGGTGACTGCAAAAATGTTTTGGCAGAGATAAACGCTAAGGTTAAAAAGCCTTCGATTCAGCCGTGGATAGATCATATAGAATCTTTCAAAAAGTCTCATCCGCTTCAATATTCCAACAGTTCGGATGTAATAAAGCCGCAATTTGTCATAGAGAAGCTTTATGAACTTACTGAAGGAAAGGCTGTAATTACGACAGAGGTAGGACAGAATCAGATGTGGGCTGCTCAGTTTTATAAATACACTGAACCCAGAACATTTATTTCTTCAGGCGGATTGGGAACAATGGGATATGGTCTGCCTGCCGCTATCGGCGCTCAGTTCGGAATGCCTGAAAAAAGAGTAATTGATATCGCGGGAGACGGTTCAATTCAAATGAATATTCAGGAGCTTATTGTTGCAGTTCAGTACAGGCTTCCGGTTATTATTGCGATTTTAAATAATGGTTTTCTCGGAATGGTGCGCCAGTGGCAGCAGCATTTCTATGACAAGCGCTATTCGCATACATGTATAAAATGCGCACCTGATTTCGTCAAACTTGCCGAAGCATACGGCGCAGAAGGAATAAGAATTGATTCTCCTGATAAGGTTGAAGCTGCCATCAATAAGGCATTATCAATAACTGACAGACCGATCATTCTTGATTTTCTCGTTGATCCTGAAGAAAATGTGTATCCTTTTATGCCTGCGGGCAAAACAATCAATGAAACAATCATGAGGGAATTAGCATGAGTCAGCACGTCCTATCGGTAAAAGTTGAAAATCAGTCGGGTGTTCTCGCGCGCGTGGTTAATCTTTTTTCTGCACGCGGATATAATATCGATTCGCTCTCTGTCAGCAAAACTGAGGATGACGACATATCATGCATAACAGTTGTTGTTAACGGTGATGACCGGGTTATTGAGCAGGTAAAAAAACAGCTGAATAAACTGATTGATATAATAAAAGTTACAGATCAGCCTAAGGAATATTCGTTTCAGCGTGAAATCGTAATGCTGAAGCTTCAGCTTTCATCATCAAAACGTATTGAAATATTTCAGATAGCCCAGACTTTCAAGGCATCGATACTTGATATTACCCAGAAGTCCATTACACTTGAATATCTCGGCTCACCTGAACAGCTTGATATTTTCATAGAAATTCTTAGACCTTATGGAATAAAAGAGCTGAACCGCAGCGGAAGAATTTCTTTTCCCAAAGACTGATGGAAAAGACTCTCGGAATTGATAATGAACTGATTTTATATATCCGCGGATTTTCAAAAGAAAGTCCGCATCTCAAAAAAATCCGTAACGATAATATTTCTCATCCGCAGACGAAAATGTTTATTACGCCTGAACAGGTGTCTTTTATTACTTTTTTGATAAGGTCGAAAAAACCTTCATTGATAATTGAAATCGGAACATTTCTGGGTTACAGTGCGGTCGCAATGGCAGATGCGATGCCTGAAAACTGCCGTATCATCACTATTGAAAAAAATGAAACTAATGCGGAGACTGCAAAATCATATTTTGCGGATTATGGATATTCGGACAAAGTGAATCTTTTGTGCGGAAAAGCATCCGATGTTCTCAACGATTTGAGTAAAGATTATTTGTCAGAGGCCGGAATCATTTTTATTGATGCCGACAAAAAAGGTTATATAGATTATTACGAAAAATCCATCAAGCTTCTTGAAAAGGGCGGAATAATTATTGCTGATAATGTTTTATTCTACGGCAATGTCGCCGATGAATCTGACAAGTCTCAGACAACCGAAGCGATACGGAACTTCAACAATCATGTATTTTCCGATGAACGCGTAAATGCATGTATTGTTCCGATCGGCGACGGACTTCTTCTTGCAGAAAAAAAATAAGATTTACATTGTTTCTTTTTTTATGCTTGATCAATAGTACTTGGAATAATTTTTATCCGTTGCAGCTTCATAAATTGTTGATATGCTTATTTTAGATTCTGGAAGTTATAAAAAATAATCCAGCCGAATAATAAACTATTTTAAGACCGTAGATTAAAATTATAGAGGAAAACATGATTAAATTTATTAATATTAATAAAGCTTTTACCGGTCAGGTTCTTTTTGAGGACATGAGTTTGAGCGTTAATCAAGGAGAAAAGCTCGGGCTTGTCGGAAGGAACGGACATGGAAAATCCACTTTATTTCAGATGATTCTCGGCAATGTTGAAGCCGACTCCGGAACGATTTCCATTCCAAAAGGATATAAAATCGGTCATCTCGAACAGCATTTAAAATTCACTAAACTTACTGTATTGGAAGAATGTTCGCTTGGACTTCCTGCCGGAGAAGAGTATGAGACTTGGCAGGTTGAAAGAGTTTTATCGGGGCTTGGTTTTTCAGAAGAAGACATGCAGAGATCTCCGCATGATTTTTCGGGCGGATATCAAATCAGAATGAATCTTGCAAAGCTTCTAGTTTCTAATCCTGATATGCTTCTTCTTGATGAGCCGACAAACTATCTCGACATTGTAGCGATCCGCTGGCTTGAAGAATTTCTCAATGAATGGCCGGGAGAGTTTATGCTCATTACGCATGACAGAAGTTTTATGGACAGTGTTGTAACACATACAGCGGCGATCCACCGCAGAAAGGCCCGAAAAGTCGAGGGAGATACCGAAAAATTATATGCTCAGATTAATCAGGAAGAAGAGATATATGAAAAAACGCGTTTGAATGAAGAGAAAAAACGCCGTCAGGAAGAAGTTTTTATCGCGCGCTTTAAGGCAAAGGCTAGTTTCGCAAGCAGGACTCAGTCAAGAGTAAAGAAGCTTGAAAAGCAGGGCGAAATGAAAGCACTCGAGTCGATTGAAGATTTGGAGCTGTATTTCAACAGCGCGAAATTTGAAGCAAGCCAGATGATGACAATAGAGAATCTCTCTTTTTCTTACGGAGAGAACGAACCGCGTCTAATCGAAGATCTTTCTTTTTCAATCGGAAAACGCGACAGAGTATGCATCATCGGTAAAAACGGAAAAGGAAAATCAACGCTTCTTAAACTTCTGGCGGGTGAGCTTCGACCGGTTGATGGAAATGTTTCGAGACATCCATCGCTTCAGCAGGGATACTTCGGGCAGACGAACAAAATCGCGCTTAATGACAACAAAACCGTTACTGAAGAAATTAAAAGCGCCGACCGGCTTTGTACTGATGCGAAAGCCCGTGTAATTGCAGGCGGACTCATGTTTTCCGGTGATAATGCGCTCAAGAAAATCAAGGTGTTGTCAGGCGGAGAAAAAAGCCGTGTGCTTCTCGGTAAAATTCTGGTAATGCCTGCTCATATTCTTTTTCTTGATGAGCCGACAAATCATCTTGATATGCAGTCGTGCGATTCACTTATTGAAGCGATTGATAATTTTGACGGATCTGTAGTAATGGTAACTCATAATGAAATGCATATCAGAAGTGTTGCAACGAAACTTATTGTTTTTGATAACGGCTCAGTAACGGTATATTCCGGAACGTACGATGAGTTTCTTTCCGATGTCGGCTGGTCAGACGAAGATTATCGGTAAAAAAAGATTGACAATATATGCACGATAGCGCATATGTGCATGTATGAAGCAATGTTATGAAAAGTTCAAGGCTCTCGGAGAAGAAACCCGTTTCCGTATAGTGGCTGTGCTGGCAAAGAGCGGAAGAGAGCTTTGCGCATGTGATATTATTAATTCGCTTGGGAAAGCTCAGTATACAATTTCCAAAGCCATGTCCGTTCTTGTCGGTTCGGGTGTTGTTATCGAACGGCGTGAGGGTAAAATGATGATGTATTCGATTAATAGCAAAGATATGCAGGTTAAGGCTTTGCTTCAGGCAGTTAAAATTGTATCAGATTCTCAATGCGGAGTAAAGGAAGATTATGATAGATTAGCAGGCTGTCTATCATCCGGGGTGAAAGTTAAATGAAAGGAATATTTTTTTAATTAAAACATGCACATGTGCGCATAAGTGCAAATATAAAATGCAACAATAAAGGAGGTTGCCATGAAAAAAGCAGCGATAATCGGAGCAGGAAGAATAAGCAGAATTATTCTTGAAGGTCTCAAAAGAAAGAATGAAATGTTTGAAGCGGTTAATGTATTCGATATTAATCAGCAAGCGGCGCAAAGTATTAAGGAAATAGTTCCTTCTGCAGAAGTATTTAAGTCTGCGAAGGAAGCTGTAAGCGGGGCAGATATTGTTTTTTTGGCGGTTCACCCGCCTGTTTTTGCTGAAACCGCAAATGAATTATCGGGTGTTCTGAAGTCAGATACAGTGTTATTGTCACTTGTTCCTAAAATACGGATTTCAAAAACTATTGAATCCTTCGGCGGATTACAAAATGTGGCGAGAATGAATCCTAATGCTCCGTCAATAGTAAATGCCGGTTATAATCCGATATCTTTTTCTGAAGGATTTGACAGCGCTAAAAAGATAGAATTAATCAAGAAGCTGTCAGTACTGGGAAATATGCCTGAAGTTAAAGATGACCTGATTGAGGCATATGCTGTAATAACGGCTATGGGTTATACTTACTTGGATTATCAGTTAGCTGAACTTTTTGATCTTGCCAAAGAATTCGGGATTAGCGAGAATGAAGCCCGTGATGCAATTCAGAAGCTTGCCGAGGGAACTGCAAAGGGTGTAACGGCAGAGAATAGAGTTCAATATGATTTTCTGAATCTTGTTCCTGTTAGACCGCTTTCAGGTATTGAAGAAAATGTAAAGAATGAGTACCGTGAAAAACTTAGAGAAAGATTTAAGATGCTTACTAATTAATGATATGATCGATATCATTAATTAGTGATGCGGTAATAAAAACTCTCCTAAAAAGGGGAGTTTTTATTATAAGAGAATAAGCTTTAAACTCCGATAATGAAGAGACTGTTTTTTTCGGAAGGATTTTATGATTAGAAAATATTTCTTGGTTTTTCTTGCTCTCTTTTCGTTTCCTATATTTGCTGAAGATGAAGAAATATCAGCCGGAATTTATACGATAAATTCACCGACTGCATTTACATTGCCGAGAGCTGGATTTGACGTGTCGATGCTGGCTTATGACCGCGGAGGAATGGAGTTTAAGACAATAGTCGGTGTTCATGACGCTATTTTTATAGGTGTTTCACTTGATGTTGATCATGCAGTCGGAAAGGAAAAAGCTGACGCAAATACTCCGGGAGTAGTGGCTAAACTGAAACTCACCGACGGATGGGATTCCTTTCCTATATCGATTGCGCTCGGTTATGATTCATTTTATATCGGTGCATACGGTAAAGTTGAAAGCAGCGGAAGACGCAATGAATATGCATCATCGAAATACAATAGAAAGATTTGCGGTCCGTATTTTGCAATTACCAAACCGCTGTTTGCATTCGGTTCAGAGCAGTATCTGACTTTCGGCATGCGTCTTCCGGTTCAGCCTGATTACGTACCGAAAGATGCTACATATTTTGCATCGCTTGATATTCCGCTTGGAACTATGTTTGCTTTTAAGGCAGAAGGCGAAAAGGTGTACTATAATTTTAAAAGGAAAGAAGAATGGCTTGGAAATCTGGGGTTAAAGATGAATTTTACTCCGAATGCAGGAGTCATGCTTGCAGTAATTTTTCAGGACGATGAAACTCCGTGCCGGATTCTGAAGGTCGAATATGCTTCATCATTTTAATAAAACATTTTTGTGTCTGATAATTCTATCATGCGGAACTTTGTTCTCTATGGAGAAACGTATTATATCCGTCAGAAATTCATCTGGTGCAGTAATTAAAATTCAGGTTGAAATTGCACAGAACAATGCCGAGCGGACCAGAGGTTTGATGGGCAGATCGGGTTTAGATTCAGGTTCAGGAATGCTTTTCATTTTTCCGCGTGAACAGTATCTGAATTTCTGGATGAAGAATGTTTCTTTTCCTTTGAGTATTGCATATATTGATTCAAAAGGAAAAATTCTTCAGATAACTGACATGAAGGAAAATAATGATGTTCTGACATATCCTTCCAGAAATCCTGCCAGATACGCGCTTGAAGTAAATAAAGGTTTTTTTGAAAAGAATCAGATCGTCGAAGGTTGTTTTGTCGACATCAGATCATACGGAAATAAATGAAAAAAGAAAAGATCATTCTTGTCGGATTGATAGGAACTTCCAACGAAAAAACTGCTGCGGAGTATTCGATTTCAGAATTGTCCGAACTTGTAAAAACAACCGGGGGAGATGTTGTTTCCTCCTTCATTATTAAAAAAATGAGTATTGATCCGGCGCATATCATCGGAAGCGGGTGGCTTGAGACGATTAAAAAAGAGGCTGAGGATAAATCCGCTGACGCCGTTGTATTTGATATTAATAACATAAAAGCCGTTCAGTATAACAATATAGAGAAATATTTAGACATAAAGGTATTATCGCGCTGTGATGTAATTCTTGATATTTTTGCCTTACGCGCTTCGAGTGCGGAGGCCAAGATTCAGGTCGAACTAGCACAGTTGAATAACATGCTCCCGAGAATCCGCGGAAAAGGAATGGTTCTTTCAAGACTCGGGGGAGGAATAGGAACCCGCGGACCCGGCGAAACAAAACTTGAAACTGATAGACGCCACATTCAGCGCAAAATTCATAAACTGAATGAGAGCCTTAAAGCTATTGAGAAAACACGCTCATTGAAAAGAAAATCGCGTGAAAATGCCGTTAAAGTTGCTGTTGCCGGTTATACTAATGCAGGCAAATCATCACTTGTTTCATTGCTTTCAAAGAAAAATCTTTTCATTGAAAACAGACTTTTCGCTACGCTGGATTCATTTACCAGGGAAGTGTATATTTCTGATGACCGTAAAGTTCTGCTTACTGATACGGTCGGATTCATCCGCAATCTTCCGGCAACTCTTGTTAAAGCTTTCCGTTCGACATTTGAGGAAATATTATTTTCCGACATGGTAATTCATTTGATTGATTCATCAAATCCTAATTATTCGGAATGCATCAAGACTGTTGATGATGAACTTGCAGAAATCGGTTATACCGGAAAAGTGATAAAAGTATTCAATAAAACTGATTTAGCGGATAGTGAACTTCTTCATAAAATCAGCCTGGAATTTCCAGATGCCGTTTTTTGTTCAGTTAAAGAAAAAACAGGAATAGACGCTGTTAAAACTATGATTTCGGCTTTGTTTTAATTATTAATAAGGTACAACATTATTTTTCTTATAAGCATGGTTTAATAAAGAAATTTGTAACAAAAAAGACTTGAATTATACTTACTAATGCGGATAATTCCGTATCCCAAAAGGATAATATTATGGAGGAAAGAATGAGAAAAGTTTTTTTTGCGGCAGTTGCCGTACTATTGGTTTCAGGAAGCAGTGCTCTTTATTCACAGGGCCTTGAGGCAGGTTCGGTTAAATTCGGTCTCTATGGAGGAGGCGGGGTGAATTATGCAGCAGGTGAAGCTACAGGAAATGCTGAATCTGCTGCTGCGGGTTCATATTTTTTCGGTGTTAACGGTTTTTATAATATTTCTGATACAGGTTCGCTTTTTGCCGGTTTGGAATATTCTTACCGCCCTTACAAATTGGATTATGACAACGTTTTTGGAGAATATACTACGACATTAAAAGCAAAATTTATGGATGTTAATTTAGGATACCGTTTTACAAACTTTCAGGGTTTTTATTTTGATGCAGGTCTCTTTATCGGGACTCCTATGGGTAAATGGAAAACTAAAACCAGCGGTGATATTTCCGGGTCAGGTGAAGCTGAAAACAGTGACACTAAAACCGAAGTAGGACTTATGGTAGGTGCAGGATACCTTGTTCCTATAGCGGAGACAGCTGATTTAAATATTGGTGTTCTTCTTAAGAGATCATTTAAAAATGGATATGATGATAGTTATACTAAACTTAAATCCCAGCTTTTTGCAGTAAAAGCCGGTGTAGAGATGAAATTCTAATGAAATACGGCGGAGTTTTACTCCGCCGGTATTAAACCTCTTTCAAGCTCATTTTTGTGCCATTATTACCCCTTAAAGCCGAATTTTCCTTGACAAGCTCAAATATATGATTATTTTAAAACAGTCTGACTGGTAGAGGACTGATGATAATAGGAATATATCCCGGTACGTTTGATCCATTGACGAATGGCCATATGGATATAATAAGAAGAGGACTCAGGTTGTGTGACCGTTTAATTATTGCGGTTGCGGTAAACCTTTTAAAAAAGCCGCTTTTCTCTGTTGAGGAGAGGCTTGAAATGATTTCTGATTCGTGCAAAGATTTGGGTAATATCGAAGCAGTTTCTTTTAACGGGCTTCTTGTAGATTATTGCAAAGAAAATGGAGTGAATTTTATCATACGCGGAGTCAGAGATTCCGCCGATTTCGGCTATGAGCGCTCTATGGCGCTGATGAACCGGAGACTTCCAGGTGCTCTTGAAACCGTATTTATGGTTTCGGACGGGGAAAGTCATTTTTTATCTTCAAGCATGATTAGAGAAATCGCTTTTCTTGGCGGTGATGTATCCGCTTTCCTTCCTTCAAATGTCCTTCCTTTCCTTAATCGGAAGACCTCTCAGGCTTAACAGCTTATATTAGCTGTTAGTTAACAAAGAAATTAATCGGTTGAGGGGGAACTATGAATATCGGAATTATCCTCCTGGTTTCTGTTGCTACTGGTGTTGTAGGGTATATGGCAAGGTCGTATCTCGGCAAAATCAGGTTAAGATCTTCGGAGGCTCAGGCTCAAAGAATTATTCAGGATGCTAAAAGAGAGGCTGAGGCAAAACGTAAAGAATTGCTTCTCGAAGCCAAGGATCAGCTTCTTCAGGAAAAGAATCTTCTTGAAAAAGAAATGCGTGAGAGACGTCAGGAAATCGCAAACATAGAAAAACGATACATGCAGAAGGAAGAGAATCTTGACGCTAAAGTTAATCAGGTTGAGAAACGTGAAAAAGAAATTGAAACCAGAGAGTCGGATGTATCTGAAAAAGAAGCCGAACTCACAAAGGAATTCGAACGTTATTTGAAAGAGCTTGAGCGCATCTCGGGTCTGACACAGGATCAGGCAAAAGCTCAGCTTATGAAATCGCTTGAAGATAATGCCAGATTTGAAGCTTTAAAGATTGTAAACAAGATAGAAGAAGAAGCGAGAAGATCGGCAGATAAAAAAGCCAAAGATATCGTAATTCAGTCCATTCAGCGCAATGTGACAGAATTTACTTCAGAAAATACCGTTACAGCAGTGACATTGCCTTCTGATGACATGAAGGGAAGAATCATCGGACGTGAAGGACGTAATATCCGTACACTCGAGTCTCTCACCGGAGTGGATATGATCATCGATGACACTCCTGAGGTGGTTGTCATTTCGGGTTATGATCCAGTCAGAAGAGAAATCGCGCGGCTTGCACTTGAAAGACTTATTCAGAACGGGCGCATTCATCCTGCCCGTATCGAAGAGGTTGTTGAAAAAGTCAAACTTGAACTTGAAGAAAGCATGGTTGATGAAGGAGAAAAGTACGCGTTTGAACTCGGAATACCGGGTTTGAGCAGAGATGCTCTTCTTCACGTCGGAAAATTAAAGTATAGAACAAGTTATGGACAGAATGTTTTAAGTCACAGCATTGAAGTTGCGAATATCGCTGCAATCATGGCCGGTGAGCTTAAGCTTGATGTCCAGGTTGCTAAACGCGCCGGTCTTCTTCACGACATCGGAAAAGTAGCTGTTGTAGAAGGTGAAGGTTCGCATGCGCTTATCGGTGCCGACATGGCAAAGAAATACGGCGAAAGCGAGAAGGTTGTCAATATAATTGCTTCTCACCATAATGATAAGGAACCGGAGTCTTTTGAAGCTCTTATCATTCAGGTCGCTGATGCGATTTCAGCATCACGTCCCGGAGCAAGAAGAGAATCTCTTGAAAATTATGTTAAACGTCTTGAAGATCTTGAAAACATTGCTACAAGCTTCAAAGGTGTTGAGAAATGTTTTGCTATTCAGGCCGGACGTGAGATTAGGGTTCTTGTCTCTAATGATCTTGTAAGTGACGAGCGTGCACAGATTCTAGCTCGCGAAGTTGCCGGAAGAATTGAAAATGAACTCAAATATCCCGGTATAGTCAGAGTTACAGTTATCAGAGAAACAAGAGCTGTTGAGTTCGCGAAGTAATTTCAAAGTTCACTCCGTCATTTGTCGGAGTGAACTTTTAACTATATCAATGGGAGAATTCCATTGCTGTTAGATTCATTAAATTCTGTTGAAGATCTTCGCAAGATAAAAGTCGAGGATCTTTCTTCTCTTGCCGATCAAGTCCGCAGATACATGATTGATGTTGTCTCGAAAAACGGCGGACATCTTGCGCCTTCTTTAGGAGTTGTTGATCTTACAATAGCCCTTCATTACGTTTTTAACACTCCGTCTGACCGTTTGATCTGGGATGTCGGTCATCAGACCTACGCTCATAAAATATTAACCGGACGCAAAAATGATTTTCTTTCACTGCGGCAATTCGAAGGTCTTAGCGGTTTTCCGAAAGTCGCAGAATCGAATTTTGATTTATATGACACGGGACATACTTCTACATCGCTTTCTCTTGCACTCGGTGAAGCTGTTGCCAGAGATCTTTCGAGAAAGAAACATCGGGTTATCGCTGTTATCGGCGACGGTGCTCTGACCGGCGGATTGGCTTTTGAAGCTCTGAATAATATCGGTCATTTGAAAAAAGATATGATTATCATTCTAAATGATAATGAGCATTCTATTTCAAAAAATGTCGGTGCGATGTCGAAATATCTTACCGAACTCATTTCAGGTTCGGCATATAACCGTCTTGTAAGAAAAGTCAGAAAACTGTGCAGAAAAGTTCCGGTTATTGGAAAATATTTCCCTTATCTTTATGACAGAATCAGAATGGGAATAAAGAATATATTTGTTCCTGCAAACTTTTTTGAAGATTTCGGAATACGCTATTTCGGACCCGTTGACGGTCATGATATCGAACATATGATTCATATTTTTAAAAGAATCAAATCAATTAATTCCGGACCAAAAGTTATTCATGTTATAACAAAAAAAGGCTATGGATATAAATTTGCGGAGAAAGAGCCTGTTCGTTTCCACGGAACACAACCGTTTGATGTTGATACCGGAAAGGAATATGGGAAAAAGAAACTTTCTTTTTCGGCAGTTGCCGGGAAAACTCTCTGTTCACTTGCGGAGAAAGACAGCCGTATAGTTGCCGTTACTGCTGCAATGTCTACCGGTACCGGTCTTGACGAATTTTCAAAAAAATATCCTTCGAAATTTTTCGATGTCGGAATTGCCGAACAGCATGCGGTAACTTTCTGTGCGGCATTGGCAAAGAACGGATACAAACCTTATTTTGCAGTTTATTCTTCTTTTATGCAGAGGGCATTTGATCAGCTTATTCATGATGTCGCGGTGATGAATCTTCCTTCTGTCTTTCTTATAGACAGAGCAGGAATTGTCGGAGACGACGGAGAGACTCATCATGGTTTGTTTGATGTATCAGTTTTTAAAACAATACCTAATTTTGAATTACTGATTCCTTCAGACGGAGAAGACCTGCGGGATATGATATATTATGCAGCGAAAGCTGATCATCCGGTTGCAATACGTTATCCGCGCGGATTCTGCGGTATTGAGTCTGTTGACTGTACTAAATTCCGTAAATCAGATTTTTCACTTCCCCTCAAGCTGTCGTCTTCGAGAGATTTGGTTATTATAGCTTCTGCAGACATGAAAATCTGCGCTATGGAAGTTTCAGAATTGCTGACGTCCGCAAAAATTAAATCGGGAGTGGTATTGATACACTCTATTAATGCTCTTGATTCATCTGAATTTAGAGCGATAATTAAGAACGCGGATTTGTTTGCCGTGATAGAAAGTGAATATTCGCGAGGCGGATTATCGGAATCAATTCTTTCTATTCTTCCTGAGCAGAAACGAAGTAAAATGACAGCATCTTTCGGATTTCCACGAAAGTTTATCGAGCATGGTCCGGTAGATTTACTATATGATAAATACGGTCTTTCGCCCCAAAAAATAGCGTCAGACATAATTGAAAAGCTTAAGAAAAAATGAAAATCCGTCTTGATAAATATTTATTCGATGAAGGATTTTCTGACTCGCGAGAAAAAGCAAAAAATGAAATCATTGCGGGTTATGTTAAGCTTAACGGTGAAACTGTCAGAGATCCTTCTTTTATTATAAAGGATAATACCGAGATAACTATAGCCCGTCCTGAAAATATTTTTGTTTCAAGGGGCGGAGAAAAAATCAATAAAGCTCTTAAATATTTTTCGATTGATGTCAATGAATCTGTTTGCGCTGATCTTGGAGCATCTACAGGAGGATTTACCGATTGTCTGCTTCAGCGAGGTGCAAAAAAAGTTTACGCGGTTGATGTAGGTTACGGCCAACTTGATTACCGATTGCGTACGGATAAACGTGTTGTCGTAATGGAGAGAACAAATGCGAGAAATCTTTCTCGGGATCTTTTTGATGAAACAATAGATTTTTTTGTTTCAGATCTTTCTTTCATTTCCTTTACTAAAATATTTCCGGCTGTAAAACTTGTTTCGCCTTCTGCTCATGGAGTTTTTCTTTTGAAGCCGCAGTTCGAGTCTGAAGGGTTTGAGCTGAAAAAGGGTGTCGTCAGAAACGATGATGACAGATTAGCCATAATAAGAAAAACTCTGAATGAACTTTGTTCAATGGGTATGCTTGTTAAAGGTTTTACCTATTCGCCGATAAAAGGTCCAAAGGGGAATATTGAATATCTGGTTCATTATTCCATGCAGAATCCTGATAAAGAATTTGATGATGATATGGTATTAAATGCTTATAACGAGTCTTTATTATTGAATGATTAAAAATATAAAGCCGCTGTTTAGCGGCTTTAAGATATTATTTCATGTCGGCTTTTAATATTCTGTCAACGGCCTTATTAACATTTTCTCTGCTGTTGAAGGCGCTTATTCTGATATATCCTTCTCCGCATTTTCCGAAACCTGATCCCGGTGTGCAGACGACATTCGCTTTGTTAAGAAGCTTGTCGAAGAACTCCCATGAATCAGTTCCGGTTTCAACCCATATGTAAGGAGAATTGTCTCCGCCCGTACAGGTGTAGCCTGCTTTAGAAAGAGCTGTTTTAATTATTTTAGCATTTTCAAGATAGAAATCGATTATATCTTTGACCTGTTTTTTACCTTCTTCTGAATATACCGCTGCTGCGGCTTTCTGAACCGGATATGATACGCCGTTAAATTTTGTAGTGTGGCGTCTGTTCCAAAGCTGTAAGAGCTGTACAGGTTTTCCTTCTGATGTATATGCTACGCATTCTTCAGGTATTACCGTATAGGCGCATCTTGTTCCGGTAAAACCTGCAGTCTTTGAAAATGAACGGAATTCAATTGCGACTTCTTTTGCGCCTTCAATTTCGTAGATGGAATGAGGGATATTTTCGTCGCGGATAAAGGCTTCATAAGCTGCATCAAAAAGAATGAGAGATTTGTTTTCTTTAGCATAGTTTACCCATTCGGTAAGCTGCTTTTTTGTTGCGACTTCACCTGTCGGGTTGTTCGGAAAGCATAGATAAATCAAATCGACCTTTTCTTTGGGAAGTTCCGGTACAAAGCTGTTGGATTTATTACATTCAAGATAAACCAGTTTTTCATAACGTCCGTCCATGCTGATTCCGGTTCTGCCTGCCATTACATTCGTATCGACATATACTGGATAAACCGGATCCGGAATTGCAATCTTAATGTCGTCAGCAAAAAGTTCCTGGATGTTTCCAGTATCGCATTTTGAACCGTCGCTCACGAATATTTCATTCGGCTTAATGTCAGCTCCGCGTTTCTGGAAATCATTTTCAGCTATCGCTTTTCTCAGAAACTCATAACCCTGTTCAGGACCGTAGCCTTTGAATGATTTTTCATCAGCCATCTCATCAACTCCCTGATGAAAAGCTTTTACGACAGCTTCCGGAAGCGCTCGTGTAACATCACCGATTCCGAGACGGATGATTTCTTTGTCGGGATTTGCTGATTGAAAAGCGCTTACACGTTTCGCGATATCGGAGAACAGGTAACTTGCCTTAAGTTTTGAATAATTTTCGTTTATTTTTATCATGACGCACCTTTTAGAATATATGCGAATAATTTTTTATTTTGCTGATAATTGTCAACAATCTATTTGAGCCTTTTAAAAGATAAAAATATTAAATTTATGTTTGCCTATTAGAGCCGATCGGGGAAATTGTCGCAGATTGCAAATCAAATTCAGGAAACGGGCAATGAGAAGCATATACGAGAAAATATCAGAACACTACCGCGGAATAGAATATCAACACTTGTTTTTTTCGATTTTTATTCTGGGAGTCATTCTTTTCTACCGTATTTCGGCATACTTCATTTCAGGTTCTATTTATGCTGATTTTTCGACTGTCGGATTTCTGAATTATTTCATGTTGTCTTTTCCTGATGATGTATTCTCTGCGGCATTTTCTCTCGGTATAATTTTATTGATTGTGTCTTTGCCGAAGTCTCTACGTTTTATGCCTATTTTTTTGTGCGATATATTTGTCTGTCTTTTTGCGGCTTACCATATTTTCGCGCTGCAGTTCTTAAAAATATATGAAACATCTTTTCAGCTTTCATTTATCGGCGGTGAGCACTTTACGGGCATTCAGGGCATGCTTAGTTCCGCTGCAGCTGAAGTAACTTCTGGAACAGTTATTTCTTTTATTGCTGTTATTCTCATAGTTTTTGCTACGTCACTTTTTCTTATGGTCGCTGAAGCGAAGTCATCTCTTGATGCAAAAACAAAATATTTTTTTATATCAGTTTTGATTTATATAATGTCATTGATTCTTACTGTCGCGATTGCGTCACCGGCTGAAAAGGAAATCCTTGCGAAATACAAAATAAAGGCTCCACTTTATGAGCTTTCGATGAGTCCGTTTTCTTCATTGGCGTTAAGGTGTTTCAAGAAACCGGCAGTTCAGCCCGTTCCTGCTGCAGTTGAGACTGTTGTTTCATCATCAGAATTTCAAACGGATTCACTTGAGAGCAATAAGGAATATGATTTATCGAAAATAATTCCGAAAAATAAAAAATATAATATTGTCATATACCTGTTTGAGTCAACTGCATACAGTTATTACGGATTGAGATCAAATGGAAAATCTATGACGCCTGTAATGGAGCGTCTTGCGCAAAACGGTTTTTTAGCGGCCAATCACATAACTAATTATCCATTATCTGCAAATGCATTATTTTCAATTACTGCATCTGCTTATCCAATAATAGGAAAGGACATGGTTTTTGAGAAAAATCCGTCTATTCAGGTTTATTCACTTACTGAAGTGTTAAAGGACAACGGATACAGAACGTGCTATGTTCATACAGGCGATTTAAGTTATGCCGGTCAGATGAAATATCTTAAAAACCGAAAAATCGACCGCTTTATAACAGCAAGAGATCTAGCGAAGGACAAACGGTATAATAAAAAGCATGTAGGCTGGGCTATCGATGAACGGGCGATGATTGATCCTGCCGTTGATTTCATGAAGGAAAGCAGTGAGCCTTTTGTTGTAATCATGTCGCCGATGAATCCTCATCATCCGTATGCGGTTCCTGATGATTCGTTTAAAGTTGCAAAGCATGATCCTTCCGGAACTAAGCGCGATGAGATGTGGGAAAATTATCTTAACTCTCTGCATTATGCGGATTATGCTCTCGGTGAACTTGTTGATAAACTCGAAGCAGAAGGTCTCATGAGAGATACATTGTTTTTTATGCTTACTGATCACGGCGAGGCTTTTTATCAGCATCCGCAGAATTATAATCATCCTCTTTTCGTTTATGAAGAGAATATCCATGTTCCTTTTATAATTTATAATAAGGATTTGTTTAAAAACGGATACTATTTTGACGGAATAACCAGACATGTTGATATTCTCCCGACCATCACTGATATCATCGGTATCAAGGATGATAAACCCCGGGAAGGTTTTCCGATTTTTACCAAGAGAAAAGAGAAACTTGCTTTTGTTCACACTTCATGGAAAGATGATCTAGTCGCGGTTCGCGATGTGAAGTGGAAATATATTTACCGCATAAAGGACGGCAGTGAAGAACTTTATGATTTGTTTAGCGACCCGGAAGAGAAGAATAATCTTGCTTCTGTAAAAGCGGATACGGCATTAAAATACAGAAATTATATATTAAGCGGAATTGATTATGTTAAACAATATCATAAGAATAACCAGCAGTGAGAATATTGAACTTGTTTCATATTGAATCTTTCTTGACTGTGTTATTTTAATGATTATTATGCTTTTAAAGAGGGGATAAAATGAAAAAATTTGTTATTATTGCTTTGAGTTCTGTCGTTTTGTTTTCATATTGCACAAAAAAAGAAAAAAAATATACTGTAGCAATCAGCGGAATCATTAACTTTACGGTTGGAGATGTTTTGCTGAAAGATTCTTCTGGAGAAAGAAAAGCCGTTGTCGGAGATCAGATTCTCTCGGGTACTGTAATAACAACAAAAGGCGTAAAAAGTATGACCGATATTTATATCGGAGAGAATGCTGTTAAGATAATGGGAGACAGCAGCGTCTTATTTGATTCTCTTATTGCCGACGGTATAACAGGTTCAGAAACTGTTTCAATAATTGTTGAGAACGGAAGAACTTTCAACCGAATCATCAAAAAGCTCTCAAAAGAAGACAGTTATACCGTCAAAACGAAAACAACCGTTGCTGCCGTACGCGGAACAGAGTTTTTTGTTTCTGATGAAAACGGACAAACAAATGTTTCATGTCTTGACGGCAAAGTGGCTGTATCGGATTTAAAAGGCGCTGAGGTTATTCTCGAAAAAAATGAACAGGCAATTGTTTCTGCCGATTCTGATATAGTAAAGAAGCAGATCGAGGCTGATGAAATTAACCGCCTCAAGATTCTTTCAGAAATAAAAGAAATAGAGTCTGATATAAAGAAAAAGTATGAAGAACAGAAAGCTGAGATCAAACAGAAGTATGAAGAGCAGAAAGAAGAAATAAAGAAGGCTGTAACCGACCAAAAAGAAAAAGACAAGCAGGCGGTAACTGACCAGAAAGAAAGTAATATGGCAAATGTTGATGAGGCAAAATCATCAGCAAAATCTTCTGCAGACGAAGCATCGGGTGATGCAAAAAGCAAGATGCAGGAGACTAAACCGGATAAGTCAAATATTCTTGATGATATCAAGAAACAGAAAGAAGCCGTAAAAAGCGGAACAAATTGAAGCTTTAGAGTTATCAAGAAACAAAATGTCTTTACAAAAGGGAAGCCTATGCTTCCCTTTTTTTATGGAACGGACTGAACTTTTTAAAAGACTTAATGAAGGAATTATCGATGAACGTTTTCATCTTTTTCAAAAGAATGTCGTAAAAAATAAACCTTTAATTGATCAGTTCGGGGGACTTCTCGGCATTGTTCCTGTTCTGCGCGGAAAAGATGTTATCATTGCAGGAGCCGGATCATCAATTGACGGAGAAATGGATTTGCTCCGCGAAGCGGTTTCTCTTAACGATGTGATTCTTATTTGTGCGGATATGTCATATCTTCCGCTTTTGCGCCGTCGAATCATACCTGACTTTGTTATTACATGCGAAACATCGCCGAATGATTATTTTAGCGTATCAGATTATTCTTCCCATCTTCTTGCTTTTTCGTGTTCGTCAAACTGCAATCTGCGCAGATGGAAAGGCAAAATGAGTTTTTACAACTGGATGATGAAGGGTGAATATGAAAATCTCTGGGCAAAAGCAGGAACAGGTCTTGGCTATGTTTCAACCGGAAGCACGGTTATTTCACAGGCTGTTTCACTGGCGCTGGGATGCGGGATAAAATCACTCGCGCTGATAGGAAATGATCTTGGTTATAAAGATTCATATTATATGCAAGGTACTTTCCGCTCGATTAAGGATGAGTTGAATTATTCGCGTTTTGCGACTTGTGATACCGTTTCAATGGGTTATGTGAGAAGATCGAGACAGTTTGTTGTGAAAACTCCAATAGGTGATTTTTATTCTCACAACCAGTTTCTTGCAGCTAAATACTGGCTTGAGGATTTGTTTTCCAAGAGCAATTTATCATTGATAGAATGTTCTGTTCCGGGCTGCAGAGGAACAAATATAATCAATGTTCAATTTGAAAAATATTTAAAATATCTGAGGGAGAGAATATGATAGTACTGCACCGGCTAAACGGATCGGAATTTTTACTGAATGAAGATCATATAGAAACAATGGAGGAAACTCCTGATATGATTATTCTTTTAACAAATGACAGAAAATATATTGTAAAAGAAAAACGCGAAGAAATATTAGCTCTAATTCAGGAATATAAACGAAAAATATACAAATAAATTATATTCTGCTCATTCTTTCATATTTCCGCAAAGATTTTTATTGAATTAATCATTTCTAACTGCTACAATACTGCATCGGGTTGAAATTGTGTTCTACCCGGTGGTGTTTTATGTGCTTATGAACGCTGAGGTGACTTTGTGCGGATGAATTCTTCATAGTCATGTTTTTTGATAATATACCATCATGTAACTTATAAGGAGATTTCTATGGGAAAGAATGTTTTGGTTGTTGATGACTCTGGGGCTATCCGCCAGTCGATGCGTTACGTACTTGAGAATGCAGGCTATACCGTCACAGATGCCTCTAATGGAAAAGAAGCAATGAGCGTAATCAGTTCGGCTACAAATCTTGTGATAACCGACGTAAACATGCCGGAAATGAACGGAATTGATCTTGTTAAAACTATCCGCGCCGGTGAAGCTCCTTTGAAAACGGTACCTATAATAATTCTGACAACCGAAAGTCAGGCTGACATGAAACAAAAGGGGAAGGATGCGGGTGCAACTGCATGGGTCGTTAAACCTTTTCCGCCTGAAGAAATAATTGCGGCTGTTAAAAGGCTTATAGGTTAGGTGATTATGGCTAAGATGACTGCAAAAAAAATGGGAACAACCCTTCTTGTTGAAGCATCAGGCGAATTGTCAATTTCATATGCGCCGAAGGCTTATAAGTTTTTTAAATCTGTCGTGCAGGAAGACTATATCGCATGCTATCTGGATCTTCATAATATCGAAGGCATAGATTTGTCGTTCATAGAACTTTTACTTTCATTTAAGAGAACAATGGTTTCAGTCGGAAAAACATTTATCATCACAAAACTTCCTGATGAGCACGTGTTTGCCGGAAGTCTTTCTGAAATCGGAATAGACCAGCAGATTTTTCAGAGGTGGGATTATGGGATTTGAAGCTCAAAGCGAATTGTTTATTGAAGAATCTCTCGATCTTCTTAAAAATATAGAGCTTCCGCTCATGGAGCTTGAGGAGCATCCTGATGATACAGAGCTAATTAATTCCGTATTCCGGTCGATGCATACGATTAAAGGCTCAGCGGGAATGTTCGGTTTCAATGATATTTCTGCTTTCACTCATGATATCGAAAGTACGTTCGATCTTGTGCGCAAAGGTGAACTTGCTTTAACATCAGAAATTATTGAACTGACTCTTAAGGCAAAAGACTGTATCCGCGAACTTCTGTATAAAAATGATTCTGATGAAGAACGAGACAAGCGCGGAATGATTCTTATCCGTTTTGCGGAAATCACGGGCGGATCTAAAAAAAAGGATGTATCTCCGGTTTCTATTCTGTCAAAAGATGAAGCTGAAGGAAAAAGTGTTCAGCATGATGCAGAAAAGCACGATGAGCTTCCGGGAGAATCCGCTGCGTTTAATGTTAAATTTACTCCTCAGAAAGAAATACTTCTGCGCGGCGTGCGCATTCCTCCGCTTTTTGATGAGCTTGCAACACTCGGCAAAACCTCAGTTAAAGCGGATATTTCATCTGTGCCTGAGCTGAATGATTTTGATCCTGAGCATTGTTATCTCTCATGGGACATCAATATTGAGACGGATAAAACAGAAGCGGACATACGTTCTGTTTTTATTTTTATCGAAGATTATGCTTCCATTTCAATAAAGAAGCTTGGAAGCATTGCAAAACAGGATTATCAAAAAACTCAATCCGCACAGAAAGGAAATCTTGTAGTTGACCGCAGGAGAAGCGATTCAACATCGATCCGCGTAAAAAATGAAAAACTTGATACTCTTGTAAACCTCGTCGGCGAAATGGTGACGCTTCATGCGAGGCTTCAGCAGGAATCCAATAAGGCTGAAATGCCTGAGTTTATTTCAATCGCAGAAAGCCTCGGACGTCTCACGGCTGATCTTCGCGATATCGCGATGAGTGTGCGAATGGTTCCTCTAACTGAAACATTTTCAAGCTTCAACAGGCTGGTATTTGATCTTTCTAAAAATCTCGGCAAAAAGATGCGTCTCGTTACTGAAGGCGGTGATACAGAGTTAGATAAAAATGTCATAGAAGAACTACGTGATCCTTTGATGCACGTAATACGCAACTGCGCGGATCACGCGATTGAGATGCCTGAAGAGAGAATTAAAAATGGAAAAGATGAAACAGGTTCTATTAAACTCTGGGCGGAATATACAGGCGCGAATGTGCGCATCGGAGTTGCGGATGACGGCATAGGTCTTGACCGCGATAAGATTTTGGCAAAGGCTCTGGAGCGAGGACTGCCTGTGGCTTCCGATGCCGATGATAAAACAATATTTTCTTTGATATTTGAGCCTGGTTTTTCAACAGCAGAAAAGACTACGGATATATCCGGACGCGGCGTCGGAATGGATGTAGTTAAGAAGAATATTGAAAAACTCCGCGGTTCAATTGATATCTCTACAGAGAAAGGCAAAGGTACCACAATTACCTTAACCATTCCTCTTACTCTTGCGATTATTGACGGATTTATGACCGAGGTTTGTTCTCAGGCGTATATTTTCAATTTGTCGCATGTCAGAGAATGTATCGCTTATAATGCTTCGGAAGAATCTTCCGAGATACAGGGTCTTGTCCGCATACGCGAAGATTATATTCCGTTTATCGACATGCGGCGTCTTTTCGGAGTTGATGGCGAACCGAGACTTTATCCCCAGATAGTTGTAGCCGAGATCGAAGGCACGCAGATCGGTTTTCTTGTCGATAAGGTTGTCGGGCATTGCCAGACGGTAATCAAGCCTCTCGGCAAGGGAGTGAAGCAGGCCGACATGTTTTCCGGGGCTTCTATATTGGGTGACGGTTCCATTGCTCTTGTGCTGGATATCAATCATCTCATAACAAACGTCCGTGCTGATGAGAATTTCTGTAATAAAATAAATACAAAAGATAAGGAGACTAAAAAATGAAACTCGGAATACGCGGAAAGCTTTTAACGGCGTTCATTATTACTGCTCTAATTACTGTGACGGTCGGTGCCGTCGGGATGTGGGGAGTCAGCAGAGTAGATGACATGATGAATAAGCTTTATTATGAAAATCTTGAGGGTGTACGTCTCGCTGATGATATTGACAGGCAGATGCTGAATATAAGGGTTTCTATTCTTTATCATGTTGTGACTTCGGATGACAATGTTAGAAAAGTAATGGATGATAATATTGAAAAAGCTAGAGTTAACTTTTTGAAATCTATTCAGGATTACAGAAAGACAATAACCACTGACAGTGAAAAAACTTTGATGGATGGTCTCGAAATAAATATCGCTGAATATATGGGAATATGGTCAGATATTAGAAAATATTCGTTTGTGGACAATGATCAGGAAGCTGTTAAAGTATTTTTAAACGATCTAGCTCCGATATATAATAAAAAACTTTTACCGGCTATAAATGAGACTGTTAAACATAATGCTGATTCGGCAAAAGAAGCATTGGTGAATTCCGAAGCTCTTAAAGCTCAGATAACATTGATAGAAATAATTGTTATAGCTGTTGCCGTAGCAATAGCTATAATCCTTGCGATGCTTATAGTGAATAATGTGCTGAAAACTATTAACACTGTTGATACGGCATCCAGCCAGGTTTCTTCAGGCGCTGAGCAGATATCTTCATCATCTGAACAGCTTTCGCAGGGCGCCAACGAACAGGCCGCAAGTGTCGAAGAAGTATCATCATCGGTCGAAGAGATGACCGCTACAATCAGGCAGAACGCGGATAACGCGAGCCAGACTGAAAAAATTGCTACAAAGAGTGCAAATGACGCGAAGGAAGGCGGAGAGGCCGTTAAGCAGACGGTAAAAGCGATGAAAGAAATAGCAGATAAGATTTCAATCATACAGGAAATTGCACGTCAGACAAATCTTCTTTCTTTGAACGCTTCGATAGAGGCGGCACGTGCAGGTGATCACGGCAAGGGATTTGCCGTTGTAGCAAGTGAGGTTCAGAAGCTTGCAGAACGGTCACAGAACGCTGCAAGTGAGATCAGTGAACTTTCGAATTCAAGTGTTGAAATTGCCGAGAAAGCTGGTGAAATGCTGATGAAGCTTGTTCCGGATATTCAGAAGACTTCAGAGCTGGTTGCTGAAATAAACGCGGCAAGCGGAGAGCAGGCAAACGGAATTCAGCAGATCAACAGTGCCATTCAGCAGTTAAATACTGTCGTTCAGCAGAATGCTTCTGCAGCAGAAGAACTGACCGCGACCGCGCAGGAGCTGAACGGGCAGACAATATCAATGAAAGATTCAATCATGTATCTAAAAACAGGAAGATCCGGAGTCGATTATCATACTCCTCTTGGTTCAAATTATGCATCAGTTCAGCATACAGAGAAGCATGCGCCGGCTGCTAAAGCCCCTGTCCATGCTGCTCCGCTAAGAGCTCATGAATCTCAGGCCGTTCAAAAAGGTGAAGCTAAAAAAGGAATTCACATTGAAATGGGTAAGGCTGATTCGGAAGACGGCGAATTCGAAAGATACTAATTCAGAGGTAAGTTATGACAATTGATGACAAAAAAGACGGGGCCCAATATCTTACTTTTCTTCTCGATTCAAAAATATTCGCGTTTGACGTTCTCAAAACGCGGGAGGTTTTGTCATTGATCGAGATTACTCCGATTCCGGGTACGCCTGATTATATGACTGGAGTTTTGAATCTCCGAGGCAGTGTTGTTCCGGTAATGGATTTGAGAAAAAAATTCGGACTTCACGAAAGTCCGTATACGGAAAATACTTCAATTGTTATCGTTGAAGCAAACAGCGGTAGTGAAGTTGTAATAGTCGGAGCTTTGGTTGATGCAGTCAAAGGAGTCCGCCGCTTCGAGGAAGACCAGCTTGAACCGCCTCCGAAAGTCGGAATGAAATTGAACCTTGATCTTATTTATGCTATTGGAAAAACTGAAAAGGATTTTGTTCTTATTCTTAACGTTGATAAGGTCCTTTCAGATGAAGATATTTCGCTGACAAAGGATATTCTTGATACTGCCGGAAATTCACCGGCTGATTCCGGGGATTGATTGATGTTTGAAACCCGAGGAGTAATCAAAGACGGTTCATTTGAAATGACTGAAGATGAACGCATCAGAATAAGCTCTTATATCGAAAAAGAATTCGGTATAAAGATGACTGAAGCAAAGAAACCGCTTCTAATCGGACGTCTTTCAAAAAGACTTCGTGCTGTCGGAGTAAATACTTTCGGAGCGTATTTTGATTTCATCCACTCTCCGGCAGGACGTGAGGAATATAAACTCTTCACCGATCTAGTATCTACGCACGAAACAAGCTTTTTCAGAGAGCCGGGGCATTATGATTTTATGCTGGATGAGGCATTGCCGGCACTATATAAAGCCGGTGCCGGCAGTGACCGAGATCTTAGAATATTAAGTGCGGCGTGTTCAACCGGTGAAGAAATATATTCCATTGCATGTGTAGTTGAAGAGTTTGCATCAAGAAATAAAATCAGGTCACTCCGATATAAACTTACAGGAACGGATATTTCAACGCATGCGATAAAAGCTGCTGCTTCAGGAATGTATAAGGCGCAGTCCATTGAGAAAATTCCTGTTTATGCACAGAAATATTTTATGAGGAGCAAAGATCCATCCAAGAAGATTATACGTGTTATACCTGAAATACGGGAAAAATCTGTATTTATGGAGATGAACCTTCTTGATAAATCATATCCTTTTGACGAAAAATTCGATATAATTTTCTGCAGAAATGTAATGATTTATTTTGAGAGAAAAACTCAGGAGGAAGTCGCTGATAAACTTATACGGATTCTTAACAATAAAGGATACCTTTTAGTCGGGCACTCCGAGACTCTTATCGGATTCAATCTGCCCGTGGTTAATATTGCTCCTGCATCATATATAAGGAAAGACTGAGGGGTAAATGATGGCAGAAAAAAAGATTCGTGTTCTGATAGTCGATGATTCTGCTGTTGTTCGGCAGACTATAAGTGATGTTATTTCACGCGAAGAAGACATTGAAGTTATTGGTACAGCTTCAGATCCTTTTTATGCGGCAGAAAAAATTGAAAAGGATATTCCGGATGTTATTATTCTCGATATTGAAATGCCGAGAATGGACGGTTTGACCTTTCTTCATAAGATAATGTCGCAGCATCCCATTCCTGTGATAATATGTTCTACGCTTGTAGGAGAAGGTTCTGATTCGGCATTTAAAGCATTATCTTACGGAGCAGTTTCTATAATAACAAAACCCAAAATCGGGACAAAGCAGTTCTTTGAAGAATCGCGTATTACTATCGCCGACGCTATACGCGGTGCTGCCGTTTCGAATCTGAAAAAGCTCGTGGGATTTTCATCAGTCACGGTTCAGCCGAAGCTTACTGCCGATGCTGTTCTTCCCGCAGCGAAACGGAGTCATCTTTCCGATACCACGGACAAAGTGATTGTCGTTGGAGCTTCAACCGGCGGAACTGAAGCATTGACTCTTTTTCTTCAGCAATTGCCTGAAGATATAGCCGGTGTTGTCATTGTTCAGCATATGCCTGAAAATTTTACGCGTTCATTTGCCGAAAGACTTGATACATTGTGCAGAATAACCGTTAAAGAGGCAAAAAACGGCGACAGTGTCCTTCGCGGGCAGGCATTGATTGCCCCCGGAAACTATCATACTCTTTTAAAGAGAAGCGGAGCCAGATATTATGTTGAAGTAAAAGAAGGACCTCTTGTAACAAGACATAGACCTTCTGTTGATGTACTATTCCGTTCTGCTGCGGCATTTGCAGGCAAGAATGCCGTCGGCGTCATAATGACTGGGATGGGTGATGACGGAGCAAAGGGTATGAAGGAAATGAAGGATTCAGGCGCATTTAATATAGCGCAGGATGAAGAATCATGTGTTGTTTTCGGGATGCCGAAAGAAGCGATAAAGCTCGGCGCAGTAGATAAAATAATTGGTCTTGATAAGATAGCAGCGGAAGTAGTCCGCGTTACAGAGATTGAATAATATGTCTGATAAGTTAACCGATAATACAAAAGAAAAAAAGTATCACAGCCGTGAAAGAATATTCGCTGTCATGAAGTCTTCGCCGGACATGAAAGAGATCCACGAATGCATTCACGGGCGCAAAGATTCCAAGGTATGCTACACGCATAATCACCGATTCGGGAAAAAACATATTAATCTTGTCGCAGGTGATTTTTTTGTAAGCAAGGATGATGTTGTCGTGTCAACGGTTCTTGGTTCATGCATTGCGGTTTGCTTGTATTCGGATTTTTCGCCTTACTGCGGAATGAATCACTTTATGCTTCCTCAAGCCGGCGAGCGCTATAGAAATGAAAAGGATATCATGCATACAGACGCCGCCTTTTACGGAATAAACTCAATGGAAATGATGATGAATGTTCTTTATAAAATGGGAGTGAAAAAAGAGCATTTAAAAGCGAAAGTATTCGGCGGGGGCAATGTACTAAGATTCGATTCAACAGAAGCAACTGTTGGAGAAAAAAACGTCGAATTTGCCCTGCGCTTTCTTGAAGCTGAAAAGATTCCGGTTACCGCGTGCAGTGTCGGCGGAGATTATGCTCGTAAAGTTATTTTTTTTATCAAGACAAAAGAAATACTGATGGCGAAAATATCGAAGTCATTGGAACATGTTGTTGCTGAAGAGGAAAAAACTCTTCATCATAGACGAAAAATCAAGAAAGACGTTTCAATTTTTACCGATCGATGATTTTAAGAGGCATCAAATGGAAATGACCGCTATAAGAAAAATGAAGGATGATATTGCGGAATCTTTTACCGGTCTTTCATCTGGTGTAAACGGAACTATTGCAGAATTTTCGCATTTTATTACCATGATGGATCCTTATATCGAGTATTTTTTTTCCGGAGGCAAGGGGGCGAATACTTTTATCGGTGATATCGTCATTCCTTCAGAATCAAATCTTTCGGAAGCGATGGAGAGTGCTGTAGCAATTATGCATGGCGATTCTTCAGTTCATGATTCTGTAAGTGATTCCTTAATGAAAGTTCTTTCGCTTAAAAGCAGCATTGAAAGCATTATAGAGATGCTTGAATCAATTACGACTTATTCCGTTAACACAATAATTATGTCTGCAAAAGCCGGACATGAAGGTAAGGGTCTTGCCGCAATTTCCGAAGAGATGGCTCAGATGTCGCATAATGGAAGTGCTCTTTCTTCATCTGTTACCGAAAAAATGGCAGTTCTATTATCTTCCGTTGAGGGGTTTAAAAAGAAAAGAGAACAGATCGAAATGCTTCATGAAAACAGTCTTACGCTAATACATTTATCTTCAAAATCATTATTCAAGGGTCTGCTCGATGAGTTTACGCGTTTGTCGGGAGAGGTTTTGTCGGATTATGCTGTTGTTTCATCAGTTCAGGAAAGCATGAAAAGAATTACGGAAAAATTTCAGCATGAAGACATTGTTAGACAGAATTTTGAAAAAATACTTTATGCTCAGGAAGAAGCGACGTCCGGTGATTTTTCAGATTTTAAAATAAAGTACAACACGGATTTACCAAGAGAATTATTTCATCTTTTAGGTGAAGTAAAGATGAAGGAGATTGCCGGTGATATAGACAATCTCCGTAATCAGCTTTCTGAGGCTTTGTCGGAAGTTATTTCGGTTCTTGATGCATTTTCTTCTTTTGTTTCATTCAGCTGCACAGAAAATAAACGAGTTGAATCATCGGATAATTCCGAAGTCCTTGAATTGCTCTACACAAAACTTGAAAGTTTGAAGACGGATTTTGAAAAATATATTAATGGAATAATCTCTAAGAAGAAAGAGATGTATGATTTTCTTTGCGATATAAGAAAAGAAATATCAGGTTTTGCACAGTTTTTTGAAGATATGATCGATATTTCAGGTATGTTTAAGACTATTATTGTACTTACTCAAATAGAACTTTCCCGCCATGATTCGCTGAATTCTCTTCTCGGAGGGGCGTTGTCTGATGTAAGTTCAATTCCTGATAGAATTAAAGCCGTTGTCTCTGAAGGCCGGATAAGATTTAATGAACTTTCCGGACAATTTGAAAATTCAGTGAATTATTATGATGAAAAATTTAAAGAACAGAAAGCACTTCTCGAAAAAAGTATAAAACTAGTCCGTGATATTTCAGTGCAGGTTTTTGAGTCAAAGAAGTACCACAATGATTTTCTGACTGAAGCAGGCCAAAAAATCTGCAATGTTAGAAGTCTTGTTGATAATGTGAATGTTCTTCTTTTGACATTTTCTTCATGCTCTGACGATTTAAATAAAAAATATTCTTCTAGTAATATTCCCGGAAAGAAAGATATAATTGAAAAGTACGGCGATTTGCTGAAAAGCGTCTCTGAGTATTATTCGGTTGGTTGTTCTTCAGGAGATTATAAGTGTATGATGATTGCCTCTCTTATTTCTGAAATGAGAGTTACAGGTGAAAGAAAAAGTGTCGAGTTTTTCTAAACTTAATGGTTTAGAATGTTTTTAAGAATTGAGTTGAAAATGACAGATGATTTTTTTACGTTCTCCTGCCAGCTCTGCGCGGCAGAGTGATTGGCATTGTCGGAAACATATCTTAGAGCAAGAACTTCCTTCTTTTCTATAAGGCTGCAGATTTTTGCCACTGCAGCTGATTCCATGTCAACAAGATCAGCTTCGAAAATTGTACGTTTGGAGTCGTTGGTAACCGGATCGCATATAAACAGATCGCCGCTGATGATACGTCCGTATTTCAGATATTGCCCTGATTTTTTTGCAGAAGTCTCAATAATGCTTTTGAATTCGGCGGATGAATTTTTCATCACGGAGGATTTCATTTCCGAAAAAGGAGTAACTCCATGCGGAACATTAAGACCGGTTACATCCATGTCATGTTCGCAGAATTCATCGCACAGATATAAGTCGCCGACATTCTGATCAGATAGACCGCCGGAAGTTCCCATTATGAGAATTCTTGAAGAATGTTCGGTGATCTTTGCGGTATAATAAGAAGCGAAAACTTTTCCAATTCCGCATAGGGCCAGAACGGCTTTGTCATTTTCATAAATATTATCCGTAAGTTTGTTCCAGGAATAAAAATTATCCTTAAGAATTTCTCCGGCTTCGTCTTTGACTGCGATAATGATGCCTAATTTATTATTCATGAAGCTATATGATTACCGGTTTTGTTATTTTCGTCAATTTATATTTTTAATAAAAAACTTATAATTTTTCTGATTTTTAAAAAATCGGAGTAACAAAAGTGTAATCAGTGTTACGTAGTTATGATATGAATATTTAAATTTCTTGACTTGCCGGAAGTCAGGTGAAATTGTTAAGTATATTAAGGAGTAGTCTATGAAGAAAAAAATATCACTGATTCTTCTGTTTCTTCTCATCGGAGCAGTAGCTTGCGGAGGGAAAAATACAAAGAAGGACAATACGCCGACAAAAGATGACATGTGGGGTGAAGAAGAAGGGTATGCTACCATCTTTGACGGAGATACTGCTCTTGCAAGAGACAGAGCTATTGACGATGCGATGAATAAGCTCGTTAAAGTCAAACTTGGTATGACAATATCCGGAAAATCCATTGTTGAGGACTTCCAGCTTGTAGAATCTGTAATTGAAGCTAAAACTTCCGGTATGGTAAAAGACTGGAAAGTCGTTAACGAAAAAAAGGATGGGGATACTTTTATCGTTAGAGTTGCCGGAAGAGTTTATCCGCAGGCCGTTGATGAAACTATAAGAGCAACGATCGAAAACTACGGAAGACCTAAATTCATGGTTCTTGTTAAAGAGAACTTTGAGGGTAAAACCAATGCAATCGGTTCAACTGTTGCAGAACACGAAATGATGAATATAATGGGTAAGGCCGGTTTTGAATTCGTAGATGCTGAAACAGTAAAAGGTCTTGTCGCGAAAGAGTCGGCAAAAATGAATTCCGTTCTCAAAGGTCAGATTTCTGCTGACGGAGACGCTCAGGAGCTTTTAACTGACACAGGTGCTGAAGTTATCATTCTTGGGGACATCAAGGTAAATGATCAGACTGAAGTGCTGAAGAAAAAATTTCCTAATTCAAGCATGAAATCTAAAAGCGCAACAATTGTTTTGAAAGCAATAGATGTTTATACAGGTGCTATTCTTGCTTCAGTTGCATTTAACGGAGTGGGAGCTCATATCTCCGATGAAGTCGCTTCCCAGCAGGCAGTCCAGAGAGCATTGGCTTCGAGCAAGGCTCTTGGCGAAGACGGCAAGACCGGCGCTTTTATCAATGATATAGGCAAGAAGTTTCTCGCTGCGGCCACAAGAAGAATGATCAAGCTTAATATAGCAGGACTCGATTATGCTGATCTCGCAAAATTCAGAAACGCGATTGAGCAGAGAGTACGCGGAGTAAGCAAGGTTTATTCAAGAGGAACATCCGGTAAGCTTGCTGTTATCGAAATTCAGTTTGCCGGCAAAACAACAGATTTTGCTGATGAGCTTTCCGCAAAAGCTGATAAATTCGGTTTTACTGTAAAGATTGAGCAGAGTTTTCCAACAAAGCTTATAATATCAGCTGCAAAGAATAAGTAATTTTGAATTATAATTTTAAAAAAACCGCTTCAAACGAAGCGGTTTTTTTAAGTCTCTGAGATTTCCTGTGTGATGAAGAATTTGCTTTTTCTTTTATACTCGATCAGATAAAATACTGAAATTACCTGAATCATGGTCATTGTTAAAGGTATCAGCCAGAATTTTTTGAAATCAGTAATACCGTTATTCGTAAAATAATCCAGAACTCTTCCGCAGAAGATGTTTCCTACGATACTTGCCGCTCCGCCTGTTATCATTCCGTAAATCTGATGAACTCCTGCTCTGTCTTTTTCGGAACAAAGCTGATCCACCATAATTGTTATAACAGGAAAAACCAGAGTATATGCAAGACCGTGACAGAATATTCCGGGGAAAATGAAAACACCTGATGGTAAAATAAACATTGCATAGCGGATCATATTGAAAACGCTTCCGGCAATGATTGTGGCGCGGTAACCGAATTTGACAACTATTACAGAAAGAAAAATCATCGCGAATATTTCAGAAAGCTGACCGAGTGTAAGAAAAGGCGATACGGAATTCTCTTTTATTCCTGAAGCTTTAAGATACGGCGCGGCGGCATACATGTAAAATTTGTCGGAACATGCTGCGATAAAAATTACCGCTGCATATCTCATTCCTTTGCTGCTTCTGAGAACTGACAATGCTTCTTTGTTTATAAATCCCTTAAATTTTGCTTTAACTTGAGGTTTATGCGTACGTTTTATTTTGATGAACAATACGCTTATTCCGAGAATTAAGGATGCGCATGATCCGAGTATGAATGCCTGTGATAATTGAGGATGCGGATTAAAGAAAGGGTTCATCCATACATATCCGAAAAACCATGCGGCGCAAATCCAGCCGATAGTTCCCCAAAGACGTATCCTTCCGTATTTGTTTTTATCTTTTAAATGATGAAAGATAACAGCGTTGCCGAGAGGAAGAATATTGCTCGTGAAAAGCGCCATCAAAAAATAAACAGGTGCGAATATTTTAAACTCGGTTATGAAAGAGAGCGAGAATAATACTGTCGATGCTCCGAAAAGCATAACTGCAAGAAGACGTTCAGAAGAAATCAGTCTGTCGGCAATTGATAGTCCGATTGTCGGAGCTATTATTCCTCCGGCAGCAGCAAGTGAAAGAATGATGCCGCTTTCAAGACCGCCGAAACCGAGATGTTTTGTGAAATAAAGTCCCAATATCGGAGTGGTTGATCCGAACATAAAAAAAAGCAGAAAAAAAAGAAATGAGCCAAAATGTTTCATCGGGGCATACGAAATCCATAATCAAAAATCGTAAAGCATTTTTAATGAAACTTCATCCCCTTTGCAGAAAAACTTATCCTGCAAACGGTAAAACACCAGCATCGCGATTCATGCGGCCGGATATGATTTTACGGATATAATATCATTGTGATGCATCAGATCTTTGATCGCAATACGGCTTTTTATATCTGCCGGTGCCTCAATACATATCCTGTAAATGCCGTTTTCTTCGTTCTTATGATATGATTCGATTTCCGCATGTCTTTTGGAAAAAATTGCGGCAATGTGATTAAACATCTTTTTGTTAATACGGGCTTCAATTTCGATTATATACTTATTCATAATTCTTCTCCTATCATGCTTATATTATTTTTTCCCGGCGGTACCATCGGAAGTACGTTTTCCGGAGCGCATTTTATATCGGCTATAAAAGTTCCTTTTTTGCTGAAAAGCTCCGCAATTTCTTTTAAATCATTATTCGCTGATTCAAAAGAATTTATGCCGAAAGCAGAACCGATTTTTGCGAAAGACAGCTGATTCTCGAACCGGCATGCAGAAAAATTGGATCCGTAAAACAATTCCTGCTGTTGGCGTACAAGACCCAAATGTCCGTTATTCATAACGGCAATTGTCAGATTGCATTTGATTTCACCGAGAAGAGCCAATTCCTGAATATTCATCATCAATGAGCCGTCACCGGTTATAAGAATTATCTTCCGGTTCGGTTCTGCAAGTGCAGCACCTATTGCACTCGGCAGACCGAAGCCCATTGTTCCCAGTCCGCCGCTTGTGAGCAGTTTGCGCTTTCTTGAAAATGAAAACCTTTGAGCTGTCCACATCTGATGCTGCCCAACATCGGTAACGATAATTGCATCTTCGGGAGAATTGTCAGAAATGAATTTGATTATATTCGACGGGTGATGAGCTGAAGCGTATTGATGAAGCGGAAAAGTTTTTTTAATTTCCGTTATCTCATTCATCCATGATTTGCGTTCATTATTTTCAATCAAAGGAATAATTTCTCTGAAAAAATTATGAGCATCAAGACGTATGAAAATTTCAGCCGGGCATATTTTTCCGTCTTCGGTTGAATCGATGTCGATATGAATTATTTTTGCGTTAGGCGCAAATTCATCTGTTTTGCCCGTTGACCTGTCTCCGAAACGCGATCCGGCTGCAATTATAAGATCAGCCTTGTTTATTATATGGTTCGTATAACGGGCGCCGTGCATTCCTGAAAATCCGATATTAAGGGGATTGTCGGCATCGAAAGAACAAAGACCCATCAAAGTCGGAGAAACAGGAATTGAATTTTTTTGCGCCATGATTAAAAGCTCATCTTCGGCGTTAGCTGCCATAACTCCGCCTCCCGATATAATTACCGGACGCTTCGCTGAATTGATTATCTCCGCAGCTTCACGGATGCCGTTCGAGTCAGTCTCAAACTGACGCTTGGTGTTTTCATTATACTTAGAAGGAATATATTCGTTCATCTGACAGTCTTTCGGTATGTCTATTAATACAGGTCCTCTGCGTCCGGTACCCGCAATCCGAAAAGCTTCATCGATTATATGCGGAATATCTTCGGTTTTAGAAATGAAGAAACAGTGTTTGCACAAAGGCAATGCAGATGAAACTATGTCAACCTCCTGGAAAGAATCCTTTCCAAGAAGACTGCTCGGAACCTGACCCGTGATTGCAATTACAGGTATCGAATCGGCTTTGCAGTCTGCCAATGCCGTCAACAGATTGGTTGCTCCGGGACCGCTTGTTGCGAGACATACCGCAGTTTTTCCGGTCGTTCTTGCCATACCTCCGGCGATGAAAGCGGCTCCCTGTTCATGGCGGGCAAGAATATGCCGTATGTTTGATTTCGCCAAAGCATCATAGATAGGAAGATTTGATCCTCCGGGGATGCCCGCTAATATCCTTATTTGTTTTTCTTCCAGAGATTTAATTAAGATTTCTGCACCGTTCATTTTTCCTCCAAATAACAAAAAACCCCTGTCGGCGGTGCCAACAGGGGTTTGAATTTTCGAAATCAGGTCAACCCTTACGGCACAACTCGCAGTTTAACGCATAGAAGGACGACCACGACGACAGTCTGGTTGATGATAGAAATTGCGTTTGTTATACCGTATTTTTTCATAAGTTGCGACAATCTAGCGGGTGGAATTATTTTGTCAATTTATTTTTGATTTGCAGATGATGTTGAATCAGTTCGAATGAACATCATCTGCTTTATGAAATTAAAGATCATCACCTTTTTTATGCACGGGCTGAATGACGTCTTTCATTAAACCGTCGAAATTTGTTACTTTCCATATGCCTTTGTCGTTTCGCTTCATGTACACCGCTCTCGGAGCCTGGTCGCCTGAACTTACAACAAACACTTTTGCTTCGTTTTCCGAACGCAGATTGTTCGGCATTTCTCTGAAACTGAACGTGAAAGGAAGAACTGCTTTATAGTCTCTATCCGGATCAGTTTTGACGATATATGAAAACGGTATGAAACTTTTTGCTTTTTCGGACAACGCGGCTATTTTTTCTGCGGCTGATTTATCCGGTGTGAAACCTTTATATGTCGATCCCGAAACGAGACGTGTCTGGTCAAGTGCGATAGTCGCGCACTGCATTCCGAGATTTTTATCGGTTGTGTATATTATCATCGACATGATGAACATTGCAGCTCCGCCTTCGGGAGAATTTGACTGCACGTTTCTCATGTAGACGAATTCTTCAGTATTTGCAGGTATACGGTTAACCGATATCAGTTTATCTCCTGAGAAAACCGTTTGTGAAAAAATTGCGGCAAGAAAAAAAGCTATTAATATTTTTTTCATCGAGAACCCCCTAATATAAATATTTTATGTGTAAGAAACTTTTAGTCAAACATAAAATCAAATGTATTGTTGCGGATTTTATATGCTAATATTTCCGGCAAAAATTTTAAAATTTAAATTTATTGAGAATGTCAACGGGAATATTCGGGGTTAAGGCGAGTACTTTTTCTTTCGTCAGAGGTTTATTGATAATCATATCAGAAGTTTTTTTGCCAATGTGAGGAATGTACTCAAGAGCCTTTGAGTTTAGTTTGTTTATTTCTATAGGAAAAGGAAGTGCGTGGAGTGATCTTTCCTTGTTTCCGAGAATTACTGCGTCAAAAACAGTTCTATGTTCAAGCTCAAGCGGAATCTTGCAGATTATGGGATATGATGCGATCTGACGCGCATATGAATATCCTGAATTGGTTTCTTCCGTACGGACTTCTTTGATGATAGTTCCGGCAGGATAAATTTTTGCAAGCATCACAGAGTCGATTTCACTCCGGATTTTTTCTTTATAGTATTCGTATCTGTTAATAACCCGTTGTGAAGGACGGAACTTTGATTCGTATAGAGCCGTCCCGGGAAACGGCTGAATTTTACGGATGTTGATTCTTTTGACGAGATAACCACTATCAAGAATTTCTTTCAATGTTTCGTAGTTCAGCTTGAATGTTTTGTCTGTTTCGCCGATCAGTCCGTGAATGAGATTTACTCCGGGAAGTATAGACGGAATTCCGTTTTTTCTAAGTGATCCGGCTTCGTTGATTATTTTTACCGCTTTAATAATTTCATCACGGTTTGCTTTCAGGTTATTGGGTTTAATCAGCGAGGGATCAAAAGATTCCGCGCCAAGAGCCATCGTGTCTCCTTCAGATACTGCTTCGGCGATAATAGATAGAATTTCTTTAGACTCGTTTTCATAGGTTGCAAGCTGTCCCGGATTTGCATTATCAATAAAAATGGATTTTATTTCACCGGTTTTAATTTTTCGGCTAAGAGGTTCAAATAAACTTCGAATCTTTTCGGGATTGGACTTGGGAAATCCGTTTTTATAAGAATTTAAATCAGATCCGTATGCGGTTATATCAGCCTGTCTTCCAAGTCTGAATCGCGATATTCCGGAAGAGGTCAATGACTCTATTTCCGCGATAATCTCTGATTCATTTCTGAAATCAATCGTTGAATAAATATTTTCTGAACAGAAAGAACATTTATTTTCGCGCGGACAACCGCGGTATGTTTCGATTTCTGCAATCAGTTGGGGATAATCCTGATGAGCTTTTACTATTGATGCTCCGAGTATTCCCCATCTTGTGCACTCCGCGTTATCGCGCAGTCTGTCCTTTGATTCATCCTTGGCGCTGTGAAACGCCGCCGCCTCGATATCATTTGCGATTATACGGAAATTTCCATTGATCGAACCGAACTGCGGCAGTCTGCTTATTAAGCCTCCGACTGAAAAGAAAAGACGGTTGTTTTCAATGATAGATTTTATTTCCGCGAATGTTCCGATTTTAGCGCCGAGATAACGCCCGGGAACTGCCGCTCCGCCTATGATAAATGCTTCATCGAAATAATCATTAATTTTATATTCCGGACGGATATGGTCAATTGTCATGTAAGTTATGTTTTCATCTGCTATACCGGCATCTTTTAATGCGCCGGCGATTAGACGCGGATAAGGTGAAACAAACGGGGGAACTCCGAGGCATGCAGGTTCATCTACATAGCAGTCGAGAATCAGAAATTTTTTCATTTAGGAATAACCGAATCTATACTTGCTGTCATCCGGCTCTGGATTTTGTTTTCAAGATCTCTAAGAAAATGTATTCTTGACGCAATGTCTTCTTTTCTTTCGGGAGTATTTCCGTAGCGGATAATCAAATCGTCTATTCTTTCATTAATTGTCACAATCTCGGAATGTTTGACTCTTTTATCGGCATAATGAACTATCTCTTCTTCATTCAGAGGTGCTTCCGTTGAAAATTCTTTCAAAGCCACATGTGATTCAATGATGCTAGCAATTTTTTCTTCACCGAGTTTTCTCATGTAAATTCCGCCGGAAATATCGTGATGCTCTCCGGTCTGAAGCGACTGAGTTTTTGTAACGTCATGCAGAATAGCTCCGCATACGGCAATATCCGTGTTGATTTGGGATTTGTCTTTGAGATTATCGCAGATGGCTCTTGTGACTTCCGCTACAAGAAGTGAATGCTCCATGATATTCGGAAGGCATCCGGATTTTCTTAAAATTTCAACGGCTTTTTCAGGAGTAATAGTCATAACTGATTCAGAAAAAAAATGCTTCCTATGTCAATAAGTTCTTCTGAAAGAAATTGCGCTTTCATTGCGTATTTGTCAATGAAAGAAAGGATTTTTTCTTTGTCGGGGTGATTGTTGAAATTTCCGGTTATGTAAATTTTGTCTTTATAAATGCCGCAGCATCCGCCGAGAAATCCGTATTTGAATCCTTCAAGTTTAATGAAACCGCTTTGAATCAAAAGAACGTCAATGCCTGATTGTTTTAATATTTCCGCGCTTTTTGAGTCAGCAGTTATTACTGCTTCTGAATTTACGGGTAAAATTGAACAGCGGGCATATCCCTGATTGATATGCAATGACGGAATGTTTCTGTTTTTGCAGAAATCGATTATTTCCGGTGCGGTATATTTTAGATTATGGATTAGATATTTCCCCGTATAGCAGGCGTTATATGAAGCATCGTAAGGATAAATTTCCGAAATCGGTTTAGTGCATTTTACAATTTTAGAGCAATTGCTTATTTCATCAGCTGTTATAGAGTCGAACAATGGATGAATGAAACAATGGTCTTCAATCTGGCATAGCTGTATATCAGCATGATTTTTTAACGATGATCTGAACCCCGGAGCATTGGGTACAGTAATGGTGTTTATTGAATGTTTTAAGAGCGATTCGGCGATTGCGGCATTATCTCCGAAGAAAGCTTTCGGCATCAGCCTTTCATCATCGCTATAACATACTGCACGAGGTTGGTGTGGTCGAAGTCAATCGGATCAATAGATTCTATCAGTCCGGCTGAGATTACTATTATCTGGGCGATTCTGGCAAGAACTTCAGGGCTCATGTCATTTCTTCTTCTGGCAGGTATTTCCTTGCGTGAATCTTTTATAATATTTTTATAGAGATCGAAGTTCTCTCTGACAAATTTCTGAATTTCTTTCATTATCTTTTCGTTTTCGTAAGCGTAAAGAATGATGTTTATGAATATTCTTGTGGTCTTTTTATCTATGAAAAACTTTTCAATTCCATAAAGGGCAGAAAGAGATACTTTTACCTTGCTCTGAATTTCTCCGCGCAGAAGTCTTTCGTGTTCATATTTGATTTCTTCGAACAGTTCCTTGATAAGGTCGGCATACATTTCTTCTTTTGAATTATAGTAATGAAGAAGTCCGCCTTTTGAGAATCCCGCTTCGGTTGCCACCTGCTGAACGGTAATATTCGAATAGACGTCTTTCATCAGGCAGTTTTTCAAAGCTTCAAGAATGAGCTTCTTTTTTTCTTTGATTTTGTTTTCCTTATCAATCATAGCAACCGCCGTTTTCAAATTAATCCGACCATTTAGACTATTTTTAAGAGGGATTTTGGTCAAGAAATTTTTTATAGAGGGTATGGTCTCACTCAAAAGATCAAAGGGCGTTTCACTCCCTTTGAAATCCCGTTTGTCCTGTCAGCGGACTTGTTGTCAAAGGTGTTTTACACCTTTAAAATCAGGTTTCGCATGGTGTCATGCGATACGCAAAAGGTGCTCCGCACCTTTTAAATCCGTTTGTCCATTTCTTTTGCGTTGCCCAAAAGAAATGGACGAAAGAAAAGGGCACCGCTGCGCGGGGCTTTTCGGGCGAATTCCTCGCACCGGCTTTGCCGGATGCTGCGGTCGCCCGAGTTGTGTCCGACTGCGTCGGACGATTTAGTTGTTTTATCGCTCATTCAATAATTGAATAATCATTGTGAAAATAATGCCAGAAAGCCCTCTCCCGGGAAAGGTCTTTTTTTTGCTTTGCCAATATGCGATTCATTCTGGGAGAGGGCAAGCGAGTTTCTACAGGATGTAGAAACATTGACTGCGAGAGGAGCTTTAGCTCCCAGCGGGACGACGCAAGCATTGCCTCAGAGTTTGAGGTTTAAAGTAAATTTTAAGTCTGATTCGAAGCAGATGCGATGTCTGCTGAGAAATAGCAATAATTGCATGAAATCAATAACGAATTCACTGCTGGGTGAGGTAAGGTCATAATGGTAGGTGTTTGCTTTTTCAAATCGTTAAGGAACTCTATTGATGTTTATGTCTGTAAGGTTCGTTTCTGTTTAGGCTGCAGCAGCTTAAGTGACCATCGCCGAATAATTCCTTATTGGATTTTCCCAGACGTTTCAAATAATCGATCCATTTTTGTTTTAGATTATTTAAAAAACCGCCGTTCTCCTTTTTCATATGAATCACCTCCTATAAATATGACCGTACAGTTCTATTCATAGGCTACATTGACAATATAGCGCTTTTTTCGCAAAAGACACGAATTAAAGTTTTTTAGATCAGCGGTTTTGAATTAGTTTAGCAGGCAAAATCTGATGATAAGTATGCGTCAATTATCCTTTTTTCCGGGTTGATATCCCGAGAGGATAGTACAACGGACAAACGCCGATGACGCTTGTCAGAATAAAAATTACCGCGATAGCGCCGAGTACAACCGCCGCAATGCCGGTCAGCTGACCTGTAAAATAAAAAAGTGCAACAGCTGCTGCAAGCAAAATCCGAATTGATCTATCGATAATGCCCATATTCTTTTTCATAATCTCCTCCTTTTCCGGATACATTATATCACGGCCGGATAATAAAAGCAAGAATAGCTCGATAATCATAAAGTGTTAAATATGTTTCTAATTTCTCGTCGAATTCTAGAGGCTAACTGCTGTTATTCTTTTTTTTCTGCGGCGGGCGGTTTGTTTTGGGTTTGACATGCTTGATAAACATTTATTAGATTTTTATGAGCTTTATATAGTCTATGTCTTCATGATAATCGATGGTCTATGTAAATAATTAGATATACACTATAGAATCGGAAATGAACTTTGTGAACACGGGAAACTCTTTTGACAGCTAATTTATGCGTAAGTAATAATACTTTTTTGAGGATAAAATGAATATTTTAGACCTGCAATTCATTTATGAAGATTTTGTATCAAGTAAATATGATGAAGATAAATGCGAATCTGTTTTGTTCTCAAAAAACAATTTATTTGTAATCCCGGGTAAAATTGAAACAGATCAAATAATATTAAAGAAAGGTATGTCCCAATATGGGAATTGTTTTCTACCGCATATCCATGTATTTTCAAATAAAAATGTATACCGGAAAATCGGTTATATTTTGTTATCAACAGTATTTAATCCGGATAATTCTGAAATAGTTTTATCAATAACAAATAGTCAATCTGATATCAAAAAAATAGTTTTTGAGCCTGTTTATAACAGCATTTCTGATAATTATGGTTATAAAACACTTCCAGAATCATACGAATATTTTCCAGAAAATGATAAGCTCAATGTAAATCCTTTTAATGATTATTCAATAGAAGTTCATCAAATGCCTTATTTTAATTTAGTTAAAAGTAATAAAGATTCTTTTAACAATTATGATGAGTATAAAGAAGCTGATACAATAATTTGTCCGAATAATAATCTTGGCCCGGTAAATAATGATATTGGAGTAATACTGTTTGCAAAATTTCTTTTTGATTTTGCAAATGAGAGTTGTGCAATGGATGAATTATATTTCCGTAGTTCTGATTCAGGATGTAATGGCGTAGGACCCGGCAGTTCGCAATTACAGTTACATCTACCGGGCAGTTGGTATTGGGAAACTTCCGGGATGGATTTCAGCTCTATTTTATAGTGAGAATTATTGCCGACTGTGAATAACTTTACTCGGATGTGGTCTCTTGTTTCGTTCAGTAATTTTATCATTCAATTTTCTATATTTGATTAATTTATCGGATCTTTTGCACACGCAGTGATAGAGTCTCTTTCTTTACTTGTTAGAAGATAGGATTTTTGGAGGCGATTTCATCTGTGTTGTTCATTTTGTTATGTTCCGATCTTAAGTTGTCTTGCATTGAAATAATAGTAATTATTCGTGTATGTTAAAGTAATGAATTTTATATAGCGGGGTATTTATATGCGGAATATTTTTAAGGAGAATGAATCAATAGAAATATCATCATTAAGAATTAAACCTGATTCATGGGGTTGCATGGCAGAAGGTTATTTTTGGTCAGCAAAATTGTTGCTAGAAGAAATTATTCAATCGGAAAGTTATCAAAATAAGTGGGTAGTTTTTCCTATTTTATTCAATATGAGGCATTATTATGAATTGTCATTAAAAGATATTTTGGTTAATCTCGGTTATATTTATGATAAAGATTTTTTAATACAAAATCACAATTTAAATTTACTAATAAATAAAGTAGAGATTCGGGCTACTGAATATTATGGTGAGCATAGTGATAGATTAGGACATAGATTGTTAATTAAAGACATCTCAGTCACAATGGATGCCATAAAGGAAGAAATGAATTTTTTCATTAAGAATGATAATGATTCTTTTGCCTTTAGATATCCATATGATAAAAAGGATAAACCATATTTACCTGAAGATATATACTTTGATTGTAAAATATTATATGAATCATTGATAAGATGTCGAAAAATTCTGTCAAGATTAAGTACTGAATTACTTTGTGATGATAAAAATCCAATATTTGAAAATGATAAATAACTGAACAATGATGTGTACAATGATGCTATTCCCCTTCTCATTTCCCTTAAAATCTGCTTGACCATCATCTCTTGTTTTCTATCTTTCTGATGAGGTAAAAATGTCTTATCAGGTTATTGCCCGGCGGTGGCGTCCGCAGAATTTCAATGAAGTCGTTTTTCAGGATCATGTCCTGAAGACTATCCGCAATTCCATTTCTTCGGGCAGGGTTTCCCACGCCTATATTTTTACCGGACCGCGCGGTGTCGGAAAGACTACCGTTGCGAGAATTCTCGCCAAGTCGCTCAACTGCCTTGAAGGTCCGACTCCTGATCCTTGCGGTGTTTGTGAAAACTGCGTCGAAATCAAAAACGGCACTTCCTTCGACGTTTATGAAATTGACGGTGCCAGCAATACAAGCGTCGATAATATCCGCGACCTGCGCGAAAAGGTCAACTTCGCTCCAGTTAAGTCAAAGTTTAAGATTTATATCATAGATGAAGTTCACATGCTGTCTACAGGGGCTTTTAACGCTCTGCTGAAGACTCTTGAAGAGCCTCCTGCTCATGTAGTCTTTATCTTCGCGACTACAGAGATTCATAAAGTACCTGATACAATTTTATCCAGATGTCAGAAATACAATTTCAAAAAGATTCCGGTTGAAGCGATTGCGGATCATCTTAAGAAAATTCTTTCATCAGACAAGGTCGATTACGAGCCTTCGGCAATATTTCCCATCGCTCGTGCGAGCGGCGGTTCTATGCGTGACGCGCAGTCTCTGCTTGAACAGGCTATTTCCTTTTCTGACGGAAAGATCACTGAAGCAAACGCGCTTGAGTCTCTCGGCATCGTTCCATTTTCGAGCTATTCAAGACTTCTTTCGGCACTTGTTTCATTGTCAAAAGAAGCTCTGATGAAAGAGATTGATTCAATTGCCGAAAGCGGTGCGAATCTTCAATTATATCTTTCTGGTTTCGCTGAGGTCATAAGATGTGTCCGTCTTCTCAAAAGCGGAATCTATCTTTATAACGCTTCATCTTTTTCAAAAGAGGAAGCCGAAGCTCTGAAGAAATTTTCAGATGAATTTTCTGATGAGGAATTATCAGCATTTTTTAAAATTCTAACCAGCACATATTTTGAGATTAAGGGAATAGAGAACGAGCGCTTAAGTATTGAAATGGGTCTTCTCGACATGATCGAACTCCGTTCAAGACCTTCCATTGCCGAAATAATAAAAAAACTTGAATCATCACCGGGAGTTTTGCCGACTGCTGAAAAAAAAAGCGTTCAGACGGCAAATCCTGAAGTCCCTGTAAGAAATATTCCAGAGAGAATAAATCCGGCAAGTTCACAGCCTCAAAAAAAAAATGATATTGCCGCAGACGGAATTCTGAATTCATTTTTTGAAGAGTCGCGAAAGATTAAACTTTATCTTTATCAGAAAATAAAAGCCGCTTACAATGTCGAAGTCAAATCGTCCGTAGTAGTTTTTTCAAAAATCAATGACGGAAAGATTCTTGACGCTCATGACATCGCTTTCATAAAGGACTGGTTTGCGGCAAAATCGTTTTCGGTTAGAATAGCCGAAGAAAACGAACCAGACGACGCGCCTTTGCCGGAAGAAGATGTGCGTACTGCCGTTGATTTCGGAGTTGAAGAAAAACCGCATCCCGCAGTAGAGAAGGTTGTGAATTTTTTTCAGGGCGAGATAGTTGAGCCTCAAAAGAAAAATAATATGAATAAAAATATCGGAGAGTAGTATGTTCGGTGAACTCGGAAATTTAATGAAAATGCAGAGCGAGATCCGCAAGATTCAGAAGACTTTAAAGAAGATGGAATCTGTCGGCATAAGCGATGACGGACTCGCGTCGATTACCGTTAACGGCGAATTTGAAATTGTTTCTGTTAAGATTGACGAAGATGTTTTGAAAACTGCTGACAAGCGTCAGATTGAAAAGGCTGTTTCTCATGCATATAACAAAGCTGCTAAATCCAATAAAGAGGCAAGCGCCGCGAAGATGAAAGAACTTACAGGCGGACTGAAAATTCCTGGAATGGACGGATTGTTTTAATGGTTTCAAAGTATCTTGAAGCTCTCATCGCAGAATTTTCTAAAATTCCCGGAATGGGACAGAAGAGCGCTGCGCGTGCGGCATTTTATATCTTAAAGCAGAAAGATTCGGACGTCAAAAGATTTGCATCCGCCTTGATAGATATAAAAGAAAAAATCCGTGAGTGTTCGGTTTGCGGCGGAATATCTGATGCGGACATATGTTCGATATGTTCTGATCATTCAAGAGATTCCTCGGTTATTTGCGTTGTCGAAGACGAAAAAGATATTCTTACCATCGAAAAGACCCGCATTTTCAGAGGTGTCTATCATGTTCTGAAGGGAGTTATTTCTCCTCTTGACGGAATAGGTCCGGATGATTTGAGAATCAATGAGCTTTATGATAAATGTAAAACAGGCAAGGTGAGGGAGATTATTCTCGCTACCAATCCGACTCTTGAAGGTGACGCAACATCTCTCTACCTGACGCATAAACTTAAAGAGATGAACATCCGCGTGATGCGCATATCGCGCGGACTTCCTGTCGGCGGTGAACTCGATTTTGCCGATACTGCAACTATTGCGCGTTCATTCGATGAAAGGATAGAGGTTTTTTAACCTCTTCCGTTTCTGTTTCTTCCTCTTCGGCCGGCATTTTCCTTTGTTTTTTTGGAATCTCTTTTTTTCGGAAATTTATTAGCCTGCGCGATTTTATTTTTTTCAGTTTTGGTTTTCGGTTTCGGCTTAACTCTGCTTTTATTTTCAGCAGCTGCCGCTTCTTTGCGTTTTCTATCCTTTCCTTCGAGCTTAATTACTATAGGAATGCCGTGAATTCCGAGAAGTTTCTGAAACTCTTTCTGCAGAAAGCGGACTGCATCTGCGCGGAAATTTTTCTCGTTATTAACGAAAAGTTTGAACTGAGGCGGAATCGTGTCAACCTGAGTCGCATAGTAAATCTTAATATCGCTACCGAGTGAAGGAAGTTTGTGTTCTCTTTGAATTTCTTCAAGCGCCTTGTTCAGTTTTGCCGTTCCTATTCGCTTGGAAGCTTTCTCTTTCATCTCAATCGCTGTTTTTAAGAGCTTATGAATTCTTGTTTTTTCTTTTGCAGATATGGCAATGATAGGGAAGTCTGCAGTTCGATAAAACTTAAAGAGAAGGTATTCTTTGAATTCTTCGAAAGTTTTATCGGTTTTTGTAACCGCATCCCATTTGTTTACAGCAATTATAAGAGGTTTGTTAACTTCAAGGATCTGATCGGCGATTTTTTTATCTGCTTCGGTTAGTCCCTGCGCTGCATCAATCAGATGAACAACAACATCTGAATCCTTTATTGACTGAATTGAACGGTTTAGTGAGTAGTATTCAACGTCTTCCTTTATTCTTTTTTTGCGTCTTATGCCTGCTGTATCTATTATTTCGATTGTTTTCTCTTCAAAACGGAAAGAATCATTAACTGAATCGCGTGTTGTGCCGGGTATATCCGAAACTATTGATCTTTCGCAGCCCATGAAAGCGTTAAGAAGCGTCGATTTGCCCGCATTCGGTTTTCCGACTAGAGAAATTTTGAGATCAGGTTCACCGATACTTTTCGGTGAATGAGGAAGCAGGTCTGCTATTTTATCGAGAAGCATCGGAATATTGAAATTGCTCTTCGCGGAGATTGGAAGAATGTCATTTACTCCCAGCTCGTAGAAGTTCGACATGTTTCTCAGCTCATCTGATGAATCCATTTTGTTTACTGCGACAATCATTGGCTTAGAAAGTTTTCTGATTTTTGAAATAAGCGTGTGATCAAACTTTTCAACTGAAGGATTTTCAAGAAGAAATACTATCAAATCTGCATTTTCAAGATGATTCTCTGCATTAGAAATGATTTTTGAAGATAATTCAGAATCTTTAGGCAGATCAAGTCCCGGAGTATCGGATAAAATGAATGAACACTTGGGATGATTGACTTTGAAATTCAAAATATCGCGTGTAAGACCCGGAAGATCATCAACGATCGCGTGTTTTTTCTTTATGAGTGAATTGAAGAGCGTTGATTTTCCAACATTTCTTCTTCCTATGATGACTACAAGTGGTATCTGTTTCATTTTTTTCTTCCGCGTAAAATTATTTTTGATAATTATTCAATAAGAGAAATATATTTTGATCGATTTGATTCGGCAATAGATAAAAATATCATTTGAATGATTTCAAATACCAGTTTTTTAACTTGCATAACATTATTAAAGCACTTTTTATGTGATTATATAAAAAAAAGCTTGATAATTAAACTTGATTATTATAGAAGAATGTATTAATCAATTAGAGGAGTTAAAAATGGCGGAGAAATCTCTCAAACAGCTTCTTGCAGATGACAAAAAATGCAAAGACAAAATCAAGAAAGCTAAGGATCAGATCGCAGCTGATCAGAAAACTCTCAAAGTTCTTGCAGAAAAAATCAAAGATGCAAAAGCTAAAGAAGCAGCTGCTAAGAAAAACAGCAAGAAAGTTGTTAAAAAAGCTGTTAAAAAGAAGTAATTCGTTTTATCTTTTTTTAAAAGGCTGCTTTCGGGCAGTCTTTTTTTTTCTTAACCCCGTCTTCTTTTCATGTTTCTAAAGCTAGTCTTCAATTCTTCCGAAAATAAAAAAGGGAATCTAATATTCGGAGATTTTTGTGTATACATACAAAGAGCGCAAGCAGAGATTTTTCAGTGAGATAACCAATAAAGAGCAGATATACTCTATATTAAAGGTTAAATTCAATCAAAAGTCTCTTAAAATAAAGTTTGATCTTGATGCGCGCGAAATTCTTTTTAATGAATTCAATGATTCCGATCATACAATCATGGTTGTTACCGATGAAAGTTATATTCCCAACGCCGAAGGCATTATTGTAGTTTCGGCTCTTCTTGAAAAATATTTTGAAGCAGATCTGAAAATTTTAGAAAAAAAGACCGACGGTTATTTTAAATGCTCCGTTCACGGCGGCCGTATCGCGACTACAGGAAGATCCGATCTCCGGTTTAAGGTCAATGAGGATGATGTTGTTGCAACAAATTTCAGATTTTCAAAGTATTCAATTGATTTAAATACATATACTCTTCCAACCAGCATAAAGGTAATACTCGACCAGTTTGAATCAAGCAAGCGTTCAAGCGCCGATTTCTATGAAATAGGCTACTTCGATACGGAAGACGAAATTCTTCTTGCTATGAAGAAAACAAATTCATCACTTTTGATTTCAGATTTAAATGATCCTTCGACGTTTTCTCCTCCGATTGACGGTTTTCTTGATTTCAGGGCTGTTTTGCGCGAAAAATCTGATCACTATATTTCGAAGCTGAAAGAAAAGGGCTACATCTCCGTAGCAATGATTCCCATTGTTTATATTTCTGATTCCGAGTCGGTAATTCCATTTGCTTACATCAGAATGTACTCTAAGATAAAAAAATATGATTTGGATGATGTTTTTTCGATGAAGGAGGACTCTTTCCGCCTTGTAGAACGTATTCGCGAAGCAAATACTGTTCTTCTTTCACAGAAACAGCGTATAACTGATATCAGCCGGGGCGGCCTGAAGCTTTTAATCGATAATGACGAGCTTAAACGTTATCTTATAAAGTCGCGCGGGTTCGTTTTTGATATAGTTTTTAAACTGCAGGCTCCTATTACTATTTATGCTGAAATACGTTTTACGGGAACAGATGACGAGAAAAATCTGATTTTGGGAATGTGTTTTGTCGGCAATACTTCGAGAAAAGATCAGATGAAGCATTTATATGATATTCTTGAACCGATGGAGCTCGAATATAAGAAAAAGCTTATTCTTCAGATGAAACAGCGCCAGACTTAATGTAAATAGTTCACTTTGAATTCTTTAAAACTTCCGCATCAGATTTTCTCGCATAAAGAGGCAGAAGTTTATCCCATGAAAGAAAATTTCCGCTGTTTGTTTCGGCATATTTGAACAAATCATCAAAATGCACCGGATTAAATTCTCTGTAACTTCCGCCGAGTATATCTTTATATTTTTGCGCACCGTTTCCGGTTGCAGCAATAATTCTGCCGGATATCATTTTCTGAATGTCTTCAGGAAAATAATCGCCGGGTTTTATAATTTCAACAGGCATTGAATCTGTTTTTGTGTAACAAGCCGCGAAAATTCTGTTTTTCTTTGCATCAAAGGCGCTTAATACTGTTTCGCCTTCATCTGCAGTAAGCATTGAAAAAATCATTTGTGAAGGAATGCCCATAACGGGAATATTCAATATCTGTGAAAGCATTCGTGCAGTAGAAACTGCGATTCGTATGCCGGTAAATGAACCGGGTCCTGTTCCGCATATCAATCTATTGATTTCTTTCCGGTTTATCCCGGATTTTTTTATAACTGCATCGATTGATGAAAGAAACATCGCGGAATGTTTGGTTCCGGCATCAATGACTTCATTCACAATGCCGCTATCTGTTTTTACAGCGCATATTTGAAATTCGCTGGATGTATCAATCAAAAGGGTATTCAAGGGTAATTCTCCTTTCTTCGTCGCTGATGATTTCGATTGTAACGGAAATATGTTTTTCCGGCATCAGTGAACCGCATTTTTCAGCCCATTCAATCCATGAAACTCCGTTTCCATAGAAATATTCTTCAAAACCCATCAGTTCAATTTCTTCCGGAGTTTCAATTCTGTAAAGGTCAAAATGATAAAATGGAATCTTTCCGGAATATTCCTCGAGGATGGTGAAAGTAGGAGAGGTAATATCATCTGTTATTCCGAGACCGCGCGCGAACTCCTTTGCCATGAGAGTTTTTCCTGCTCCAAGTGTTCCTGTTACCGAGTAGACTTCACCGGGTTTTGCTTTTTTCCCCAGTTCAAAAGCGATTCGGCGTGATTCGTCTTCGTTATTTGAAATAAAAACTTTCATCTATGCGGAATCTTTCCGAGCTTTATTAAAAATTTTGACATATGATCGGGATACGGAATTTCGAAAGTCATTTTTTTACCGGTTTCAGGATGTTCAAACGAAAGTTTCACTGAAGACAGCATAAGAGGAATATTCAGCTGTTTTGTGTTTTTTGAGTAAAGAGGGTCTCCTGCAATCGGATTGTTTTTATGCGCCATATGAACGCGTATCTGATGCGTGCGGCCGGTGTGCAGAACTATTTTTAGAAGAGTATAATCTCCTGCCTGTGTCTTGAAATTCTGTGCAGTAAAATATTCTGTTATAGAATCTCTTCCTGAAGAAGTGACTGCCATTTTTTTTCTATTAACAGGATGTCTTCCTATTTTTTCTTCAATAATGCCGTTTTGCGGATATACTATTCCGTGAACAATTGCGGCATATTCCTTGTAAATTCTGCGTTCGGCAAAGTCTTTTGAAAGTTTTCTGTGTGAAATATCGTTTTTTGCGACGACCAGAATACCTGCAGTGTCTTTATCCAGCCTGTGCACGATGCCCGGTCTTTCTTCGCCCCCTATTCCGGAGAGATCTTTTATTTTGTAAAGCAGGGCGTTAACGAGAGTGCCTGAATTGATGCCTGCACCGGCATGTACGGTCATCCCGTATGGTTTGTTTATGACGGCAATTGATGAATCTTCGTAGATGATTTCAATAGGTATATCTTCAGCTTCAAGGGAGACTTTTCCGGGTTCAGGTATTGAAAAGGAGACTTCATCGCCTGCTTTCAGTTTTGAACTTCTTTTTGCAGGTTTTCCGTTAAGACTGAAGTGACCGTCATCAATCAGCTTCTGGATATAGCTTCTTGAATAGTTTCCGCCGAGATTTGTGAATGCGAAAACGTCCAGTCTTGTTCCTGAATCATTTTCGTCTGCGTTTAAAACATTATTTTGCATGATAATACAGAAAGCTTTGACGGGGTGCTAATTGTCAAAATATTTTTAGAAAGGTAAATTAAGCACCTCAAAAAATACTTGATTAAACAATTGTTAGGAAATGAACTTGCACGGCGGTATAAATGGCAATGACGGGTTATAGTAAAAAAGTAGCATTGTTTAATGAAAGATTTAATGAACTGATTCCGTTTTTACCGGTATTCTACCTTCTGGAGATTACTTTACTTTCGATTATTTTGACGGCTTTCATTTCAAAAATTTTGGTCTTTTTGACTGCCCTGATTCTTATTTCTGCGGTTGGTTCTCTGACGGTTTTGCTTTTTTTCGGAAACAGCAGGGCGTTCAGGATATTTCCGTTTATTCTTGATGTCCATATCCCTTTTTCTATAGCTGTTTTTATTTTTTCTTTAGCCGGCTCATCTGATATAATGATGCCTTCTTTTCGTTTATTTTATGCTCTAATTGAACTGATAGCGCTTTTTTTTCTGACCCGCCGCTGATTTTTCCGATACACTTCTAATCAGTTGAAGTTTTCGGCTTACGATGCCGAAAATGTTAAAGGATGATTGTATCTTTAAAACAGCGGTATAAGTAATGATAAAAATTACGAAGATTATTTTCTCTGTAGCCGTTTTAACCGCATTTTCAGCGATTAATGCCGGATTCCTTATTGATGAAAATCCCGAACCAAGAAAAATAAAGCCCGTTGAATCGCAGGCTGTTATCAACAGCGTAGGATTTCCGGCTGACACCGCGTTGAATATTACGGTTACTCCCGTGCCGGGATCTCCTAACAGTGCACGTATTTCGTGGGATTTGAGCCGGGGATCAAGCGATACTTTCATAGTCGGCAGATCTTCTTCCGTCATAAATAATACCTCCGATGCTTTGAATGCATTATCTGTGCGTATTATTTCTTCTTCGGATAAAAATTTTATAATAGATAAAAATCTTGATCCAGGACAGTATTATTACGTAGTTCTTTCAAAAAAACTTTCTGCAGCAAAAAAAATAGAACTTTTTCCAAATGAAAATTATACTACAAATCCGCTGATTGTTGATGACGGAAAAAATCCCAGAATGGGGACTCTGCCCAAGATAAGTAAAATAAACGCATCGATTGTTGAAGGTAAAAACGTTTTATTGACATGGATCCCTTTAAACTTCGGCGGTGTTAAATATACAGTATACCGTTCAAATGAGCCGCTGAATACTCCGGAGAAATTCCGTTCAGCGGAAAAAATCGCAGAACTGAATGACCGTGACCGTTTTATTGACAGAAACACGGTTACAGGAACATATTTCTATGCGGTTACGACAGATGATTACTCGGGCAATGAAGATTTTTCTCTTTTGCCTGATGAGTCTTTTACTGTCCGCGGCATAAAGGTTTTCAACAATGACGATTCAGGAGTAGTTTCATCTATAAAGGCGGTTTTAGACGAAAAGGGTTATGTAAAGATATCATGGCTTAATATCAGCAATTTTGACGGAAGTTACGAAATATACAGAAGCATTAAGCCGGTTGTATCAGAGGATAAACTCAATTCAGCCGAACTCATAGCTTCTCTTCCATCATATGAAACAGCTTTTTCTGACAAACGAAGCGGTGCAGGAACTTTTTATTATGCGGTATTATCCAGAAATAAATCCGGCAGTCTGAATAGAGATCTTTATGCGGAATATAATTATACTGTCGAACCGGTATCAGTTCCGCTAGCTGAAAATCCGGTACAGGTTCTTTTGTTGAAATCTGAAGCAAAAGGCACTGATGTTAACATCATCTGGAAATATTCGGGTACTGATTATAAAGACCATCTTCTTTTTAGAAGTGATGCACCGATTAAAAGCAAAGGTGATTTACTTAAAGCTTCGCTTGTTGATGCTTTTGATCTCAGACGAAACTATTATAAGGACATTAATCTTCCTACCGGATCATATTATTACGCGCTTGTTTCCGAGAATTATTACTCTGACAAGAATCTTGTTCTTGAGAACGGAGTCAATGTCACATCAATTCCTGTTGAAATTAAAAATGATTCTGCTGATTTGAATTATTCTGTACATTCGTTAAGTGCCGTAAGAAATGACAGGGCTTCGGAAATAAGGCTGACATGGAATATAAGCGGAAGCGAAGGGCTTAGCAATTATTCCATTTTCAGACTGTCATCTTTTCCTAAAACAAAGGAAGATTTATCTTCTGCCGTATTAATTGCAACAGTTGATATTAAATCCGAATTTTACAGCGATAAACCCGAGTCTCAGGGAAGATATTATTATGCAATTGTTCCCGAAGATTATTTGAAAAATGAGAGCGTTCGTTTTCAAAAGGGCGTGAATGTAACTCCGGTACCCGTGATGTTCATGAAGTCGAGTTCATCGCAAAGAGACGAAGAAATTGTAATAGAGGAAATCGAAAAGAAAAAAGAACCGGGTAATGTAAAAATTCCTGTTGAAAAGAAAAAAGATGACATACCGCGCGAAGAGATTGAGTATTCTTCTGATTCTGTTGATTTAGTACTCAAAAACTATTTTTACAAGAAAAGATATAATGAAGCGATAAAGCACTTGTCCGCTTTATCTTCATCAAAGAATCCCGAAAGCGCAAAAGCTCTTTTTTATATCGGACGCTGTTATGTCGAGAAAAAAGAGTACTATAAGGCGCTTAAATATTTTATAAATAAATCTGTTAAGGCAAGTATGCCTAAGCAGGCGGCATTTTGGCAGGATTACTGCATCAAGAAAGCAAAAGGGAAATGAGGCGGAAAATGAACATAAAAACTCTTATAATCGGTGCATTTTTGGTTATTCTGGGAATCGGAGGATTCACTGTATATGAATACAAAATAAAGCCCGAAATAGAAGCAGGAAAATTATACAGGGAAGCGGTAATAGTTGCCCAGAGATGCGACCGTACTTCGTATAATAAGGCCATAGATATGCATGTAAAAATTATGGCTCAGTATCCTAAAAGTTCATATTCCTTTAAGTCATACCTTTCAATAAGCGAGTTATATGAGAAGATTGGTCTTTACCGTCTTGCTTATATCAATTATAATTATTTGATAAAAACATATCCGAAACGTGTTGATTCGGCAGGTTTGCGGCATGATATTATATCAAGAATTGCTGTATTAAAATTACGCCAGAACAGAACGGATGAAGGTTTGAATCAGCTCTATTCAATACTTAATGAAACTTCCGAAAAAGAACTTCGTGCACGAATTTATTCAGAAATAGGATATGACAGTCTGAAAAAGAGCAACATGAATAAATCTCTGGATTCGTTTAATCTTGCGCTTGGCGAAAATTCTGAAAACGAAGAAGCTGTTCTCGGAAAGGCCCGTACCTTAATCAGGCTAGGTAAATATGAAGAGGCTTTTGAACTATATGACGTATTTTTGAAATTCAAAGGTGAATTTTCGCCGTATGCGCAGGATGTAAGAAAGGCTTATCTTTCACAGCTGTATGATTGTTCGCTTTCTTATTTCCGCAGCGGAAAATATTCTTCTTCAGTTGCGGCATCCCGCCGTCTTTTAGCCAATTTTCCTCAATCAAAGCTTTCGGAAAATTCATATTACTGGGCCGGCGAAGGATATTATGCTCTCGGCAATTATAAAAATGCAGTAGCATTTTTTACCAAAGCTTTGAGCAATTCTTATTACCATAAAGATGAAGATTCTCTTATCAAAAGAGGGCATTCATATTTTTCAATGAAATCATATCTTTCAGCAGTAAAAGATTATGACAGATATATGGAGCAGTATAGAAACGGTAAATATTTCTCAATTGCATCTAAATGGAAAGAACAGGCACTGGCAGAGATATCACAGAAGGAACATGCAGAAAAGCTCGGGTCAGATTCTTATGAGAATAAACCGGATGCTCCAAAAGATGAGAAGATGTCATACGATTCAGGAGTCGATTATGATGAAGCAGAGTCTGAAAATAGTTATTCGTCAGAAACATTTGAAGATGTGACGGAATTGTAATCCGGATTTGCGGAAGCTTCAAAAGCTTCCGCGTCTAGAACATCATGAAAATTATATTTATCACCTTTGCTGTTTTTTTTCTCAGCTTTAATCTTTTTGCATCGGATCTGCTTCAACCGGCAGACACAAAAAATACTTTTGTTTTTTACATTCCGCATCTTTTCATGCCTCAATTCTCTTCGAATTCATTTTATACAAAAAGAATGTTCTCGGTTTCATTTTCTGAATCCAATACTATATATGATCCTGTATATTTTAAAAATAAAGATAAGAATGCAGTAATCGATGTTGAGACAAGCTGTATGTCTTTGTTATATTCTGAAAAAATATTATATGATATTGAATTATCTGCTTCAATATCTTTCATCAGGCATTGGAACGGCTTTTTGGATGGACCAATTGAAAACTTCCATTCATTGCCGGTTTTCGGTTCAGGCCTTCCTAACGGCGGACGCGAACATGTAGAACGTAATGAAATGAAAATATACTATGAAGGAAACGGAAAAAGCATCAGCTCAAATAAGAGCTTTTATGGTATAACTGATCCGTCATTTTTTCTTAAAAAAGGTTTTGTTTCGGATCAATTAGGTTTTTATTTTTCTGCGGCTGTTAAACCTTCAATAGGAAACAAAGAGTTTATTAATTCGAATACGGTTGATCTCGGATTATCTGCAGGTATTGACTATAGGCGAGACGGAATTTATTTATTCGGCTCTCTTGCTTTTGTAAGATTATTCGGTAAAGGTTCGTTCCGTGATGAACTGAATCAGGACAAAAAATATATATCCAGCGTGTGCATCGGCGGCGGTTACGCAATAAGTGAGAATACCGCCGTAATAGCTCAATTTTATATTCATTCGAGCATATATGATACCGGAGTAAAACGTCTGGATTTGCCGACTGTATGCAATACCTATGCTTTCCGCTGGCGTTACTGCGAATCATCTGTTTTGCAGTTCGATATAACAGAAGATACGTTTACATATGCAACCGCAGACATCTGTTTTAATGTAAAAAACGAAACCCGGTTTTGATCAGTTCTTCATTACCGGCGGCTGACCTGTTGCCTGGAGAACTGAATACCAGTATCGCGAATTGGAATCTACCTGTTTTCTCTTTTCTGTAGCAAGCGATGTAGGCAGATGAGTATAATCGTATCTCCATGATCCGACAAGCATGTTGGTTTTTCCGGCCATGGCCGCATGTACCGCATACTGGCCGAGCTGTGCGCAATAAAGAGAATCATTGGGATTCGCCGGAATGCTTCTTACGATATAGCTTGGGTCAATATATTTGGTGTTTGCTTCTATCCCTCTTGATTGAAAATGATTATTTATTCTGTCGCGTAGAAGGATTCCGATATCCGCTAGTTTGAGATTTCCTGATGCATCGCGTTCAACACTTTCATTCGCAATAAATTCCTGACCAGCTCCCTCTGCAACGCATATTACCGCGTGCCCGCTTTTTAGAACACGCTGTTCAAGATGATTGAGGAATCCGTTTTCGCCGTCAAGGTCAAAAGGCACTTCGGGTATAAGAACAAAGTTTACAACATTTGTCGCGAGGGCCGCATTTGCGGCAATATATCCTGAATGTCTTCCCATAACTTTAACGAGACCAATGCCGTTCGGTGCACCTTTTGATTCGATATGAGCTAGAGTCAGAATTCTGCTTGCTTCCGAAAATGCTGTTTCGAATCCGAATGTTTTTGAAACAAAATTGATATCATTATCGATTGTTTTCGGAATTCCGATGACGGCTATCTTTAGATTGCGTTTTGTTGCGATGTCTGCAATCTTCTGACTGGCTCTGAGTGTTCCATCGCCGCCAATAGTATAAAGTATGTTGATGTTGAGACGTTCGAGTGAATCAACAATTGCTTCCATATCATCAGTTCCGCCGCGGGATGAACCAAGGATTGTTCCGCCGGAGGTGTGTATCGTATCAACCATTTTCGGATGAAGCTGGATGAGTTCGTAACCTCTTGAGGGAAGCAGTCCGACGTAACCGTACTGGATACCGAATATGTTTTTTATTCCGTAGCCGTAGTAAGATTCCATTACAATAGAACGGATAACATCGTTGAGACCCGGGCATATGCCGCCGCATGTGACTATTGCCGCTTTAACCTTTGACGGATCAAAATATATTTCTTTTCTCGGTCCGGCTTTTTCAAAAGATATTATTTCCGAACAGTCTTTTTTTTCGATTATCGTTTTCAGATTAGATTCGTAAACTACTCTGTCGGAATCCGAGACAAAAGCTTCACTGCTGTTTTTGTATTTTTCAGCAAGAGGAGAAGGTATTGATGCTTTTCCTAGAGATTGAATTTCTGTGTTCATGCTGACCCCTTTCGATGCATAACATACGTCAACAAGTGATTCAAATTAAGGCGGCTTGTCAAGATAATTGTTCTGCAGTCTGCTGTTACGGAAAAGTAAAAAAAGAGTCTGATTATTATTCTGTGCTCTCGTCGTATTTTGAAATGATTTGTTTTACAGCAGATGCGTAAATGTTTTTGCTGCCGTCTTTATTAACAGATCCGCTTTCAATCCAGATGAGTTTTCCTGAAGCGGGATTTATGCATCTCAGCCAGAATTTTTCAGTATTTTCATCGATGTTTATGAAAAAAATATAATCCAGTCCGCCGTATTCTGCGGATAGCGAAGCAACTGATTTTATAGTTTCTTCTTTTATTGCATAAAGCATTTTATTTTTTAGAGAAATAGCCGCTTCTTCTTCCGCAATATCTTTTCCCGATACCCATGGTTTTATGACCAATACTTTGGGTTTATGTTTGAACGTTTTTTCTATTGAAGATTGTTTCGCGGAAAGTGAGTAGAAAAATCCGATTTCCTGAGAGGAATAATCATTGCGGATTTCATTTCCCTGCAAGGATGCGACTTTGTGACCGGATTTTAGGAACTCCATCACAATTTCATTATAGTTTTTGCCTGATAAATTCGAAAACAATGCAATTCTGGACATACTGCGGATTTTTTCAGTTTTATAAATATACTCACTGCCTGCTAGTTCGCTCAGGAGTTTTTTAAGTTTGTCTACGAGTCCGAAAATTTCAGTTTCTGTTTCAATGTCTCCATTTGTTTCGAAAGAAATATATTCATCAAGATTTCTATTGTAAACGCGTATTACAAAAGATTTTCCTGAAGCGGATACATTAAAGGTTCCGTGAATCAGGTAATTGGAAGAGAGAAGATCTGAAATTTCCATGTAGCGGTCCGGATTTATCGGTGAATCTTCTTTGAAATTCTGTCTTATTGACTTTGATGACGATGAAGCATTAATTGCTGTATAATTAGCTCCTCTGAATGAAAAAGTCAGACCATTCGGAATCAGTTCGCAAAGATAATCATAATTCCGGTTTCCGGTCATATTCGAAAACGGTAAAAAGGCTATTATAATACCTTTGCTGTCGCGGGCCGGAGAAACCGAGCAAATAATAAGAAAAAAAAATGCTATTGCGGTTTTCTTCATTATCTTCCGGAAAGAACAGAAATAAATTTATCAGTAATGGCTTCAGCTGTGTCATTATATGAGGTAGGGTGGTTCTGAACCCATATAATGTCCATTGTTGAAAGATCTATTGCTCTTCCCCAGCTGTATTTTTCCCAATCTGCCATCTCAAGAATTATCAAATAGCGGACATCCCATCTGTCTCTGATAGATCTGAGAGTTTCGGCCTTGTTTAATTCGTAATTGTAAACATGAAGTTTGAATATGCTGTCGAAGCTCTTCTGTGCGCTTGTAATCGGCTGATCTCCGTTTTCTCCGACAACAGGAAGCTGTTCGTTATAGGCAAGATACTTGAAATCGCTGATATTAAAATAATCTTTCATCGTATAAATGTCGTTGGCGTTTATCGCCTTGACGTTGTATCCCTTTGCCATGAAACGCATGGTTATCATATTTTTCATCGGATTGGAACCGTCAACTATCACTCCGATACTGCTTCCGGCAGGCACAGTTCGCTGTACATAGCTTCCGCCTTGCTGAGTGCTTGTGCAGGATGCGGTGAAAAGAATAATTGCCGATATAACTGCTTTTTTCATAAAACCCTCTGTGAATTGTCTCTGTAAACGGACTCAATAGGGATAATATGATATGATGAATTTAATGTCAAATAAATATTATATTGCTTCTTTTAATATATGAATTGATAAAATCGGGAGTGTTCCGCTGAAACTCTCCCGATTTTATTCTGATGATTAAAAAGCTAATAAGGCAGACTGTCAATTCTGCAGTCTTCATTTAAAAGGGATGAAATCCATATGTAATACGCTACATGAGGACTCCAGTATTCTGTTGTTCTCCAGTCCATGGTATTGTTCATGTCCATAAAAGGCATATCGTCTTCTTCTCCGGCGATTCCGTTCATGACGCCGCCGATTATAAGTCCTAGAAAACGCGAATGAGGATAAGGGTTGTTTACTCCTTCGCCGGTCATCATGCAGGTGTTGATAGGGTTGAATCCCATGACCCATTCAAGCTGTTTTTTTGCGTGTGTTTTATATTCATCCTTGTTGAGAATTGAAGCAGAAAGAAAGAGGCCGACAGCGTTTGAGAGAAGATGGCTGTTCAGGCCGAAAGCGCATTTTCCTACAACCTCGGCAAAAAATCGGTACGAAAGTTCTCCTTCGAGTTTACGGTATACTTCTCCTTCAACTGTTTTGGAATATATTCCGTAAGGAATAATCCCGAAAGGCGATTTTTGCATTAATGGAATCAGGTAACTGCCGCAGTAAAGTTCAATAGCAGTTTTCACTTCTTCTTTGAGCTTTGCCGGTTTCAGGTATTTAAAAACTTCCGCAAGCGCTATAAGGGGAATTCCTCCGTCTCTCGGATTTCTGAAGAAATCATTTTTTGAATTGTCTGCGTAAAAGAATCCCCGCAGATTTTTCTGGCCGAATTTAAATTCATTTTCCTGAAGGGAAAGTAATAGTTTTGTTTTGCTTTCGAGTTCGGAAAGAATTTTTTCATCGCCGGTTGCCGAGTAGAGTTCTTTCAGCGCGAGAACTGCCCATGATATTTCTTCGCATTTGTTTATGTCCTTTGTAAGCGCATAGCCGTAAGTTTTTAGTGCGGCTTTTTTGCAGATATCCGAATAATACGGATCGCTTTCAGAAAATGTGAGTGCATTCATAGATTCGAAGTAAACGAATTCCCACTGCACGACTCCGTCATACATTGTATTGATATGCCTGTCGTCTCCGTCTCCGATAACATTTTTTGTCCACCGGTTGTCGGAATTGTCGCCTTCGACTCCGCCTGCAACATCGTGGTATACAAGACCGGATTCGCTTTGAGCTTTTAGGAAATACTGATTACCCCATTTGAGTTCACTTGGAATATCGCCGTGAGCAGGGTCGAAAACTCTCCAGTCGGGATTTCCGATACGTTTGAGATGGTTTAACGCGATTCCGAGCATCATGGTATGCGCTGTCCATTTGCGTAAATCTCCAGCATCGTGCCAGCCTCCGACTGTGTCGCAGTATTTTTTTGTGTCGCGGAATACGGCATCATCGAGATGGCAAGGACCGTGATAAAAGGGAACATGATCGCCGCATCTCTGAGCATGGATATAGTCGAACGGTTTTCGTATTGTCCGTCCGTAAATATCTTCTCTGATTTGAAATGGTACTGAATTATATTTGTTGTTGAGCGAAATAAGATAGATTCCGGGAGTTTTGAGTTCTGAAAAATCTGCAACAGCGTACTTACCCCATGGATAATCATTCTTTTCAAGTTTTCCGGTGAAAATGACGGTGTTGGGTTTTGTGTTGGGGCCGATTTCGTTGTATCCCATTTCCGTGAGATTAATTACGCTGAATGAGTCGAATTCTTCATCTCCCCAGATGACAGCTTTCTTTTCTGATTTCGGTTTGAATCCGAGATGGTTCACTGATATTTTCATTTTTTCCTCCCTTTGCGACCCCAGATATTTATTGTTGACGATTATATGCAGTCGGCATAATTTGTCAAGCAAACGTTTGCGCAATCGTAAAATTATTTAGGGGGTTAATATGAAAGACTATATGAACGGACTGAATGTAGGCGGGTGGATTTCGCAATACTTCAATAAGGGTTATGAACACTTTGATTCATTTATTGTCGAGAAGGATTTTGAAAAAATAGCTTCATGGGGCTTCGACCATATCCGCCTTCCTTTTGATTATGAAATACTTGAGAATAAGGATAATCCTTTTGTGTTTAATGAAAGGGCGTTCAAATATCTCGATAACGCGGTTCAATGGTCAAAAAAATACGGTATATCTCTTCTATTGGATATGCATTCCGCCCCCGGATTCAGTTTCGGAAGCTATGAAGTCAGCACTCTTTTCAAAAACAGAACTCAGCAGGAAATTTATATAAAACTGTGGGAGACAATAGCTCTGAGATATAAAAACGAAAAACATATCGCTTTTGATCTTTTGAACGAGTTGGTTCTTCCTTCACCTGAACCATGGAATAAACTTGTACGTGAATGTATTGCCTCAATTAGAAAAATAGATGCTGAACGTTTATTGATTTTCGGCGGAATAAATTATAATTCAATTTTTACTCTCAAGGATATTGAAATTTATGATGATGAAAATATCGCTTATACTTTTCATTTTTACGAGCCGATACTTTTTACGCATCAGAGAGCAGTATGGATGCCTTTTCTGGTGCATTATAATCAGACGCTGAATTATCCCGGAACATTTGATAATCTTGATAAACTGGTATCAGATGTAAAAGACGGAAAAATAGGAGATATAGAGCAGTTTGATGTAAAAAGATATCTTACGAAGGAGCTTGATATTTCGCTCATGATTGAAGACATGCAGCCTGCCGTTGATTTCATAAACAAAACAGGAAAGAAACTTTATTGCGGCGAATTCGGTGTAATCGAATCGACTCCGATGAGAAGCCGCATTAACTGGTGCCGCGATGCAGTATCTCTTTTTGAGCGGTATAAAATCGGACGTTCATACTGGACATATAAGGGAATGGACTTCGGTCTTCTTGACAGAAAAGGAAATCTTATCAGTGAAGATCTGGTAAAGGTTCTGGCCGGAAGAAGATAAAGTATTTACCGGCTTATGCCGGTAGACTTCCTTTTGCAGTAAATAAAAAATTTTCTTTTCCGTTTACGTATTAACTATGTGTACATATCTGCAAAAAATCATCAGACAAGATCTTATCTGCCCGGACTTGAAAGAATAAATACGTATAAGTCTCTCTGGCTAAAGCATTGGGCTGAATTCGGCCGCGTTTATCAGCTTAAATATGAAACTGTTTTCGGTGTAATCACCGAAGAGAAAATAATCGAGGTAAGAAAGCTGATGGAATGCGGAAGATTTTCCAACGGTTTTGAGAGACATAAATGCCCTGAATGCGGTACGGTGTTGATTGTTCCATTTACCTGCAAATCGCGTTTGTGCCTGTCCTGCGCCAGAAAGCGTTTATTCGGCTGGTCATTGAATCTTTCTCTGGTTATGAATACCTTGCTCAAACATAGTCATATCACCTTCACTGTTCCTGGTAGTGTAGGAGATATGCTTTTTGAGCGAGGTTATCACGCGGATCAAATGATTCCGCTTTCCGCGAATTTGTTCAGGAATATGCTTCTTACATCCGCGAAACTTAACGGCAAGGAATATCAGCCCGGTATATTGGCCGCACTGCACAAATGCGGCAATGGACTTAATTATAATCCGCATGTTCATCTGGCGGCGACAACTGAAATCGTTAATATAAAAACAGGGGAAATAATTAAAAATGTTTTTCTGCCGTACAAACAAATGCGTCAAGTATGGAAAAAAGCTTTTTTAGCGCATCTGAAAAAGAAAGGAATAATATCAGATATAGAATGCAGGGAACTGGACGATAAATATCAAAGCGGATTCCACGTTTATTTTCAGCCTATAACTGCTGAGAATAAAGAAGATATTCTTTTTAAAACCGCTGAATATATTGCAGCCGGCTATTTCCATAACAGCCAAATAATAGCGGTTGATCATTTGGAAAAAACCGTAACTTTTCGGTATAAAAGCTGGGTGGATAGAGTTTCACGAGAAAAAAGCTTCAAAACGATAACAATGGATATTTATGAATTTATGGCGCGTATGATTTATTTTCTTCCTGATAAACATAAAAAAATGATCCGCTATTACGGTCTTTACTCGCACGGAATCAAGGACAAATTAGCTGAAATCGACAGAAGGACATGGGCAAGAGCTATAGAGCATTCATTTCTGAAAAATCCCGAGATTTGCCCCCAATGTTCA